>Ga0209023_10006278_pt1 | contig 12592 bp, 16 predicted proteins | sample LakOneMetagenome_FD_187468 | JGI IMG/M metagenome (GOLD analysis project Ga0209023, IMG submission 187468) | Freshwater and sediment microbial communities from Lake Erie, Canada (SPAdes) (version 2) | ecosystem: Environmental > Aquatic > Freshwater > Lentic | place: Lake Erie, Canada... | reverse complement strand
GCAGTTTTCTTCTTTATTGAAAGGCTGATCGCCATCCGCAAGGCCAGTAAGATCGAGGACAATTTCATGAGTATCATCCGGGATCATATCATCACCGGGAATGTTACGGCTGCAAGGAGCCTGGCAAAAAACACAGGGCACCCGGTGGCAAAAATGATCGATAAAGGTATTCAGCGCATCGGGAAACCCATTGATGCTATTGAAAAAAGCATGGATAACGTTGGAAAGCTTGAGATATATAAAATGGAAAAGAACCTGCCCGTGCTTTCTGTTATTGCCCGTATTGCTCCGTTGTTTGGTTTTGTGGGTACCATCATAGGCCTGGTAATGCTGCTGCGGGATTTTGCTGCTGCAGCCAATCCAACGATCAGTGATATCGCCGATGCGATGTATGTGAAGAATCTGCAACCGGACTTATCATTGGTATTCTTTCCTTTTTGGGATACAGTTACTTAAATACACAGATAGATAAGACCGTGAATAAAATGGAATCGGCCAGTGCAGATTTCATTGATATTTTACAGGAACCAACCAGGTAGGAGGTAGTAGTAAGTAATAAGTAAAGAAGCCCAGCTTTCACTTATAACTTATAACTTATAACACATAACTTATAACTTTTAAAATGAGTCTAAGGAAAAGATTACGGGATTCTCACAACGAAGTGGATGCAGGTCCGCTCAATGATGTGCTGTTCATACTGCTGATGTTCTTTTTGCTGATATCCACCCTGGCGAATCCGAACGTGGTGAAAGTAAATAATCCCAAGGGGAAAAGCGACACCCGGGTGAACCAGAATATCATGGTCTCTGTTACCAAAGACCAGAAGGTTTTTATCGGTACAAAACAGGTGGATATGCTTTACATAGATTCACTTCTTAAAAAAGAAGTTGAATTAAGCAGGAAATTCAATGACACGCCAACCGTAGTACTGAGTGTTGACACCGTTGCCTACTTTGGCTATGCATTCCGCATCATGGAAGCGGCTAAAAAGGCCAAGGCGAAACTGGCCGCTACTGTCAGGCCGTAACAATTACCATCCTTTCATTTCCGTAAATATCTCTTTTGATCATTACCGTCTGGTAATCCTTCATAAATAAAGCCGCCACTTCTTTGGCAAGGTCTTCATGTGTTTCTAAATAGATCTTTCCATTGGGCAGTAAGTTGTTTTTTCCAAAAAGAGCAATCTCCTGGTAAAATATGAGCGGCGAGTCATCCGGCACAAACAAAGCCAGGTGTGGCTCAAAGGCCGTTACGTTCCTGTCCAGCCTTTCTTTTTCATTCAATGGAATATAAGGAGGGTTACTGATAATGATGTCAAACATCTGCAAGCCATTCCGTTTGCTTTCATCTAAAAAATCCAGTTGAACAAAACTGATATGGGCATTATGAAGGGCGGCATTTTCTTTTGCCAATGCGATCGCTTTTTCACTTACATCAATGCTGGTAATAACAGCTGCCGGTAAATGTTTCTTTATTGCAATGGGTATACAGCCACTGCCGGTTCCAATGTCCAGTATGGCCGGGTCGGTGAGTTTCGACTTCCGGTCTTTTATAAGTTGCTCCACCAGTTCCTCGGTTTCCGGCCTTGGAATCAACACATGTTCATTCACTTTCAGCTTCATGTGATAGAACCATGCTTCACCAAGCACATACTGCACCGGTTTATGTACCAGCAATTCCTGCAGGGCCTCCTGGATAAGCTTATCAGCAGCCTGGGTGATCACTTTATCGGGATTCTTTAAAATATCGCTTCGCTTCAGGGAGGCTTTTTTTTCAAATACCCAATCGGTAATATTGGTGGCCTCAGAAAGACTGTAAATTTTCTGCAGCTGCAGTAAAAAATTGCGATATAGTTCTTTCAGCATCATCAAAGCAAACATAGTTTATTTTTTGATGCTTATTTTTGTCACTTGTCATTACAAGAACAATATATGCGCCGCTGCATTCAGCTGGCAGGAATGGGAGCCGGGCAGGTGGCGCCCAACCCGATGGTAGGCGCTGTGCTTGTATATGCCGGCAGGGTGATCGGCGAAGGGTATCATCAAAAATATGGTAAGGCTCATGCCGAGGTAAATTGTATAAACAGTGTAGCAGAAAACGACAGGCAATTCATTGCTGCAGGCACCCTCTATGTTTCGCTGGAGCCCTGCGCTCATTTTGGTAAAACTCCTCCCTGCGCCGATCTTATCATCGAAAGCAAAATACCGGAAGTTGTTATTGGTTGCCGCGACTGCTTCAATGAAGTGAATGGAAGAGGAATTGAAAGACTGAAACAAGCCGGCATACAGGTTACAGTGGGCGTTTTAGAAAAAGAATGTCTTGCATTAAACAAACGGTTTTTTACTTTTCACGACCGGCAGCGGCCATACGTCATTTTGAAATGGGCACAAAGCAGTGACGGGAAGATAGCGGGCGACAGTTCCTCAAGAATACTGATCAGCAATGAAAGCAGCAACCGGCTGGTTCATAAATGGCGGAGTGAAGAAGCTGCGATCCTGGTGGGAACAAATACGGCGTTGACCGATGACCCTTCTTTAACAACAAGACTATGGCCAGGCAATGATCCGGTAAGACTGGTGATCGATCAAGAACTGAAATTGCCGGCTCATTTAAATTTTTTTGATGGCAAGGTTGAAACGATCGTTTTTAATTATTTGAAAAAGGAAGATCGTGGTAAACTGCATTACCTGCAATTGAACAGGCAGGATGATCTTCCTGAACAACTGCTGCAGGCCCTTTATGAAAAGCAACTGCAATCGTTACTGGTGGAAGGCGGAGCAAAACTGCTGCAGTCGTTTATTGATGCCGGGTTATGGGATGAGGCTAGGATAATATGCAATGAGCAATTGAAGATAGGGAAAGGGTTGAATGCCCCGGTTTTAAAAAACAAGATCTTGTTGCGGGAAGAAAGAATAGATACAGATGTTATTTCTTTCTTCGTGAAAACAGGTAACACAGAATAACCAATGAATGAAGATTTTTATTTCACTATAGATAAACCATCAACCGCTGAATTCAAGGACCGGGGCAGTAAATTCATCGCTTATGCATTTCCCATTGAATCGGCAGATGATTTTAAAACCCGGTTACAGGCTTTAAAGAAAGAACACCCCAAAGCAGTACACCATTGCTTTGCTTACCGCATTGGTGCCGATGGAAATAATTTCCGTTCATCAGATGATGGAGAACCTTCGGGTACAGCAGGCAAGCCGATCCTTGGGCAAATAGACAGCAGGGGCATAACCAATACGGCCGTCATCGTGGTGCGCTATTGGGGCGGAACCCTGCTGGGTGTGCCCGGACTGATCAATGCCTATAAAACGGCCACGGCGCTGGCATTGCAGGTAACACCGGTCGTACAAAAACAAATTGAAGTTATCTATTCCATTGAGTTCGATTACACCCGGATGAATGAAGTGATGATGATCATAAAACAATACAACTGCACCGTTCTTTCCAATGAAATGCAGTTGTTCTGTGTTATCAGGGCAGGCATCCCGAAAAACCGGCTGGAAGAAGTATTGTATAAATTGAAAGACCTCCAAAATGTCAGCATAAAAAAATGTGGTTAATAAGACCGGAATTTGTAATTTTCTGAAAACATTTTTATGGCAGCTGAAAAAAAGTATAAAAGTTTCTGGAGCTTCTATCCTTACTACCTCACCGAGCACGGCGACCTCACCAATCGTACCCTGCACTTCATAGGCACGGCCGGGCTGCTGGTTATATTAGTGGTGGCCATTGTTCTGCAAAAATGGTGGATGCTGGCCCTGATCCCCGTTTGCGGTTACGGTTTTGCCTGGGTGGGCCATTATTTTATTGAGAAGAACAAACCTGCCACATTCACGTATCCCTTGTACAGCCTGGGAAGTGATTTTGTGATGTTCTGGCATATGCTTACCGGACAGATCGGTAAGAAACTGGAAGAAGCAAAGAAAACGATCGGCTGATATGAACATTGAATCCATCCGTGAATATATTTTACAAAAGCCTTCTGTTACGGAAGGTTTTCCTTTTGGAGAAGATACGCTCGTGTTTAAAGTGAATGAAAAAATATTCCTGCTGGCCGGGTTGGATAATTCTCCGCTTCAGTTCAATGTGAAATGTGACCCTGAAAAAGCAATTCAGCTGAGAGAAGATTACCCGGAATCTGTTCTGCCCGGTTACCACATGAATAAAAAACACTGGAATACTGTTATTGTAGATGGAAGACTAACTGCAAAACAAATAAAGGGGATGATAGATGATTCTTATGGCCTTGTAAGCAAAAAGAAATAATTGCAATGCAGTAACTTATTCGTTTATCAGCTTTCCCTTGATAACGATCTCTTTTCCTTTTATACCGCTAACAGGCCCCTGGTAGATATCGCAATCGAGCAGGTTGAGTTTACCCGATCTTCGCCCCGAATAAACATTGATCAATACGGCCAGGCTTTTCTCTGTAATGGTATTGTATAATTTTCTTGGGATCCTGATCCCGTTAAACTTTGCAATTCGCTCGCCAGCCAGTTCTTTTTCAATTGAACTGATGGCGACCTCACCCTGTTTGCGGTACTCCCTGCTCGTGGTATCTTTTGGAATACCGGAAAAGTATGCTGCAACAATCACGGTTTCTTTAGCGGTTTTTAATTTTTCTTCCGCTTTGGGACTAAGACTCAATTGAATTTCAAAAGAAGGGATCTCCACCGAATCAGCCGTGAAGTTCAGGTAGTCGGTGCTTTTCAATACCGGGGCCGGGGCAACAACAGTGGCAGCGGGAGCGTCGGCTTTTTTATCTTCCGGTGCGGAGCAGGACAAAAAAAATACAAAGGCTGACAGACCTGCGGATCTTATGATTGCGTTGATGGATATATTCATTATTTTCTTTCGTATTTCCAGTTCCTTCCTTTCCCTTCGGCGATCCATTCCAGGGCAGTAGCCATCCTTTTATCCCGGGTCTCTTCAGTTTTTGCTTCAGTGATCCATTGCAGGTATTCCTTTCTGTGTGAATAGGCGAAATTATCAAATACCTGTTTTGCTTTTTTATTCTTGCTTAAAGCTTTTACAAAATAATCCGGCACTACCAGTTCTTTCTTTTCAGTTGGTTTTGGCTTTGCCACTTTTATTCCCTGTTCATTCAGTTTCATGGCTTCCTTTATCCAGGCAGCCATCTTTTTGTCGGAAGGAAGGTCTTTTAAAGAAGTGATCCTGCCCAAATGCCCCATCGCTACTTCCGACTTGGCAGTTTCGGCCAGCACGGGGTCTTTCATCAGTGCCGCTTTCCAGAACCCGAATGAGGCATGCTGCTTGAATGCCGCCATACTGCACATCATCTCGCCTTTGTAATCAAAGTGTGGAAAACTCCATTTCATTTTTTCTTCCACCTCTGGGCAGGTTTTATGTACCAGTTCCCGTATGTGATTTAAAATAGGTTTTGCAAAATCAGCCGATCGGGCGATGTAGGCATCTATTAGTTTTTCTTTTTTTGCCATAGACAAAATTTTAATTGATCTTTTTTCTTGCTGTACACATCCAGTCCCAGGGATACGGATCCTTCAGCCATTTGGGCGGTTTATGAAATTCGGTATTCCAGCCGTAATTTATCTTTTTTACCAGGTTTACTTCAAATCCTTCCAATGAGAGCAGCAGTTCCAGTTCTTCTTTTAAATAATGCTTGGTGGGTACGTTGTCAATATCGGTAACGCCCTGCCTGAAGTTACTTACTTTTTGAGTGGCTTCTTTGCCGGCAGGAAGTTTGTCATTGTCTGCATCATCCACATTCCAGCGGTCGGCAATGATATTGGTGTATAGTTTTGATTCAAGCGAAGGAACCACCAGCACCAGCTCGCCGCCGGCATTGATGCAAAGAGAAAGTGATTGAAAGAAATTTATCCGCTTCTCCAGCGAATCAGTAAGAATGGCATTGATGCAGATGGCCGTATCGCAGGGGGTAACTGTGAGTTCATCGGCAGAAAAATCCATGCGGCTGTATTCTACATTTTCATACTCCGGGTATTTCTCTTTTGCGATCTGCAGGTTTTTAGCGGAGATGTCGGCAGCGATCACGTGTTTGAATTTTGGTGCCAGTACCGGCAGCCATTTACCCACAGCACAGCCAATGTCGATCACGGTTTTATCCGGCGAAGCCATTTCCTCAATGGCGGCTACAATACTGCCGGAGGTATCGTTGCGAAGCACATCGAATATCTCCGTTTCATATTTCGGGGCGATCGTTTCCCAGTATTTTCTATCCATGGGTGATGAGCGGTTGGATAGTTAAGGTAGAAATTTATTTTTTCCGGCCAGTCCGAGACCAAATTATTTTTTACACAAGATATACAAGATAAAGTGCTGATCATTTGACCAGCACTTTATATAATATCAGGGAATATTCATTCTATTTTTTAAAACTCCCACTTACCACCAACTCCTTACTTCCTGCTGTATACACATAAAATCCTTCCCCGCTTTTTACTCCCAGTCTGCCGGCCTGTACCATATTCACCAGTAGCGGACAAGGTGCATACTTCGGATTTCCAAATCCATCGTGCAATACATTCAATATACTTAAACAAACATCCAGCCCGATGAAGTCGGCTAATTGCAGGGGGCCCATCGGGTGTGCCATACCCAGTTTCATGACCGTATCAATCTCTTCCACTCCGGCAACGCCTTCAAACAAACTGTAAATGGCTTCGTTGATCATGGGCATTAATATGCGGTTGGCAATAAAGCCGGGATAGTCATTAACAGCGCAGGGGATCTTGCCGAGTTGTTTGCTCAGTTCAACAATGCTTTCTGTAACTTCTTTTTTTGTGGCATACCCATTGATGATCTCAACAAGTTTCATTACCGGTACGGGATTCATAAAGTGCATACCGATCACCATGCCCGGCCTGTTGGTTACAGCCGCAATTTTTGTAATGGAGATGGAAGAAGTATTTGTTGCCAAAATACACCCGGCAGGCGCATAGGTATCGATCTGTTCAAAAATAGTAAGCTTAAGTTCTATGTTCTCGGTGGCAGCTTCCACAACAAGGTTTGCTTCTTTCACGCCTTCCGCCACCACAGAAAAAGTGGTGATATTCGCCAGGGTATTTTTTTTCTGTTCTTCTGTTATCGTTCCTTTAGCAAGCTGCCGGTCTAAATTCTTATTGATGGTGTCCATTGCCCGCTGTAACTGCGATGCATTTACATCCACAAGATTTACTTTAAAACCAGCCTGGGCAAATACATGCGCAATGCCGTTTCCCATAGTTCCGGCGCCGATGACGCTGACGTTCTTTATGCTCATAGTGTCCTTCAATTAAAAATTAAAAATGAAGAATTAGAAATTGAGAATTGAAGAGCCGTTTAATCATTCTTCATTCTTAATTTTTAATTCATAATTATTTAAACGCATTGATCCCCGTCACATCCATCCCCGTTATCAGCAAATGAATATCATGCGTGCCTTCATACGTGATCACACTTTCCAGGTTCATCATGTGGCGCATTACGGAGTATTCGCCCGTAATACCCATGCCGCCCAGCATTTGTCTTGCATTGCGGCAGATGTTGGTTGCCACTTCGCAGGCATTCCGTTTTGCCATGCTCACCTGTTGCGGGGTAACTTTTCCTTCGTTCATTAAAACGCCCAGGCGCCAGTTAAGTAATTGCGCCTTGGTGATCTCGGTAACCATCTCCGCTAATTTCTTTTGCTGAAGCTGAAAACTCCCGATCGGCTTTCCAAACTGAATTCTTTCCTTGCTGTATTGCAAAGCCGTATCGTAACAATCCATGGCTGCGCCGATCGCACCCCAGGCAATACCATACCTGGCTTTTGTCAAACAGCCCAACGGCCCTTTCAATCCTTTTACATTAGGCAGAATATTTTCTTTTGGAACTTTTACATTATCAAACACCAGCTCGCCGGTTGCACTGGCACGCAGGCTCCATTTACCGTGCGTTGTTGGTGTACTGAAACCTTCCATGCCTCTTTCCAGGATCATTCCTCTTACATCACCTGCTTCGTCTTTTGCCCAAACTACGGCAACCTGGCTAAAGGGTGCATTGCTGATCCACATTTTTGCACCATTCAGTATCACGTGATCACCGGCATCTTTGATATTACTTAGCATGCCACTGGGGTCGCTGCCATGATTGGGCTCTGTTAACCCAAAACAACCCAGCCACTCACCACTTGCCAGTTTGGGCAAATACTTCATGCGCTGTTCTTCACTTCCGTATTGATAGATAGGGAACATTACCAGGCTTCCCTGCACACTGGCGGTAGAACGAACACCACTGTCGCCACGTTCCAGTTCCTGCATCATCAGGCCATAGCTGATATAATCCAATCCGCCGCCGCCATATTGCTCGGGCACCGTTGGCCCAAAACAACCTAGCTCGCCCATTTGCTTTACGATCTGTTGCGGGAACTCGGCCCGCTGGGCATAATCTTCTATGATGGGGGATATCTCTTTCTTTACATAATTGCGTACACTCTCCCGGATGAGTTTGTGTTCTTCGGTCAGCAGTTCATCTACGTTGAAATAGTCGGGAGATTGAAAATTGTCTGTTTTAGCAGCCATCGTTATTGTAATTAATTAATCGGTTAATTCGTTGATCGGTTTCGGGGAAAATCCGTTCAAATCAGTAATAGTCGGTGTCATCCGTGTTTCTATCCCGCAAATATAAATACCTTAAATCAGAAGAAAATTTTTTGTTTTCTTCACCCCGACAGCGGCTAACAGCCCTGTCGGCGGTTTTATAAAAGGTAGTAAAGAATTTAACCGCCGACAGAGTTTAATACCGCTGTCGGGGTGGGTCGAAAAAAAAATAATCACGGGATGCAACATCGGGGAAAACTCCCGGTCTCTTTACTATAAACATGGAACTTTTGGAATTAGCTGTATTGCCACAACCTGCCTACCGGCAGGCATGCGAAGATGAACTGGTAGAGCGCTGCCTGCGGGGGGATACGCTGGGTTATAAGGAATTGTACCAACGCTATTCCAGGGCCATGTATAATACCTGCCTGCGCCTGCTCAATAATGTGGCCGAAGCAGAGGATGTATTACAGGAAAGTTTTATGGAGGCTTTCCGGAACCTGGCAAAGTTTGAGCATCGTACCAGTTTTGGTGGCTGGCTGAAGCAGATCTGCATCAACCGTTCCATCAACCAGCTGCAGAAAAGAAAGATCGACTGGGTGGATATGGAACAGGTAGCAGGGTACGACAGTGCGGAAGACCTGCCCTTTGATGAAGAAGAGACCGCCCTTAAAGTGGAATCGGTAAAAAAAGCGATCATGAAACTGCCCGATGGATACCGTACGGTTTTAAACCTGTACCTGCTGGAAGGATATGACCACGAAGAAATTGCTGAGATACTGAATGTGGCTGAGTCAACCACCCGGACACAATTCATGCGGGCAAAACAAAAATTACTTCAATTTTTAAAAGAAGGAATATGAGCAACGAACTGAAAAAATTTATTGAAGACAACCGGGCAGAATTTGACGACAAAATCCCCTCGGCAAAAGTTTGGGAGAATATGGAAGCATCTTTTTCGCCTGAAAAACAAAAGCGGTCAGTCATCCGGCCGCTTTATAAGTGGAGCATGGCGGCTGCGGCCGTGCTGGTTCTTTCTACCGGTGTTTATTTTATGCTCTTTAATAAAAATGCATCGGTAGAACCGGTAAATACGGTTACCCCGGGTGCAGCCACTGAAGTTACAGATTCGTTCACGCCGGAGATGAACCAGTTTGTTAAACTGATAGACATGAAGCAGGAGGAACTGAAAAGATTATCAGCAGAGCAGCCGGAGCTTTACCAGAAATTCACCAAAGACCTTATCCAATTGGATAGTTCATATAATGTTCTTAAGAACCAGATAAATGCGGCACCTAACCGGGAGATGCTGCTGGAAGCCATGGTACAGAACCTGCAGCTGCAGCTCAGTGTGCTGAACCAGCAATTAAACATCATTCATCAAATCAAAGAAAAAAAATACAGCCATGAAAAAGTTGATCAAGCCATTTAAAATTTTACTACCACTCGTTTTGCTGCTCCAGGCAAATGTTTTTGCTCAGGACGACAAAAACGATAATCAGAATGATAACAGGAATGAACACCGGAAAAAATACGAGTTTGTAAAAACAAAAAGTGTGAACAAGTCATACAGCGTATCTTCTTCCGATAAACTGAATATCCAGAATTCATTCGGTTCAGTGGAAGTACATACCTGGGACCGGAATGAAATAAAAGTGGATGTGAACATTGAAGTATCTGCCAATACCGATGCGTTGGCACAAAAATTACTGGACAGGATATCTGTTTTGGATGAAAAAAGCGGAAGGGACATAACGTTCAAGACCGACATGAAGGATATGAATGATTCCAAAAACAATAAAGGCGACCGGAGTGACAAAAGCACCATGGAGATCAATTATACCATTTCCATGCCGGCCGGTAATCCGCTGAATATTAAAAATGAGTTTGGTTCTACAACCGTGCCCGATTACCGCGGAGAAGTTGACCTCACCAGCAAGTTCGGCTCACTCACTACCGGCACTCTTTCCAACATAAAGGGGATTCATGTTGAGTTTGGGAAAGCGAACCTGGCAAATATCAGCAGTGCACCCGTCACCATCAAGTTTTCAAAAGCCGTTATCTCAAAATTATCAGGAGACATAAAACTGAACCTTGAATTTTGCAGCAATGTAAGACTGAGCCTGGATAATAACCTTACCAGCCTTGACCTGAAAACATCGTATTCAACGGTTAACCTGAAACCCCTCGGCAACCTGCAGGCATCCTATAATATTTCCACCAGCTTTGGTTCTTTTAAAAATACCAGCGACGTGAAATTTACCGGAGATGATGAAGGAGACGACCGCCATTCGCCTAAGTTCGATTTTGAATATTCCGGCAAATCGGGCAGCGGTACGGTACCCGTTAAGGTGAAAAGCAGTTTTGGAAAGATCATTGTAGGGGAAGCATCTGAGGAAGACATGAAGAGTAAGGATAAAGACAAAAAGAAGGATAAGTCGAGGACATAATTCCCGAAAGTATAACCATGTATAGCAAAAGGTTTGTGATTAATCACAGACCTTTTGTATTTTTAAAGGACAAAGTAAGTCCATGAAACTTCTAACGAAGATCCGGTTACTGATCCTGTTCTTCATGATCGCCCTGGTATTGAGCGGCCTTACTGCTATGCCTGCAGAAACAGAACTGCGCTGGCTGATACAATACAAAGGCATCTTTCCCGAAAGCCTGGGCAACTGGTTGCAGTCTTGTTACAATGCGCTGGCCGATACCAATACAAAATATCCTTTCCTGGCTTATGGGTACGACTGGCTGGCTTTTGCGCATTTTATGATTGCGCTTTCATTCATTGGTCCGTACAGGGACCCGGTTAAAAATGCCTGGATCATCGACTGGCAGATCATCTGTTGCATTGCGGTAGTTCCGCTGGCTGTTATTGCAGGCCCCATCCGGCAAATTCCCATCTTCCATATTTTAATAGACTGTTGCTTTGGTTTGTTTGGAATAATACCATTGTTGATCTGCAGAAGATGGATAAAAAAGATAGCCACTGAATCATGACACACTACTCTTACCTGGCATTGGGCGACAGTTATACCATTGGTGAACAGGCGCCCTTTGCAGAAAATTTTCCGAACCAAACGGTGCAATTGCTCCGCAAAGCAGGGTTTGCCTTTTATGCTGCGGAGATCATTGCAAAGACTGGCTGGACGACCGATGAGCTGAATAATGCCATTGAAGCCACGTCATTTTTATCAACCTATGATGTGGTTTCGTTGCTCATTGGCGTAAATAACCAGTACCGCGGCAGATCGGCCACCGAATTTAAAATTGAATTTGAGCACCTGCTGCAAGCTGCTATCCAGTTTGCCGATAATAAACCGTACCGTGTTTTTGTGATCAGCATTCCCGATTGGGGAGTAACGCCTTTTGCGGAGGGAAGAGACCGGAAACAGGTGGCAGATGAAATTGATGCGTATAATTATGTCTGCGAAACATCGGCAAAACAATTCCAGGCTAATTTCATAAATATCACCCGTTCGCAAAGAGGCGATGGCAGTAAGGAAGAATTTTTAGTTGCCGATGGTTTACATCCTTCGGGAAAGGAATATGCAAAATGGGCCAGTAAGCTCTGCGATGCAATCTTAAAAGAACTTTGATCGTGGCTGCAATCAATTTTTCAGAAACACAGCGGTTCAGGACCTGGTGGGCATGGGCTGCTATGGCTGCCCTTAATATAGTTTTCATCTATGCCATCGTGCAGCAGATCATATTGGGCAAGCCCTTTGGGGAAAAGCCAGCTCCGGATTTTGTTTTGATACTGGTTGAATTGTTCTTTCTCAGCCTTTTTATTTTTATCGTTTCGATCAGGCTGAAAACAAGAATTACGGAAACCGGTATTTATTACCGCTTCCACCCATTTCAGTTCAGCGAACGGTCGGTTGAATGGCATGAGCTGAGTGATGCGTACATGCGGGAGTACAATTCTTTTCACGAATACGGGGGATGGGGGATACGCATCGGTTCTGCAAAAACAGGAAGGGCTGTTAATACATCCGCATCCTGTAATAAGGGATTGCAGT
>Ga0209023_10006277_pt1 | contig 12592 bp, 12 predicted proteins | sample LakOneMetagenome_FD_187468 | JGI IMG/M metagenome (GOLD analysis project Ga0209023, IMG submission 187468) | Freshwater and sediment microbial communities from Lake Erie, Canada (SPAdes) (version 2) | ecosystem: Environmental > Aquatic > Freshwater > Lentic | place: Lake Erie, Canada... | reverse complement strand
AATCGATCCGTATGGAATCGATCATGATCTTGCTGCCTGTGTCGGGAAGTTCGAAATCGGCCCTTAGTTTATTGTATAATTCTGCGTTGGCCTTAACGAGGGAGTCATTTGTTGCTTTCAGCCGGAAATAATATTCAATTTTATTGAACTGTTCATTTATTTTTCCGGTAACCTGGTTTGTGGAAGCACTGAATACTGCGTTGTGATACCTGCTGTAATGAACGATAAGGTAAACGCTGAATCCCTGCAGCAGCAGAAAAAAAAGAAAATTAAAATAACGGCGGATGAAGAGAAAGATGTTACGCACCGGGGGTGAGTTATTAGTTATTAGTCAGTGGTCAGTAGTTCATAGTTCATTTACAGAAGCCACAAGGGGATAGCTTCAAGTGAGAAGCCTGCTGGAATGTAACCTCTTTTTTTCCTGCAAAGTGTCTGCTTTCTCAGGCTTGTCCCTTGCTGCTTGAAGCTTGCAGCTTCTATCTCATTACAAAAGGATAACGATCATAATGCTTCAGTGCAATACCTGTTCCGCGAACCACGCTTTTGAGCGGATCGTCTGCCACATGAACCGGTAGTTTGATCTTTGCATTCAGTCGCTTGTCTAACCCCCGCAGTAAAGCTCCACCACCGGTAATGTACAAACCTCGGCGGTAAATGTCTGAAGCCAGTTCAGGGGGAGTGGTTTCCAGGGCTTTTAAAATAGCTTCTTCAATTTTAAAGATGCTTTTGTCGAGGGCTTCCGCAACTTCCTGGTAGCTTACCATTACCTGCTTGGGTATGCCGGTAACAAGGTCGCGGCCATTGACCGGGATATCGTCGGGCGGGTTGTCGAGGTCTTTCATTGCGGCGCCAACCTGTATCTTGATCTGTTCAGCGGTGCGTTCCCCGATCAGGAGGCTGTGGTAGCGGCGAAGGGCTTCCATGATATCTGCTGTGAATTCGTCTCCGGCAATACGTATACTCTGGTCGCACACGATTCCCGCCAAAGCGATCACAGTGATCCCGGTGGTACCTCCTCCGATATCGATGATCATATTTCCTACGGGTTCTTCCACGTCGATACCGATGCCCAGGGCCGCGGCCATGGGTTCGTGGATCAGGTAAACTTCTTTCGCGCCGGCCTGTTCAGCACTGTCCCTTACTGCACGTTTTTCTACCTCGGTGATGCTGCTGGGTATACAAATCATCATCCTCCAGCTTGGGGCAAATAGGGGTTTTTTGGGGTAGATCATTTTGATCATCTCCCTGATCATCAGTTCGGCAGCATTAAAATCTGCGATCACACCGTCTTTCAGGGGACGAACGGTACGGATGCTTTCGTGGGTTTTTTCGTGCATCATCAATGCCTTCTTGCCCACGGCCAAAATATTTTTTGGATTGTTCCGGTCAAGCGCTACGATCGACGGTTCATTGACCACGACTTCATCATTGTGTATAATGAGGGTATTTGCCGTACCCAGGTCTATTGCGATTTCCTGCGTAAAAAAATTAAAGAGGCCCATATTTTATAAAGTGAAATGCGTTCTGATTAGTGTTTGCAAAGTTGGTGGAAATTATTTGAATTAACAACGGCAAACCCTTTATTTTTCAACATTTTACAGATTTTTTTACAAATCCCGGGAGAAGGAAAAACGGGGCTTTTTAAGGAGATTACTAAACTTTTTAGCTGCCGGGATGGTGCTTTTGATGGATTGCATTCCGAGGTTCGTTTATGCAATAATGTTAGTAACTGATCCGCTCATCTTCAGCAGTTGGGATTCTGCATTTTTTTTCGCTGCGGTCATTGAAATTTATTACATGAACTCATAACCGATATCGTTCCTGAAATACATGTTCTCGAAATACAACTGCTCTACCATATAATTTGATTGTTCAACTGCTTCTGCGATGCTGTTGCCATAAGAAGTGACGGCCAAAACCCTTCCCCCGTTCGTAACAATGCTGCCCTCATCTTCGATGGTTCCGCACTGGAATATAATGCTGTCATCCAGTACATTTCCTTCCAGCCCGAGTATCACTTTGCCTTTTTCATATTCGCCGGGATACCCCCCGCTCACAACTACAACAGCAGCCACCGTGCGCTCATCTTTCTCTATCTTTATTTCGTTTAACCGTTGTTGTGATGTAGCCGTCAGAAGCTCTACAAAATCATTTTTTATCCGCGGAAGCACAGCCTCTGTTTCAGGATCGCCCATACGGCAATTGTATTCGATCACCCAGGGTTCGCCATTGTTATTCATCAATCCAAAAAACACAAAGCCCCGGTATTCGAGTTTGTCTTTTTTCAACCCTGCAATTGTGGGTTCAATAATGCGCTCTTTCACTTTTTGCATGAATTCATCATTCACAAAAGGCACGGGGCTTACGGCTCCCATCCCGCCTGTATTGAGTCCTGTATCACCTTCGCCTGCACGTTTGTAATCCTTGGCTTCAGGCAACAATACATAATGTTCGCCATCAGTAAGTACAAAAACGCTGAGTTCTATCCCTTGCAGGAATTCTTCAATCACTACTTTTTTTCCGGCTTCACCAAATTTTGCACGATGTATCATCAACTCATATTCCGATAAAGCTTCCAGGTGATTCTGGCAGATGATGACGCCTTTTCCCGCAGCCAGTCCATCAGCTTTCAACACTACCGGTAACGAATGCTCCTTAATATAATCCTTCCCTTTTTCATAATTGTCGACCGTGAATTCACGGTATGCGGCTGTGGGGATATTGTGTCTTTGCATGAATGCTTTGGCAAAAGCCTTACTGCCTTCCAGTTGCGCCGCATCTTTTGAAGGGCCGATCACCATAACATGCTGCGTAGCCGGGTGATCCTGTAAAAAATCGTGTATGCCTTTCACAAGGGGATCCTCCGGGCCTACCAGCACCATATCAATGTTGTATTGGCTGCAGGCTTCACCAAGGGCATCAAAATCTGTGGTGGCGATAGAAAGATTCTTGCCGCACTGTGCAGTGCCGGCATTGCCGGGCGCAATAAAAAGATTGTCGCAAAGTTTACTTTGTTTAATTTTCCAGGCGAATGCATGTTCTCTTCCGCCTGAACCTATCACAAGAATATTCATTGATGACCCGGGTTAAGTTTGGAGGTAAATTTGTGCTGCAATTTATAGCTCTCTGCGTTTATTTTCTCCTTTATTTTATCAACGTCCCGGATATATATATGATTTTCTTGCCCTGCCGCCTGTAAAATTGGACTGTCAATTTTGGGGTTACTACAAAGAATTTCACTATTTTGAGATACTAAAACCAAAAAAACAAGCATTTAAACTATCAATTATGAGTGAACAAGCAGTTAAAAAACAATCGCATCCAAAAGGCTTATGGGTTCTTTTCGGAACCGAAATGTGGGAGAGGTTCAACTTTTACGGGATGAGGACCATATTAACGCTCTTTATCGTGAATGCGCTGATGATGAGCAAGGAGCAATCTTCCATAATTTACGGCGGGTTCCTTGGCCTCTGCTACCTCACCCCGATGTTGGGTGGTTTTATTTCAGACCGTTTTTTAGGAAACAGGTATTGCATCATGCTTGGAGGTTTATTGATGGCTACCGGTCAATTGCTGCTGTTTTTCAGTGCAAGTATATTCAGCGATAACCTTGAACTGGCCAAGACCCTGCTATATGTTGCCCTCGGCACAATCATACTTGGAAATGGTTTCTTCAAACCGAATATATCCAGCATGGTAAGTAACCTTTATCCAAAAGCGGAAAGAAATAAACTGGATACAGCCTTCACCATTTTCTACATGGGCATCAATCTTGGCGCTTTCCTGGGCCAGTTGATATGCCCGATAATCGGAGACGTGGTAAAAGATGGCGTTAGGGATATCCACGCATTTAAATGGGGTTACCTGGCAGCTTCGATCGCTATGCTGGTAGGTGTTACTACTTTCTTTTTACTCAAAGACAAATATGTAAGAACACCCGAAGGAAGACCCATCGGAGGCCTGCCATCTAAAAATGATGCTTCTGATTACGAGGAAGGAGAATCACAAAAAGCACATTTTTCTTCAAAAGCCCTGATCATTGCATGTCTTGCCTTTGTTGGCCTGGGACTTTCTTTCCATTACTTTTTCGGGCAAAACGTGATCTATTCTATCATCTATGCCAGTGGTATCACACTTGCGGCACTGATCATTTCAGACGGCTCGATCACAAAGGTTGAACGCGACAGGATCCTGGTTATATATATTGTTTCTTTTTTCATCATCTTCTTCTGGGCGGCTTTTGAGCAGGCGGGATCATCGCTGACCTTTATCGCCGATAACCAGACGGACAGGAACTTTTTCGGCTGGCAAATGCCACCATCCATGGTGCAGATCTTCAACGGGATCTTTGTGGTTGCCTTCGCAATACCTTTCAGCATCCTGTGGGATAAATTAAGGGCAAAAGGAAAAGAGCCCATTTCACCGGTAAAACAAGCCATCGGGCTGGCGCTGATCGCCCTCAGTTATTTCATCATTGCCAATAATGTAAAAGACCTTGGCAACAGCGGCCTGCTTGCCGTAAAATGGCTGATCCTTCTTTATCTAATTCAGACCTTTGGCGAACTTTGCCTGTCACCGATCGGACTTTCGCTGGTGGGTAAACTTTCTCCAAAAAGATTCTCTTCCTTGCTATATGGCGTCTTCTTCCTGTCTAACGCATCCGGTTATGCACTGGCAGGTACACTGGGGGCTATCTTACCGGCTACCGGTGAACAATTCACCGAAGCCAACAAAATGGGAATAAACCTCCAGGGCATACTGGATAAAACGATTGTTCCTACTGCCGAACAGTTAAAGATGCTTGTTGAAAAGAAGATCAGTGTGGATTATCCTACATTCGCCAGCTTTACCATACATAACCTCTATGAGTTCTTTATGGTATTTGTTGCCCTTTGCGGGTTTGCTGCAATATTGCTCTTCCTTTTAACTCCGAAGCTGAAAAAGATGATGCATGGCGTAAGGTAATATCTCAAAATTTTATAAAAAAGGCTGTTCCGGGTGGAACAGCCTTTTTTTATGGTGGCCATTATATAAAATTCAAATGATCAAACCGGTTCCCCAGTATCATTTTATCATCAGCCCCCAGCCATTTGTTCAGCACTGTAGCATATACATTCTTAAAGTCTACCTTATGCTTCAGGTCGCCATCATTGAGGTCAGAAAGGTCGGGCATTGCATTCAATACCCCTTTTTGCTTTAGGCCGCCGCCAATAAAAAACATATTGTTGGCCGTACCATGATCGGTACCTCCGCTTGCATTCTGTGAAACCCTGCGGCCAAATTCGCTAAAGGTCATCATGAGTACATCATTGAAACGGTTGTTCTTTTTAAGGTCATTGGTAAAAGCCTTTACCGCATCATTGAGTTCGGTGAACAATCTTTTCTGTTGCGAATCCTGGTTCACATGCGTATCAAAACTACCCAGGCTTACATAATATACTTTGGTGTTGATGTCGGAAAAAACAAGTGATGCGATGGTCTTAAGATCTTTACCCAGGGCTGTATTGGGATAGGTTTCACCCGATGGATGTGCCTTACTTTGCTGGTAAATATAATCTGCGCTGCTGAGTGTTTCACTCATGGTCTTGTACAGGTAATCGATGGTTTCTTCCCCGGCCTGGTGTGCAGCATTGATGTCCTTATTGAATTTCCCGTTGCTTGTATTGAATAATTTTTTGGCGTCCTTGAATGCAAGACCTTTGTTCACTTCGCCCTTCAGAGCAAGGCTGAGCACATCATCGATCTCCATGGCCTGGGTGGGTTTGTCGCAGCCCCTGCACTGTGCATCCAGGTAACGCCCGATCCATCCCGTATTCACATACTCATTGCTGGCACTTGCACTGTGCCATATATCCATACTGCGAAAATGAGAGCGATCAGGATTGGGATAGCCCACTCCATTTAAGATACCCAGGCTTCCATCATCATACAATCCTTTGAAAGCTTCGAGTGCAGGGTTGAGCCCCACTTCATCGGTAAGCAAAAGAGATTGTTCTTTTGTGATACCCAGTTTTGGGCGTTCCCTGTAATAGATATCATTGCGTACAGGGATCACCGTATTAAGGCCATCATTGCCACCGCTGAACTGGATCACCACCACCACTTTATTCCCGGGAGGTACCATCATTGGCCTTTCAAATGCCTTTAAAAATTTTGGCAGCATGAAAGATGCAGTGGCCAGTGAACCAGCCTGTAAGAATGCTCTGCGTTTTATTACCATAATTTTAATTTTACCCCCCGGCCCCCTAAAGGGGGAGTTAAGACCCTACCTCTTTAAAAAGGGTTTGTTCGGGGTTTGATTCTGATTGTTCAATTGTATAAAAGAGCTACAATAAAAGGTTTCCCGGTTCCCCCTTTAGGGGGCGGAGGGGGTTAACATAATTGGTATTCCGGGGTACTCATCAGATTTACGATGATACTCTTCACATAGTTCTCCCTGCTTTCCTTATTCAGGTATTTTTCCAACACGGCCGTGCTGATCCTGCTACTGGTCTGCAAAACCGTATCTGCAACCTTTTGCAAAAGGTTTTCCCGCGGAACCGCTTCAAATATCTTTACCACCAGTGCCCACTCCACTTTTGCGGTACCCCCTTTTAAGGCATCTTTCATTTTTTTTGCTGCAAGTTCCATCATGCCCATTTGGGTGTCGTCATCTGCTTTGGGAAGGATATCCAGCACTTCATTGGCAGTGAATACCTGGGGTATCCGCAGTCGCAACATCAGGCTGCTGCTGTCGATCCAATTCTTTCCGCCAGGCCACCCGGCAACATTGGGCGGGTAAAACAATATCTGTCCAAGTGTTTTTTGAAGAAGGAGTTGTGACTGGTCATTTTCCATTTCCATGGGCAACAGCCTCCTGATACCTGCCAGCAGTTCTACCGGCGATTTTATCCTTGTACCGATATTTTTTTCATCATAGAACCAGGTGGATGTAAAAATATCTTCCATCAGTTTTTTGATATCGTAACCGCTGTTGTAAAACCTGTCGGCAAGTGCTTCCACCCTGGCCTCATCAATTTTTTCATTCACAAAGAAGCGGTATATTTTTTTGGTGATGAACCGGGCGGTTTGTTTTTGTTCCAGTAAAATATCCAGCACGGCATCTCCGTCAAAATCCCCGGTCTTGCCAAGCACTGTTTTGCTGTCGGTATCGTGCTGGAATCTCCTGAATTCAAATTCGCCATTCAGGTTAAAGCCCCAGCCTGTAAATGCACGTGCAGCTTCCTTTATGTCGTTCTCCGAATAGTTGCCCCTGCCCATGGTGAACAGTTCCATCACTTCGCGTGCAAAATTTTCATTTGGTTTTTTCTTCCTGTTCTGTTGGTTGTTCAAAAAAGCGATCATTGCCGGGCTCTTGCTTACCGCCCTGAGCAGGTCTTTAAAATTACCCAATGCTTTTTCGCGGATCACCTGCAGTAATTCCTGTTGAAAATAACTGTTGATCACCCTGCAGGCGAAATGGCCGTGCCAGAACAGGCTCATCTTTTCCCTGAGCTGCGCCTCACTGTTGATCAGTTCTTCGAGCCAACGGATATTCAGGTTCTTGATATCCTCTCTCGACTGCTCGCGGACCCTTTTCTGCATCGCTTTAACCTCTTCGGGGTTCTGCATTTTTACGATATCCTGAACCCCCTTGTATACGCCATCCACAAGGTTCTGTGCAACTTCAATTTTGGCGGGTTGTTTAGCCGATGTTTTAAGCAGGAGTTCCCATAATTTTTTTTGGGAGATATTATCAAGGTCGGCAGCATTCTCGGCCATGGGGCCAAAAGCAGCACGCCACAACAAATGCTGGTTTTTTAAGCGGTTGGATACATCCATTGTATTTCGAAGGTTTTTAAATTGATCGGGGAAGTTTGTGTATGACCTTTTTTATAACGTAAAGTTTAAAGGATTATTAATAAAAAACAACACCCGTTTCGCACAATGTAAAAAATTAACCCGATTTTATTAACTTGACGGGCAATTGATACAGCCATGAGTATAAAAGCCTTTAAATACCTTTGTCCGCTCATCATCTATGTGCTGGCTTGGCTTGCATTCTCGTGCCGGGGCTGGTTTACCTGGAGCCCGATGATCTTTGCCTGGGTATTGTTACCGGCTGCTGAACTTTTCATTAAACCCGATGAAAAAAACCTTGGTGCAGCGGAAGAGGAAATGGCTAAAAAAGACCGGGTATATGATTACCTTCTCTACATCATTGTGCTGTTCCAGTTTACGGCGGGGTTCAGGTTCTTAAGTTCCATGAAAGCAACCGACCTGTATTGGTGGGAAACGGCCGGCAGGGTGATGAGCATGGGGCTGCTTTGCGGTACTTTCGGCATCAATGTGGCGCATGAACTGGGGCACCGGGTTAACAAATTTGAACAATTCCTGGCCAAATCTTTATTGCTCACTTCCCTCTACATGCACTTTTTCATAGAGCACAATAAAGGCCATCATAAAAATGTAGCCACACCACAGGACCCCAGCAGCGCACGTTTTAATGAATCGCTTTATGCTTTTTATTTCCGCACCATCATCTTCTCTTATATCTCTGCCTGGAAGATATCGAATGGAGAAATGAAGAAACAGGGGCTGCCATACCTCCACTGGAAAAATGAAATGCTACAGGCGCATGTGATCCAGGTTCTGTTCACCGCTGGCATTTTTTATTTTTTCGGCTGGCTGATCACCCTTTATTTTTTAGGCGCTGCGATGATGGGGATCCTACTGCTGGAAACCGTCAATTATATTGAACATTATGGTTTACAGCGGAAACCAACCGGTGAAGGAAAGTATGAAAGGGCCATGCCTGAACACAGTTGGAACAGCAACCATATCCTTGGGCGGCTCATGCTCTTTGAACTGAGCAGGCATAGTGATCACCATTATATGGCCAGCAGGAAATACCAGGTATTGCAGCATCATGATGATGCACCGCAGTTGCCTACAGGTTACCCGGGCAGCATGTTGCTGGCTACCATCCCCCCGGCCTGGTTTTATGTGATGAATAAAAAGATCAGGAGATCAGCAAAGAAATAAAGTGTATTAATCGCTTAATAAAAAAAGACTGAATTGCAGAAGAGATATCCCGGTTCGGGATTTTTCATACAATTCAGCCACTCTAAAAAAGGTCTGCGCTGGTTATTTTTTTGCATTCGCCCTTACGTAGGCAAGTACATTTTCTTTTTCAGTTGCATCCAGGTTGGCTTTTACGGCCATTACCTGCATGATGCTTACCCAACGGCTTTCGGTGTAATTGGATGCCACTTTAAGTCCGTGGCAACGGCCGCATTTTGCATTGAATGTTGCCTGGCCCGCAATCGCTGCCGCATCATTACCTGCGCCCGGTCTTTCCACAACTTTGGCACCACTGGTAGGTGAAGTGGCAGATGCCATTGCACCCGTTACACCGGTATTCACAGGCGTGGTTGTGGTTTCCTTTGGCATTGATGTGGGCAGGGTTGCCGGAGTTGTGGAGGAATTAAGATTACCCGAATTGGTGGATGACGGGGTCTCTGATTTTGCGGGAGTCATTTTTTTTGAGCAGCTCCAGACAAGGATCACTAAACTTAAAACCGGTAGTATTTTTTTCATTCTGTCTTTTTATGAAGTATAAATATAAAGAGTTTATCCAAGCGGGTCTTTTACCGCCATTAAAATTTTTGTTAATGAATGGCCGCCGCACCAAAATAAGAATGCAGAATATTGGGGAGCAGGATGCCGCTGTCAGACTGGTTGTTCTCGAGCAGGCAGGCCACGATCCTGGGCAATGCCAGTGAAGAGCCGTTGAGGGAATGCAACAAACGTGTTTTGTTTTCCGCATCCCTGAACCTGATCTTCATCCGGTTTGTCTGGAAGGTCTCGAAGTTGCTCACCGAACTTACTTCCAGCCATTTTTGCTGTGCGGCGCTGTAGACCTCAAAGTCGTAAGTGATCGCCGAAGCAAAGCTCATATCTCCGCCGCATAAACGCAGTATACGGTAGGGCAATTCGAGCGATTGCAGCAGTTTTTCCACATGCGCCACCATTTCTTCCAGCACTGCATAACTCTTATCCGGGTGAACGATCTGCACAATCTCTACTTTATCGAACTGGTGTACCCTGTTCAGCCCCCGCACATCACTGCCGAAACTACCGGCTTCCCTCCTGAAACAGGGCGTATAGGCCGTCATTTTAACGGGCAGGTCGGTTTCTTTTAAGATCTCGTCACGGTAAATATTGGTAACCGGCACTTCCGCGGTGGGTATCAGGTAAAAATTATCAGCCACGGCATGGTACATCTGCCCTTCCTTATCCGGCAATTGCCCGGTACCGTAAGCCGATGCTTCGTTTACCATCAGCGGCGGCAGGTATTCTGTATAGCCTGCACCAGTATTATAATCCAGGAAATACTGTACCAGGGCCCTTTGCAATTTGGCGCCCCTGCCTTTGTAAAGCGGAAAACCGCTCCCGGTGATCTTTACCCCGGTCTCAAAATCGACAAGGTCATATTTTTTAATCAGGTCCCAATGTGGTACAGCCGTAGCAGGAAGTGTTGGCATGGCACCACCATTTCGCACCACTTCATTTTCTTCAGGTGTTTTGCCTTTGGGTACAGAGTTGTGGGGCAGGTTGGGCAAACGCAGCAATTCATCAAGTAATGTTTTTTCTTCGTCGGCCAGTTGTTTAACGAGGTTCTGGAGCGTGGTCTTATGTTTCGCAACTTCTTCCTTCCGGGTTTCGGCCTGTTCTTTTTCTCCCTTGCCCATCAACATCCCGATCTCTTTGCTTGAGGCATTGATCGATGCCTGGAGATTTTCTGTTTCTGTCTTCAATCTTCTTACCTGTTCATCCATTTCCAGCAAGCGGTCTACCGCCTGCTCATCCGCAAAATTCTTCACCGCCAGTCTTTCTTTTACCAGCGCCGTATTTTGCCGTATGTAATTAATCTGTAACATTTATTCGAATATTTTGGCGAAGATACAAATTTGATACTGAGCGGAGGATAGATACACGGATAACACGGGTTGAAACCGATTTGTACAGATCAGATCCGTTTCGATCCGTACAGTCAGCGTCATCTGTGTTTCTATAAAATCTGTGGCTATATTTGCAAAATGCTAGAGGCGAAAGACGACATAACAATAAGGTGGTTAAAGCTGCGTATCAAACTAAAAGAGCGTTTTGGTATAAAACCCGATATGGATGGGATCCTGTTCCTTATCGGCATCCAGGAACTGGGCAGCGGTAAACAGGATTTCAGCAAAGAAGAGAAGCAAGACCTTATGCACATTGCCGTGTGTACCATACTTTCGCAAAGCGGTTATTATGCCCTGGAAGGGCATGACGAGCAGGGGTGGCCGCATTTTGTGCAGCTCAAAGAACTGCCCGGACTGATCATGATGGAACAGGAAAATTTTTTAAAAGACCATATTTTACTATATTTCCAAAACCAAAATTTTATTGATTAATTATTTTTTATGAACAAACTCAGAAGCATTTTAACCCTTGTGGTATTCTCATTTTTTGCAGTAAGCACAAATGCACAGGTAAAGAAACCTGTTGCAAAAAAACCCGTTGCAAAAAACATTAAACCTGTTGCCAATGCGCCAAGACTGATAAGGGTTCCCGGAATACGGGTAAAACTCACCACCGACTCAGGCGTGATCGTGATCAGGCTTTATGATAAAACCCCAAAACACCGCGATAATTTTGTTAAGCTGACCAAGGATCGTTTCTTCGACAGTTTATTGTTTCACCGGGTGATCAGTGGCTTCATGATCCAGGGCGGCGATCCACAAAGCAAGAATGCTCAACCGGGAGCCATGCTTGGCAGCGGAGATGTAGGATACACCATTCCTGCTGAATTTGATACGACCCTGTTCCATAAAAAAGGGGCTTTATGTGCAGCACGTACCAATAACCCCGAAAAAGCCAGCAGCGGCTGCCAGTTCTATATTGTACAGGGCAGGCCTTATGGTGATGCCGAACTCAACCAGATGGAGATGCAGGCCGGCATCAAATTCTCGCCCATGAAACGCAAGATCTACAAAACCATTGGCGGCACCCCTTTCCTGGACATGAACTATACCGTATTTGGAGAAGTGGAATCCGGTATGGAAGTGATCGACAAGATCGCATCGGTTCCAAAAGATGCCGGCGACAGGCCCCTGGTTGATGTGCGCATGAAGATTGAGCTGCTGAAATAAAATTCCTGAATTGCTGATGCCAATTGAAAAAACTTTAATTTGCACTCATTAAAAACTTAACTGAAAAGAAATGAATTTCCCAGAAAACCTGCGCTATACCAAAGACCATGAATGGATCTCCTTAGAAGGTGATACCGCCACCATCGGCGTAACTGATTTTGCCCAACGTGAGTTGGGAGACATCGTATACGTAGATATTTCCACCAAAGGCAAATCACTTGCCGCAGAGGAAATATTTGGTACCGTGGAAGCCGTTAAAACCGTAAGTGATCTGTTCCTTCCCATTGCAGGTACCATCACTGAAATAAACCCATTGCTGGAAACACAGCCTGAACTGGTCAACAGCGACCCTTACGGACAGGGCTGGATGATCAGGATGACCGTGAACAACACGGCTGATGTGGAAGTTTTGATGAATG
>Ga0209023_10006276_pt1 | contig 12592 bp, 12 predicted proteins | sample LakOneMetagenome_FD_187468 | JGI IMG/M metagenome (GOLD analysis project Ga0209023, IMG submission 187468) | Freshwater and sediment microbial communities from Lake Erie, Canada (SPAdes) (version 2) | ecosystem: Environmental > Aquatic > Freshwater > Lentic | place: Lake Erie, Canada... | reverse complement strand
GGCCATCCACGTCTTTAGAACTCTCGGCAAGCAAAGACGTGGATGGCCGGGATAAACCCGGCCATGACGGAATTGATTGCTGTAGTTTTAGCCATGACCTCCCGCACCGCTACCCTCGTCGGACTGACCGCGATTCTGATGTGGTCGCTGCTGTCGGTGATGACGGTGGCGACCGGGAAAATTCCGGCGTTTCAACTCCTGGCGATGACGTTCGCGATCGGCGCGGCGTTCGCGTTTGCAAGCTTCCTGTTCCGCCCGCAAGCTTTCGCGGCACTGAAGCAGTCGCCGCTGGCATGGGCGGTCGGTGTCGGCGGGTTGTTCGGCTATCACGCGCTGTATTTTCTCGCGCTGCGATTTGCGCCCCCGGCAGAAGCCGGCCTGGTCAACTATCTCTGGCCGCTGTTGATCGTGTTGTTCTCCTCGCTGCTGCCGGGTGAGCGGCTGGCGCCGCATCACGTCATCGGCGCGCTGCTCGGGTTGGCCGGCACGGTCCTGCTGTTCGCCGGCAATGGCAGCAGCGGCTTTGCGCCCGGCCAGATTCCGGGCTTCCTTGCGGCCTTTGTCGCCGCCTTCGTGTGGGCGGCCTATTCGGTGATGTCGCGCCGGCTCAAGGCGGTGCCGACGGATGCCGTGGCCGGCTTCTGCCTTGCGACCGCGGTGCTCGCGGCTCTCGTGCATGGCTTCGTCGAAACCACCGTGTGGCCGGAGACGACCATGCAGTGGCTCGCGATCGTTGGACTTGGCATCGGTCCGGTCGGCGCCGCGTTCTTTGTCTGGGACATCGGCATGAAACGCGGCGACATCCGCGTACTCGGCGCCGCCTCCTACGCGACGCCGCTGTTGTCGACGACGTTTCTGATCCTCGCAGGTTTCGCCAAGCCGAGCGCCACCATCGCCATGTCAGCGATTCTGATCGCCGGCGGCGGTCTGATCGCGGCGCGGGATTTGGTCTGGCCCAAGCGTTAGGCCGCCGGCTTCCAGCCCGGCGGCTTGTACATCGCTTCCGGAATCTGGCCGAGTTCGGAGCGCTGCAGTTTGTCCGGTGCGAGGCCGTAGAACTGCTGAAAGCTCATGATCAGCGGCCGCCACTTGTCGGGATCGATCCGGTTCGGTTCGCCTTCCATCATCAGGCCGGCATGGGCATGCACGCGGGTGACGCGCACCTCGATCGCGACAAGATTGCCGCGCCAGACCGCATCCTCCTGCGCCATCTCGTGGACGTGGGCGACCTTGGCTTCGATCTGCACCGGACATTCCAGCGCGCGCGGTGCGGCGACGGTGTCGCCGCGTGCCGGCGTCAGGCCGCAGAGAGCGAACTTGTCGCGCGCATGCCGATAGCCGCGCATCGTCTTGCCCGGCGGCACCGGATCAGAACCCGTGGTGCGCGCCAGGCGATCCACGGCGCCGACGAGGGCGGCTGACGGCAGGTTGAGCACGCATTCACCTGACCTGATCATGTTCTCGGTGGTCTTGGAATTGCGCGCGAGACCCAGCATGCAGCGCCAGCCGACCCACCATGCCGACGACATCGGCGCGAGATTGAACGAGTCGTCCTCGTTGCTGGTTCCGATCAGAACGACAGGCGTGCCGAAATAAAGAATCGCCGGTTCGATCTGGTGTGAAACGCTGAATGTTCCGTGCATCTTCCGCTCCTCATGTTCTGAGCGGAAACTATGGGCGCTTGGGTTTGAAACCCACCCGATTCCCGAATGCGTTTAGGTCGAAGGCATCCACCCCTTCGGCGCCAATTCAAATTTCGAGAATTCGAATCCGGGCGCAACCGTACAGCCGACCAGGGTCCAGTCGCCGTTGCTTTCCGCCGCCTGCCAGGCATGTGCAGGCACGATGGCTTGCGGCACTTCGCCAGATGCGAGATCAGGCCCGAGTTTGATGCTGCGCTGTCCGTTATCGTCCGCGATTTGCAGGGTCAGCGCACTGCCGGCGTAATAGTGCCAGACTTCCACGGCATCGACGCGATGCCAGTGCGAGCGTTCGCCGCGCGCCAAGAGAAAATAGATTGCGGTGGAGCGCGAGCGTCCGCTGACATCGACCGCGGAATCGCGAAAGGTCTCGCGATAATGTCCGCCTTCCGGATGCGGCTTGAGGTCGAGCCGCGCGATGATGTCGGCGGCGGTCAGCGCCATCAGGACTTGTTCTTGCGTTCGCGCAGTTCGCCGAACACGTCGGCTGCCGCCGCGCCCTTCATGTGCAGCTTCAGCGCGACGGCGGGATCATCGGCGCGCAGGAACACGTTGGCCTTCTTCTCCTCGCCGAGCAGCACCGGGATCGTCGGCTTGTTGTCGGCGCGCAGCCGCGTCACCTCGGTGGCGCGCGCCTGCAGCGCCGGATTGTCGGCATCGACCGTCATCGCGAACTTGACGTTCGAGGCGGTATATTCGTGGCCGCAATAGAGTTTGAAATCGTCCGGCAGTGCGCGCAGCTTCAGCAGCGAATCCCACATCATCGGATAGGTGCCCTCGAATACCCGGCCGCAGCCGATCGAGAACAGCGTGTCGGCGGCAAACAGCGCCTTCTCGCTGTCGAACACGTAGGAGATGTGGTCGAGCGTGTGGCCCGGTGTTTCCAGCACCCGTGCGAGCAGCGATCCCACCTTGACGACGTCGCCATGGACGGCGCGCAGGTCGACATTGGCGATCCCGGCGGCCTTGTCGTTCGGCGCCACCACGCGGCAATTGTATTTCTTCTTCAGCTCGGCGACGCCGCCGACATGGTCGTGGTGGTGATGGGTGATCAGGATATCCGTGAGCGTCCAGCCCTCGCGCTCCAGCGCCTTGATGATGGGGGCGGCTTCCGGCGCGTCGATCGATGCGGTGGCCTTGGTCGCGGGGTCGTGGATCAGGTAGCCGAAATTGTCGTTGAGGCAGGTAAAGGTACGAATTTCCGCGGCCATGATCACTCCGTAGGTAGGCGGTTAGCCCCGCTTTATCCCCCAGAAATATGGCGTTAACGCTCATACGGCAATGCCATTTTCGGCGCACTGCTCCGAAAGGCGCCGTGGTAGATTGCGCCCATGACCATCGACGTGATCGATCTCCGTGACTTCTATTCGCGCCGCCTCGGCATCGTGGCGCGGCAACTGATCAACCGCGGCATCCGGGCGCGCTGGCCCGATGCCGACGGCCTGCGCGTGCTCGGGCTCGGCTATCCCACTCCCTACCTCGGGCTGTTCCGCGAGGACTCCGAGCGTTGCATCGCCTTCATGCCGGCGGCGCAGGGCGTGCTGAAATGGCCGACCGGGCGGCCGGCGCTGGCGACCTTGATCGACGAATTTTCAATGCCGCTGCCGGATGCGTCGGTGGACCGTATCCTGATGGTGCATTCGCTGGAAATGTCCGACGATCCGGAGCGTTTGCTGCGCGAGGTGTGGCGGGTGCTGGCGCCGTCCGGCCGCCTGATCGCCGTCATTCCCAATCGCCGCGGCGTGTGGACGCGCAGCGACAACACGCCGTTCGGTCACGGCCGGCCATATTCGCGCGCGCAGATCACGCAATTGCTGCGGCAGACCTGGTTTACGCCGACGGCGTGGGGCGAGGCGCTGTTCCTGCCGCCGGTCGGCAAGAACTGGTTCCTGCGATCGGCGGTGGCATGGGAGCGCGTCGGCGCCGCGCTGTCGTTGCCGTTCGCCGGCGTGCATATCGTGGAAGCGACCAAGCAGGTCTACCGCGCGATCCCTGCGCACCGCGAACGCGCACGGCTGATTCCATCGCTGCCGCCGGTGCTGGTGCCGTCGTCCTCGACGCGGGGATGAGGAATTGCAGGGTGGGCCAAGGCGCGCTTGCGCCGTGCCCACCATCTCGCTTCGCGAGCGTAGCTGGTGGGCACGCTGCGCTTTGCCCACCCTACGAAGTCACGGGGTGAATGACTTACTCATTCCCCGGATTGAAGTCGTCGCTCGGGGCCGCGGGGGCCGTCGCGCCTTCGGGGCGCGGGCCGTGCGGACGCCGGCGACGGCGCGGGAAACGTTCGCCGCCACCATTGCCCTCGAAGCCGCCACCATTCACCTGCGGCTGCGGGCCGGTGATGAAGGACGGCAGGCGATCGACGCCGCCGGTATCGGCGATGACGGGCTGCGGCTGTTCGGCGGGCTGCGGCCGATATTGCGGCTGCTGACGATGTTCGCGATGTTCGCGCGGCTGATGCTGTTGCTCGCGCGGCGGCTGCTGGTCGCGCTGATAGGGCTGGCCGTCACGCGGCTGAAAGTCGCGCTGGTTCGGGTTGTGCTCGCGTTGATTGTTCTCGCGCGGCACGAACGGCGGCTGCTGCTGCGGAACGAAGCCGGGCTCCTGGCCGAAATGCGAGAAGCTCTCGCCCTCGTCGTCACCGTCTTCCGTCGCGGGCATCTCGTTTTCGGTGCGGGGCTGCGGCTGGTTCTGCCGGAACTGCTCCTGGGCCGCTGCAATCAGCCGGAAATAATGTTCGGCGTGCTGGTAGTAGTTCTCGGCCGCGACCGGGTCGCCGGAGGAGCGCGCATCGCGCGCGAGTTGAACGTATTTCTCGGCAACGTGGGAGGCGGTGCCACGGATCTTGATGTCGGGTCCGTTCGATTCGAACACCCGGGTCATCGGGTTCTGACCGCGCCGGTTATTATTATTGTTGTTGTTGTTGTTATTGTTGTTATTCCGGTTACGCATCCGCTTGTTGTTTTGACCGTTTCTCATGTCTCGCCTTTATTCCAGCCCTGAAGGTTATGCAGTTGCCGTCGTAGCTTCATTAAAAACCCGGGCGCACGCCGGCGCGCCGAATCACGATGCCGCTCAATTCCATGTCGTCGATTTTGCCAACCAGCGCGTTCAACAAAGACGCGTTCCCCAACCGCCGGCGTTCACTGCCGACCGGACCAAATCATTCAACCTGCCGAAACTTGCCTGAGCATCAAGCATGACGGCTTCGCGTGATGGTGTGTTGCGTAAGTCTTCAAGCGCAATATCAGGCTTTCGTTCGCTTTGCGGTCGAGAGCAGCACAGCTTCAAGCCATTGCTTTCCAGCTATTGCGCTCGATTGGACCTGCGTTTTGGAACCTTTCACCCGGCGGGCTCTCGTTTCGAGAACGCTCTCGTTTCAAGAACTCTGGCCTCACCCGTAACAACTTACGGGGCCAGTAACCCTGGACCGATGTTGTGGCCGGAACGTAATCGCTCCCGGGCGATATTCCAAGAGGTTTTTTTGCGTTCCAATAGGACTTTATCGGGGCATTTTGCGGCCCGCGACGGCCCTCGGAATGCCTCCCAAATCGGCTTTCGGGGCCGCTGCAGGCGCCAGTCCGGAGAGTGTCATCAAATCGTTAATGGGGCCGCTTTGGCCCTCACCGGCCTCGACAATCAGGACGCCGCCCGGTGTCAGAAGTCGGGCTGCCTGGGGAATCAGTGCCCGGTAAGCGTCGAGCCCGTCGGCGCCGCCATCCAGCGCTCTGCGCGGGTCGTGGTCCCGGACCTCCACCGCCAGGCCGGCAATGTCGGCTGCGCAAATATAGGGCGGATTCGACACGATCAGATCGAACGCGCCTAGAAGCCCCGAGGCGTAATCGCAGGCGATGAAGGTCGTGCGAGCCGCCAATCCGGCGCTGACCGCGTTAGCGGCAGCAGTTTTCAGCGCCTGCTCCGAGATGTCGGTGCCGAATCCCTGCGCTCCCGGCAGCTCTGACAACAACGCCAGCAGGATCGCGCCTGAGCCGGTGCCGAGATCGGCGATGCGCAACGGGCGTTGAGGTGCGCCATCGGCACGCAGCAACTCCAGCGCCAGTTCGACCACGGTCTCGGTATCCGGCCGCGGCACCAACGTCGCCGGCGAAAGCTTGAGCGGCAGCCCCCAGAATTCCTTCTCACCGATAATGCGCGCCACCGGTTCGCCTGCGAGACGACGTCGCGCGAAGTCATCGAGTCGCGCCGATTCGTCTTCGGTAAGTCGCCGCTGCGCCGACGTGATCAGTCCGGTGAGGTCGAGGTTCAGCGCATGACCGGCGAGAATTCGCGCGTCGAGTTCGGTTGATTCGATTCCACCGGATTTGAATCGTGCGCTGAGCGCGCGTCGTGCGGCTTCGACGGTTTGTCCGGCAAGCGATTCGCCGGCTTTCATGCCGCGGCGCCTTGCGCGGCGAGCTGGGCGGCTTGGTGCTCGGTCGTCAGCGCATCGGTCAATTCGCCCAGCGCTTCGCCCGCGATCACCTGCGGCAGCTTGTAGAGCGTCAGGTTGATGCGGTGGTCGGTGACGCGGCCTTGCGGGAAATTATAGGTGCGGATGCGCTCGGAGCGGTCGCCGGAGCCGACCTTCTCCTTGCGCTCGGCCGAACGCGCGGCGTTGATGCGCTGTTGTTCGGCATCGTAGATGCGCGAACGCAGGATGTTCATCGCCGACGCGCGGTTTTTGTGCTGCGAGCGGCTGTCCTGCATCATGACCACGATGCCGGTCGGAATATGGGTGATGCGGATCGCCGATTCCGTCTTGTTGACGTGCTGGCCGCCGGCGCCCTGCGCGCGCATGGTCTCGATCCGCAGATCGTCGTTCTTGATGTCGACGTCGACATCCTCGACCTCGGGCAGCACCGCAACCGTCGCCGCCGAGGTGTGAATGCGTCCCTGGGTTTCGGTATCCGGCACGCGCTGCACGCGATGCACGCCGGATTCGAATTTCAGTTTGGCAAAGGCGCCGCGGCCCTGCACCTCGGCGACGATTTCCTTGTAGCCGCCCATGGTGCCTTCGGAGGCCGAGATCACTTCGACCTTCCAACCCTGCAGCGCCGCGAACCGCTCGTACATCCGGAACAGGTCGCCGGCGAACAGCGAGGCCTCGTCGCCGCCGGTACCGGCGCGGATTTCCAGCACCACGTTGCGGTCGTCCATCGCGTCCTTGGGCAGCAGCGCGACGCGGATTTTCTGCGCGAGTTCGTCGACCTTTGCCTGCAGGGTCTCGAGTTCGGCTTCCGCCATGCTGCGCATCTCGGCATCGGTGCCGGCGTCCGCCAGCAGCGACTTCGTGCCCTCGATCTCGGCCAGCGCCGCACGATAGGTCTTCACGGCGTCGATCAGCGGATTGAGCTCGGCGAGTTCGCGCGTGATCTGGACGTATTTTTCCGAGCTCAACTGGCCCAGCAGTTCGGCCTCGAGCGAGGCGTGGTGGGCGAGCAGGATATCGAGTTTGGCTTCAGGCAACATGGCGATGATCTCGGGCAGCGGATAAGGAAGGGCGGCGTTGTCGGGCGGGAGCCTCGCTACAACGACAGCCCCTCGGCTTCCGCGAATTGCGTCAGCTTCTCGCGAATCGATACGCTGCCGGCCGGTGCGTCGAGCAGCGGATTGATCATCGCCTCGGCCTTCTTGGCATCGAGGTCGAGGATCATCGCCTTGACCGGGCCGTGTCCGGTGGCCGACATCGACAGCGAGCGATAGCCGATCGCGATCAGCGCCAGCGCACCGAGCGGCTTGGACGCCATCTCGCCGCACAGCGACGCGCTCTTCTTGGCGGCATTGGCCTTGCGCACGATATCGCGCAACGCGCGCAGGATCGGCGCCGACATGGTGTCGAACCGCTCCGAAACCTTGGCATTGCCGCGGTCGACCGCGAACATGAACTGGAACAGGTCGTTGGAGCCGACCGAAACGAAATCGACTTTCTTGAGGATTTCGTCGAGCTGATAGAGCAGCGCCGGGACCTCGATCATGGTGCCGACGTCGATGCGCTCGGGCAGGGCATGGCCGTGCTGGCGCAGATAGGTCAGCTCGCGCTCGACGATGGCTTTCGCGGCGTCGAACTCGGCGACTTCGGAAATCATCGGGAACATGATCTTCAGCGCGCGGCCGCCGCCGGCGCGCAGCAGCGCGCGAATCTGTCCGCGCAAAAGTCCGGGCCGGTCGAGGCCGAGGCGGATCGCGCGCCAGCCGAGCGCCGGATTTTCCTCGATCACGGTCTCCATATAGGGCAGCGCCTTGTCGCCGCCGATATCGAGCGTGCGGAAGGTCACCGGCTTGCTGCCGGCGGCATCCAGCACGGTGCGATAGAGCGCAAGCTGGTCCGACGAACGCGGCAGACTCTGGCCGACCATGAATTGCAGTTCGGTGCGGAACAGCCCGATGCCGGCGCTGCCGGTGTCCTCGAGGTGAGGCAGGTCGATGACGAGGCCGGCATTGATCATCAGTTCGACCGGCTGGCCGTCCTTGGTGATGCAGGGTTTATCGCGCAACGCCGCGTACTGGGCTTGTCGGCGAGCCCGAAAACGCACGCGTTCGGCATAGGCCGATTCAATTTCGGCCGAGGGGCGCACATAGATCGATCCCGAGGTGCCGTCGACGATGATGGCGTCGCCGGGATCGGCAATCCCTGGCGCGTTGGCGATCTCGCCGACGGCGGGAATGCCGAGCGCGCGCGCCACGATCGAGACGTGGGAGTTGGCGGTGCCTTCCTCCAGCACCAGGCCGCGCAGCCGCTTGCGGTCGTAATCCAGCAGCGCCGCCGGACCCATCGCACGCGCGATCAGGATGGCGTTCTCCGGCAACTGTTCCCGTGACGGCGCGTGGTCCTGGCCCACGAGCTGGCGCATCAGGCGATGGCCGAGATCCTCGAGGTCGTGCAAACGGTCGCGCAGATAGGGATCGGTCGAGCGCAGCATGCGCGCGCGGGTGTCGGACTGCACGCGTTCGACCGCGGCTTCGGCGGTGAGGCCGGTCGCGACCGCTTCATGCAGCTTGTGCGACCAGCCGTGGTCGTTGGCGAACATGCGGTAGGCTTCCAGCACCTCGCGATGCTCGCCGCCCTCGGCGACGTCGCCGCGTTCCAGCATGCGGTCGAGGTCGGCGCGCAGCTTGGTCAGCGCCGCATCCAGCCGCTTGATTTCCTTTGGCAGGTCTTCGGCAATGTAATTGGTGATGACGACGCGCGGCTCGTGCAGCACGACATGGCCGAGCGCGATGCCGTCGGACAGGATTGCGCCGGTCTTGTGCAGCGAATGCCGCGCCGCGGGTTCGGCGCCCGGCTGCGCCAGCGCCGCCAGTTCGCCGGAGGCGATCATTTCCGCCACCACCATCGCGGTGGTCTGCAGCGCCTCGACCTCTTCCTCGACATAGGTGCGCTTGGCGCGGTTCTGCACCACCAGCACGCCGAGCGTGTTGCCGGCGCGCAGGATCGGCACGCCGAGGAACGAGTGGTAGATTTCTTCGCCGGTTTCCGGGCGGAACGAGAACGCCGGATGGCTTTGCGCGTCGGACAGGTTGAGCGGGGTCGCCTCGCTGGCGACGAGGCCGACGAGGCCCTCATGCGCGCTCAGCACGGTTCTGTGCACGGCGTCGCGGTTCAAACCTTCGGTAGCATAGAGTTCGAGCGTGTTATCGACGCGCAGCACATAGGTCGAGCAGACCTCGGCCACCATGTTGGCCGCGATCAGCACCACGATCTTGTCCAGGCGCTCCTGCGCGGAGACCTGCTCCGCCATGGTTTCGCGGAGCCGTCTCAACAAGACGCGGGGGCCTCCCGACGCGCTCCGCATGTGCTGATGTCCTCCCCCGCAAAGCCAGCCCGCCGTGTCGCCGGTAGCTGGCGTAAAACGCACGAAAATCGACAATTTTAGTCATTCGGCGCCGCCGCAGGCCCCCCGATCCCGCCGAATCGGGATCACCAAAACTGTGGCACAGTTTGCGGTAGCCCACCTCACAGGCCGTATAGCCAATCAAGGCTCGCTTTGCCAAGCAAAACGCCTGCCAAGAGCAATAACGTCTGTGTCAGGACAATGCTGCGGTAGCGAAGCACAGGTCCGGCCAAACCGCAGGCGGTTTGAGATCAACCCAGACGCGAAAGTGCCAAGAATATCGTTCTCCAGCCTGTTCTGAGAACAGGCCGTATTTTTTGTTTTGACGCGTTTTCTTGACGCGAACCGGTGCCCACTTCGCTCGAAAACGCTCTACGTCTTGTCGAGCCCGTAGAGCGTATGCAGCGTGCGCACTGCGAGCTCGGTATAGGCGGCGTCGATCAGCACCGAGAACTTGATTTCCGAGGTGGTGATGGCGCGGATGTTGATATTGCGCTCGGACAGCGCCTTGAACGCCTGGGCGGCGACGCCGGCATGGCTGCGCATGCCGCTGCCGATCACCGACACCTTGGCGACGTCGGTGGCGCTATCCAGCCGCGCATAGCCGATCTTGGCCTTCGACGAGGTAATGGTGTCCTTGGCGCGGGTGTAGTCGATGGCCGGAACGGTGAAGGTGAGGTCGGTGGTCTTGCCGTCCTCGGAGACGTTCTGGACGATCATGTCGACATTGATGTTGGCATCCGCGAGCGGCCCGAAGATCGAGGCGGCGACACCCGGCTTGTCCTCGATCTGGCGTACGGAAATCTGCGCTTCGTCCTTGGAGAAGGCGATGCCGGTGACGACGTGGCTTTCCATGATTTCCTCCTCGCTGCAGATCAGCGTGCCCGGCGGCGTGCCGTGCGGGTCGATATCTTCGGGCTTGTCGAAGCTGGAACGGACGAAGATCGGCATGTTGTGGACCATGCCGAGTTCCACCGAGCGGACCTGCAGCACCTTGGCGCCCTGCGAGGCGAGTTCCAGCATGTCCTCGAACGCGATCTTGTCGAGCCGGCGCGCCTTTGGAACCACGCGCGGGTCGGTGGTGTAGACGCCGTCGACGTCGGTGTAGATGTCGCAGCGGTCGGCATGCAGGGCTGCCGCAATCGCCACCGCCGACGTATCCGAGCCGCCGCGCCCGAGCGTGGTGATGCGGTTGGTCTGCGGATTGATGCCCTGGAAGCCGGCGATCACGGCGACTTCCTTGCGATCGCCGAAACGGTTGATGATCTCGGTGCCGTCGATCTCGAGGATACGTGCCGAAGCATGCGCGTCCGAGGTCCGGATCGGGATCTGCCAGCCCTGCCAGGAGCGGGCCTGGATGCCGAGCGCCTGAAGCGCGATCGCCAGCAGGCCGGAAGTGACCTGCTCGCCCGACGCCACCACGGCGTCATATTCGCGGGCGTCATGCATCGGCGAGGCGTCCGTGCACCAGGCCACCAGTTCGTTGGTCTTGCCGGACATCGCCGACACCACCACGGCAACCTCATGCCCCGCATCGACTTCGCGCTTCACATGCAGCGCGACGTTGCGGATACGGTCGATATTGGCGACGGACGTACCGCCGAATTTCATCACGAGGCGGCCCATGACGACGCGTGCATTCCCTGTGAGGATAAATTAAATGACCCGCACGGAAATTGGAGCGCGCGGTCCGAAAGCGGCGTATACATAGCGGCGCGGTTCAGAGCAAGCCGCGGGGCGGATTTTCACCCAAAATCCGCGTAAATCGCTGGTGTATCGGGTTAATTCAGGACGGGCGTATGGGGCGTTATATCGACGAAATCCTGCAACCCGGCGAGAAGGTGCTGTATTCGACCAATGCACACTGGATGTTCTACCTGCCGGCGATTGCGGCTTGGGTCGTGGCCATCGTGTTCCTGGCGCTGTCGCGGATGATCGTTGCCGATATGCCGGTGCTGTTGTGTCTGGCGATGGCGGCCGTCACCGCGCTGGCGGCGTTGTACTGGACTGCGACCGCCTGGTTCCATCGCTGGACCACCGAGACCGACGTCACCAACATGCGCGTCGTTCACAAAACCGGCTTCATCAAGCGCCGTACCTTCGAGATGAGCCTCGACAAGATCGAGAGCGTCGACGTCGACCAGAGCATCCTCGGCCGCATCATGAACTATGGCGACGTCACCATCCGGGGCGTTGGCGAGGGTTTTGAAAAGATTCAAACCATCGCCTCGCCGCTGGCCTTCCGCAGCGCCATCACAACCCGACCGGCTGGCACATAACCATGGCACCGCAATCAGGCTCTACGGTCGATCCGGCCGAAGTCGCAAAATTTTCAAAACTGTCCGACGAGTGGTGGGATCCCAAGGGCAAGATGGCCCCGCTGCACAAGATCAACCCGCTACGGCTGACCTATATCCGCGACGCCGCCTGCCGCAAGTTCGAGCGCAACGTCAAAAGCCTGAATTGCCTCGCCGGGCTGCGCATCCTCGATATCGGTTGCGGCGCCGGCCTGTTGTGCGAGCCGTTCACGCGGCTCGGCGCGCAGGTGATCGGCATCGATCCGTCGGCGACCAATATTGCCGCGGCCAAGCTGCATGCCGACAAGGGCCATCTGTCGATCGACTACCGCTGCACCACGGCCGAGGAGATGGACGTGCGCGAGCGCTTCGACATCGTGCTGGCGATGGAAGTGATCGAGCACGTCACCGATGTCGGCGCGTTCCTCGCCCGCTGCACGGCGATGCTCAAGCCGGGCGGCCTGATGATGGTCTCGACCCTGAACCGCAACTGGAAGAGTTTTGCGCTGGCGATCGTCGGCGCCGAATACGTGCTGCGCTGGCTGCCGCGCGGCACCCATCAATGGGACAAGTTCGTCACCCCCGACGAACTGGCGCAGCACCTCGCCAACAACAAGCTCACCATCACCGACCAGGCCGGCGTGGTCTACAACCCGCTCGCCGACAAATGGAGCGTCTCGTCCGACATGGACGTGAACTACATGGTGGTGGCGGAAGGGATTTGATCGAACATCATTCTGTCGTCGTCCCTGCGTACGCAGGG
>Ga0209023_10006274_pt1 | contig 12595 bp, 14 predicted proteins | sample LakOneMetagenome_FD_187468 | JGI IMG/M metagenome (GOLD analysis project Ga0209023, IMG submission 187468) | Freshwater and sediment microbial communities from Lake Erie, Canada (SPAdes) (version 2) | ecosystem: Environmental > Aquatic > Freshwater > Lentic | place: Lake Erie, Canada... | reverse complement strand
TGGTGGGCGCGTCCGAATGGGCCGGCAACCTGGGCCTGTACTTCGAGAACGACAAGGCCTCGGCGCGCCTGGTGGCGAACTACCGCGGCGAATACGTGAACAGCACCACGGCGCCGTCGCCGACCGCGAACAGCCAGGGCAACTCGGTGATCAACGGGATCGTGATGCCGACCGCGCCGACCATGGCGGCGCCGGTGACCACGCTCGCCTTTAACGCCAGCTACAACATCACGCCGCAGCTGGTGCTGTCGTTCGACGCCACCAACCTGACCAACGTGAAGCGCGCCTACTACCGCTACAGCGAAGACGAGCAGCAGAAGCTGGACGTCGCCGGCCGCGTGTTCTACCTGAACCTGAAGTACCGGTTCTGACCGCAGGGTTCGCATCAACGGAAGGGAAGCTTCGGCTTCCCTTTTTTCTGCCTGCTGATTTCATCCTTCAGCTCATCTTTTTCGCGCAGTGTGCGGCAGCTAACGGTGCGCGCGCCGGGTCCCCGGTATGATGGACCTGTGTGAGTGAGGCGCCTGCGATTCGGTTCGGCGGGCAGCCAAATACCTCAACAGGTTAGCCGGTCGCCTCGAGGATCGGCACCAGATTCCACGCTGTCGCCATGGGGCGGCGGCATGCAGTGCAAGCGGAGGCGCCATGTCTGCAACGACCACGAATCCACCGAAGCATGTTGTGCGCGAATATTTGGAACGGCGTTCGCGCGACCCGAAACCGCCGCCGGCACCGGAAGAAATCCGGCGCCAGCTCGGTTGGGAAATGCTGATGCCGGCGGACGTGGGCGTGTCGCAGCAGCGCTCCTGACCGCTGCCTTTCACACCGTTTTAACAGAGGAGAAGCGCATGACCAAGAAAATCGGCAACAAGCACGAAGCCCAACACCGCGGCAAGCAGGAACGCCTGGAAATCCGCCGCGTCAACATCGCACGCGAAGCCGTCAAGAAGGCCGAAGCCAGCGCCAAGTACCGCAACCAGGTCAAGAACCAGCCGGCGATGAACCTGGCCGCCGCCTGACGTGCGGCAGTAACGCCACCCGGCCCGCCCTTGAGGCGGGCTTTTTTTCGTCCCCGTTTTTCTTCTTCCTTTCCGGCGTTCGCCGCTGCGTTCACAGCTTCATTCACCGCGCCTTTCACCGCGCCGTTTGCCGACCCTTGCGCCATTCACCGGCTCCGCACCGCCGTTCGCCGAAAGGCGCTTTCGCCGCCACCCGTCTTTCGCTATCGTATGGACATCACATACAGGAGGACGGCATGGGCATCGAAAACGGTTACAGGCAGCGCAAGCAGATGATGTGGGGACTGGTCCTGATCGCGGTCGGCGTCGCCTTCCTGCTCGACCGCATGGACATCGCCGACATCAGCACGCTGTGGCATTATTGGCCGCTGCTGCTGGTGGTGGCGGGCATCAACCAGACCATCGGCTATCCGAGCGCCAGGGAATTCACCAATGGGCTGTGGACGGTGTTCGTCGGCCTGTGGCTGTTCGCGGTATTCGAGGGCCTGCTCGGGCTGACCTTCCGTAACAGCTGGCCGCTGTTCATCCTGATGTGGGGACTGCAGCTGGTGCTCGAACCCGTGCTTGCGCGCCGCTTCGCTTCGAACAAGGAGAAGGACCATGTATAAGGAAAGCCTCGGCGACGGCCGCGAAGACAGCCGCAAAGCAACGCGCACACTGCGGCGCGAGGAGCGGCGCGCCCGCCGCGCCGCGCGCCACGCCGAACGCGGCATCACCGGCCAGGTCGTGATTGGTTTACTGGTGATCGTGGTCGGCCTGCTGTTCCTGCTCGATAACCTCGACATCATCGAGATGCACAATGCGATCAGCTTCTGGCCGCTGGTGTTCATCTTTGCCGGCGTCGCCAAGCTGCTCGACACCTCGACGCCGCACGGCTACCTGATCGGCATGGCGGGCATCGGCATCGGCACCTTGATGATCCTGCACCGCCTCGGCATCATCTACCTCAGCTGGCGCATGCTGTGGCCACTGGTCCTGATCGGCGCCGGCGTGGCGGTGGTGTACCGCGCCATGCGCGGGCAGGGCCTGCCGGTGCACGGCATGCTCGACAAGGAGGGCGAGGGCGAGGCAATGCGCGCCGGCGCCGACGCCCAGAAGGTCGACGTCATGGCCATCCTCGGCGGCTTCGACCGGCGCGTGCACAGCCAGGACTTTCGCGGCGGCGAGGTCACCGCGGTAATGGGCGGCTGCGTGCTCGACATGCGCGGCGCCTCGATCGCGGCCGGCGAAGCGGTGATCAACGTGTTCGCCTTCTGGGGCGGCGTCACCATCAAGTGCCCGCCCGATTGGACGGTGGTCCTGCAGGGTACGCCGATCATGGGCGGCTTCGACGAAAAGACCATGGCCCCGCCCGACGCCAGCAAGCGCCTGGTGATCCGCGGCTACGCGATCATGGGCGGCGTCGAGGTGCGGAACTGAAGTCCGCAAGCGATGGGATAACTCATGGGGCACGGATGAGGGGACAGCACTGATGCACGCGCGGCGCAGCACCGTGCTCTACCTGGCGGCCTGGTTGCTGCTTGGCCTGCTGCTGGCCGGCCTGATCGTCGCCGCCACCGGCGCGCGCCCGGCGGCGGCCCTGCTGTTCGCGCTGCCGCTGGCGCTGGTGTATGGCTGCGCCAGCGGTTTTTCGTCCTACTACCTGTGCCGCGCCTATCCCCTGGCCGGCAAGCCGCTGTACGCGGTCCTGCTGGTGTTCGCCGCCACCGCGGTCTGCGCCAGCCTGCTCTGGACCGCCGCCGGCAGCAGCTGGAGCGAGCTGCTGCACGGCGCGGCGCCCGGCTTCTTCATGGTCACGCGGCCCTTCGCCGCCTTGATGTTCGGCCTCGGCGTGATCCTGTATGCGATGACGGCGGTGGGCCAGTACCTGGCGCTGGAGTTCGAGCGCGCGCGCAGCCTCGAACGGCGCGAACTGGAGATGAAGCTGGCGGCCCAGGAAGCCGAGCTGCGCATGCTGCGCACCCAGATCGACCCCCACTTCCTGTTCAACAGCCTGAACTCGATCAGCGCCCTGACCTCGATCGACCCGCCCGCCGCGCGCGGCATGACCCTGCAGCTGTCCGACTTCTTCCGACGCAGCCTCGGCATGGACGCCCGGCGCAATGTACCGCTGGAGCAGGAAATCGCGCTGGTGCGGGCCTTTCTCGCGGTCGAGCAGGTGCGCTTCGGGCCGCGCCTGGCGTTCGAGGACGAGGTCGGCGCCGATGCCGCCGATTGCCTGGTGCCGCCGATGATCCTGCAGCCGCTGGTGGAGAACGCGGTCAAGCACGGCATCGGCAACCGCATCGAGGGCGGCGTGGTGCGCATCGTGGCGCGCCGCGCCGGCTCGCTGCTGCGCATCCGGGTCGAGAACGACGCCGACGAGGACGGCGGCGCGCCGGCCTTTGCGGGCTGCGGCATCGGCCTGGCCAACGTGCGCCAGCGCCTGGCGGCGACCTATGCGCACGAGGCGAGCATCAACTGGACGCGCGAGCCCGGCCGCTTCTGCGTCGACCTGACGCTGCCCGCGTCCAGTGCTGCCGCGGACCAGGAACCGGATTCGAACTGAGGAGAAGCGAGCATGCGGGTCATCATCGTGGACGACGAACACCTGGCGCGCGCGCTGCTGCGCGAGTTCCTGGGCGCGCACCAGGACATCGAGATCGTGGCGGAATGCGCCAACGGCTTCGAGGCCGTGAAGGCGATCGCCGAACTGGGGCCGGACCTGGTGTTCCTCGACATCCAGATGCCGAAGCTGGACGGCTTCGAGGTGGTGGAGCTGGCCGGCGCCGGGCCGCTTGGCAACACGCGCTACGTCTTCGTCACCGCCTACGACCAGTTTGCGCTGAAGGCATTCGAGGTGCGCGCCATCGACTACCTGCTGAAGCCCTTCGGCCGCGAGCGCCTGGCCCAGGCCCTGGAGAGCGTGCGCAGCCGCGCCGCACCGCTGGCGCAGGCTCAGGTCCAGGCACAGGCGCTGGCCCAGGAGGCGGCACGGCGCCACGGCTTCCTGGAACGCATTCTGGTCCGCGACGGCGTGCGCGTGCATGTGGTGCCGAGCGCCAGTATCGACTGGATCGAGGCCCAGGACGACTATGTCGCCATCAGCGCCGGCGGCAAGACGCACCTGAAGAACGGCCGCATGGCGGAACTTGAACAGGGCCTGGACCCGGCGCTGTTCCTGCGCGTGCACCGTTCCTACATCGTGAACGTGGGCGCGATTGCGCGCATCGAGGCGCCGACCAAGGACAGCTGGTGCGCCGTACTGAATGACGGCAAGCGCATCCCGGTCAGCCGCAGCGGCTACGCCCGGCTCAAGGAGCTGATGCGCTGAACGTGTCGACTTGCCACCAGCGCGGCAGCAGGTCGCGCACCGCGGGCTGGGCGAAGCGGTCGTCGATCAGGTAGACCGTGCCCTGGTCCTGCTCGGTGCGGATCACGCGCCCGGCGGCCTGCACCACCTTCTGCAAGCCCGGATACAAATAGGTGTAGTCGTAGCCGGCGCCGAACATCGCCTGCATGCGCGCGCGCAGCTGTTCGTTGACGGGATTGAGCTGGGGCAGGCCGAGGGTGGCGACGAACGCCCCGATCAGGCGCGCCCCCGGCAAATCGACCCCTTCGCCGAACGAGCCGCCCAGCACCGCGAAGCCGATGCCGCGTCCTTCGGGCTGGAAGCGGTCCAGGAAACCGGCGCGCTCCGCTTCGCTCATGCGCCGCTCCTGGCGCCAGACCGGCACTTCCGGGTGCAGGCGGGTGAACAGCTCGGCGGCCTGCGCCAGGTAATCGAAGCTGCTGAAAAAGGCGAGGTAGTTGCCGGGCGTGTGCGCATACTGCTCGGCCATCAGTTGCGCGATCGGCGCCAGCGAAGCCGCGCGGTGCTGGTAGCGCGTGGAGATGCGGCCGGCGATGTGCACCGTCAGCTGGCCGGCGGTGAAGGGCGATTCGACGTCGACCCAGCCGGTGTCCGCGGGCATGCCGAGCAGGTCGGCAAAATAATGCCAGGGGCTGAGCGTGGCCGAGAACAGCGTCACAGAATGCGCGCCTTCGAAGCGCGGCTTCAGGAAAGGGGCCGGCACCACGTTGCGGATGCAGACCGTGGTGTCCTTGCCGTCACGCGTCACGTCGCACAGCGAATGCTCGCCGAAGGATTCGGCCAGGCGCTGCAGCGCCAGCGCGCTGAAGTGGAAATCCTGCAGCGCGGGGTCGAGCGGCACGGCCTGTTCGGCCAGGTAATCGTTGATGGTGCTGGTGGCGTTCTGCAGGGCCGAGAGCAGCTTGTCCGGCAGCGCCGCCAGCACCTGGTAGGGGGCGGGCGCTTCCGCATCCATCTCGCCCCAGGCGCGCGCGACCTTGGTCAGCGTCTTTTTCACGGCCTCGGGCGCGGCGGCGCGCGCCATGCGCAGGGCGGCGCGATCGAGTTCGCCCGAATACATCGAACGCGCGCGCGACACCATGTTGTGTGCTTCGTCGACCAGCACGCTGGTGCGCCAGCCTTGTTCCTGGGCCAGCGCGTAGAGCATGGCGCCGCCGTCGAAATAATAGTTGTAGTCGCCGACGATGACATCGCTCCAGCGCGCCATTTCGCTGCCCAGGTAATAGGGACAGACGCCGTGCGCCAGGCCAAGGTCGCGCAGGGCGGCGCGGTCCAGCACCGGCACGTCCAGGGCGGCCGCGCGCGCGGCGGGCAGGCGGTCATAAAAACCTTTCGCCAGCGGGCAGGACACGCCCTGGCAAGCCTTGTCGGGATGCTCGCAGGCCTTGTCGCGCGCGGTCAGTTCCAGCACGCGCAAGGGCAGGTGCGGGTCGGCGGCGCGGATGGTGGCGGCGGCGTCGAGCGCGAGCTGGCGGCCCGGGGTCTTGGCGGCCAGGAAGTAGATCTTGTCGATGCGCTGGGCGGGGGCGGCTTTCAGCACCGGAAACAGGCTGCCGACGGTCTTGCCGATCCCGGTCGGGGCCTGGGCCAGCAGGCAGCGCCCGGTGGTGTTGGCCTTGAATACGGTTTCGGCGAGCTGGCGCTGGCCGGGGCGGAAGGCCGCATGCGGGAAGCGCAGCGCGCCGAGCGCCGCATCGCGTGCCTCGCGGTGGCGCAGCTCCTGTTCGGCCCAGGCCGTGAAGCGGCGGCACTGGTCCTCGAACATCGCCTGCAGTTCGGCGCCGCTGCGGGTTTCGCGCAATACGGTTTCGTGGCCGCTGCCGATCTCGTAGTAGACCAGGGCCAGGTTGACGCTGTCCAGGCCGAGCTCGGCGCACAGCAGGTGGCCGTAGACGCGCACCTGGGCCCAGTGCAGGTGGCGGTGGTTGTCGGGCATCGAGGACAGCTGGCCGCGGTAGGTCTTGATTTCTTCCAGCAGGTTCTCGCGTGCGTCGTAGCCGTCGGCTCGGCCGCGCACGTGCAGCAGGCCATGGTCGCCGGAAAGGGACACTTCTGTCCGGTAGCCGTCGCCGCGGCGCGCCGTCACCACCGCGTGGCCGGCAATGCCTTCCTGGGCCGTGGGCGAGGGCGTGAAGCGCAAGTCGAGGTCGCCCTGCTTGGCCGTGAACTCGCACAGGGCGCGCACCGCAACCGTGTACTTGCGACCTTCGCTCAAGCGGCCTGCTCCCACTGCAGGTAGCACACCGAGACCGGCATGCCGTGGGTGGCGCAGTACTCGATCCAGCGCAGCTGGTTGTCCTGCAGGCGGTCGCCCGGCCCTTTTACTTCGATCATGTTGTAGCGCTTTTCACCCGGCCAGAACTGGATCAGGTCGGGGAAGCCGGTGCGGTTTTCCTTGACGTCGGCCAGGATGCGCTCGCACCACTTCTTCAGGTGGGCGGCGGGGATGCAGTCGAGCGCCAGTTCGAGCAGGCCGGCATCCAGGTATTCCCAGGAGACGAAGGGCGAGGAGATGCCGGCCTTGTCCGCGAAGTGCCCGAGGATGGTGGCGCGGTAGCGGCCATCGTCGCACTGGGCCAGGCAGTCGGCGAATTCATTCGCGCGGCGCTGGTGGAAGTCGGGGCTGTACAAATCGGCCGGGCCGCGGTGGAAGGGGTGGAAGAAGGCGCCCGGAATCGCGGCGAAGATGGCGCGCCAGCACAGCAGCCCGAACAGCGCGTTGGCCAGCATGTTCTCGACGTAGAACACGGGTGCATCGTCGCCCGCCAGGTGTTCGCGCACCACGCCTTCGACCCACCAGTCGCCCGAGGGCATGGGCAGGCACAGGTCGAGGCGCGTCGGATCCGGCCGGCGCGCGATGGTCTTCGGATGGCCGAGGCGGCGCGCCAGGCGCGGGCCGATGCGCAGCAGGTGCTGGCGCTCGGCGTCGTTTTCCGGCGCTTCGCGCGCCAGCAGCAGCAGCGCCCAGGCTTCGTCGTAGCGTTCGGCCTTTTCCAGCACGCGGATCGCACGGCCGCGCGCGCCGGGGAAGCGGCAGCGCGTGTAGACGGCGTGCGCGTTCGGCCAGTCCTTCCCCTTCTCGTAGTGCTGGCCCATCTGGAACAGCAGCTTTTCGCGCCGGCTCTCGAGCCAGTCGTTGCGGAAGGCATGCTGCGGCACGTCGCGCACGATGTCCTCGAGCGGCTCGATGCCCTCGGCGAAGCGCGCCCGGCAATCGTGCAGGACCAGGTAGTGCTCGATGTCGCTGCGCTCGCGGAAACCGCGCGAGGCAGGCGAGAACTCGACCTGCTCGTAGCGGAACAGGCCGAGGTCGGACAGCACGAACTCGGTCCAGTCCTGGCGCAGGTTGCCGAAGAAGATCAGGCGCAGTCGGTCGCACAGGGGCTTGACGTGGATGCGCAGGGCGACGTCGCCGCAGTCCTGGAACCAGCGCGAGAAGGGGAGGGAGAAGGGGCGGACGGGAAGACCGGCATCGCTGGCGCAGCCGGGTTCGCCCGCGGCCTGGCCCGCGCTTTCCGCTGCAGCTTCGTTCATGCTGGCGCGCAGGGCTTCAAGCTGCTCGGCCTTGCGCGCGTTCTTGTGCTGGAGACGGTCGCCAAAGGCGAGGACGAGCTCGGGTTTCGAGAGCAGGTCGAACAATTCGTCGAGGGTGAGGTCGGGATCGCCGGAGACCCAGCCGGTCGGGAACAGGTGCTCCGCCGCCTCGACCGGGCAGCCGATTTCGGCGTAGCGCAATTTGCTGGCGCGGAACAGCTCGCCCTTGCGCATGACCATGCGCACGAACAGGGCGCGCGCCGGCTGCGGCAGCGCCGCGAAGGCTGCAATGAAGGCCTGTTCTTCGTCGGTCAGCAAATCGGGGTAGCGCTGCGCGATCCAGTCCAGGACGGCCTGGAAGTTATCCAGGTAATAAAACTCGTTTTCCAGAACCCTGTTCATCTCGAGACGCCACTGTGCTTATGTACAGTATAGCGCCGCGAGCTGCCGGCTTCCCAGCATTTTCAAGCGCCGGGAAGCGCGGCCGTGGTTTTTTGCCACATCAGGGGCGGGGTGAAGCCGAGGACTGGGGCGGGCATTCCGGTCCGGTGCAGGGCGCCGGCTGCGCGCGTTCGCCGCGGTGGCGTTCGGAATGCTGGATGATGGCCGAGATCAGGGCGACGTCGGTGTCGACAGCCGGCTCGGCGGGGGCGGACGATGCGGCCTTGTTCCGGGTACGCGCCGGCGTGGCGGCCTTGGCAGTGGCCGTACGCTGGGCTTTCACGGCACGTGCCGCGGGCTTCACGGGCTTGTCGGCCCTGGCCAGTGCAGCTGGCTTCTCGCTTTTCGCCGGCTTCGCTGCGGCCGGCGCCACCAGTTTGGCCGGAGCGGCCGGCGAGGCAGGGGCCGGGGCCGTGCTGGCCTGGCTGGGCGCGGTCTCCTTCGCCGGCGCTGACGGCGCGGCCTTTGCCGCCGGTTCCGCCGGCAGCATCACCAGCGGCGGGGCGGCCGGCATGCTCTGCGGCTGGTCGACGATCATGGCCGCCGCCGGAACGTCGGGCGCCGGCGCCGACGGCTGCGGATGCGGCGCGTCGGTCAGGGGCGGCGGCGTCACCGCGTCTCCCTCGGCCACGCGCTCGGCCTGTACTTGCACCTGCATCGCGGTTGCCGTCTCGTGGTTGTCGTATGCCAGCCACGCCACCACGCCGACCAGGATGCCGGAAAAGGCTGCCGCCGCGCAGTACCAGGCCAGGCGCGGGCTGGTCATGCGCGCGCCGCTGCGCCGGGCGGAATCGCGTTCCAGCATCGCCAGGATGTTTTCTTCACCAGCCCCGCGGCGCGACGACATCAGGTTCGGTCGCGTCGAGGCCTCTTGATTTTGGTCTGTAGGGCGCACAGCATTACTCCTAAGATATTCGTTTCCAATTCGATTAGAAACAATCTGGGAAAAGCCATGCTGATCTTCCAGGTGTTCGACAAGGGCGTGCTGGACGATGCCGAAGGGCGGCAGATCGACTTCCGCAACACCATCATCATCCTGACCTCGAACGCGGCCTCGAGCCAGATGATGGCGGCGTGCCTGAACAAGAGCGGCGCCGAGCTGCCCAAGCCCGACGCGCTGGCGGAACTGATTCGCCCGCAGCTGATGAAGCACTTCAAGCCGGCCTTCCTCGGCCGCCTGGCCACCGTGCCCTTCTATCCGATCAACGACGAGGTGCTGGCCAACATCATCCGACTGAAACTCGACCGCATCGGCAAGCGCGTGCGCGACAACCACCAGGCTGCCTTCGAGTACGACGACGCGCTGGTGAACGCGGTGCTGGCGCGCTGCACCGAGGTCGATTCCGGCGCGCGCAACGTCGACACCATCCTGAACGGCACGCTGCTGCCCGAGATCGCCGACACCGTGCTGGCGCGCATGGCCGAGGGCGGGGCGATCGCGCGCATCAAGGTCGGCGCGACCAAGGCCGGGCGCTTCAAGTACACGATCGAACCGGCATAAGGAGGGGCCATGAGCACGCTCGAACAACTCCTGACGCCGGTCAGCGATGCCGCGCCTTGCGGCGAGAGCCTGGCGTTCACGCCCGAACTCGATGCGATTGCCCAGGCGCGCAAGGCCGACGATCCGTCGCTGGAGCAGGGCGCCTGGGTCACCGCGCTGAAGGAAGCCGACTGGAAGTTCGTCTCGAAACGCTGCGCGCTGCTGATCGAGACGCGCAGCAAGGACTTGCAGCTGGCGGTGTGGCTGGCCGAGGCGAACGCCAAGACCGCCGGCCTGCGCGGCCTGGGCGACGCGCTGCAGCTGATCGGCGCGCTGTGCGAACGTTACTGGGACGGCCTGTATCCGCTGCCCGATGAAGACGGCTTCGAACAGCGCATCGGTAACCTGAGCTGGATCGCGGCGCGCGTGCCGCAACTGGTGACCGAATGCCCGGTGACCGAAGGCGCGGGCTTTTTGATGCGCGACATCGAGGCGGCGCGTACCCATGGGGCCGATGCGATTGCGGATGTCGAAACGGCGCGCAGCCGTACCTCGAAAGCCTTTTCCGAAAAGCTGCTGGGCGACGGCGAGCATTGCCTGGCCATGCTGGCGGAAATGGAAGCCGCCGTCGACAGCCTGCTCGGGAGCGATGGTCCGAGCTTCAGCAATGCGAAGACGGCGCTGCAGAACCTGATCCATTTCGTGACGCCGGCGGCGGGCAAGGCGGCGGCAGGTGCGGTTTCCGCAGTGGTGCAGCCGGGCGCGCAAGCATCGGCCCCGCCTCCGTCGACGGCATCAGGTGCGATGGCATCCGGGCCGCTGCAAAGCCGGGCCCAGGCCCTGGCCCAGTTGCGCTCGGTGGCGGAGTTCTTCCGCCATACCGAGCCGCACAGCCCGGTTGCCTATCTGGCCGACAAGGCGGCCAGCTGGGGCGAACAGCCGCTGCACGTGTGGCTCAAGATGGTGGTCAAGGATGCGGCGGCGCTGTCCCATGTCGACGAACTGCTGGGAATCGAGCGGAAAGGGGACACGGAGGGATGAAATAATCTTTCACGAAAGGCGCTTCCATGAAAGATTATTGCAGGGCGGTCGCGAGGCCGCCCTGTCTGTTTTGCCGAGCCGGCTTATTCGGCTGGCTTGTCGGCAGGCGCCGCCGCCTTGCCCATGCCGGGATTCACGAGCGAAGACGCCTTGGCGATCTGCTCTTCCACATTCTGCACCGCCTGGCGCGTGGCCTGCGTCACCTGCTCGTAGCCCTTGAAGGCGTTGTCGATGGCGGCCTTGATGATCTCGACCGCGTTCTCCGAACCCGGCTTCACGTTTTGCGTGACGTCGTAGATCAGCGCCGACAGCGTGCTTTTCGCTTCCGCCACGTGCACGTCGGCCGCGCGCCGGAACTCGCTCTGCATCTCGTCGATGATGGTCTTCAGCTGGGCGCGGTACTCGGCGCTATCGGTGGCGCCCGGCGCCATGCGGGCCGACAGGGCGTCGAAGGCGGCGCGGGCGTCGCGCGCCTGGCTCAGGTCGCGGCTGGCGGCGAGGGTCTGGTCCATCGTATTGCGTGCGGACGCCATGTTCAGCGCGACGACTTGTTCGAGGCCTTTGACGGTTTTATTGGCAAGCATGTCGAAGGTCTGCATCTGCAGGTCGAACAAGGTCTTGGTGGCGCTGGCGAATTGCTCTGGGCTCGTGAACATCAATGTCTCCTCGGTATAGGTATGGAACGACGGACGACGTGCTGGCACACATGCTGGCTCAGTTTGTAGAACGAGCAGCCTATTATTTAGCAACGATGAGCTTTTCGCAACGGGCGTCCCGATACGGGCCGGTGGCGCGTTCCCAGCCGGGGCCGAGCGGGGTTTGCGAACAGGCCAGCGCACCGTTGGCCTTGCTGCGCCACTGGAACCAGGGAGCGGGCTTGGCCAGGGCGCTGGCGCAGACGGCGGCGACAAGGCAGCCGCAGACGAACGATGAGATTTTCATGTGAAGCCGAGCATAGCACAGGCCGATAGAAGCAATCCGGTCTTGTGCTTCCCATGATGGGAAGGTGTATGCTTTTCGCTCGACTGGAGAACAAGGAATGGACAGCATGAATATCGGCGACGCCGCCCGCGCTTCTAGCGTATCGGCCAAGATGATCCGCCATTACGAATCGATCGGCCTGATTGGCGCCGCGCGCCGCACCGATGCCGGGTATCGCGTGTATTCGGCGCAAGATGTGCAGGTGCTGCAATTCATCCACCGCGCCCGCGCGCTCGGCTTTTCGCTGGACCAGATCCGCGATTTACTGGCGCTGTGGCAGGACAAGGGCCGTGCAAGCAGCGACGTGCGGGCGTTGGCGCGTGCACATATCGATGAATTGAACCGCAAGATCGCGGAAATGGAGGCGATGCGGCGTACGCTCGAGCGGCTGGCGGCGTCATGCCATGGCGATAGCCGGTCGGATTGCCCGATCCTGGATGACCTGGCGGCGCAATAGGGAAGTAGAAATGAAAAACGCCGCAAACCTTGGATAAGGATTGCGGCGTTTTGCACCGGATAACCGGGAAAAGCCTTTGGTGCCCACGGAGGGACTCGAACCCCCACACCTCGCGGCACATGGACCTGAACCATGCGCGTCTACCAATTCCGCCACGTGGGCCCTACGGTACTGCTCAATACTGCTAACACTGATCTACCTTCCGCGTGGGCACGGAGTGCCCACCCTACGATCAATGGTACTGCTTACTGCTGCGGTTTGCTGCCAGTAGAGTGGTGCCCACGGAGGGA
>Ga0209023_10006272_pt1 | contig 12596 bp, 13 predicted proteins | sample LakOneMetagenome_FD_187468 | JGI IMG/M metagenome (GOLD analysis project Ga0209023, IMG submission 187468) | Freshwater and sediment microbial communities from Lake Erie, Canada (SPAdes) (version 2) | ecosystem: Environmental > Aquatic > Freshwater > Lentic | place: Lake Erie, Canada... | reverse complement strand
TCTGCGCGGCCGATCGTCTTGAGCGGCTTGGTCTGTGTGCCTGGGTTCGAATCGGAGCCGGTGGTGGCCACATACAGGTGCCCTTTAACAGCGGCCATCGCAGGCGAAGCCGCCAGCAGGGCGACGCTGCACAGCAGCACGTTGATGCGAAGATTCGGAACGAAGGTAACTAATTTTTTCATTGAAAACCGCCTAGATGTAATGGGAATGAGCAAGGTTTGAGGGCAGGAAACTTCTTAAGTTCAATGTTTTTGCGAAAAAATTTCTGCTCGGTATCAACCAGTAAAGAACAATTTCTTAGTGGAAATGAAGAACTCGAACGAGCAGTGGTATCACTGTGTCGAGGCAGGGCGCGCTAAGTGGGGATTGGCGGGAAGCGGCGGGCGGGGGCAGGAAACCAGCAAAGCGCGATGAAGTAATCTGGGACATAACGACAGGTATGCGTGCTGCCGGATTTCGCCATGTAGGCTGCGGAGCCGTCGGAAATGCCGGACATGGTAGTTTCGTTCTAACCCGATCCACGCGCGCCTTGAGCCATTTTCCGCTCAGCCAAAGCAGCTTCCCATCACCAATCCGATGCGATCGCTCCGCCATGCTGTCGTCGGCTCTACGCGACCGCCTGCGTGCTTGGTGCAGGACAACGCGCGCTCATGGGCACCAACGGCTCGATGACGCGCCGTTCCCAAGGCCCCTACGGATCTTGCTGCGCGAAGTGATCAGCCCGCTCGACACTTGCAGCGGCGTAGGAAGCGCCACGGACCGCTGCGCCCGGAGGGCGCGGATATCCTCCGCACCCCCGCCGCGTCGGTGCACGAATACTTGACCAGCACAGCCGCCCCTGCCCTGCGGCAGTTATGCCACTGTTTGCTGGAATTGCTTAATCTTCCATTAGGAAAATACTTTTGTCTGCTTGATACGACCGGAGATCGTTCAACAAGGATGGCCCTCCTCAAACCATTCTCATTCGCATTGCGTTAGTGTGGTTTCGATGAAAAAATTAGTTACCCTTGTTCCAAATATTCGCGTGAACCTGCTGTGCAGCGTCGCGGTGCTGGCGGCTTCGCCTGCGATGGCCGCTGTTAAAGGGCACCTGTATGTGGCCACCACCGGCTCCGATTCGAACCCAGGCACACAGGCCAAGCCACTCAAGACGATCGGCCGCGCAGACGCCCTTGCACGTCCAGGCTATGTCATCCACGTGGCTGCCGGCACCTACAAGGTATCGGCGCCGTCGTCCGGCAGCAACGGCATCAAGACCACCAAGAACGGCACTGCTGCCGACCGTATCAAGTTTGTCTCGGACGTGAAATGGGGCGCCAAAATCGTCATGACCGGCACCGGCATCGCGTGGAACTCCATGGGTAGCTATGTCGATATCGAAGGTTTCGACGTCTCGGGTACGGGCCGTATCGGCCTTGCGGCCGCTGGCGCCAACCTGACCTTCAAGTACAACCTCGTCCATGACCTGACGATTAGCGGCGGCTGCAATGGCGGCGGCGGGTCAGCCATCCTCACCTATGGCCCGGTCGGCAATGTGGTCATTGACCGCAATGTGGTCAGGAACATCGGTTACAGGATGATCGGCACCTGCGCTCAGGTCCAGGGGATCTATATCTCCAACGCCAACAATCTTGTCACCAACAATATTGTCTCGGGAGTCGCTGCTGCGGGCATCCAGCAATGGCATGGTGCGACCGCGTCGACGATCGTCAACAACACGACCTTCCATAGCGCGGCCGGCATCCTGATCGGCCAAGGCGATGCCGGCGCCACGTCGACTGGTTCGGCAAACAATTACGTTGCCAACAATATTGCCTATGACAACAAGACTTACGGCATCGTCGAAATGGGCAAAGTGGGCGGCAACAACCGTTATGTGAACAACCTGGTGGCCCGCAGCGGAACGAACTGGCGCGTGAAGGGTAGCGTCAGCGGTTCCGTTTCTTCCGAGCCGCTGATGGTGAATTACCAGGCTAACGGTTCGGGCGACTATCGTCTCCTGAACGGCTCGCCGGCGATCGACCGCGGCACCTCCGTCAAGGCCCCGACCATCGATTACGCCGGTGTGTCACGGCCACGCGGTGGCGCAGTCGACATCGGCGCCTACGAATACTGATCCGGCATGCCGCTCCTGCTGACGCGGGAGCGGTAACCTGCGTACGGCGCAGGGCACTTGGCCTTCGCCCGCACCCCTCAGATCAGTTTGTCCCTTCCGGTCTCCGCCAGGACAACTTGAGCTGCACCGTGTGTATCGGTGCGGTTTTCTTTACGCCCGGCATGTGGCCAGGTTTCCATTCATCTGTGACCTTTGTCGATCTGGATGTTGTCCGAGAATAGACGATCCATCTTGGCGGTATCGGCGGCTTGAACTACAGCTTGACGTCTGCCAGATCGGCCGGTTGCCCTTCACGCCCAGTACCTAATTTACGGCGTTCGTGGCGATTGCGGCAGCAATGTCGTGCCTACTTCCCATCGCGTTGATCGCGATGGTTAAAGTGGACCCATCGGTCAAGACAGTTTTTCAGCGAGTTTAAGCTGTGTCGTTTACTGTCACTGCAGCTGGTCGGCGCTGCCCCGTGATACCCCTTCCTTGCCGCTGGAGAGCCTTATCCTCCAGTGGCCGCCGCCGGCAGGCCAGACGGCGTTCACGCCCCTTCCAGTTCTGCTACTTCCACACTGCCGTACTTGTCGACGCTCAGGGCACCGCCGTCGATTCCGCTGCGATATACGCCGGCAGGCGTCTTGTAGCCGAGGGACTGGTGCGGCCGCGCGGCGTTGTAGAACGTGTGAAGTACTGCGCCAGTCCCAGCGTCAGCTCGGCCATGTTGGCGTAGCCCTTCAGGTGCACGTCTTCATGCTTCACGTTGCGCCACAGGCGCTCGACGAAGATGTTGTCCAGGGCGCGTCCGCGCCCATCCATGCTGATGGCCACGCCTTCGCGCTTGAGCACGCCCGTGAAGGCCGCGCTGGTAAACCGCGACCCCTGGTCGCTGGTGAACACCTCGGGCCGGCCGTGCTCGCGCAGCGCGTCCTCCAGGCAGTCCACGCAAAACGGGGCGTTCATGCTGTTGCTCAGCCGCCAGGAAAGCACCTTACGGCTATACCAGTCGATGACCGCCACCAGGTAGGCGAAACCACGCGCCAGCCCGATATAGGTTATGTCCGTGCTCCACACCTGGGTTTGGCCGCGTTACCGCCACGCCCCGCAGCAGGTACGGATAGACCTTGTGCTGCGGCTGCGCCTTGCTGGTGTTCGGCCCTGGCGCCATGCCTGCCAGCCCCATGCTGCGCATCAGCCGCTGCACGCGCTTGCGGTTGACCAGGTGGCCCGCCGCGCGCGCAAGACCCGCGCCCGCGTCGAGCACGTGTTCGCCGGACTGGCGCAGCTCGGTGGCAAGGCGTTGCGCTCGATCGGTCTGCCGCGCGCAACGCTCCAACTCAACTGGAAGGTCGCCGCCTACCACCTGCAGCGCCTCGTCTACCTGAAGGAGGCCCGAATCGAGGCGTTCTGACGCCCGAGGTCCGTCTGTACCATCGGAATCAAGGACTTCGGCCTGAAATAGAGCCGGGGAACGCCTCTGCTCACGCGTTGCCGCATGTGTTTTACGCGTTCAGCAGGCTGGCGCCGCCAAAATAATCGGTTATTCGAGGTGCCTATAGTTTCAGGCCGGCCACATCAGCGTCGGACACGAATTGACGTGAGCAAAGGCGCGCGTTACGAAGTATTTCGAGGTATTGAGCAAGCGCAGTGCATGCTCATCCGTAGCCGGTGGGGGCGCGTACACAGCCTATAATCGTTCAGATCGAGTGAACGGAGGCCCCAATGGAAGGCGTTACGACATCCGAGAAAACCGCTAATACCAACGCGCAACTTATACCAGCGCGGGTCGAGGGCTTCGATATGCTGCGCGGCCTCTGCGCGATCGGCGTCGCCTGCTACCATATCTTCAAATGGCGCGACGGGTTTGCAATGTTCAGCCTAGGCAGCTATGGAGTGTATGTCTTCTTTTTGCTCAGCGGCGCGAGTATGTACGTCGCCTACAGCCGAAAGTTCGCGCAGGGATACAACAGCTGCAAGTTCATCGTCCTCCGATTCGTGCGTCTCGCCCCGCTTTACGCTTTGGTATTGTCGTTGACTACTACGAAAGCAATTGTCACTGGCAAAAGCATCCATGACGCGGCAGGGACCGCGCTCCTGAACCTGTCGTTCGTTTTTGGGCTAGGCAACCCCACGATGACCTCTGCGGTGACCGGTGGCTGGTCGCTGGGAATCGAGTTTGTCTTCTATTTTGTTTTCCCGCTCATGCTTGCGGTAACGCGCAGCCGTGCGTGGCTCGTATTCCTGGTCGCATCGTTCATCTTGCAGCAGATCCACGTGAACCAGACCCTGGCTGGAAGATCTTTTTCAGCTGCCTGGGACGACTACAGTCACCCGCTCAGCTTCATCTTCTACTTTGTGACTGGATGCTGCATCGGCCGTCTGATCGTAGATGGTGTCATCCGTCCGTCGCGTCGCTGGTTCATCGTTTTCGCATTGGCGGCTATCCCGTTGCTGGTTATGCATGGCAAGGACAACCTGGTCGGATTTTCCGGCATCCTGCTGAGCTTGTGCGCTGCCGCGCTCGCCCTTTCTGCGGCCGGCCTGCCGATCTCCGGCCTCGGATCCGTCGTAAGCAACGCGCTCGGGCGGATGAGTTATGGTCTTTATCTGACGCACTCCCTGCTGTACGCAGCGACAAGCCTGCTGTTTAAATACCAACCCACCATCGTGGTCGCCGCAGTGACACTCGCGCTGAGTGCAGCGACTGCATTGTTCATCGAGAGGTATTACGAGGGGCCGATTCAAGAACGAATTCGGGCGATGCTGCGTATCTGAACAAGGCGTGGGGCGGGGTAATGCGTCATTTCAAGCCAACAGCGGAACCAAAGCAAGGTCGGCCCATCCGCCGCCGACTCGCGCTCGAGGTCGATCCCATCGAAGCCGCAGCCCGGCTGGCTGTCGTGTTGGACTTCCTCGTCCTTTCCGTCCACGCGGGCAGGGCTCGTCGATTCTTGCGTCGCATGAACCTGCTGCTGGGTTGCAGCGCCGCTGTGCTGGCGAGCTCGGCTGCGATGGCCGCGGTCACCGGGCACCTGTATGTGGCCACCACCGGCTCCGATTCGAACCCCGGCACGCAGGCCAGGCCGCTCAAGACGATCGGCTGCGCAGATGCCCTCGCACGTCCGGGCTATGTCATCCACGTCGCTCCCGGCACTTACAACGTATCTGCGCCGTCGTCCGGCAGCAACGGCATCAAGACAAGCAAAAGCGGCACTGCTGCCAACCGTATCAAGTTTGTCTCCGACGTGAAATGGGACGCCAAAATCGTCATGTCTGGAACCGGCATCGCGTGGAACTCCTTGGGCGACTATGTCGATATCGAAGGGTTCGACGTCTCCGGTACCGGTCGTGCAGGCCTCGCGGCCGCTGGCGCAAATCTGACATTCAGGAACAACCGCATCCATGACCTGACGATCAGCGGCGGCTGCAACGGCGCGGGCGGCGCGGCGATTCTTACCTATGGCCCGGTCGGCAATGTGGTCATTGACCGCAATGTGATCAGAAACATCGGTTACAAGATGATCGGCACCTGCACCACTGTCCAGGGGATCTATATCTCCAACGCCAACAATATTGTCACCAACAATATTGTCTCGGGCGTCGCAGCTGCCGGCATCCACCAATGGCATGGTGCGACCGCTTCGACGATCGTCAACAACACGATCTTCCATAACGGAGCCGGCATACTCATCGGCCAAGGCGATGCGGGCGCTACGGCCACCGGCTCGGCAGACAATTACGTTGCCAATAATATTGCCTATGACAACAAGAACTACGGCATCGTCGAAATGGGCAAAGTTGGCGGCAACAACCGTTATGTGAACAACCGGGTGACCCGCAGCAAGACCAACTGGCGCGTAAAGGGTAGCGTCAGCGGTTCCATTTCTTCCAAGTAGGCGTTTGTGAATTTTCGGGCCAACGGTTCCGGCGACTATCGCCTGCTGAGCAGCTCGCCGGCGATCGACCGCGGCACCTAGGCCAAGGCCCCGACCATCGATTACGCCGGTGTGGCACGGCCACGCGGTGGCGCAGTCGACATCGGCGCCTACGAATTCTGATCCGGCACGCCCGCTTCTGCTGACGCGGGAGCGGCAACCTGCGCGCGGTGCAGAAGCCAGTTGTGCTCTTGCCCGCACGCGTCACATCAGTTTGCCCCAACCGGCGTCACCGGCAACTAGTTGCGCATTGCCCCAACCGGGTCTCGGTAGGACAAGTTCACCCGCACCGTGTGTATCGGTGCCGGTTTTTTTTGGGCCCCAGCATGGGCAGACGTTTGCTGGTGCAAGTCTCGTCGTGAGCTGACCATTATTTCACAAAAAGAACCTGAATCCCTGTCCCGCGACGGCAACCCGCCGGTAGTGATCTGGAAGGCATTTGCAACCTTGGGCAGCCACTTCGACCGCGCTATCAACGATTGCGAAGTGGTTGGACGTCTCAGACCACGTAAAAATGTTGCGCTTCGACTTTTTCAACACAATAGGTCGCTAGTGGTCCTTCACTCGTGGACTGCTCTCGGCCCAGCCCGTGTAAAAACTCAAAACGAAGAACTGCGAGCTGAATTGTGCAAGCCAAGGCGACTTCTGGAATATATAGAAGCGTTCCAGGCCTGGTAGTCCCATTTGGAAATTTTCAGCAAGACCATCAAGCCCCGTGTGTCAGGATAGTTGTCGCGTCATCTGATTCATCGACATCGTAGAGGGGGCGGAAAAAAGACAGGCAGTGAAGCGCTATTCAACAGAACGCAGGGAAGCCATTTTGCGGCAGATGATGCCGCCGACGAACAAGCTGGTATCGGCGCTGGCCCGGGAGCATGGCATCTCGAAACAGACCCTCTATACTTGGCGACGAAATTTACAAGCGCAGGGAGTGCCGGTGCCGGGGAACGGAAAGCAAGCCGAGGAATGGTCCTCGAAAGACAAGTTCGGAGTGGTGCTGGAAACGGCCGGCCTGAACGAAGCAGAACTGGCGGAGTACTGCCGACGCAAGGGCCTGTACGTCGAGCAGGTGGTGGCATGGCGCACGGCCTGCCAGGACGCGAACGAAGATTCGGTCGAACGCACGCGCGACCAACGCGAGCAGAGCAAGAACGACCGCAAGCGGATCAAGCAACTCGAGAAGGAACTGGTGCGCAAGGAGAAAGCGCTGGCCGAAGCGGCCGCGCTGATTATCCTAAGAAAGAAAGCCCAGGCGATCTGGGGGGATCCCGAGGAAGACTGACGGATACCCCGGATCGCCAGTTGGTGATGACCCTGGTTGACGAAGCCGTCGGCGATGGCTGCCGCCGTGCCGCCGCCTGCGCCGAGCTCGATATCAGCCTGCGCACCTACCAGCGCTGGACGCGGGAAGGTGCCACGGCAATGGCCGATGGCCGCGAAGAAGCGCGGCGTATCGCGCCTGTCAACAAGCTCAGCGAGGAGGAACGGGCGCGCATTCTGGCCGTGGTCAACAGCGCGGAATTCGCCAGCCAGCCGCCGAGCCAGATCGTGCCGGCACTAGGCGATCGGGGCGAATACCTGGCGTCGGAATCAACCATCTACCGCGTCATGAAAGCGGCGGCGCAACAGCATCACCGAGGCCGGGCGAAAAAGCCGGCTGCGCGCTTCGTGACGAGCCACTGCGCCACCGAGCCGAATCGGCTGTGGTCGTGGGATATCACCTGGCTGCCGACCGCCGTGAAGGGACTGTACTTTTACTGGTACATGGTGCTGGACGCGTACAGCCGGAAGATCGTCGGCCATGAGGTGCACGTTGCGGAGTCGGCAGACCTGGCAGCGCTGCTGATGCGCAAGGCAAGCCTGTCTGAAGGGCTCGCGGGGCGCAAGGTCGTCTTGCACTCGGATAACGGCAGTGCGATGAAAGGCGCGACGATGCTTGCCACGCTGGAGAAGCTCGGCGTGGTGCCGTCGTTCAGCCGGCCGCGCGTGAGCAACGACAATCCGTTTGCAGAGTTGCTGTTCCGGACCTGCAAATACCGGCCGAACTATCCGCGCAAGCCATTTGAAAGCGTGGAGCAGGCAAGGACATGGACGCTTCAGTTTGTGCAGTGGTACAACCATCAGCACAAGCACAGCGGCCTGAAATTCGTGACGCCGGCGCAGCGGCATGGCGGACTGGCCGATGCGATCCTGGGACGCCGGGAGCAGGTCTAGGAAAGCGGCAAAACGACGCTGCCCCGAACGCTGGTCGGGCGCGACACGGAACTGGAAATTGCAGGACGAGGTGTGGCTCAATCCGGAGCGGGCTGCACCTGAGATATCAAAGCTGGCAGCATGAAGTGACGCGACAACTTTGTTGACAACTACCGCAAGGAAAACGCTCCAAGCAGCCCTTGGGGCGGCAGAAAATGGGCGTACGCCCTGATTGCTGCCAGCATTTCTTGTATGCCAAGCAGCGTCATCAGGCGCTTGAAGTTATAGGCAAGCACGTGCAGGCTCATCTCTGCTTTCACACGCTCCAGGCCTTTCGTAAGGAAATGCGTCGCTCCCATCCACGCCTTGATTGTCGCGTACGGGTGCTCGACAGTCGAGCGCCTTATTCGCATGGCATCGGGCGTCTGTTCAAGACGCACTTGCATCTCATCGAGCACGTCCTGATGCTCCCAGCGAGTCACTCGTCGCTGGGAACTGGGCGTGCACTTGTCCTTGAAAACACAGCCTTTGCAGTTCGAGCTCCAGTACCGATGGTTGGTCATGCCTTTCTCGACGCTGGGGAATCGCCATATCAAAGATTCGCCAGCCGGGCAGCGGTACTCGTTCTTTTGCGGGTCGTAAATGAAATCGGCCTTGTCGAATCGACCGTCGGCTTTGGCTAAGGAAGTTTTCGTCGGCGGCACCAAAGCGCAGATGCCCGCCTCATGACAGTCCAGGATTTCTTCGCCTTTGAAGTAGCCACGGTCGGCAATTGCCGTCAGTGTCGTCGTGCCGATTGCAGCGCGGGCTTTCTTGGCCATGCCAGACAATTGGTCGCGGTCGCTGCCGTTATTTGTGACCTCGTGTTCAACGATCAAACGATGCTTAGCGTCGACCGCGGTCTGCACGTTATAGCCAACGATTCCCGAACCGCGCGTCATCATCGAGCGCGAGTCCAGATCAGTGAGCGAGATTTGCGTTTCACCAGTCTCTATCAGCTTCGCTTCGATTTCCTTAAGCGTCGCCATTTGCGATTTCATCGCCGCGATCTTGTCGTTGAGACGAGCGCTTTTCAATTTTGCAGTGGCCGGCTCCTGACGGTCAGCCGTATCAAGTTCTGCCAGGTAGCGACCGATATTCGCTTCGATCTCCGCCATCCTGCGCTTGAGTTTTGCATTTGTAAAATTGCGGTCGCTGCTGTTGACGGCCTTGAACTTGCTGCCGTCGATCGCGACGACCGCATCGGAGAAAAGGTCCAGCTGCTGGCACAGCACAACGAACTGCCGGCAGACCCTACCGATCGCCTCGCCGTTATCTTTTCGGAAGTTCGCTATCGTCTTGAAATCGGGAACCAATCGGCCCCTCAGCCACATCAGTTCGACGTTGCGTTGGGCTTCGCGCTCCAGCCGTCGGCTCGATTCAGGCTAATGCTGAAGGCAGAACTCAAAGAACTTGACTCGGAGCTGGAGAAGCTGACGCTCGAATTTGCACCGAACCTCCGCAAGCAGTTCGGCGTTGGCCCGCTTACCGCAGCAACGTTGATCGTCGCTGCTGGCGATAATCCCTAACCTTTACGTAGCGAAGCAGCGCTCGCTGCGCTGTGCGGTGTAAATCCATTGCCGGCATCCTCTGGCAAGACGGCACGCCACCGACTAAATCGAGGCGGCAACCGCCAAGCGAATAACGCATTGTGGACCATTGCGATGGTAAGAATGCGTAGTGAGCCCCGAACACGCGCTTATGTCGAGAAAAGATCGACGGAAGGATTGTCCAACAAGGAGATCCATGGCTGTGTTAACCGCTACGTGGTCAGGGAGCTATACCCGTATATTTTGGCAGATCTGAAGTCCACGGCACAAACCTGTTGACATAGGAGCGTCAATGCCTTGGCCGAGACCATCAACGGGCTCTACAAGGCTGAACTGATCCACCGCCGCGCTCCCTGGAAAACGCGCGAGGCCGTCGAGCTCGCCACGCTGGAATGGGTTTCCTGGTTCAACCACCACCGGCTGCTAGAACCGCTCGGCTATATACCGCCGGCCGAAGCTGAGGCAAACTATTACACGCAACTGAGCAGTCAAGCCGTCCCGGCCTGACTCACACTAACCGGCCTCCACGAAACCCGGGGCGATTCAGCCCCAACATCTGTTCACTCTGCTAGGCATGCAGCTGCTCACCGAAATTTATGCTTTGGCCCTGACGAGCGTCAGAAAGCGACTGGACTGTACGTCCTAACCTGTACGTTTCGATGAACTAACGCCATAGCCAAAGCATTATTAAAGTGAAATGCATACGTCGAGCTCCTGCGCCTGTCGGTTGCCGTCGACAATTTCAGCAATACATCAATCCGTAAGCTTCAAGTCTACCTGCCACTATTTCATCAAGCAATTAACCAAAAGGTGCGCTACGTAATGTACGATACTTTTTACGGAACCCAGCCGGGCGTGCAGATGTTCAAAAAGGCCCTGCGGGTTCAGGCCTACTCTGCGAAGTGCAGCCCGCAATGAACAGCCTGCTAAATCGCGTCTACGCCGACTACCTGATGCCCTCGCGGCTGGGGGAATACGAGGCCGTGCTTGCCCAGGCGGCCGAAATGGGCTACGCCCAGCTGCCCGTGCGTACCTTCTTCCGCGCGCTGGCCCAGCCGGCCAGCTTGCCCAGCCGGGTGCTCGTGCACAGGCACGATATCGACAGCGATCTCCGCACAGCGCGCAAGCTATTCGCCCTCGAGACCAAACACGGCGCGGCAGCCAGCTATTACTTCCGCCTGTGCACGCTCGATTTCGGCTTCATGCGTGAGATCGAGGCGGCCGGCGGCGAAGCCAGCTACCACTACGAGGAAGCGTCTGACTTCGCAAAACGCCACCGCATCCGTCAGCCCGACGCCCTGCGCCACCGCTTCCCGGAAATCCGCGAGCTTTTTGTTCGCAACTTCGACAGCATCGCGGGGCGGCTGGGGCGGCCAATGGCCACAGTTGCCAGCCATGGCGACTTCGCCAACCGCCGCCTCAAAGTGCCAAACCACGAACTGCTGCGCGATCCGGCGCTGCGCACACGCTGCGGCATCGAGTGCGAAGCCTACGACAACGAACTGCTCAGTGCCATCGACCTCTACATCAGCGACCTCAAGTACCCGCTCTATTACAGGCCAGTATCGCCGTTCGACGCGCTCGGCAAGCACCGGCGCCTCCTGTTCCTGACCCACCCGGGGCAATGGGAGCACAACTGGGCCGACAACACGCGCTTCAACGCGCGGCGCATGCTCGAGGAGTTGGAATGGCGCTTATAAACACATCCTGCTGATCAACCATTATGCCGGTTCGGTGCGGTTTGGTCCGGCATGGCTTCGAATCTCGTCCGTTTTATATCGGCGCGAATCGGCGGTTCGGCCATCGAGCGTTCATGCTCGGCTCCGCCGGGTCGACTTCCGAGCGCGCGCCCAGATGAACGGATAAGCCCGCCTGGACGACGACATTCGCCGGCATCGATTACACCTGGTACGCCACCGGCGCTGTCGCGGCACCGCGGGTTGTCAGTGCGCAACATGTGCCCCTTCGTACGGCGGCTGTAGCGCAACGATCGCACGGTGGTGCGGATGGCGCACCCGGACGGATTGATCGCCTTCAGCACCTGTCCACTCGAAACTGTCCCGCCCACCGTATTGCCCGCCTGGCTGCCGCGCGCCCGCTGTTCGAGGTCGAGGCCTTGTGGTCGCCGTTACCGATGGCCTTGGGCGGCCACTCCAGGGGTGGCGCCGATTAATATGCGGTGTAGTAAAGCGAGGTCAGCAGTAGAGGGACGGTGACGTACTACGCGCACTACATCCTTTGGCCGCGACGATGGCTCCGAAATCGGCCAGGAACAGGCCGAACTGTATTCCGGCCTCGAAGGCGGGGATCGCGTCGCGCCCGGACCAGGTAGAAGTGGGCAAGCGCAAGCGCGAACAGCAGCGACAGGGGCGAAAAATCACCGCCGAGGAACGCGCGGCAGAGCAGGGTCTGGTTAATGTTGACTGCAGCTCTCATGCGGTTACGCTGCGGGTTTGCGAGCACTGCCACGACAGATACAAATACACCAGGTAGAGCAGCGAGTAGCCGATCGCGTACCACTGCACGTTCTGGTGCAGGGTGCCGGGGGCACTGAATACGCAGACCGTCATGACGAACAGCGCAACTTGCCATTTCAGGTCGAGCTTCTGCTTACCGGTCACGGCGAACACGTAGCTGAGCGGGCTGGCGATGAAGTTCAGGAAGTACAGCGGCACCAGGATTTGGGCCAGCTCCCCCGCGGCGCGCCAGGACTCGCCAAAGACCCACGCGAACAGTGGCGGCGAAAACGCAAACAACACCAGCGACGGGCCAAGCCCG
>Ga0209023_10006271_pt1 | contig 12597 bp, 3 predicted proteins | sample LakOneMetagenome_FD_187468 | JGI IMG/M metagenome (GOLD analysis project Ga0209023, IMG submission 187468) | Freshwater and sediment microbial communities from Lake Erie, Canada (SPAdes) (version 2) | ecosystem: Environmental > Aquatic > Freshwater > Lentic | place: Lake Erie, Canada | collected... | reverse complement strand
GGTCAACTTCTATTTGCTCAAATATGCAATTAGGAGAACTCATTATTCCAAAACCACGGGATATTCCCGAGCCTCCCTGGTGTTGCGGCAATCCTGTAATTCGTAAGCCTTTAAAACGTACATAAGTACAATTGATAACGTACATCCCAAAGGGATCTGTGTAAGTAGGAACAATATTATCAAGATTAAGTACAGGCTGTTCTCCCGGGTAATTTTGTATTACGATCCAGCTTCCTGGATTACCCTGGAGGTTTTGCATATAGCAATGTGCCGAAGAAGCATCTCCTTGTGTACTTCTGTAAGTCCCGCCACGTATAAACGCAGTGTCGCCCGCAACCATAACACTTGATAATTTTGCCCAGGTTTTGAATGGCAGGGCCATTGTACCGGGATTATTGTCACTACCTGTTGTTGCAACGTAATATTTATTAGTTGCTAAAGAAAAGAGGGGTGATAGGAATAGTAAGAGTAATAGGTTTTTCATGCGTAATTATTGCTTTCATTGTACATATCTGCCGCTGCGGCAATAGCTTTTCAAACCTGCGATAAGAGGTTTAAAAAAGAGATGATGTGTACTTATTTTTATTGGATTGTCATGTGTGCAAGTAGATATAACAGTTATACTGTTACTAAAATTCAGTTTCTGTATAAATAATAAACTGTCAACAGCAACAGGAAAGTTGCTAATAGAAGATAACCTGGAGATTTTTTTCCAGATTTTAACAGGATTAGGGGCCTGTTTACTGATTAGGGGATTATCTCCAATCCCGGACAAAAAGCGGTTAGTCGCTTTTGTTATACCACATATCCTCCGTGATACAACCTGTAATAGGATTCTCATTGGATTTAAAGGTATTAGATTTACGTGTAATATTATAAACGGTTAAAATCTCACTTTATTATAATATCAGGAACACATAATATCTAAATTGGTCACAAAATTTAGGTTTTAAAATAGCATTAAATTTAAGCAAATACAGTGCTATCCCGTCTTTTTTTAGTTTTTGTTATCAACAACAGCAAGCTTTTTATTAACATATTTGATTTATTTGACACGCTTCATACGTAAAAAACATATCTTATTATTTGCCATATAAAAACACTTGTTATTTTATATAAAAGTAACAAGTGTTTTCGTTTATAAAATAGCTATTTATAAATTATATTATATTTGTATATAAATAATTTTATAGACATAATTCCAGCTTATTTAGCTTAACCTTAAAATTATACAGATCATGCGGTTCTCTTTTTGGGCTTGTTTAAACCTCATAAAATAAAATACTGCAACTTTCGTTGGTGCAAAAATCAATATAATAATTAATATCTTTCGGGGCTTATTTCTGAATGAATGGTTACCAGCTTATTATTAAAAATGAGGGTAATTAATACATTTAATTGAGTTGAAAATGAAGTACTCAATTCGGGGATTTATTTTCCGGAATCGAAACAATATTTTTTAATCATAACAAACCACAGGAGAATGAGGTAGAACTTTTCAAGATCAGGGTTGGAGCTTTCTGGCAGTGCGGTAAGCCTGAATAAACTTATGGGTGTTGGGATATATGATAATGCGGTCAAATATATTTTGATATTATGCATGGTATAATTTGTATTCTTAAAATATAATTATATATTTGTAGCGCTAACTAACTGACCTGTGTAATCATTACAAAGTTCATAGTTAAAAGCAGCCCTGAACTCCACCCATCCTCAGAAAGCACCACCTTTTTTCACAAGTCCTCAGAAAGCAGCCACCTTTTCCCCTAAACCTGAAACCACTTTAGTAAACTTCAAATCACTAGGTATGACTTCTATAATTACGCCCTTCCAGTTAAGAAAGCTATTTCTTTTCGTAATCATTGCTTTTTTATCAATTGGTTTTTCATTCGGGCAAAACCCCATTGTTGACGAAAATCTTTTGCCAGGTACTCCTCAAAGTGCATGGGATGCTTTGGATAATGCTCCCATTGAAGGGTTTGCCCAGGAGTTCAGTGTAGAAAAGGGTGATGTTGTACATTTTAAAATAGATGTTGAGTCACCAACCTTATTGCCATATACTGTTAAGATTTACAGATTGGGTTGGTACCAGGGTAACGGGGCCAGGTTTATTGCAGATCTTGGAAACTCGTTAATGGGCAAAAATCAGGATCCTTATAATTATGAGTCATCTACCGGAAAAACAGATTGTAATAACTGGGCAGTATCTGCTCAATGGACAGTTCCAGCGAATGCTGTTTCTGGTGTTTATATTGCCAGGTTAGACTGCCCTGCTTTAAGTGCAAGTTCTATACTTCTTTTTGTTGTAAAGGATGAGGATAGTCATTCGCCCTTATTATTCAAAACCTCAGATGCAACATGGCAGGCTTATAATAATTATGGAGGTAATTCCTTTTATAATGCGGCTACGCCGGTTCCGGGTTTTGCACACGCAACAAAAGTGAGTTATCAAAGAGTACTTCACCTTCGTGGTGATAAATCCAACTTTTTTAATTCGGAATACCCAATGATCAGGTTCCTTGAAAAGAACGGGTATAATGTATCATATAGTACAGATATGGATATGTCGAGAGACAATTCTGTTTGTACCCCAAGTATACACAAGGCAATTCTATCTGTTGGGCATGATGAATACTGGTCAAAAGAAGAGCGTCATAAAATTGAAACAGCAAGGTCAAATGGTGTACACATAGGATTTTTCAGCGGAAATGAAGTTTACTGGAAAACCAGGTGGGAAGATAATTTCCAAACCCTGGTTTGTTACAAAGAAGGAACAAGGGGTGAACTTGTGTGTGGAGGTAAATGTGATCCTGTAAACAATGTCTGGACCGGATTATGGAGAGATGGTTGTGCCCCAACCTATGCAGCGAATGATGGTTGCAGCCCCGAAGGCCCGCTTACAGGACAAATGAGCTGGACACAATCAACGGGTTCTATAAAAGTTCCATCTACATATAAGAATCTGCGTTTCTGGAAAAATACAAGTATAGCGTCACTTCCAGATGGACAAACAGCAGTATTGCCATACGGTACATTGGGTAATGAGTGGGATCCTGAACAATTCGATGAATCTTATCCTTCACATCGTATAATATTATCTAATACAATACAATCCAGTTTTATTCATAAAATGTCAGTTTACCGTCATAGTAGCGGCTCATTGGTATTTTCTGCAGGAACCATGCAATGGCCTTGGGGACTGGATGACAAGCATGATCTTAATACCGCAACCGGGCCTGTTCAGCCTGTGAGCAGGGATATGCAGCAGGCAACTGTTAACCTGTTATATGATATGGGTGCAATTGCAGCAACATTACAGCCCGACCTTGTGCAACCAACAGCTCCGTTAGATGTACTTGCACCATCAACTACTATTAATTCGCCAATACATAATTCAACAGTTTCCGGCCCAACGATCACTGTAACCGGAACTTCTGCAGATAATGGCGGAGGTGCAGTTGCAGGTGTGGAAGTGTCTATCGACAATGGTGCAACATGGCATGCGGCAACAGGGCTGGAAAACTGGACATATACGTTCTCGCCAACAGGTTACGGAACAATAACAATACTGGTAAGGGCCTTTGATGATTCAGGAAATTTAGAGGTTCCGGGATCACCAGGATCTGCTAACGCAATATCTATATTGGTTTCAGGGCCGTTCCATTATTCTGTATTCAATCCAACATACCCTCAAACAGCACCAATTTTCTTTTCAGGCAACCCTGTAGAATTGGGTATGAAATTCAAAAGCGCTGTTCCGGGAATTATAACTGGCTTCAGGTATTATAAAGGACCGGGTGTAACCGGTTTGCATATTGGTCACTTATGGGATAAGGACGGTAACCTGCTTGCAACAGAAAACTTTACAAACGAAACAAGTGCAGGCTGGCAATCAGTTGAATTATCAACGCCGGTTACCATTGCGGCCAATACAACTTATATCGTATCTTATTTCACCACTTCCGGTGAGTTTACCAGGGAAGATCCTTTCTTTACACAGGCTGTTGTGAACGGATTCCTTCGCGGACTTGCAAACGGTGAAGATGGTGGAAACGGTCTTTATGCATATAATAATACGCCGATATTCCCTGACAACACTTCAGGGTCCAGCAGTTATTATGCAGATGTATTATTTCAACCTTCAGATATTACAGCTCCGCAGGTTTTATCTACAGACCCTGTAAACAACAGCACCGGCATTGCATTAAATGTTCACCCGTCAGCAACATTTGATGAAACAATAGATCCTGCATCTGTTTCTACTACATCCGTTATCATGACCGGGCCGGGTAATGCCGTTATTCCGGGAACTGCATCTGTGGTTGGTTCAGTGGTAACGTATACACCTAACAGTGATCTTGCCATCGGTACACTTTATACAGTTACATTAAAAGGTGGAATAACAGAACCTTTAATCAAAGATATTTCAGGAAATGCATTGGCTGCTGATTATACATGGAGCTTTACGACAGGAGGTTTGATTGCTCCTAACATTACAACACAACCTTCTTCACAGGTTACCTGTGCGAACAGTATCATCAGTTTCAATTCTCTTGCAACAGGAATCCCGACTCCTACTGTTCAATGGCAGGTTAGCTCAGACAACGGTGGTAGCTGGACAGATATCCCCGCAGCAGTTTCTGCTACCTATACATTTACAGCTCAGTCAACAGATAATAATAACCAGTACCGTGCTGTATGGACCAACACCCAGGGTGTTGCCAATTCAGATCCTGCAACATTGACGGTAGCAGCAACAATTACAGGAACCATTGCTGCAGTGAATGCCAACATTTGCCCGGGCAGCCCGATGCAATTGCAATTGACTTCTGCAACAGGGCCTTCGCCTTATACTTTGGTTATAAATTCAAATATATATACGGGAATAACAGTAGGACAAGCATTCCTTCCTGTTGGACCAAGAGAAACAATATTTACTCCATCTGATGCGCCGAGTGAACAGGTTGTGCCTGATAATAATTCAGTTGAACTTGGGGTTAAATTTACCAGTGATAAAGATGGTATCGTTAAAGGTATCCGCTTTTATAAAGGATCTGCTGCCAACGGTGGTACACATATCGGTTCATTGTGGAGCCAGTCTGGTACATTGCTGGGGTCAGCAACATTTACAGGTGAATCAGCATCAGGCTGGCAGGAAGTTACATTTGCAACCCCGGTTGTCGTAACAGCCAATACAGTTTATGTTGCATCTTATTTTGCACCACTTGGAAATTATTCAAGAACGGGTTCATATTTCGTAACAAGCCATCCAAACGGAAGTTCACTTACAGGGCTCCAGGATACACCGGGTGAACACAATGCCGTATACTTATATACCGGTACGAGTGCATTCCCGGTAAATAATTTCGCAGAGCCGAATTATTGGGTTGACGTAGTATTTGCTCCTTATACCAATACAACAACAACATTTAATTTAACCAGCTTAACAGCTAATAACGGTTGTTCTGTTACCGGCAACCCGGTAAGTAGTACTACCATTACCGTTAGTGCGACTGTAAATGCAGGAACAGTTTCAGGGCTATCGCCATTGTGTATCGGGGCCACTGCCGGGTACACTTCCAATGGAGATCTTGGTGGAGTATGGAGCAGTACAAATACAGCTGTTGCCACTGTTAACCCAACAACAGGCCTTGTTACGGCTGTTGGCCCGGGAACAACAGATATCACTTATACGGTAACAGGTTGTAATGGAACTTTCAGCCAGTTCCAGACCTTAACTGTTAATCCAAATGCCAATCCGGGTACAATAACAGGAACCTCACCTTTATGTATAGGGGCAACAGATACTTATACATCAAACGGTGAGGCCGGTGGTGTGTGGAGCAGTACAAATACAGCAGTAGCAACAGTAAATGCAACAACAGGCCTGGTAACTGCAGTATCTGCAGGAACCTCAGATATAAAATATACATTGAATATAGGATGTAACAGTCCTGTCAGCTCAACTAAAACATTTACAGTGAGTCCGAATGCAAATGCCGGCACTGTAAGCGGTCCGGCATCACTTTGCGCTTTATCAACAGGGCAATTTACCAGTGATGGAGATGCCGGCGGAACATGGAGCACATCAAATCCATTGGTTGCAACTGTGGATGCAGGTGGCCTTGTTACAGCTCTTATAGCAGGACCGGTGAATATTATCTATACTGTAAGTACAGGATGTAATCCTCCTGCAGCAACTTTCAAATCAATTACAGTTAACCTGCTTGCAAATGCAGGAACTGTAACAGGTACATCACCATTATGTATAGGTGCAACAGCAACATATACAACAGATGGCAATGCAGGTGGAACATGGAGCAGCTCAAACACATTGGTTGCAACTGTAGATGGAGGCGGCGTGGTTACTGCAGTAGGTGCAGGAACTGCTGACATAACTTACACGATCAGCGGAACATGTATCGGGAATGCAAGTGCATTCAGTACGGTAACAGTGAACCCGAATGTAAGCGCAGGAACTGTTAGCGGTACATCACCACTATGTATAGGTGCAACAGATACTTATACAAGTAACGGTGCGGCAGGCGGAACATGGAGCAGCACAAATACAGCTGTTGCAACTGTGAATCCAACTACAGGCCTGGTAACAACATTAACTTCCGGAACAACAGATATTACTTATACTGTAAATTCAGGATGCGGCGCACCCGTATCAAGTGTTAAGACATTAACAGTGAACAGTTGTGCAACGATCGTTAACCTGAAATTATTCTTGCAGGGTTATTACATGGGCCCCGGCCAAATGCAGCCGGTATTGGTTAATCAGAATGTTATTGGAGCAACTGCTACACAAACTGATACTATAACAGTAGAACTTCATAATTCAACAGCTCCTTATGCAGTAGCAGCAACAGTTCAGGCAATTCTTAATACAGATGGTACAGCTACAGCAACATTTGCCCCTGTATCAGGATCTTATTATATCGCGATCAAACACAGGAATTCTTTACAGACATGGAGTGCAAACCCTGTAGCCGTTGGTGCAGTAGCTTCTAACTATGATTTCAGTACGGCAGCTAACCAGGCATTTGGAGATAATATGAAGAGTATTGGTGGGGTATGGGTATTGTATACTGGTGATATTAATCAGGATGAATTTATTGATGCAGGTGATTACTCAGGGTTTGATAATGACAACTTAAATGGTGTTAGCGGAGTTTATGTTGCTACGGATATGAATGGTGATGGATTTGTTGATGCGGGTGATTATTCCATTTTTGATAATAATAACCTGAATGGAGTTCAATCTATTCATCCATAACATAAGAAATAAATTGATTCAAATTAAATCAGCTATAATGAAACAGCTTTTACTGAATAAACGAAGGTTCCTGATGACAATGGTTTTAGTTCTCGGGATAATCTCTGCGGGATCGGCCCAGACAATTACTATGTCTACTGCTAATTGTACTGCGACTGCAAATGAAATTCAATTCGATGCAGTTTTTACAAATAACGGTCCTGGTGATATTCGCTTTAACTCTACAGTAGTAAGGCTAACGCATTCAGCCGCAATTCTTGCAGGTGGAACCAATACGTTGGTGTTCTCTTATGTCGGGAACTCAGATTTCCCCAATGTCTGGCCGCCATTTAGCAGTCCTGCATTTACGTATACTCCTGCAACCCGCTTATTTGGGGTTTCAACAAGTACCGGTGTATATCTGAACGCAACCTGTACTGCACCGCTTATTGCTTCGGGTGAAACAAAAGTACTTGGACGCTTTTCATTAAAAAATACAGCACAGAACTTCGTTCCAGGTGCAGATGTTGGACTTGCGTGGAGTACAACAAGTATCGTAAACGCCTATTTGGGTTGCGCAGCGGGAACAACAGCATTTAATACAGTAAACGGAAACCGTACACTGGCTGCACCTTGCAGTTTATTTATACCTATCCCATGTTCATCACCAACAGTTAATACCAATCCTTCAAACCAGACAACCTGTGCAAGCGGTACCACAACTTTTACCGGTTCATTTACAGGAGGCGTTCCTGCTCCAGCATTGTTATGGCAGGTACAAACAGGCGGCGTTGGTTTGTTCACAGATCTTACAGAAGCAGCTCCTTACAGCGGAACAGCTACAGGAACTTTGACAATAACTTCTCCAGGTATCGGGCTTAACGGTAACCGTTACAGGCTGAAAGCCAGCAATACCTGTGGTGATATATTTACAACAGATGCTTTACTAACGGTTACTGCTACACCAAATGCAGGAACGGTAAGTGGAGCTACTCCTTTGTGCATCAGCAAAACAACTACTTATACTACTGATGGCGACCTGGGTGGTGTTTGGAGCAGTACAAATACAGCTGTTGCAACAGTGAATGCTTCAGGTGTGGTAACAACCATTGCCGGCGGAACAGCAGATATAACTTATACTGTAACCGGTGGATGTACTATTGCCAGCTTTAAAACAATTACAGTTACCCCTTCAGCTTCATTGGCTGGTACGGCAGGTGGTCCGCAGGTATGCAGCAGCGCAACGATGTTGCCCGGCTCTACCTCATTCACTGATGGATCATGTAACCTGATCGCTACCGTTACAGCTTCCGGTGTATCTCCTGTGAGCGGTAATGTTAACTCATGTGTAATTGTAGACAATGTTGTAAACACATATCACAATATTCCTTACGCACAACGTCACTTTGATATCGTTCCTGCAACCAATGCAGCCAATGCAACAGCAACGGTTACACTATATTTTACACAGGCAGAATTTGACGCCTTTAACCTGGCAAGGGGAGCGTATCCTGCATTACCGGGTGGGCCTGGAGATGTGGTTGGTATTGCTAATATCCGTATCACGCAGTTCCACGGAACAGGAACTTATCCTGGTAACTATACAGGGGCAAGTGTGCTGATCGATCCTAATGATGCAAACATCGTTTGGAACGCCGGTGCAGGCAGATGGGCTATCACATTTGATATCAGTGGCTTCAGCGGGTTCTACTTATTTACAAACCCAACAACACCATTGCCTATTTCACTGCTTAATTTCAGCGGAAAAAATAACGGTGCTTACAATATGCTTCAATGGACAACTTCCAGCGAGCAGAACAGCAGTTATTTTGACCTGGAAAGAAGTACCGACGGAATCAATTTCGTGAAAGCGGGTACGGTGAATGCAGCAGGAAACAGCAGTGTTGCCAAAAATTACAATTACAATGATAATATAGCAACTGTAACCAGCAACATATATTATTACAGGTTGAAAATGGTTGAAACTACCGGTGTGGTTAAATACAGCACTGTGGTGAAGATCAAGCTTAACAACAAAGGATTTAATGTGGAAGCTACACCAAATCCTTTCACAGACCAGTTGAGGATCAATATTGAAACTACTGTTTCTGAAAAAGCTACGATCAGCCTGAATGATGTAAGCGGAAGGAAAATGAAACAAACAGAATCTTCATTGAATTCCGGGAACAATGCCCTCGTATTGGGTAACCTTGCCGGCCTTCCTTCAGGTGTTTATTTGTTGACAGTCACTACTGATTCACAAAGGCAAACACTGAAAGTGGTTAAACAATAATTAGTATAACAGAAATATTTTCCATGAAAATCCTCCGGCTCCAAAAAGGTCGGAGGATTTTTTATTTATTGTCATCCCGACGAAGGAGGGATCTGCCGAATATTGATATACTGCACAAGAGTGCGACGCCTATAAAGTTCAGGAGAAAATCAAGTGCTGGCTACATAAAAAAAATTACTTTTGCAGCCTTAAACATTTTATCATGAGTAAAGGACCGGTTTCAAATTTTATTGAACATCACTATCGTCATTTTAATGCGGCTGCTTTAATGGATGCGGCCAAAGGATATGTAACACATTTGGATGAAGGTGGCAAGATGATGATCACCCTTGCAGGAGCTATGAGTACCGCAGAACTTGGATTAAGCCTCGCAGAGATGATCAGGCAGGACAAGGTTGCCATCATCAGTTGCACAGGAGCAAACCTGGAAGAAGACATCATGAACCTGGTTGCCCACAGTCATTATAAAAGAGTTCCTAATTATCGTGATCTTAGTCCGCAGGAAGAATGGGACCTGCTTGAAAATCATTACAACCGTGTAACTGATACCTGCATACCGGAAGAAGAAGCATTCAGAAGGTTGCAGCAGCATATTCATAAAATATGGAAAGAGGCGGATGATAAAGGCGAAAGATATTTTCCACACGAATACATGTACAAGATGTTATTGAGCGGTGTGCTGGAACAGTATTATGAGATAGACCCAAAGAACAGCTGGATGCTTGCTGCAGCACAAAAAAATATCCCGATCGTTGTACCGGGCTGGGAAGACAGTACGATGGGGAATATCTTTGCGTCTTATGTTATCAAGAATGAACTGAAAGCATCCACGATGAAAAGTGGTATTGAATACATGGTATGGTTAGCTGATTGGTACAGGAATAATTCAAATGGTAAAGGTGTTGGGTTTTTCCAGATCGGTGGCGGTATTGCCGGCGATTTCCCCATCTGTGTTGTACCCATGATGTACCAGGACCTTGAGTGGCATGATGTTCCTTTCTGGAGTTATTTCTGCCAGATATCAGATTCAACAACATCTTACGGATCTTATTCAGGCGCAGTGCCGAATGAAAAAATTACCTGGGGTAAATTGGATATTACTACACCTAAATTCATTGTAGAAAGTGATGCAACTATTGTGGCGCCATTGATATTTGCGTGGATACTGGGATGGTAAAATATTAAAATCATTTTAAAAAAAAGAAAACCCATCTTTAATGATGGGTTTTCTTTTTTGAATAAACCAATTGTTTTAAAATAACTATTCCTTTATAAACCTTTTGTGTTCATGTATTGTTTCACCAAGTACTTCCAGGTAATATATTCCATTTGCCAGGTTTTTTACATCGATATTTAGTGAATTATTGCCGCTAGATAAATTCAAAGGAACCTGTTTCACAATCCTGCCTGCATTATCTACAATCCTTGCCTGTAAAGCTTCTGGTTTATTGATGTTTATACTAAAGTTAATTTCGTTGCCAACAGGATTAGGATATAACAAAACAATAGAACCATTTTTAATATTGAGTGCAACAATGTCTGAATATGAAAACTTTCCATCAAGGTCTTTTTCTTTTAAACGATAGTAAACAACAGGAACTCCCAGTGAAATAATATTTTTATCTGTGTAATTATATTGATGAATACCTGACTGGTTTACGGCATTAACAGTAGTAATTGCAGTATAGATTCTTCCATCTATACTTCTTTCCAGGTCAAATGAATGAAGATTAAATTCATCTGTTGTTTTCCAACTGATATCTGCATCTTTTTGATTTACCAGGCGGCCATTGAATTTAATAAGAGTTACAGGGAGTGGATCCCCTTGTGCAGTTTTGGCAAAATAAAATGTTGAGAAGGAGCTGATATTTGCAGAAAACACATAATCTGCCTGCCAGGAATCCCTGATTGTTGGAAGAGGGTAAGCTGTAAAGCCCAGTGCCGATGAACAGACATCGTTATTCTTATAAATCCTGATATCGTCGATGCTGTTAATACCCGGTGATTGCCCGTTTGAGTTAACAGCATTTTTCAAAGCCAGGTATTCAGTATTTTTCAGGTATAAACGGATATCTGCAGTTGAACCGGGCGGTAATGGAAACTGGGGGGATAATGTAATATTTCTGTCAAGATATAGTTTGTTTGAGCCATCTTCCCTCACAGTAGTAGCATTGATGAACATTGATGAATTCACAACCCCCAGGCTATTCCCGTTTGCTTTAATTTCAGCCACGGCATCACCCCTATAGTCCACAATGGGAACCCAGGAATTGTTATTGCTATTGTCAATTGTTACTGCGGAGAAACTTACACAACTATTGGCGATGCCATTGGCAACTGGCGCAGGCAACAGGGAAACACCAGCGTATGGCCACATTCCATCAGCATAACTGAGATCATGCTTTTTTGTATATTGATTGCTTACGGGATCCCACTCAAAAATCACTCCTGCACTATTAGTGGTACCACCATATCTTGTCACACCATAAAATTTTCCACCAACCAAAGTTAAACTGCCTTGTGACCCCTCCCCATCTGTTCCGCTAAAGTCATATTTTTTTGTGTATTGATTGCTCACAGGGGCCCACTCAAAAATTACGCCTTTGTTGTTCAGGCCTCCTGTACTGGTCAATCCATAAAATTTTCCATTGAATAAACTTAAGCTTCCAAACGGTTCACTTCCGTTAACGGTATTCAGATCAATTTTTTTGCTGTATATATTTGTAATAGGGTCCCATTCAAAAATCACCCCCTTGTCATTGTTTCCACCATAAACGGTCATTCCATAAAATTTCCCATTGTACAAACTTAAATTTGCGTTAGGATAACTTCCATTGGTGCCGTCAAAATCAATTTTCTTTGTGTATACATTAGTGGCGGGGTCCCATTCAAATATCACCCCCACAGCATTTGCGCCACCTGTAGATGCAGTAGCATAAAATTTACCATTACTGAGAACCAGGTCACCCCTGGGGGAACTTCCATTGGTGCCGTCAAAATCAATTTTCTTTGTGTATACATTAGTGGCAGGATCCCATTCAAA
>Ga0209023_10006270_pt1 | contig 12597 bp, 12 predicted proteins | sample LakOneMetagenome_FD_187468 | JGI IMG/M metagenome (GOLD analysis project Ga0209023, IMG submission 187468) | Freshwater and sediment microbial communities from Lake Erie, Canada (SPAdes) (version 2) | ecosystem: Environmental > Aquatic > Freshwater > Lentic | place: Lake Erie, Canada... | reverse complement strand
CGTGCCCGTCCAACGTCCGCCACGCCCCGTCGTCGCAGCGGACCTTGTTCACCACCAGCGCATGGGTGTGCAGCTGCGGGTCACCGGTCCGCGACGTCCGATGGTCGAACAACGCCGCAGTGAACCCCGCCGAGCCGATCTGCTCGACACCGTCGCGGCCGCGCCGCGACAACGACGCGTGAGTCTCGAGGTAGTCCAGTGCCGCTGTCACCGCCGCACCGTGAGCGGCATCGATCGCAGCCATCGCGCGGGCGTCGCCGAGGGCCCACAGGGTGGACACGGACTTGGGGGCGGAGAACGTCAAGTCAAACCCGGTCACTGCGTCCGCCCGCCACGCTGACCCCAACGCGGCCCCCGTCGTCGGAGACAGCGCGCGACCGAACAGCGCCTCGAGCTCACGCTCCTGCACCTCTGCACCTGGCGTGAGGCCGAGCTGGGTGAGGCCGGAACCGTGCCAACGGCCGGGGGCGTCGCCGTGCTCGGCGTAGTACTCACACGCACCACCCGCGACCGTGCGCGAGTAGTACCGCCACGACGACCGGCCGATCTTCGCACTGGATAACACGAAACATCACAACCCGGAAACCCGTTGGGCCACAGTAGAATCAGGGCCAGACGGTACTCGCCGCCGATGCACATGTCTGCTTCGATTCCTGCTAGGGGGCTGTCACTGGTCGGGCGCGATGACCGGTCAGGGACGGGGCGGCAGCGGCCGACCTCGACTGGACGGACGTGGACGATTCGCCTCCTGCGGTCGACGTCGAAAGTTGATGTGGCGCTCGCGCGTGTCGCCCGTCACTCAGGGCCAATCAGTCGGCGATCCAACTGCTCCTGCATCGCGCGGCCCCGGGCCTCGCCGGCACCCCGCAGAACCAGGCCGATCCGAAGGAGCCAGACGAGTCAGTGCCGAGGTGATCTTGAAGATGAGCTCCGGCGAAGACCTTCAGCAACCGCCCTCGAGCACCTTGTGCATGACGAGTACGGCTTTCGAGTCACCCCGACGGCGTGAAATCAGGACTGTTCACCTGCGGGTCACTAGCGGCGGGCCGGCATCAGAGAGCCACGTCGGAGCCGCGGCCAGTCGGTCTGTAACGCTGGGGCTGCTCCCGGACATCTCAGAGTGTGGAGCAACCGGTATCGACGATCCGAAGGCAGGGCATGGAGCAGTCCGAACGCTTCGAGCGGCTCTGGTCCGAGCACTCGTCAGCCGTCCTGCGCTACGCGCTGCGCCGGGTTCCCTCATCGCAGGTTGATGACGTGGTCGCCGAGACGTTCGTTGTGGTGTGGCGGCGGCTCGCTGACGTGCCGGAGCCGGCACTGCCGTGGCTGCTGGGGGTGGCGCGCGGCGTGGCCGCCAACCACGTGCGCAGCCTGAATCGGCAGACCGCACTGGCCGTTCGCCTCGCGAGCCAGCCGGTGTCGGCGACCTCGGCCACGGGCTCTGACAGAACCGACATGGTGGCAGCAGCTCTCGACCTGTTGTCCGATGACGACCGGGAGCTCCTCACGTTGATCGCCTGGGACGGGCTTGAGCCATGGGAAGCAGCGCAAGTACTGGGCTGCGCATCGGCCACAGTCCGGGTGCGACTGCATCGTGCGCGGGCGCGTCTGCGTGAAGCACTCGTCATCTCTGAGGACTCGGGAAGGGACGCGCGATGAGCACCGACGTCATGGACCTGTTGAGGGGCGCCGATCCGCTGCAGGTGGCAGACGAATCCGCTGACCGTCTTGCCGGTATCCGCGCCGTCCTCGACGAACGTGTGGGTGGAGCGTCTCCGGACCTGGCACCGGTGCGTGTTCGGTCGCGCGCACCGATGCTCATCGGTGCTGCTGCTGCGGCCGTCGTCATCGCTGTGGGGCTCAGCCTGGTCCGCCCGGGAAGCGGCCCAACGCTTGCGGGAACCGCAGCAGCCCTGACGTCGTCGGGCGAGGTCACCTGCGGGCAGCAGGCTCGGTCTACGACCGAGCTCGTGCCGACCGCCGCGCCGGTGCGTCTGCTGCCGAGCATCATTCCCGGTGGTTGGACGGTGACCGGTATCCGCGCGACGAGCACGGCACCGTCGCCCTGCGACGCCACCCCTTCCCTCACCGCGGCGGTGATCGGTCGTGGCGGTGCCGTGCAGAGCTCGGTGATGATCCGTGGCCCGCTCGACTTCCCGATCGACACCGGCAATGCCGCGGTCGCCCCCGCGACGGTCGGTGGCGCTCCCGGCGTGGCCCTTACCTTCGACGACCCCAAGGGTCCACGGGAGCGGATCTGGGTCTGGCAGGTGGATGGCCGAACCTGGTACATGAAGTCGTACGGCTTCGACGATGCGCGCAACACAGCGCTCGCATCAGCGGTCCGCGTCTCGGGCGACCAGGTACGCCTGGACCCGTCGACGGCCCCCGAGGGCCTACAGATCGTCTCTGCCCGTGCCGGGCAGTCGCCGGCTGCCCAGCCGCAGGAGGAGTGGTACGTCGGCCTGGGCAGGGGCTCCAGCGGCAAGGCGGCGACGGAGGTCCTCATGCGGGTCCTCAGCGTCCCAGGCGCACCCCTCGGCTTCGATGGCGTGTTTCCCGATCAGACGCTCACCCGCGAGAACGGCAACTGGGTGCTCCAGCAGCAGGCCTACGGCGCGGTGAACCTGTTCCAGTCACAGCCCGGGGTCCTCGTGACCCTTGACGCTCCTCCCGGTGGCGGGCAGCCGAGCCTCGGCGCCATGACCCCGCAGCAGTGGCTCACCATGGTTCGCAGCCTCGAGCCGGTCGCGGCCAATGACCCACGACTGCGCTCGATCCCCCCGCTGGAGTCGGCGCCCACGCCCCCGACGCCCACGAGTGACCCCTCCATCACCGAGGCGACGGTCTCCGCGATCAGCCTGCCCGACCCGGCACCGGGCTTTCCCGAGAGGGTGGATGCCGACTACACCTCCCGAGTGATCCTGCCGCCGAGCCCGCGCGACGGGTGGGGCAAGTCGTTCACGGCGAAGGATCCGAGCACGGGAACCACGGTGCAGGTCCTTGTCGGCGACATCGACCCCAAGCCGTTCATCCCGGCCGGCGCAACTGTCCTCGGCCGTCCCATGGTGTCCGGGGTGAAGGCCGTCGCCACTCGCACTCAGGACGGCTCGACCGTCCTGACCCGCCTAGTGCTCGTCCGCGGGAAGCTCACGATCGCCATCACGGCCTCAGGGCAGGTGAGCGTCGCCCAGCTCGTCACCCTCGCCGAGAGCCTGACTGGACTGAGCTGACCGAGCCGTCAAGGACAGCACCCCTCGACGGCCACGGACGGTACGCCGCGAAGAGAGACCCTTATCGTCCGTCGGTGCGATCGAGCTCCCGTTCACGACTTGGACGGCGTCGGGCTCCCCGATCCGCCGTTCGTGGAGGGACTCGACGCGGAGGGCGTCACCTCGGTTGGTGTCGGGGACGGACTCGGCGCCGCCAGGACGCTGGAGTAGTTGCCGTCGGCGTCGAGCTCGACGTGTTGGCCGACGAGGGGAATTGCGGGCGAGGCCCAGCTGGTCGTCGGGAGGGTCGTCGGGCTCGTTGTCAGTGGTTCGACGACTGCCCCGTTGGCGTCGACGCAGACGGCTCGCAGCGGGTAGACGTTGGTCAGGATCTGGCCCGACGCGTCCCGGTACGGGATGGGCAGCGAGCTGGCGTCATCCGGGCACGCGATGGCGTCGTAGCCCGACTGCGTATCCAGAGGTGTGCCGTCCTGGTCATACAGGGCAACGGTGAGAGGGCTCCCGTCAGCGCCGACGGCATGGATCTGGGTGACGGGGTTCCCGTTGTTGACCACGGCGGAGGCGGGGAGCGCAGCGGAGGTGTCGGCTTCGGGTGTCCTCGTCCCGTCGGTCACGTACTGGACGCAGAGCAGTCCGATGACGAGCACGGTGACGACATCCACGGCGCGCAGCACGAGGCGGCGGACACCGGGTCGCGCCCATCGGTGCAGTCGAGGTGCGGCCAGCCAGGCCGCCAGTGCGACGCCGACAACCAGGAATCCGTGGGCTGGCGTCCGCGACCGGGCGGTGAGCGCGAGCACCAGCCAGGCGATGGCTGCTCCTCGAAGTGCCCAGCCGAGCGGAGTCATCTCGGTGACGAAGCGAGTGACCACGGGCGCGAGGCGTGAGGACCTCAGGCGGGCCTTGACGGCGCGTGTCCTCAGGGTCAGGGAGCGGGGTCCTCGCTCCGGGAGCCCGGCCGCATCGCGCAGCTCGCGGGCGTAGGCCGAAGCCGAACCCAGCCGCGCCTCGAGGTCGACGTCCGGCTCTTCGAGGCGTAGCGCGGTGGCGTGTCCGCGGAGCTCGTCGAGCAGCTCCGAGCGGTCGTCGTCGGGCAGGTCCGTGAGGTGTCGCCCGACAGCAGCGACGTAGGCCTCGATGTCCTCGTGGAGCACTGTCGTGTCGCTCATCGCGCATCCCCTCGTCCGGTGCTCGCCGAGAACAGGCCCTCGACCGTGCTGCTGAAGTCCTTCCACGCCACCCGCGACGCGTCGAGCTGACCGCGTCCGGCCGGCGTGAGCCCGTAGTACTTGCGGTGAGGTCCCTCGTCGCTGGGCACGACGTAGGACGTCAGGCAGCCGGCCTGATAGAGGCGGCGCAACGTCCCGTAGACCGAGGCGTCACCCACCTCGGTGAGGCCGGCATCCCGGAGCCGCCGCACCACGTCATAGCCGTATCCGTCCTCTGGCGCGACGACCGCGAGGACCGCGGCATCGAGCACTCCCTTGAGCAGCTGCGTCGAGTCCATGACCACACCTCCGAAACGCACACTAGCGCGGATTGCGTATTAGTGGGGACCATGTGCGCTTGCGTGTTGCGGTGGCTTGGTCGCGGTGTCGCGGGAGGACGAGGCAACAGGTGATGGAACGTTTGCCGGATCCCGCTCCGACTACCCAGTGAGGCACGCTGGACGCAAGTACCGGATGGGGGACAGACCATGGTCGAGGGCCCGAGCGCCGATGAGGCCGGGTTTCGGCAATGGGTGGCGGTCCGCTCGACACCGTTGCGGCGCAAGGCGTACCTGCTGTCCGGGAGTTGGCACACCGCTGACGACCTGGTGCAGGACACCCTGATCGCCGTCTACGCCGGCTGGCCGCGGATCGCGAAGGCACGCAACATCGACGCCTACGTCAACCGGATCTTGGTCAACAAGTATGTCGATGACCGTCGTCGCCCGTGGCGGCGGGAACGGCCCGTGACCGACGTCCCGGACTCCACCGACGCGGGTGCCGCCACGGCCTTCGACGCGATCGAGGGACAGGACAGCCCCCTCCGTCGTGCCCTGGCGACACTTCCCGTCTCACAGCGAGCCGTGCTCGTCCTGCGCTACACCGACGACCTGACCGTGGAGGAGATCGCGCACCTCCTGGACCTGCCCAGCGGCACGGTCAAGAGCCGGCTTTCCCGTGGGACCGAGGCCATCAGGCGTGGGCTCGAAGGCCGAACCCCGTTCGCACAATCCACAGCTACTTCTAGTCCCACTTCGGAGGGTCTCTCATGAGCATCGACCTGCAGGACCTGTTCAACGAGGAGGGCCTCGGAGCTCCCCCCGCGAACCTCGACACCGACTACGTCATCCGTCGAGGCCGCCGCGTCCGTGCCCGCCGCCGCGCGGCCGTCGGCACGACCGCGTTCGTCGGGGTCGGGGTCGTCGCCGTCGGGTCCGTCGCCCTCGTGGGCAACACCTCGATCGGGGGTCATGCGCCGTCGGGGGTCGGGGCGGCAGCCGGATCTGGGCTGACCGCGTCCCCCTCCGTCACAGGCATGAGCAGCCCGCCACCGGTCGTGACCCCGTCGGGCTCGCCGGTGCCGGACCTCTCGGCGACACCTCCCGCGCTCGCAGTCACGCCGTCAGGTACGCCGTTCCCGTCCGGCACATCAGTGGCCCAGGCCACTCCTCCGGCAGATCTCGCCGCCGTCGCCCTGGCGAACCCAGCGCCGGGCTTCCCCGTCCGCCGCTGGAAGGACGACGTCAGCCAGGAGTCGCCCACCCGCTGGGTCGCCGACTTCGGGCTCGGCGTGCGCCCCGAACTCACCACAACGTCGTCGCCGGGCCAGACATCCGGAACGCCGAACGGTCCCGAGGTCACGATCTTCGTGGGGACCTACTCCACACCCGTCCACCTCAGCGGACTCAAGCCCCGGTCCGTCGCTGGGTCCCCCGCAGTAGCCGGCGTGACAGGGCATCTCGCGGAGTACACCGAGAAGGGCGCCACCTTCTCCGTCCTGTACTTCTCCACCGGCAAGTTCACCGTCGAGATCATCGGCAGCGCCGTGACCACCACTCAGCTCGTGGCCCTCGGTGACGCCCTGACCGGACTCCAGTAGACAGCGACGTCGCGACGCCCGGACAGGCCGCCATGGGCCAGTACGGCAACAGGTGGGTACCCACGGGGTACAACTTGGGCACGGGATCAACTCGATGACCGAGGAACACAACTGCGACCTGCTAGGACGATGCACCGCGACGGCGAAGGAGTGTGGGACGTGAGTTTCCCGCGTGCCGGTTGCCGTCTCGACCGCACCGCTTCGCTTCGAGTGTCTGCTGCTGGTCTTCCGGCACGATGGGTCACGTGAACTCCGAAGTTGAGGTGCTCGGCATTGAGGTGCCCGCGACGCTGCTTGCCCAGTGGGCGACGTGGTTCGCACCCGAGTCCCAGCCCTTCGCTGTGCCTTTCGGGAGCCCGCTCGCCCACGCTGGACGCGTCTTCGAGCCCGTGAACGAGCCCGAGGTGCGCGACACGCTCGAGCTCTACTCGCAGCCGTCGGGCATGGTGCTGCGGAGCTTCACGCACGACGAGTTCGCTTCGCTGCCGCGTGCCACCCGGAGCGGCTTGGTCCGGGCTCAGGTGACGCATGGTCGGGGGCAGGTTCCCTCCGTCCGTGCGTGGCCATCGCTTCGTGACGAGGGCATCGCTGACCAGGCAGACGGGCACCGGTTCGTCTGGTGGCCAGCACTGCTCAACGGCCGTGAGAGCGACGTGCTTGTGCCGTTCGTCGAGGACGGACGGCGCGCCAGCAGGCACGGTGACGTGCTGGCGGCCGTGTGGTCCGGTGCCGCCGAAGTGCTACCGCTGGCGCAGGAACTTGCGGGCACGTTCCCGCGGGGGAGTGGACCGAACTGCTTCGGCACTGTGATGGGTGCTGCGGGAGTCAGCGATGCCGCGGGCACCTGGATGCAGCGTGAACCGTTCGAGGAGTGGCTGTCCGACGTCACCAAGCCCGGGGGTCGGGATGACGAGCCGGGCACCGTGCTGGTGTGGCGGTCAACGGGTGGCGTCGTCCAGCACGCTGCCGTGACCCTGGGCGACGGATGGGCTCTGCACAAGCCGTCCCAGGGGTGGATGAGTCCGGTGAAGGTTCTTGCGGTCCGCGACGTGATCCACAGTGCGCGGGCAGCTGACCGACGGCTGGTCCGCCGCAGCCTCGCGTAGGGCGCGCGCGCCCACGCGACCAGCTGTGCTTCGGGGACTCGCGGAGGGCGAGTAGGCATTTCGGTGGCTCCACGCACTCGCCGGCGCATAGGCATTCGCCAGTGCCTTCTCGTGCGTGACAACCATTCGGGTCTCTGTGGTGTCGTATGAGGTGGTGGGACACAGCGGGCCGACGAACGGGGTGTGATGAGTCGCGACGACTTCGATGCCTTCGCCGCCGGTGCCGTGATGCGGCTCTACCGGACTGCCTACCTCGTGGTGGGCGACCATCACCAGGCTGAGGATCTCGCGCAGGACGTCCTGGCCCGCGTGTATGTCGCGTGGCCCCGGATCAGCGGTGACCCGCATGGGTATGCGTACCGGGCTCTCGCGAACGCCGTCGCGAACCAGCGTCGATGGCGCGGCCGGCATCCCGAGAGACCGTTGAACGCCATCGAGGAAGGCACCGAGCTCGCGTCATGGGAGGACGGGGTGCTCGCCCACGACGAGGTCGTCACGGCACTGCGCTCGCTGCCCCCACGGCAGCGCGTCGTGGTTGTGCTCCGCTACTACGTCGACCTGACTGAAGCCCAGACAGCCCAAGCGTTGAACGTCAGCGTGGGCACGGTGAAGAGCCAGCACTCCCGAGCTCTGGCGCACCTGCGAGAGCTGCTCGGAGACGACATCGATGTAACCCGTCCCCCCGCGTCGGAGCACGCGGCCGCGCTCGGCGCCCCGGAACGCCTGACGCCAACCACGAATGGGAGAACGCCATGACCCTGGCCCTCCGCGACGAGCTCGAGTCGGCCGCGACCACCCGGTCGCCCCATGCTGACCTCGTCACCCGGGCGCGCCGCTCGGGCCGGCGCCGGCTGATCGCTCGTCGGCGCCGCACAATCGCCGGCGCCGGTGCGGTTCTCGCTGTCGTCACTGTGGGCGCTGCCACCCTGGCCGGGCCCTGGACCCGGTCCACGCCCGTGACCGAACCCAGCCGCTATCAGTTCGACTCCAGGTTTGATGACCTCACTCTGTACGCGGACTCACTGCGCCAGGCCGGCGATCCGACAGTGTGGGGCGCCCGCGAGCACCTTGTGTCGCTGTGCTTGCAGGCATCCGGCATCGCTTATACGCCCTCGCCATATCCCGGGAGCGAGGCCGCTCACACGCGCTATGCCTATCCGGACAACAACACGCTCCTCCAGTTCGGCTACGAGTCCGCGGCTCAGCCGACAACCACCACCAGCGCAGCCGACCGTGCTGCTGCGGCGGCGGCGGCCGCGCGCGCGGCAACTACGAATGCCGCCCAGGGTCAGACACCCGCCGAGGCCGCTGCTGCCGCCGCGGGTGCGAGGACCACGGCAGCCGCCAACTCGCAGTCTGCTGCCCGGGACGCCTGCAACCAGATGGCTATCGCTGGACTGGACCAGAAGCCGGTCGACCAACTCCGGGACGTCATCGACCAGCAGAACCAGGCGCTCGGTGCGTCGGTGCTCGAGTCACCCTCCTACACGTCGGCGGTCGCGGAATGGTCTACGTGCATGAGCACCGCCGGGCACCCGTTCCAGACGCCCACTCAAGCCCACGCCTTCGCTGACTCCGTGCGCGGCACCGCAGCTCACCCGAGTCAGCTGGCGCTCGATACGGCCATTGCCGACTACGACTGCGAACACCAAGTACATCTCCTCGAGGTCCTGCACACCGAGAGCGCCAACGCAGTGACGGCCTGGATCGACTCTCACTCGCAGATGCTGACTCAGTACGAGACGGCCGTCCGAATAATGAACAACAAGGCCCAGTCCTACTACGGCGGATGAGGCCCACGGGCCGTCTCGCAGGTCTACGGGTCGAAGCGGCGGAGTCGCCTGAGGCGGCAGGCGGCTCGACCAGCGTCGTCGATCACCAATGGACCGATCAGACGTGACACCAAGGCGGTATCCCGCGTCGAACTGGTCCAGGTGCCGCGACTCGGAGTGTGGGTGCCGCGCCGGGCTTGTTCCCCCCGTCAACGCCTAATGGTCAGATACCCGAAGACAGCTGCCGCGATTGTGGCCGTGCCAACGACGGCAGCCCACGCGACTCTGCCCAACGTCCACCAGCTCGGGTCCCTCTTTCCAGGCTCGCCGTTCATCGCGATGGCGTCGCCTGCGGATATCTGTGACGTGACGACGACCCGGGCGTTCTTGCCGTGGACGGCGACGCTGACAGCTTGGTTGGTCACGTCCGCGCTCGGTAGCTCCTGGCCCTGTGGCGTGCCGGCGCGCATCTCGGCGACCAATTCAGTGAGAGTCGTACGCACCTGGTCGACCACGCCGTGAAGGCTCGTGACCGACACGCTCCAGTAGACCGACTGGATGTGCTGGTACGGCACGGTCGACTCGTGGTTCCAGAGCAGCACGAGGTCGGCAGCGCCCGGGAGGGACAGATGAGCGGTCGAGTCCTCGCCTTTCTCGACGTTGCGGATGATCGCCTCGATCTCCCCGACGGGGAAGGTCAACTCCACCTGCTCCTTGATGGACTCCTGCGCAAACTTGGGCAACTCGTGGATGCTCATGCGCTGACCTTTGATCCAAGCGTTGCCCACGAGAGCGTCGACGCAGATCGGCGCGCCAACGATCCGGTACCCGGGCAACTCGTCGGCTGGCGCGTAACCCTTCAGTTCCTTCGTCGCCCAATCGCGCAGAGCCGTGGATCCCGCCTTGCCACCGAGGATTACTGCCTTGCGCAGCGTGTCGGCGATGGGACGACCGTTGACGGCGTCGTCCTCGATCTGGTCGAGCAGGGTCGCGTCTCGTTTGCTCACCTGGTGATCATCCCGTGCACATGCGACAGATCGGGGATCAGCACTCGAAAGGACGTGGTTGCTGGGATGCGGGCCATCCGTGCAACCGAATGCCTTGTTCGTCTCGTGTACATCATGAGGGTGGCAGTCGGGACGGGGAGGATGAGCGCGTGAGGCATGGGGCTGAGGCGGACTTCCGCGGGTGGGCCAGTTCGCATCGGTCGGGGCTTCGAGCGACGGCGTTCCTGCTCAGCGGAGACTGGCACCTCGCCGAGGACCTCGCGCAGGACACCTTGACCCGGATGTTCGCCGTGTGGGACCGCGTCACGTCCTCCGGTGACCCCGATGCCTACGCCCGCCGCGTCATGGTGAACCTCTACCTCGACCATCGCCGGCGGCCGTGGCGTCGCGAAGAGCTGCACGAGGTCTTGCCCGAGGCGACAGCACCCAGCGCGGGCACGATGGAGAGCGGGACCCGGCTGGAGCTGATTGCCGCCCTGCGGGAGGTGCCGCCCGGTCAACGCGCGGTGCTGGTTCTCAGGTTCTGGGAAGACCTCTCCGTCGAGCAGACCGCGGCGGCGCTCAACACGTCCAGCGGGAACGTCAAGAGCCAGACCAGCCGAGGTCTCGTCGCCCTGCGCGACGCACTCGGCCGCCGAGGAATGCATGAGCAACTCACGATCTCAGGGGAGACGTCATGACGAACGAGCAGGTGAAGGACTTCTTTGAGGCGGTTGTCGCAGGTGGACCCGCCGACCTCCTCGACCTCGATCGTGCCGTCGCTGACGGCCGCCGACGCCGGCGCGTCCGGACTGCCGCGACGCTCGGTTCGGCCGCTGCGGTCGTCTTGGTCGCGGGTGCCTTGGTGTTTACCTCCCTCCCTCGGACTGCGTCTGAGCCCGCTGGCGGCGGGGCAGCGACCCCGGTACCCGGTCCGTCGAAAACGGCCGGGACGGTCGCCCCAGTCACGGGCACAGCCGCAGACTGGTTGGCCGCACTGGAACGGTCGATGCCCTACGTCGACCGGACGAAGCCGGTGAGCGTCACGACGAACGGTCCGGCGGACCTGTCGCAGTCCAGCTCTGTCACGGCCGTGTTCAGCTACAACAGCGAGGGGCACACCACGAGCCTGCAAGTGACTGCGTTCGCCAAGGACACGCAGGCGTCCCCAGGCAAGTCGGCCTTGGACACCGTCCTCGCCGGGTGTGATCAGGGGGGAGTCACCTGCGACCCGGTTCAGCAGACCGTCGCTGGACCAGTCCTGATCCGCCACGCGCCCACCAGGGGGATCGTCGATGTTCTGAGCTTCCGTGCCTCCGGTGTCGTCGTCGTGGCCCGCACGCCGGACAAGGACACGGCTTCGGCGAGCCCGGGAACGGATGCGGGGCTGGCGCGGCTGGCGATCAGCGTGGACAACCTCGTCGAAATCGCGGCCCTCTCGCCGGAGCCGGTACTCGCCGACGCGACGCCGACGGTGACCTCAACCGGCGCCCCCGCACCGACCAGTTCCTCCGCCGTTCCGCCCGTGTCACCTGTCGTCACCGTGGCCTCCGGGCAGAAGGTCGATCTCGGCTCGGGCTCCTACCTGACCGTCACCCAGGCCGAAAAGTGCATGGTGATCGCCGATCCCCCGAACCCGGCGACCCCTAAGTGCAAGTCGCTCACCGACGGCAACCAAGCACCGAAGTCGATCAGCATGCAGAGCGGCAGCGGAAGTGGTGGAACCCCCGTCGTCATCACCGGGATCTACACCGGCACCGACGCCACCAGCATCATCGTGACCGTCGAGGGGAAGTCCGAAACGGCCACGATCGTGAAGCTCGGCTCGCACCCGGCGTCGCTTATCTACTACGTCACTTGGCCCACGGCCGTGCCCGCAGGCGCAGGGGTGAGCGGCAGGCTCAGCGTTGAGGCGTTCGATACGACGGGTCACTCGCTGGCCAAGCTGTAGACCGGTGTCCACCTCCGCTTTCCTCGCAGGTCTCCGACGAGGCGGAGGTGGCTTGGCGTCTACCTGGCCGGGGGTGGTGGCTCGCTCCCGGATCGGCCTTCGACTATCAGCTCAGGTCAAGACGTCGAAGCCCGCGAGCGGAAACGGCGTAGAGGAAGGGCCCAGGCTGCCTGCAAGCGACTGCAATCTGATCCATCGCCGCGAGGAACTGTGCCGCCATCTCGCCCGCACGCAGGTTCCCGCTCGTGAGGCAAAAGGCCCTCACCCCGTGCGCAACCAGCGCATCGCGTTCAGCCGCTCGATAGCGGATCCGCTCGTCCTTCATCAGCACCGGCCAGCCCTGGCTGCCTGCCAGCTCCAGCCACGCGACATCCGAGACGCCTTCGTCGGCCGGAATCCCATACACCTCAGACAATGTCTGCAGCTGAAGGCCAGCCGCTCGGAGCAGCTCCGGTACTTGCC
>Ga0209023_10006269_pt1 | contig 12598 bp, 10 predicted proteins | sample LakOneMetagenome_FD_187468 | JGI IMG/M metagenome (GOLD analysis project Ga0209023, IMG submission 187468) | Freshwater and sediment microbial communities from Lake Erie, Canada (SPAdes) (version 2) | ecosystem: Environmental > Aquatic > Freshwater > Lentic | place: Lake Erie, Canada... | reverse complement strand
CCACCAATCTCACCAATACAGGTATTTCAGAAATAAACCCGGTCTGGTCACCCGATGGGAAGTACATTTATTTTACTTCACAAAGATTAAAACCTTCCTATCCTTTTGGAATGCCCAATGCAAAAGTATACCGACTGCCGCTCGAAAAAATTGATGAACCGTACAGGATCGATAAATACAATGAACTTTTTAAAGAAGAAAAAAAAGATACCACAAAAAAAAGCATCAGTACAGACCCTGTGAAAAAAATTTCCATCGATATGGACCTGATCATGGAAAGGCTTGAGCAGCTCAGCCCCCCATTGGGTGCCCAGAACCTGCAGGCTGTTTATCAGAAAGGAGAAAAAACCACCGTACTCTTCAGCAGTAACCACGGTGAGGGTAAAACTGCATTATGGAAAACGGTGATTGAGCCATTTGAGCAGTATAAAACAGAAAAAATTGCAGGTACAGATAATAGTTCCGGCTATGATGTGGTTGAAGTAAACGATAAGCTGTATCTGTTGAGTAACGGAACCATCAATAAGCTGAACCTGGAGGGAAATAAAGCAGACCCGGTAAACATCAGCTACACCTTCCGCAGAAATTTATCAGCGGAATTTCAGCAGATGTTTTATGAAGCATGGGCACAGATGGAGGAAGGATATTATGATGAAAACTTTCATGGGCTGAACTGGAGCAAAACAAAAGAATATTACAGCCGGTTTTTACCTTACCTGAATAACCGTGCCGATTTACGCATATTGCTGAATGATATGCTGGGCGAACTGAATTCTTCGCACCAGGGATTTGGCACTTTTGGTGAGGATGAAAATATTGCTTTGCAAAATGTAACTATGGAAACAGGGATCATCTTTGAAAACGATAATCCTTATAAAGTTAAATACCTGCTGCGGCGCTCTGCTGCCGACAGGAAAACAGTAGATATTAAGCCCGGGGATATTTTGCTTAAAGTTAATGACGAAGAAGCGGATACCAACAAAGACAGGAACGCCTTGTTTACCTTACCCTCACGCGACAGGGAATTGAAACTGAGTTTTAGCAGGAATGGCGAAGTGGTTACAACAAAAATTCATCCCCAAAGCTCACTGGCTGTTAATTTGTACGACGAATGGATTGACAATAACCAGAAGAGGGTGGATGAAAAGGGCAAAGGAAAAATTGCTTACGGATATATGAAAAATATGGGACAGGGGGAACTGGAACAGTTTATTGTTGACATGACAAAGGAACTGATGAATAAAGACGCCCTGATCTTTGACCTGAGGTATAATACCGGCGGCAATGTACATGATGAAGTACTCAAATTTCTTTCTCAACGGGCTTACCTGCAGTGGAAGTACAGGGAAGGGAAAATTACGCCTCAACCCAATTTTACACCCAACGACAAGCCTGTTATTTTATTAACTAATGAGCAATCGCTCAGTGATGCTGAAATGACGTCGCAGGGTTTTAAAGCATTACACCTTGGAAAAATTATTGGTAATGAAACCTATCACTGGATAATATTTACAAGCGGCATCGGCCTGGTGGATGGGTCAACTGTCAGGATGCCAGCCTGGGGATGTTACAGCCTTGATGGAAATGACCTTGAAAAAACCGGTGTGAAGCCGGATATACTGGTAATAAATGGTTTTACAGACAAACTGGAAGGAAGAGACCCCCAACTGGACCGGGCAATTGAGGAAATTTTAAAGCAGCTTAAATAATTTTTTAAAAAAATATTTTTTCTGTCCGGATTTTAAATGCCGGACCGTCATTATAAAAACATTCTACAACATCAAAACAAAAAATTATGGAAAAATTCATGTTGATCTTCCAGGGCATCAAATCTCCGGGGCAGCCCTCCCCGCAGCAGATGCAGGAATCGATGGGTAAATGGATTGCCTGGATCGATAAACTGGCAAAAGCCGGTAAATATGTAAGCGGCGAACCCCTGCAACCCACAGGTAAGATCATAACCGGCAGCAGCAAAACAGTTACTGATGCCGCATTTGCAGAGGGAAAAGAGATCATTGGCGGCTATTTTATTATCAATGCCGCCGATTATAACGAAGCCGTGGCTTTGTGTGAGGATTATCCTGACTATGCCAACGGCGGTACTGTAATCATCAGGCAGGTTACAAAAATGGATATGCCATCAGCCTGATCAAAAAATATTTTATAATCATGTAAATTTTTTAAAATGACAACACAGGAAGTAGCCGATCAATTAGTAAACTATATGCGTAATGGCCAGATAATGGAAGCCCAGGCAGCATTATATGCAGATGATATTGTGTGCATTGAACCTGAGGGCACCATGGCACCACATATCACAAAGGGAAAAGCAGCTGTGGCAGAAAAAGGAAAACAGTTCGCATCTATGATTGAAGAACGTCATGGCGGTTCCTGCTCCAACCCGGTGGTGGGTGGCCGTTACTTCAGTATTTCAATGACGCTGGACGCCACTTTTAAAGGGATGGGCAGGCAGGTACTGGATGAAATATGTGTGTATGAAGTTAAAGACGGGAAAATTGTGCATGAACAATTTTTGTATTAAAGCCTGTTTATGCTGCCGAAACGCCTGTTAACAATAGCAACAATGCTGCAGTTATACAACTGCAGCATTGATTTAACCCGCCTTAGTATAACTTGCACAAAAAATTGTTCTGGACAATTCTTCACAAATAGAACAAAAAGTGGAACACCTCTTTCGCCATGAATGGGGTAAACTGGTTGCGGTGCTTACAAAATTATTCGGTCCGCAAAACCTGCAGCTGGCAGAGGATGTGGTGCAGGATACTTTGCTGAAGGCATTTAATACGTGGAAGATCAACGGCATTCCGCAAAACCCTTCGGCCTGGTTATTTACCGTGGCCCGTAACAGGGCAGTGGATGCTTTACGGCAACAGCAACGGCACGATGTCTTTTCTAAACATATGGCTCCCCTGCTGCAGTCTGAATATACACTGGTGCCCACTGTCCAGGAAATCATCAATACACACAGCATTGATGATGACCAGTTGCGGATGATGTTTGTGTGCTGCCATCCTTCATTATCTGCAGAAGCGCAGGTGGCCCTTATATTAAAAACGCTCTGCGGCTTCAGCGTTACCGAAATTGCAAAAGCCTTTGTAACCGGGTATGATACTATTGAAAAAAGATTGTACCGTGCCAGGCAAAGCCTGAGAGAAAACCCAGTTTCCTTTGAACTGCCCGATGCGGCTACGATCGACAGCCGGATGGATAATGTGTTGCTGGCCGTTTACCTGTTATTTAATGAAGGGTATAACTCCACCCTGCATGAAGACCTGATCAGGAAAGACCTGATGCATGAAGCCATGCGCTTATGCGAATTGATCTGCCGCAGCCATGCGGTTAATAATTATAATGCAAAAGCACTGCTTGCACTAATTTGTTTTACTGCTGCCCGCAGCAATGCCCGGCTTGATGCGGGAGGAAATATTTTACTGCTGCAGCAGCAAAACAGGGAGCTGTGGAGCAGGGAACTTATTGATAAAGGCGTTTATTATCTTGAAGCAGCATCAGAAGGCAGTAACATAAGTAAATACCATTTGGAAGCAGGCATTGCCTATGAACACGCAAGGGCTGCGGAGTATGCACTTACCAACTGGAACAATATTTTACAATGCTATAACCTGCTGTGTAAATATTATTATTCCCCGGTGGTGGAATTGAACAGGGCCATTGTTATTGGCCAGGTGAACGGCCCTGCCGCAGGTATAAAAGCTGTGGAAGCCATTCCGGAAAATGAGGCCTTGAAAAAATATTACCTCCTGCCGGCCACGCTGGGCGAAATGTACCTGCAGCTGAAAGACCATACCAGGGCAAGAGAATATTTTACACAGGCCATTGCTTTAACCCGGGCTGCAGCTGAAAAAAAATTACTGCAGCAAAAACTGGATGCGGTAAGGGTATAAGAATGTTGCGACGATCTTAAACAGGATGTTTTTTACAATGAATAATAAACTATTTTCATTGCGTAAAAATAATGGCAACAGCACCATATGCATTTTGAATTTGGTTTTTACAGTTCCCTTTTACTGGTATTTTTTGTACATGGACTGGTGTATGCCGTCCTTTTGTATGCCAAAGGCATCCGTAATGATGCACCATCTGATAAATGGCTGTCGCTTTTTTTACTCCTCTGTATTTTATATATCGCTCCCTGGATGCTGGGTTTTGGCGGCTGGTATGACACACAGCCTTACCGCGATATTATTTTTTATGTACCCTTTCATCACCTGTTTTTCATTGGCCCGGTAATATTTTTTTATGTACAGAGCCTGCTCAATCCTTCTTTCCGGTTTGGCAAAAAAGAATGGCTGCACCTGTTGCCGGGTATATTGTACCTGCTGTACTCCCTGGTGATTTTTGTTACCGATAAAATTGTTTTAAAAACGTATTATTTTTTGGCCGATGGCAAAGACAGGGATTTTGATAACTGGTACCAGTATGCCGGCCTGGTGTCGATGATATTTTATTTTGTATTGTCTATCCGATACTACCAGCTGTATAAAAAACTGATGGTGCAGGTGATCAGTTATGCCGACCTGGTATTGTTCAAATGGGTAAAAAACTTTTTAATGGCTTTTTTGCTGATGCAGTTATTGCAGGTGGCTTTTTACCTGCTGGCCATTCCCTTTCCCCAAATGGATACCTATATTGGCTCCTGGTGGTTTTTCTTTTCTTTTGCTGTTATTTTTTATTATATCGCCATTACCGGGTATTCCAATTCCATACAAACCAAAGTGCCTTTTAAGCTGAACCTTTTGGCTAATGCACCTTTGCTGTTGCTGCCCGATGCAGCGCAACCCGCAGTTGCAACTAATTTTTTTGAAGAGGCTGAAGTAATTGACATCACGGATGCTCCGCCAGCAAAAAAGGAGGACAGCAGTTTGCTTGCTGAATGGAAGCCCAGGATACTGGAACTGCTGCTGGTGCAGAAAATATATGAAGACCCGGAACTTTCCCTGGCACAGATGGCCAAACAGTTAAAAACCAACCCCTCGCTGCTGTCTAAAATGATCAACCAGGGTTTCCAGCTCAACTTCAACGATTTTATAAACCACCACCGCATTGAAGCCGTAAAGGACAAACTAAAAGCCGGGGAACAAAAAACCCAAACCCTTTTGGGCATTGCTTATGATTGCGGCTTTAACAGCAAAGCCACATTTAACCGGGCCTTTAAAAAAGCCACCGGTACCAGTCCCAAAGATTTTATGGCATCGCTTTAACTCATTCCCACTGTTTTCAACCGGTTAACTTTTTTTTGATACCTGGATTTAAGATTTGATACCGGTTTACCTGGTCTCAAATCATCATTTGCGGCGATTGCAGGTGCTGTATCCCCACATCTTTGTGCAAACAAAAGCAAACCATGAAAAAATTACTTTTCCCACTGTTTATTACGGTTGCCATACTGGCATCGTGCAGCCTTACTTCTCAAACCTTCATTGGTCCACAAAAGGCCTTTGAGCTGGGAGATGGAAAGCATGGTGCATTTACGGCCATAGTAAAAAATGACTGTGGTGTACCTGTGGTGATATATAAAATGCCACTTGGGGATACGGCAATAAAACTGGCAACGCTGATACCTGGCCAAAAGAAAACCATACGCTTTGCTGCCAATACGAAAGCCATTTTTAAAAATAACAGTAATGCAGAAGCAGTTGTAAAGCTAAAAGTTACAGGAGATACGGGTCTGAGCATGGGTGGCCCCAATTATTAATGTATTCATTCTTCAAATTTATTTATATGAAAAAAATATTGATATCGCTTTTTGCTGTTGTTTTTTTCAATGCTGCGGATGCTCAGCAAATTCCGGTCAGCCCAAAAAAAGATACTGCTGCATTTAATACAACCAAAAAATTAGATGAAGTGGTGGTAAAAAACAAAAAACCTTTTATAGAAATGCAGGTGGATAAAACAGTGCTGAATATCCAAAACGATATTGTGGCCACATCCGGTACGGTGTTTGAAATTTTACAAAGGGCGCCCGGTGTTACTGTTACCAACGACGAAACTATTAACCTTGCCGGTAAGTCAGGCGTTACTATTTTAATTGATGGCAAGCCGGCACAGCTTACCGGTAAAGACCTGGCCGATTATTTAAAATCTGTACCCGGAATGATGGTGGATAAAATTGAGATCATTATGAACCCTTCAGCCAGGTATGACGCCCAGGGCAATGCAGGCATCATTAATATACGCATGAAAAAAAGCATTGCCAGGGGTATTAATGGTAACCTAAGTACGGCTTATACGCAAAGTGTACACGGCAATGGTAATTTTTCCGGCCTTTTTAATTACAGGAATAAGAAATGGAACCTGTTTGTAAATACCGCTGCCCGGAAATGGAGGCAAAACACTTCAGGATTTATTAACCGCCTGGTAGCAGTTAACAGCGTAAATAAAACATTTGAGAACAGCACTACCGACCAGGATGCCTCCCGGAACCTTATTTTTAATACTGGTGCCGATTACTATCTTAATGCTAAAAGTACATTTGGTATTTTGGTAAAGGGTACCGCATATAAAAGTACCCTGTATACTCCCGGCATTACGTTGATTAAAAATAACAACAGCACCGATTCTTCCCTGCAAACACTTAATGATAACGGGCAACGCAAAAATATTTACAACTATAATCTTAACTACCGATACCAGGATACCCTGGGCAGCGAATTTAATATGGATGCTGATTATACTTTTTTTTATAATAACAGCAGCGGCCTCGTCACCACCCGGTTACTTAATAAACTAGGGGAGCAGTATGGATATGCTGCCAATAAACAGGATGTGGTAACCGGTATACTTATTTACAGCATTAAGGCAGATTATGCCCATGCATTTAAAAAATCCGGTGTAAGAATTGAAGCGGGTGTAAAGTGGAACACTATAAAAACCAGTAATGACTTAAAAGCTTTTACCTGGAGTAACAACCTGTTTAAAGCAGATACCGGCCGTACCAACCAGTTTAATTATGCCGAAACCATGTATGCTGCTTATGCCAATATTACACAAACAAAAGGCAAATGGGAATACCAGTTGGGGTTAAGGGCAGAACAGTCGGTTATAAAAGGCAAAAGCACAGGATTGAATACTGTACCGGTCAATTACCCGGATACAGCGTATGTAAATATTTTTCCCACCGCTTTTTTACGCTACACTCTGGATGATAAAAACAGCTTTGGGCTAAATTTTGGAAGAAGGATCAACCGGCCCACTTACCAGGACCTGAACCCTTTTGAATATATTTATGATAACTATACAAAGGAAAGGGGTAATCCTTTCCTGCTGCCCGAATTCAGCAATACTATAGAATTAAATTACAGTTACCGTGGTGCGCTAAACATGGCATTGGGCTACAGCAACACCAATAATTCTTTTCAAAATATCAGTACACAAAAAGGAGAAGTGACAGAGGCAACAAATTATAATCTGGGAAGGGAATACAGGCTATATCTGAATGCCGGCCTGGGCATGCCATTTGCAAAATGGTGGGACAGCTATACTAACCTAACCCCCTTTTACAAGGAATATAAGGGAACCATACCTGCAGGTAAATTAGATAATGCCACCTGGGGTATGGGCTGGTACAGCAGCCAAAGTTTTAAACTGCCCGCAAAATGGAAGGTACAGCTGAGCAGCTGGGGTAATGTAGGTACACAGGACGGGATGTACCGCTCCAAATGGCTGGGCAGTGTGGATGCCGCAGCTGCCAGGCCTGTTGTAAAAGATAAACTGACTATCCGCGTATCAGTCACTGACATCTTTAATACACAGCGCTGGCAACAGCAGGTGGCATTTGGTAATGTAAATTTTACTTATAACCGCAAGTGGGAAAGCCGTACCCTCAGGCTGCAGCTTACCTGGAAGTTTGGCAAAACAAATTACAGGTCGAGGGAAAGGGAGCTGGGATCGGCCACAGAAAACAGCCGTATCAAATAATAAGTAACGACAATAAATCATCCAGTCCTGGAAAACGGTGTGAGCCAATTGTTGGCCCGCATTTTATTTTATATTGAACAGACGCCGCATCGCAGTACTTTTGCATCATAAACAGCAGTAATGATCTCTCTTACAGAAGTTTTACAAAAACACCGCGGCTCTTTTCATAAGGTTGTTGACTTTACTGAAAAGGACGGCATCACTGCGCTGGACCTTACCCAAAAAAATAAGGAGCTGAGTGAATTTATTTTTAATGATACCGGGGCGTTTACCGAATATATCAATGCAGTACTTAAAAAAAACAACTCCCTGTACCTGGTTGGCGGTTATAACGAGCTGCGGGAAATGTACAAGCGCAGTGCCCTGTTTGATTTTGAAAAAATACATTTAAAAACTGCTGATATCCCTTCAGAAAAAAATACAGAACCCCGCCGCCTGCACCTGGGTATCGATATCTGGGGGGCAGCAGGTACAAAAATAAATGCGCCACTGGGCGGTATGGTGTACAGTTTTGCCAATAACAATAATTATGGCGATTATGGTGCCACCATTATTTTACAGCACCAGATCGATATGGTAACCTTTTATACCCTGTATGGACATTTAAGTTTAAGTGATATTGCTGCTTTACGTAAAGGACAGTTTATTACCCGCGGGCAGTGCTTTGCCCATTTTGGCAGCCCTTTGGAAAATGGCAACTGGCCGCCGCACCTTCACTTCCAGGTAATTGAAGAGATGGGGCCGAAAGAAGGCGATTATCCCGGGGTATGTAAACTTTCGGAAGCAGAAAAGTACCTTAAAAACTGTCCCGATCCCGATTTGATACTGAATATGATGCAGTATATAAAAGCCGAACCTTTGTAGTTAAAAATTGTTTAAGGTTAGCATGCGGCAGATAAAAAATGTACCTTTGCCGGGTAAACAAGTACTATGGAAATTAAGCCAGGCGCTTTGTTAAGCACCATTAATTCGCCGGAAGATCTAAAAAAAATAAGCCGGGAAGATTTACATAAGGTTTGCAATGAGCTGCGCCAGTATATTATTGATGTGGTGAGTGTGCACGGCGGCCATTTTGGCGCCAGCCTCGGCGTGGTGGAATTAACCACAGCACTGCATTATGTTTACAATACTCCTTACGATCAGTTGGTATGGGATGTGGGCCACCAGGCTTATGGCCATAAAATTTTAACCGGCCGCAGGGATGCATTCCCCACCAACAGGAAATATAAAGGCCTCAGCGGCTTTCCCAAACGCAGCGAAAGTGAATATGATACTTTTGGCGTGGGCCATTCTTCCACTTCAATAAGTGCAGCACTGGGCATGGCCATGGCTGCAAAATACAAGGGCGAAAACAGGAAAAGCATTGCCGTGATCGGCGATGGCGCCATGACGGCCGGCCTGTCCTTTGAAGCGATGAACCATGCCGGGGTGGCTGATGCCGATGTGCTGATCATCTTAAATGATAACTGCATGAGCATCGATCCTAATGTGGGGGCGCTGAAAGAATATTTAACTGATATCACCACTTCTCAAACTTATAATAAAGTAAAAGACGAGGTTTGGAATTTACTGGGCAAACTGCCTGTAGGTAAATCCTTCAGCCGTACCATGGCACATAAATTAACCGAGGGGGTGAAAGGTATGGTTAACAGCAGGGCAAATTTATTTGAGTCATTGAAGCTCCGTTATTTTGGCCCCATCGATGGCCACAACATCACCAAACTGGTGGATACATTGCAGGACTTACAGCATATTCCCGGCCCCAAGATTTTACATATCATTACCACAAAGGGCAAGGGTTACGACCTGGCTGAAAAAGACCAGACCCTCTGGCATGCACCCGGCCTGTTTGATAAAATAACCGGGCAGATACAAAAAAAGAAATTCGACCTGCCGCAGCCCATGAAATACCAGGATGTATTTGGACACACCATCATGGAGCTGGCTGAAAAAAATGAAAAAATATTTGGCATTACACCGGCCATGCCCTCCGGCTCTTCATTAAAATACATGATGGAGCAAATGCCAAACCGTGCTTTTGATGTGGGTATTGCTGAACAGCATGCAGTAACGGTTAGCGCCGGTATGGCCACACAGGGTATGAAAGTATTCTGCAACATCTATTCTTCCTTTATGCAAAGGGCTTATGATATGGTGGTGCATGATGTGGCCATTCAGAAACTGCCGGTAATTTTTTGTTTAGACAGGGCAGGCCTTGTTGGGGAAGACGGGCCCACGCATCACGGCTGTTATGATATTGCTTATATGCGCTGCGTACCCAATATGGTGGTATGTGCGCCCATGAATGAAAAGGAACTGCGTAATATCATGTATACCGCACAGCTCGATTCCATGCAGTTGCCCATTTCCATCCGTTATCCAAGAGGGGAGGGTGTGTTGCCGGAATTGCAGAAAGATACCATGGCCGAAAAATATCCTTTTGAAGAAATACAGATCGGTAAGGGCCGGAAATTAAAAGACGGCGAAGAGATTGCCATTCTTTCTTTTGGCCACCCCGGTAATTTTGCAGCTGCCGCTATACGTGATCTGAAAGCAGAAGGTATTAACCCTGCACATTACGATATGCGTTTTGCCAAACCGATTGATGAAGCATTGCTGCACGAAGTATTTGCCAAATTCAATAAAATAATTACGGTGGAAGATGGAACGGTGGTGGGTGGTTTTGGCAGCGCGGTGCTGGAATTTATGAATGCGCATGGCTATAAGGCCGACGTGAAGATCATGGGTATACCTGATAAATTAATTGAACATGGTACTCCCAAACAGCTGTATGATGAAATTGGTATTGATGCCAATGGTATAGCCGCGGCAGTAAGGGAGATGGTGCTGATAAATGTTACGCAGCATGTATAACTAACTTACGGAGGCATCTCTCCTGAAAAAAAACTGAACAGGAAACTTGAAAATTTCTTATCAAATAACTGCAGCAATTGTACTTGCTGCTTTTTTATTTTCCTGTAACCGGCAAAAAACTGAAGAAAAAAAGCAGGACGTTATTGCTTCCATAACCCCGGTTAAAAAGGAACTGGAAGTGAAATATATTGGTGTGGTAAGAACGCGAAGGACTTTTGCAGACATACAGTTTATACAAGACGAGAAAGAGCTTGACAGGTATGTGGCAGCACAGGAAAGGAGTAACCCCCTTGTTTTTGATATTGTTCCTTACAGGGACAGTTCGCTGCTTAAAGGGTTTGAAAAGCTGGGGCTGATTAAAAAAAGTGAATTTATACAGGCCAGGTTTAAGCCGCAAACACAACAAAAAACCAGTTTTATTGACAGTGCAAAACGGGCTTTCCCTGTTAAATTTTATAATGATATTCTAAAAGGTAATGTTCATTTCAAAATATTTTTGTCAAAAGATTCCATTGATATTGATACAGGGGCCACTTCCCTTCAAAATTTAGATTATGCTTTTCTTGATATTATCCCCGGCGGCAATAAAGAACTTGTTTTCCTGGATGATTACCACATCATGAATGGAGATAATTTTGATCTGATGGTATATGAAATAAAAACCCACTAAATTTCTGGACTCTTTGGCCTGAACCCTCAGATCAATTTTTTTTCCACTGCCAGCCGAATTAAGCTGGCAGTATTTTTTACGCCCAGTTTTGCCAGTATATTTTTCCGGTGGCTGTCAACTGTAAACGGGCTTAAAAATATTTTTTCTGCAATCTGCGGGTTGGTATACCCTTCAGCAATTAATTCCAGCACTTCTTTTTCTCTTTGTGTTAATACCGGCAATGCTGCTGCTGCTGACTTCTGGTATTCCTGCAGCGCCATACCCACTTCGCCACTGAAATAAATATATCCTTTATGCACGGCATGAATGGCTTTTATCAGTTCTTCTTTGGAGGAGTTTTTTAAAATATAACCGGATGCGCCGTTCTCCACCATTTTCTTTATATACAGCCCCTGGTTAAAAGTGCTGAGGCCCAGTATCATAATGCCGGGATATTTTTCTTTCATCACGGCACACAATTCCACGCCATCCATGCCCGGCATGCTGATGTCCATTAATACCACATCTGCAGTATTGTTTACAAAAAAACCCAGGCAGGATGATGCATTCATTGCCTGTCCCACCCATGCCATGTCTTTTTCGTTCTGCAACAGCGAATGGATGCCTTCTATTACAACAGGATGGTCGTCTACTATAAAAACACGTATCATAAATTGAATTCAATATTTACCAATGTACCCTTGCGTGTTTCAGAATGAATGTCTAACCGGCCTTTTAAATAATCCACTCTTGACTGAATGCTGGTGAGCCCGGCTCCTTTAGTATCCTGTACTAAAGCCGTGTCAAATCCTTTCCCATTATCTTCCACAATAATACTCAACCGGCCTTCTTCCTTTACCAGCTGTACTATGGCCGTTGTTGCAGCAGCATGCTTCATAATATTATTCAGCAGTTCCTGTATGATGCGGTAAATAATTATTTCGGCAGATTTTTCAATTCTTGTATCCATACCATGCGATTGGTATTTTACATCCAGCAAATTGGTGGTATTAATGGTGTTGCAGTATTCCTTCAGTGCTTCATCCAGGCCAAACTTTGTAAGCATTTCCGGCATCATGTTATGTGCCACACGCCGCAATTCCCTGATGGAAGTATCGA
>Ga0209023_10006268_pt1 | contig 12598 bp, 11 predicted proteins | sample LakOneMetagenome_FD_187468 | JGI IMG/M metagenome (GOLD analysis project Ga0209023, IMG submission 187468) | Freshwater and sediment microbial communities from Lake Erie, Canada (SPAdes) (version 2) | ecosystem: Environmental > Aquatic > Freshwater > Lentic | place: Lake Erie, Canada... | reverse complement strand
GAGCCGCCATTTCCTGCGCCTTCTTGATGTTTCCAGTGGGCTCCAGCAGGCTGTCGAGACCGCCGGTGGTGGCACTGCTTTCCGCGAGGAAGAGGTTGATGCCATAGAACTCGCCCATGTCGCGGATCCAGTTGGAGCGGAACACCGACTTGCCGCGCGCGATGGGCAGGGCATGGAACGTGCCGATGGGACGCTGCGCATAGCGCTTGAGATTGTCGAAGAACGGCGTCTCGTAGCGCGCCTGGATACCCTCGAGAATGGCGAGATGGAGTTCCAGCACCTCTTCCACGGCGTAGAAGACGCGCCGGACGCAGGACGACTGCGGCGAGGCCGCAAGCGTTTCGACGTCGCGGTCGGAGGTGACATAGAGATCGAGTTCCGGACGGACCTTCTTGATCATCCCGGCCAGGGTGAGGGCGGAAGAACTCGGCGTCAGCTTGCCGAGTGCACTGTCCAGTATGCTGCGCAGCACGGGAGCCTCGTGCGCGGAGCGCAAGGCGAAGCCCTCCGCCACGATCACGGCCTGGATGGACGGATTGACCAGAATGGCGCAAAGCGCGTCCTCGAAGCTTCCGACGATCACCGGTTCATAGACGAACAGGTCCTCGGTGCGGCGCAGACGGCGGAATTCGGCAGCCATCGCGCCCCAGCGGGATTGGGGTTGGGGGGTCACCAGCAGCACCTCGAAATAGGGGCGGTGCTGCTCGCGTCCGGTAATGACGCTTGGCAGCACGTCCGGCAGGCCGTCGTCGCCATCGCCGGCGCTGTCCCCATCGGTCTGCTGCGCGAAGGCGCTGGTCAGGATTGCATCGGCGATGCGGCGGACCATCGCGACAACCGCATCTGCCTCTCCCGAAGCGATTCGCTCCCTGAGCCTTCCCATCAGGCGCACGCCGGGATAGGCATGAAGCTCTTCAATTATAGATATGTCGGACAGCTCTTCCTCGACCTTGGCGCGAGTTTCGCTTCCTGCCGCCCATTGCTGGGCTGCTGTCAGGACCTCGCGCCACTGGTCGGCGCGCGCTGCATGCATCACCAGGAAGCGGTCGATCTGGTCCTTGTTCGCCATGAACTTTTCTCCCATCGAGGCGGAGTGCCGAAAACTGCCAACGCGACTGCCGCGCGCTGGATTGCCGACGCCATGATGTCGAAAGGTTACACCTCCGCAGCCACAGGCGGTATGGAGCGGCATCGGAGACGCGCGTAACTACGCGTAAATTACAGTAACAAGGCCAGCATTCCGGGACAGGTCTGTTGACCCGTCTCCCCGCTGCATGGACAGTCTGTTCCTGGAGTCGCGCTATCGGCGAAGAGGACGGCCGGGCCTGACTTCAAAGCCTGGACCGGCGGCGTCACGAATGGCGCATGAGACTCGGCCAGGTTGCTATGGCCCGCGCTGCGTCTTCAACGGCACGGATGACAACCGGAAGGTGCCCTATGACTGTTGACCGCGCCATGCCAGCATGATCTGCAATTCAGCGGCAAGGACGTCCAGCTTGGCCGCGCATGATGGGAGGCGGTGAAAACATGTCCGCAACGATCAATCCTCTTGCTCCGCACGATCTGCCCTGGTTCGTGACAGCTCCCGGAAGCACCGACGGCCTCTATGTCGTCACAACCATTGTCGTCATCGTGGTCACCCTGTTGCTGGGGGTCATGTTCTTCTGGCTCCATTCCCTGCCGGAGCGGATGGGTCATCGAAAGCTTCAGTTCGAGATTGTCGCCGTCCTGGGGTTGATTTCCCTGTTCACCCACATGCACATTTTCTGGATCATCGGCTTGCTTCTTGCGCTGATCGATCTACCGGATTTCATCAATCCCCTTCGACGCATCGCCAACGCGTCCGAAAAAATTGCGGGAATGCCAGCGGAGGAAGACCCACCGCCCATCGCGAATGACACGGCCGGGACAGAAGGGGAGCACGGCTGATCATGCTCGAGCTTCTCCTGTGCTCCATGCTGACCATACTTCCGGACTATCTGTTCCGGCGCTATGCGCAGGGAAAGCGCATCGGGAGGGAGATCACCCTCTTCTCAATGTGGTATGAGCTGCGCTGGGGAATCACCGGCTGCCTGATCCTGACTCTTCTGCTCATCACCACAATCTTCTATTTTCATCCGTCTACGAATAGTGCCACCTCGGCCTTCCGGACGGTGCCGGTGCTGCCCGAGACCAACGGCCGCGTGGCAGAGATCTTCGTCAACAGGCGCGACACGGTCACCAAGGGTGAGCCCATATTCCGACTCGACAACACCGAGCAGATGGCTGCGCTCGATCTCGCCAAGCGCCGAGCTGAGGAGATCGATGCCCAGATTGTCATGGCCAAGGCCGACATCGAGGTCGCAGAAGGCCAGGTGCAGCAGGCACAATACGCCGTCAAGCAGATCGCCGATGAACTGGCCGTGAAGCAGGAACTCTTCGATCGCCAGTCCGGCACTGTCTCCACCCGCGAACTCGAGAGGCTTCAGACGGCCTTGACCGGCGCCGAGGGACAACTCGCATCTGCCAGGGCCACCCGGAACGCTGCCGAGATCAAGGTTACCACCCTGCTTCCGGCAGAAAGGGCAAGCGCCCAAGCAGCCCTGAAGCAGGCGCAGGTGGACCTGGACAAGACCACAATCTACGCCGGTGTAGACGGCCAGTTGGAGCAGTTCGTGCTGCAGGTCGGCGACATCGTCAATCCGCTGATGCGGCCTGCAGGCATCCTGATTCCGAACGGCGAAGGTCCGCGCCGCCTGCAGGCGGGCTTCGGCCAGATCGAAGCCGGGGTCCTCAAGCCCGGAATGGCCGCCGAGGCAACTTGCGTGGCCAAACCCCTCGAGATCATTCCGCTCGTCGTCACCGGCGTCCAGGACTACATCGCCGCTGGCCAGTTGCGCGCCGGCGAGCAGCTTGTCGACGTGGCGCAAATCTCCACTCCCGGCACCATCCTTGTGAGCCTCGAGCCCCTCTATGAAGGCGGACTGGACGGAATGACGCCGGGAAGCAACTGCATCGTGAACGCCTACACCAGCTATCACGCAGAGCTGCAGGACCCCAATCTCGGCGTTGTCGAGCGCTTCGGCATGCATGCGGTCGATGCAATCGCCCTCGTGCATGCCATGATCCTGCGCGTGCAGGCACTCTTCATCCCCATTCAAACCCTGGTTCTCAGAGGTCATTGAGCACGGCCTGTGTCGAGGAGGACGAGAGATATGGAGATCCTGAAACGGGGCATGAGTCTGCTGAGTGGCGCTCTCTTGGCGTGTTCCCTTGCGGGAACGGTTTCTGCAGCTCAGCGAACGGCCGCCGAGCAGGCGCTCCTCGAAGCGGCAATCAAGTCCTGCAACGGACCCCAGTATCCAAGCGGCGCCCAGCCCATCGTGAATTATGGCCGGGGAACATTCACCTGCTTGGAGCCAGGGTCGACGCGGCGATGATCGGGACAATGCGCATGATCACGAGGACATTGACGATCGCCATGGTGGCGCTGGTTCCGACATCGCTTTCGGCAGCGGAGATCGAAGGGCTCCTTCGCATGAAATGCGAATGGCAGCGCAGCACTGACATGAAGACCCTCCAGTCCGAGACCATCTCCGGCAGTACCGAATTCATCTACGATCCGATCAGCGACCTGACCGGAACAATGACCAAGGAAGGTCTTGCATCGCCCTTTGTCGCATCGACCGGTGACAAGCTGATCGAAGGCATCGCGCATTACAGCGACGATGGCGCGCCGGCGGAACAAAGCGTCGAGATCAACCGCAATACTGGGACAATCCTGAACATGATCAAGACCGCCAAGGGTGTACTGGCGCTCGAGGGCGTGTGCACGCGGATCAGCGGCCCGACCTTCGGAACCGAGACCGAGAGCCAGTAGTGGGGAACAGAAGGTGAGCCTGGGCTCGTGTCATTTTGCCAAGGCGGCGCAGATCGCCACAATCTGCGCTTCCTTCCTCCTGACGGCATCTGCCCACGCCGGACCGCGGATTGCCAGAGAAGCGATCACCCTCTGCACCTCGCTTGCAGATCTGAACGACGCACAAGCGCGATGGCACGCACAGGACAAGCAGGGCATCGCCCAATACTTCGGAGGCTCGCAACCCGCATGCCTCAGGCTGCAGAAAGGTGAAACCGTCGACGTGCTGGATCGCTCCGGAGCCCATCTTCAAGTCGTCACCCGGCAGGGAACGCCGCGTTTCATCGGATGGGGATCTTCACAGGCTTTCGAGGTCTTGCCTTAGCAGGCGAAGGGTCCTGCTACTTCAGAAATTCCTCCGGAACCCACCAGCAGGCGCCGAACCCGTCAGGTCTGACACAGGATTGGAGCGGAACCTGATCTCGCGGCGATGTATGTTCGATGCGGACTTTCCCAGCCGGCAGCATCCTGCAGTCTCCCGAGCGGAGCTTGTCAGTAAGCAGCTTGTCGGCGGCAGCCGTTTTCCCGCTGGCGGCGAACCGCTGCGACTCAATCCGGACGTCGACCGAAGAGCATCCAATCCTGCTGTTGGAGAGTTCCTGCCACTCCGAGCCCGCTGCCGCGCGGACGCCGACAGTCAGAGCGACGTACATGCCTATCGTCAGGGCAACAGGAAAACGCATTTCCGACCTCCTTGAAGCAATCATCTGACGGCGCCCCGCATAGCGCAAGCCCTGGAAGGAGCGGCCGGGCGGTACGGCTCCGTGAGCAGTGCGGCCGTAATTTGTGAATAACAAGAGAAACGCCGACACTCAACGTCCGCGGAAGGACATCGCAAACGCCAAACAAATTCGTCGCTTCAGAACACTGACGCGATCACAGATAGTCGCTCCTTGGGGAACGGCCTGCTTCGCCAGCCGAAGAGGACGAGTCAGAGAAACGGCCTGGTGGCCGTATACAATCCACGGAACACCGCGTGCTGGCGGTCGTACATCGCCTTCAGATCGGGCCTCGGCGTGATCGAGGAGGCCACCGGGTTCCAGCGGCCGAGGTCGGCGGGGGTCACGTCGCCCAGCGCCAAAGCTGCGAGGAAGGCGTCGCCGTAGGAGGCGCCGATGGTCTTCTGGCGCAGCACTTGGCTCAAGCCGCTGATGTCGGAGGTTGCTTCCGACCACACGCGGTTCCTGGTGCCGCCGCCGACCGCATAGATGATGCGCGGGGCCTCTCCGGCTTCGGCATAGGTCTCGAACACGTGGCGGGTGCCGTGGGCGATGCCTTCCAGCACAGCGCGGAACATGTCGCCGCGCGCGTGGGTGAGGTCGAGGCCGAACAGGATGCCCTTCGCCTTCGTGTCGTGGATCGGCGTGCGCTCGCCGGAGAAATAGGGGAGCAGCACGAGGCCCTTGGCGCCGGGCGGCGAGGCTTCGGCTTCCTTCGCCAGGTCGATCACCGCCGTTTCGGCCGGCAGTTCCCGGGCGAAATTCTCGCGGAACCAGTGGGTGAGCGTGCCGCTGGTGGAAAGACCGGCCATGGCGCCGTGCTGGCCGGGGAACAGCCACGGCGCATACCACAGCCGCGCATCGCGCACCCGCTCGGGGGTGATGAGGATGATGAAGATGGTGGAGCCATACATCAGCATCAGGTCGCCCGCGTTCAGCACGCCGACGCTCACGGCCTCGGCTGCCGCATCGATGGTGCCGGCGATGACGGGCGTGCCCTCGGCGAGGCCGGTCTCGGCCGCGGCCTTCGCGGTGACGTGGCCCGCGATATCGGTAGTCCACATGAGCTCGGGCAGCTGGTCCATGGCGATGATGCCGGGGGCGAGCTCGTCGCTCCAGGCTTGGGCGTCGGCGAGGTAGAAGGGGCTGAAGTTTCCGGCCGAGTAATGATCGATGGTGTAGCGCCCGGTGAGGCGGTGGACGAGGAAGGAACTGGAGTTCAGGATCTTGTGGGTGCGGGCGAAGATTTCCGGGCGGTTGCGCTTCAGCCACAGGATCTTGGGGCCGACGGCCTGCGAGGTCAGCGCGTTGCCGCAGCGCTCGAGCACCACGTCGGCGCCGATCTGGCGGGTGAGATCGTCGATCTCGCGGGATGCACGGGTATCGACGCCATAGAGCACGGCATTCATCAGCGGCGTGCCGGCCTCGTCGACGGGAAGCATGCAGGGGCCGATGCCGCTGGCGCCGACGGCGGCGATGGAGGATGGCGCGATGCCGCTCTCGGCCAGCATCTTCTTCGTCACGAAGACGAAGTCGCCCCACCAGTCCTGCTCGGCATCGTGCTCGGCCCAGCCGGGCTCGGGCACCTGCATGCGGTGGGCGCGCGAGGCCTGCGCCACGATCTCGCCGGTGGCGGAGACGATCACGCCCTTGGTTTCGAAGGTGCCGATGTCGACGCCGAGATAGTGCTTCATTCGAAATACTCGTCGCGGTCCAGCGACAGGCCGCCTTCGATGCGCTTCAGCGCCGCGACGAGGAGCCGCGTCAGGCCCTCGAGATCGGCGAGGTCGCAGACCTCCAGCGCCGAGTGGGTGTAGCGGGCGGGGAAGCCCATGTCGATCGAAGCGACACCCTTGCCGACGAGCTGCACATAGGAGGTTTCGGTCAGCGCGCCGATATGGGCCGAGCGCTGCAGGTTTATGTTCTCGGCATCCGCCGTACCCTGGAAAAGCTGCACCAGCGCGGGATGCGGGATGCAGCCGTTGAGCGTGCCGCGGCCGTGGAAGCTGAACATGCTCATCACCGGGCCGGCGCCGAGGCGCACGTCGCCGCGCTGGCCCATGTCCGGCGTGTCGGTGGCCAGTGCCAGGTCGAGCTGGACGCAGATGTCGGGCTGCAGCACCTGGGCAGCGGTGACGGCGCCGCGCAGGTTGAACTCCTCCTGCACCGAGAAGACGAGGTGGATGGTGGGCAGCGTGAAGATCTCGCGCGTCGCCTTGGCCAGTTCCAGCATCACCGCGCAGGCCGCGCGGTCATCGACCGAGGTGCCAGCGATGCGGCCACCCTGCAGCTCCACCACGTTGGGAGCATAGACGATGGGGGTGCCGACATTGACGCCGGCCTTCAGCGCTTCCGCGGCACTCGCGAAGCCGCAGTCGATGTAGAGCTCCTGGTAGGGCACCACGCGATACTTTTCATCCGGCGTCGTCGCATGGTGGCTCTTGTTGGCGATGATGCCGGGGATGTTGAAGCCCTGCCCGACCGACAGCAGCACCTCCTGCGCGGCGAGCGCACGCTCCGGCACGCCGCCAACGCGCTCGGCCCGGATCAGCCCCGAGGCCTCGATCTTGCAGACGATGAGGCCCAGCTGGTCCATGTGGGCGATAAGCATCACCGTCGGCAGTTCGACGTTGCCCTCGATGGTGGCGATGAGGTTGCCCAGCATGTCGGTGCGGGACCCGATCCCCATCTCCTTGAGCTCGGCCCGGATGTAACGCCGCACGCTGCCCTCGAAGCCGGAAAGCCCCGGGATCATCATCAGCTCTTCCGTCCAGCGCTTGATCCGCTCCTGCATGGCCGTGGCGTTCCCTTTCAATTTTGTCCCTGAATTGGTAACGGAAGGGGAGACAAGCCGCAAGCCAAGAGGCCCCGCCGTGACTGCAGAGAAGACCCGCTTCGCCTATGCCACCAGGCTCAACGGCTTCAAGGCCGATGCGGCGAAGGTGTGGCCGGGGCGCAACCGCATCACCGCGCTCGACCTGATCGAGCGTGCCGCCACGGTGCCGGGGCTTTCGGCCGTCGACTTCAATTTTCCGGACCACCTGGAAGGCACGACCGCGAAGGACATCCGCGCCAAGCTGGACAGCTTAGGCATCAGCCTCAACGGCTTCGCCATGCGCTATTACTCCGACCCCGGCTTCAAGAAGGGTGCGCTGTGCCACCCCGACAAGGCGATGCGCGCCAAGGCGCTGGACCTGACGCTGCGGGGGATCGACGCGCTGGCAGAGGCCGGCGGCGACCTGATGACGCTGTGGCTCGGCCAGGACGGGTTCGACTATGCCTTCCAGGCCGATTACCTGCGGCTGTGGGACGAGGTGGCCGAGGCGCTCAAGGTGATCGCCGCGCATAACCCGGCGATCGACATCTCGATCGAGTACAAGCCCAACGAGCCGCGCGCCTTCTCGCTGCTGCCCGATGTCGCCACCACGCTGCTGATGGTCTCCGACGTCGATGCGGGGAACATGGGCGTGACGCTCGACTTCGCCCATGTGCTCTATGCCGACGAGATGCCGGCCTATGCGGCAGCACTGATCCACCGGCGCAGCCGGCTGCTGGGCGTGCACCTGAACGACGGCTATGCCAAGCGCGACGATGGCCTCGTTGCGGGCAGCGTGCATGTCATCCAGACGCTGGAACTGCTCTACACGCTGGAGAAGCTCGGCTATCGCAACGCCATCTATTTCGACACCTTCCCGGATGCGGTGGGGCTCGACCCCGTGGCCGAATGCACGGCCAACATCTCCGCCGTCGAGGGCATGTGCCGGGTGCTCGACCGGCTGCGCGGCAATGCGGCGCTCGATGCGGCCATCGCCGCGCAGGACGCGGTGGCGAGCCAGCGCATCCTGCAATCGGCGCTCTATGGTGCGGCATGATCGACGTCGCTGTCGTCGGCAGCCTGCATCTCGACATCATGGTGGCCGCACCACGGCTGCCGGGGCGTGACGAGACGCTGATCGGCTCGGCGTGGCACTACAAGTGCGGCGGCAAGGGCGGCAACCAGGCGGTGGCCGCCGCCCGCTTCGGGGCGCGCACGGGTTTCGGCGGGCAGACGGGGCAGGATGATTTCGGCGACAGGCTGCGGGCCAACCTCGTGGCGGCGGGCGTCGACATCGCGCATGTCGGCATTGACTCGGAGCAGGGCAGCGGCATGAGCGTCGCCATCAGCGAGGCCGGCGGCGAATATGGCGCGGTGGTCGTTTCCGGCGCCAACCTCACCATCGACCCGGCACGTGTCACGCGGGACTGGGCGGCGCTGTTCACGGCCAGGGTGCTGCTGCTGCAGAACGAGATCCCGGAGGCGGTGAGCCTCGCCGCGGCGCAGGCCGCCAAGGCACAGGGCGCGCGCATCGTGCTCAACGCGGCACCGGCGCGAAAGATGTCGGACGCATTCCTGGCGCTGGTGGACGTGCTGGTGGTGAACCGCGTCGAGGCGGCGATGCTGTCGGGCGCGGAAGACCTGGCGAAGGCGCTCGCTGCGCTTCATGCGGGGACGCGCGATGTGGTGCTGACGCGCGGCGGCGACGGGCTGATGCTGATGACGCGTGACGGAAGGCGCAGCGACATTCCGGCCCTGCCCGTCAAGCTCGTTTCCAGCCATGGTGCCGGTGACTGTTTCTGCGGGGCGCTGGCGGCGCGGCTGGCGGCGGGGGATGGCATCGAGGCCGCCTGCCGCTTTGCCAGCGAGGCTGCTGGGAAATTCGTGTCGACGCCGCAGGCGGTGCGCTAACGCCGGTCGAAGATCACGCCCATGGTGAACAGGAAGCAGCCATAGGGCCGGAACTCCGAGGTGCGCACCACGCAGAAGCCCTGCTTTGCCGCCGCGTAGAAGGCGAAGCGTTCCAGCGCCTCCATGCCGACGTCGCGGCCCTCGGCCTCGCGCGCGATCTGGTGCACCTCGGCCTGCATCGGCAGCAGCTTTGCCGGATCGCCCACCACCTGCATGCGTGAGACGGGATCGGGGATGAAGTCGTCGAGCGGCATGACCGAGAGGATGGCGCGGGTGGCCTGCGGAATGTCGAGCCCCGGAAGCTCGATCAATTTGCCCGTGGAGGTATGCTGCGCCACCTCATGGGCCGGGAAGTTCCGGTCGACCAGCACCAGGCGTTCGCCATGGCCCATGGAGGCGAGGCACCAGAGAAGGTCGGGACTGAGGGCCGCTGAGGTGTTCTTGAGCACGGTGCCGCTCCGTTGCGACGGTTTGTGACAGTCTTGCAGCCGCCGCCGACATTGGCAACGGTGGGTTTGACCTATATCACTCCGCCGAAACACACAGTGCTGTAGCAACGTTCCCCATGACCGATCCCACGCCGCGCCATTTCGAAACGCTCGACCGCGCCGAGCGGGCCGCTCTCGCGCATGTCACGCAGGGCATCTCGCCCTATGCGCTGTGGTCGGCCTATCTCGACTGGGCCACGCACTACGCTATGTCGCCGGGCACGCAGATGGACGTGGCCGAACGCACGGCGGAGAATGCCGGCAAGCTCTGGCTCTATGCGGCGGCCAAGATGAGCGGGCAGAACCCCGAGCCGCCCTTCCCCGCCAATGGCTGGAGCAGCTTCCAGGAAGACCCGGCCTGGCAGGTGCCGCCCCTCGACCTGATGCGGCAATGGTACCTTGGCCTCAGCCACCTTGCCGTGTTCGCGGCGCAGGCGCCGCGTGGCATGGAGGCGGTGGACCAGAAGCGGGTGAGCTTCGTGACGCGCCACGTGATGGATGCCATGGCGCCGTGGAGCAACCCCTTCATCAATCCGGATATCTGGAAGAAGGCGCTGGCCGATGGCGGCACCGGCCTGTTCAGGGGTTACCAGAACTTCCTCGAGGACCGCCAACGCGAGGCGAGCGGCCAGCCGCCGGCGGGGGCCGAAGCCTTCACGGTTGGCGAGAACCTCGCCGCCACGCCGGGGCAGGTGGTGTTCCGCAACGCGCTGATGGAACTGATCTGCTATCGCCCCACGACCGAGGCTGTGCATGCCGAACCGGTGCTGCTGGTGCCGGCGTGGATCATGAAATACTACATCCTCGACCTCTCGCCCGAGAACTCGCTGGCGAAGTTCCTCGTGTCGCGCGGGCACACCGTGTTCATGATCAGCTGGCGCAACCCGACGCCGGAAGACCGCGACGTTGCACTCGACGACTATCGCACCAAGGGCGTGATGGCGGCGCTGGACGAGATCACCCGGCTTCTGCCGGGCCGCGGCATCCAGGCCTGCGGCTATTGCCTCGGCGGCACCATCCTGTCGATTGCCGCCGCCACCATGGCGCGCGATGGCGACAAGCGGCTTGCCTCGCTCTCGCTGCTGGCGGCGCAGACGGACTTCTCGGAGGCGGGCGAACTGATGCTGTTCGTCGACGACAGCCAGGTCGCCTTCCTCGAGGACATGATGTGGGACCAGGGGGTGCTGGACACCAAGCAGATGGCGGGCGCCTTCAACATCCTGCGCTCCAACGAACTGATCGTCTCGCGCATCATCCGTGACTACGTGCTGGGCGAGCGCGACAAGATGACCGACCTGATGGCGTGGAACGCCGACCAGACGCGCATGCCCTATCTCATGCATGCGCAGTATCTGCGCTCGCTGTTCCTCGAGAACCGGCTCACCGCCGGACGCTATGCCGTCGACGGCCGGGTGATCGCGCTGCGCGACATCGATGCGCCGGTGTTCCTCGTCGGCACCGAGAAGGACCACATCGCGCCGTGGCAATCGGTCTACAAGTTCCGGCTCTTCGCCGACACCGAGGTGACGTTCGTGCTCACCAGCGGCGGCCACAATGCCGGCATCGTCAGCGAGCCGGGCCACAAGCACCGCTCCTATCGCATCGGCACCGCGGTGCATGACGCCAAGTACACCGACCCCGACAGCTGGGCGGCCGCCGCCGAGCAGCGCGACGGCTCATGGTGGCTGGCCTGGGCCGACTGGCTGGGCCAGAAGGGTTCCGGCGAGATGGTGGCGCCGCCCGACATGGCCGGCCTGCCCAATCTCGGACCGGCGCCGGGCCGCTACGTCTTCACCTGAGAGCGTTCACGCCTTCGCCAGCGCGAGGGCCACGCCCTGCCCCACGCCCACACACATGGTGGCCAGCGCCAGCTTGCCGCCACCGAGGCTCAACTCCAGTGCCGCCGTGCCCGCAAGGCGCGCGCCGGACATGCCGAGCGGATGGCCAAGTGCTATGGCGCCGCCATTGGGGTTCACATGCGGTGCGTCATCGGCGAGGCCGAGCTGGCGGTGCACGGCAAGGCCCTGCGCGGCGAAGGCCTCGTTGAGCTCGATGATGTCGAACTGCCCGACCTTCAGCCCCAGCCGGGCACAGAGCTTGTGGGTCGCGGGCACCGGGCCCAATCCCATGATGCGCGGCGCGAGGCCTGCCGAGGCGGCGCCGAGGATGCGCGCCAGCGGCGTGAGGCCATGCCGCGTCATCGCGGCTTCCGAGGCGATGATGAGTGCCGCGGCACCGTCATTGACGCCGGAGGCGTTGCCCGCCGTGACGCTGCCGCCGGCGCGGAACGGGGTGGGCAGCCGTCCGAGCTGTTCGAGCGTCGTGGCGCGCGGGTGCTCGTCCCTGTCGACGATGGTCGGATCGCCCTTGCGCTGCGGAATGGTGACGGGCGTGATCTCGCGGGCGAGGCGGCCACTGGCCTGCGCGGCAAGCGCGCGGGTCTGCGAGCGCAGCGCGAAGGCATCCTGGTCGGCGCGCGAGATGGCGCATTCGGCCGCCACGTTCTCCGCCGTCTCCGGCATGGAGTCGATGCCGTATTGCTTGTGGATCACCGGGTTGACGAAGCGCCAGCCGATGGTGGTGTCGTAAACTTCCGCGTTGCGCGAGAAGGCCTCGGTGGCCTTCGGCATGACGAAGGGCGCACGCGACATGGATTCGACGCCGCCGGCGATGCACAGATCCGCCTCGCCGGCGCGGATGGCGCGCGCCGCCATCGCTACCGCGTCCATGCCCGAGCCGCACAGGCGGTTGACGGTGACGGCGGGGG
>Ga0209023_10006267_pt1 | contig 12600 bp, 9 predicted proteins | sample LakOneMetagenome_FD_187468 | JGI IMG/M metagenome (GOLD analysis project Ga0209023, IMG submission 187468) | Freshwater and sediment microbial communities from Lake Erie, Canada (SPAdes) (version 2) | ecosystem: Environmental > Aquatic > Freshwater > Lentic | place: Lake Erie, Canada | collected... | reverse complement strand
GACTCGTCGCCGGCCTCGAACATCATCGCCGCCGGGTAGCCGGCGCTGGTCCACGAGGCGTGGTCGGAGCAGCCGTAGCCGCAGGTGATGGTGCCGCGTCGCAGGCCCATCGGCGCGAGGTAGGCGTCGAACAACTGGTTGAAGAACAGCTTGAGGCTGGCGTTGGAGAAGTCCGTCACCAGCTGCATGTCCTCGGGCGCGCCGACCTGGTACTCGGTCATGTCCAGCTGCAGCGCGGCAACGACGTTCGCGCCACTGGCCTTGAACTGCTGCGCGATCGCGTTCGAGCCGCGCAGGCCGACTTCCTCGCCGGCATAGCCCATGAACTTGACCGTGCGCTGGGGCTTCCAGCCGCTGGCGAGCGCGACGCGCAACGTCTCGGTCAGCGTCGCGATGCCCGACGCATCGTCGTCGGCGCCGGGCGCGACCATCTCCGGGTTCCCGCCGGCGCTGTCGTTGATCGAATCCAGGTGCGCGCCGAGCACGACCACTTCGTTCGCCAGTTCGTTGCCCTGGATGGTGAGGATCACCGATGGCTGCGTGGAGCAGTTGCTGCAGCCGGTGAACAGTTCGGTGGTGACGTCGCCACGACCAGCGGCGAGGCTATCCCAGCGCGACTTGATCCATTCCGCCGCGGACTTGCCGTAGCTGCTGGCGTAGTAGCGGTTCTTGTAGCCCTGCAGCGTGTTGATGGTGTCGTAGATGCCGGACTCGTTCGCCTGCGGCAGCCACGGGTCCACCGTCGCGGCGTTGTCGATGGTGTAGCTCACCGCCAGCGCGCGCGTGGCCAGCGCGGAGCGGTCGTTGGCGATGAAGCGGTCGGCCTCGGCGCGCGTGGCGAAGGCGAAGAACCCGCCGCAGCGCAGTTCGCGCTGGTGGATCAGCCCGCTGACGGCATCGAGCATGTGCGCCTTGGTCTCCGAGACGACGAGCTCGTTGCCGAGGCTGTCGCGGCGCGAGGCGGGGTTGCTTACCAGTGCGTGGATGGTGTCGAAGGTCTTGCGCGAACTGACGAGGAACACCGGCGCCATCGGATCCTGCGCGGGATGCGCCTGGGCGTGGGCCTTGGCCGGCGGTGCGGCGAAGGCGGCTGGCGCCGGCAGCAGGCCGGCCGACAGCAGGGCGAGCACGAGGGGCAGGGTTTTCATGGAAGGCTCCGACAAGGCAGCGGCGAGTGTGCACGAAGACCGAGCCGGGGGTTGTTGCGGTGCGCCAGACAGCCGATGGGCAGCTTTCGCTTTCCCGATCTTCTGAAGGAAGAACGCAATGTTCGATCAGCCCGCGCCGCGACGGTTCTTCACCAGCATTTCGACCACAGACGGATCGGCGAGCGTCGAGGTATCGCCCAGTTGGTCCGGCGCGTCCTCGGCGATCTTGCGCAGGATGCGGCGCATGATCTTGCCGCTGCGCGTCTTCGGCAGTCCGGGCGCCCACTGGATGTGGTCGGGCGTCGCGGTCGGCCCGATGTCGCCGCGCACCTGCTGCACCAAGGCCTTGCGCAGTCCCTCGCTCGGTTCGATGCCCTGCTTCAGCGTCACGTAGGCGTAGATGCCCTGCCCCTTCAGGTCGTGCGGGAAACCGACCACCGCGGCCTCGGCCACGTCGTGGTGCGCGACCAGCGCGCTTTCCACCTCCGCGGTGCCGATGCGATGGCCGCTGACGTTGATCACGTCGTCGACGCGGCCGGTGATCCAGTAATCGCCGTCGGCATCGCGGCGGCAGCCGTCGCCGCTGAAATACATGCCGGGATAGGTCCTGAAGTAGGTATCGATGAAACGCTGGTGGTCGCCGTAGACGGTGCGCATCTGCCCAGGCCACGAATCGAGCAGCACGAGGTTGCCCTCGGCTTCGCCGTCGAGGATCTTGCCGTTCGCATCCACCAGCGCGGGGCGGACACCCGGCAAAGGCTTCGTCGCCGAACCCGGCTTGAGCTTGGTGGCGCCGGGCCGCGGCGAAATCAGGATGCCGCCGGTTTCGGTCTGCCACCAGGTATCGACGATCGGGCAGCGGCCGTCGCCGACGACGTCGAAGTACCAGCGCCATGCTTCCGGGTTGATCGGTTCGCCGACGCTGCCGAGCAGGCGCAGCGATCCGCGCGACGTGCGCTGCACCGGCGCCTCGCCTTCGCGCATCAGCGCGCGGATCGCGGTCGGCGCGGTGTAGAAGATCGTCACCGCGTGCTTGTCGACCACGTTCCAGAAGCGCGATGCGTCGGGATGGTTCGGCACGCCCTCGAACAGCACTTCCGTGGCGCCGTTCGCAAGCGGGCCGTACACGATGTAGCTGTGACCGGTCACCCAGCCGACATCGGCCGTGCACCAGAACACGTCGTCCTCGCGCAGGTCGAACACGACGGCGTGCGTGTAGGCCGACCACAGCAGGTAGCCGCCGGTGGTGTGCAACACGCCCTTGGGCTTGCCGGTGGAACCGGAGGTGTAGAGGATGAACAGCGGGTCCTCCGCGTTCATGCGCTCGGGTTCGCATGTCGTGGGCTGCGCATCGACCACCGCGTCGTACCAGCGGTCGCGCGGCATCTGCATGTCCACCGCGCCGTTGGTGTGGCGGACGACGAGCACGGTTTCCACCGAATTCGTCCCCGGCAGCTTGAGCGCCGCATCCACGTTCGCCTTCAGCGGCACGGTCTTGCCGCCGCGCCGGCCTTCGTCGGCGGTGATCACCAGCTTGCTGCCGCAATCGGCGATGCGGTCGGCGATGGAATGCGCGGCGAATCCGCCGAACACCACCATGTGGATCGCGCCGATGCGCGAGCAGGCCAGCATCGCGACCACCGCCGCGGGGATCATCGGAAGGTAGATGGTGACGCGGTCGCCCTTGCGCACGCCCAGCCCATGCAGCGCGTTGGCCAGCTTGCACACGCGTGCGTGCAATTCTCGGTAGGTGATGCGTTCGCCGGTCGAACCCGGGTCGTCCGGTTCGAAGATGAGCGCGACCTTGTCGCCGCGCGTGGCGAGGTGGCGATCCAGGCAGTTGACGCTGGCGTTGAGTTCGCCGTCGGCGAACCAGCGGATGCGGAAATCGTTCGCGTCGAAATTCGCATCGCGCACCTGCGTCGGCCTGCGCATCCAGTCCAGCCGCTGCGCCTCGCGCGCCCAGAACGCATCCGGATCGGCGAGCGAGGCTTCGTACTCGCGCTGCGCCTGTTCGGGGCCGACCGTCTGCGGGCCCGCGAAATCCGCCGGGACCGGAACCACTTCGCTGGACATGTTCGCCTCCCCGCGCGGTGACGCGGCGAGTGTAGCGCCACGCACGGAAAAGACCCGTCAGCGCGGGGGCGCGGCCAGTTCCTTCGCGCCGAGGAAACCATCGCGGTCCGCGTCCTGGCGCGCGAACGCCGCGGCGAGGCGGGCGCGGTGTTCCACGCGGGTCAACGCGACGCCGCGTCCCCCGGGCTGTTCCGCCGGCGACAGCACTCCGTCGCGATTGCGATCCATCGCGTCGAAGGCGTAGCCCATCCAGTCCTGGTATTCGGCCAGCGAGACGCGACCGTCATGGTCGCCATCCATGCGCGCGAGGTAATCGTCGCTGGACGAAACCTGCGCGTAAACGGCATTCGCCGCGACCAGCGCGGCGAATGCGAGGGGAACGACGAGGCGGCGCCGGGCCAAGGCCCGGCCTACGCGCGGGTGGCCTGCAGCGAATAGCCCTTGAGCCGCGCAGCGTAGTCCTGCAGCGCGCGGATGCCGCTGGCCTCGGCCTCATGGCACCAGGCCTGCAGCTGGTGCAGGCGTTCGGCCGCGTCGTTGCTGCGGGCGGTCAGCACCTGCGCGAGTCGCGCGCGCGCCTCGACCAACGCACGGATGCGCGGCGACTGTTCGACCCAGGCTTGCATCTGCGCGCGCGCTTCGGGCTGGAGCCAGCGGCCGTCGTCGGCGAGGCCGTGGCGCAACTTGCGCGGCAGCAGGCGGCGCATGCGCGTACCGCGCGCGGCGGCTTCCTCCTGCAATGCGGGCGCGAGCACGCGGCGCTTGAAATCGGTCATCGCCTGGAAACGGTGCGCGAGCAGCGCCTTCATGGTGTCCATGTCCGGCACCGGGATGTTCGGGCGCACGTCCAGCGCCGGCGCGACGCGCAGCACCTTGGCCAGGCCCAGCGCCTGTGCACCGCGGATCACCGCCCAGCCGAGGTCGAATTCCCACTTGCGCAGGGCGAACTTGGCCGACGAGGGGAACGCGTGGTGGTTGTTGTGCAGTTCCTCGCCGCCGATCCACACGCCCCAGGGGGTGAGGTTGGTCGCGGTGTCGTCGGTCTCGAAGTTGCGGTAACCCCACCAGTGGCCGAGGCCGTTGACGACGCCGGCGGCCCAGAACGGGATCCACAGCATCTGGATCGCCCACACCGCCACGCCCATCAAGCCGAAGAGGGCGAAACTGGCGAACAGCAACAGCGTCGGGCCGAGGGTCGCGTGCGGCGTGTACAGCTTGCGTTCGATCCAGTCGTCCGGGCAGCCCTTGCCGTACTGCTCGATGGAAACGCGATCGTTGCGGGCCTCGCGGTACAGCTCGACGCCACGCCAGAACACATTGCCGATGCCCTTGACCACCGGGCTGTGCGGGTCTTCCTCGGTCTCGCACTTCGCGTGGTGCTTGCGGTGGATCGCCGCCCACTCGCGCGCGATCATCGAAGTGGTGATCCAGTTCCAGAAGCGGAAGAAGTGCGCCAGCAGCGGGTGGAAGTCCACGCCGCGGTGGGCGATGCTGCGATGCAGATACAGCGTCACCGAGAAGATGGTGAGCTGGGTCGCGACCAGCAGGTACACCGCAAGGGTGACCCAGCCGGGTTGGACCAGGCCGCCAATGAGGAAATCGAGCAGGGAATCGGGCATGTCGGGATCTCGGGGCGCGGGAAAGCGCTTCCTACATGATGGGGCCTGCCGTCCCCGGAGTCACCCGTGGGCGGCGTATGTTGTTCATTTCCGTGAATTTTTCGGGCCTGCGTCGCGGTTTTGCGAGGGCCCGCTCGCGGCTAGCGGTGGGCTGCGACCCGCTCGCCCGTTCGCTTGACCGGGTTGCTGCAGCCCACGGGCGCGCCGATGACGTCGGCGACCTCGTCCCACAACTGCCTCAGCTCGCCGCGCAGCTCGGTCGGCGCCGCCTGCTGGTAGGCCAGGAACACCGCCGCGATGCCGTTGTCGTAATCCACCCATGGGGAACTACCGAAAACGCCGGTGCTGGACACCCGGGTCGTCACCCCGTCGCAGTCGACCATGTTGACCCATTCGCCGTAGCCGTAGCCGTAGGCCTCCGGGTACGGATCCGCATCCGGGTCGATCGGCAGCCCATGCGACCGGTCGCGCTGCATCTCGGCGATGCTGGCGGGCGAGAGGTAGGGCTTGCCGCCGTACATGCCGCGCTGCAGGACCATCTGCACGACGATGGCGTAGTCGTGCTGGTTCGAGCGCGCGCCGCCCGCGACGATCGGGTTCGAGAACGGCCGGCCACGCTTGTCGACGCCGAAATCGGTCTTGGTCAGGCCCAGCGGCTGGGTCAATTCGGATTCCACCAACTGCGCCCAGGTCTCGCCGGTCGCGCGCTCGGCCATCGCCCCTGCGACCTGCATCGAATTCTCGCCGTAAGCGAACAAGGTGCCGGGCGCGGCGGCCAGCGGCGTGCCGAGGATCGCCTTGGCGCAGTCCTCCAGCGCCATGTTGCGGTTGGGATAATCCAGGCAGTCATCGCTGATCGCGCTCATGCCGGAGGTATGGCTGAACAGCTGGCCCAACGTGATGGCGCCCTTGGTCGCATCCGGATTCGGGTAATCCGAACCGAAATAGTCGGCGACGGTGTCGTCCCAGCTCATCCGCCCTTCTTCCACCAGGCGTTGCAGCACCAGCGCCGAAAGCCATTTGCTGGCCGAGGCGATCGGCACCGTCGGGCTGACCCGCGCATAGCTGCCGAAGCTGTGCCGATAGATCGCCTTGCGGTTCTGGATGACGATCAGCGAGGCCCCCTTCAGCGGGTACTGCCCGGACTTGCCGACGAAGGTGTTGACGTAGTCGGTGACCGGCTGGAAGTCGTAACCCTGCGCCCGTGCCACGGGAACGAAGCCGAGCAACGCCAAGGAAAGCAGCAGGACGCGACGCATGATGGAATCCCCCCCGGTATCTATCCTGATTCTAACGGGCCTTGGCCGGGAGAACGGACACGCGCGGATCGTGTTCCGCGCCCGGGGCGGCGTATGTTGTCCGTCCCCGTGGATCCCCTCCGTACCGCATGCCAGAGCTTCCCGAAGTCGAAACCACCCGTGCCGGGCTGGCTCCGCACCTCGAGGGCCGGCGCGTACGCTCGGTATTGCTGCGCCGGCCGGACCTGCGCTGGCCAATCCCACCGGAAGTGTCCGAACGCCTGCCGGGGCAGCGCATCGCCGCCGTGCGCCGCCGCGCCAAGTACCTGTTGCTGGACACCGACGCAGGCAGCGCCCTGCTGCACCTGGGCATGTCCGGCAGCCTGCGCGTGTTGCCGGCGAAGGCGCCGGTGCGCGCGCACGACCACGTCGACCTGGCGCTGGACTCGGGCCGGGTGCTGCGCTTCAACGACCCGCGCCGTTTCGGCTGCCTGCTGTGGCAACCCGCGGGCGAAACCCACGCACTGCTGCGCGAACTCGGCCCCGAACCGCTGTCGGAGGCGTTCGACGGGGATTACCTGTACGAACGCAGCCGTGGCCGCCAGGCGCCGGTGAAGAGCTTCCTCATGGACCAGAAGGTCGTGGTCGGCGTCGGCAACATCTACGCCGCCGAGGCGCTGTTCGCCGCCGGCATCTCGCCTTTGCGCGCCGCCGGCAAAGTCTCTCGCGGGCGCTACGAAGTCCTCGCCGGGGAGGTGAAGCGCATCCTCGCCCATGCCATCGCCCGCGGCGGGACGACGCTGCGCGATTTCATCGCCCCCGACGGCGCGCCGGGCTATTTCGAACAGGAACTGGCCGCCTACGGGCGCGGTGGCGAACCCTGCCCGCGCTGCGGCCGGCCGCTCAGGCAGGCCATGATCGGCCAGCGCGCCAGCGTCTGGTGCGGGCATTGCCAGCGCTGAAGGCCGCGACGGGGCCGGCGGTATAGTGGACGCACGCGCGGGGAGGCGCGAAGCGCGCATGAGCGATTCCGGCGACATCACCCAGCTGCTCGGCGCCGCGCGCGATGGCGATCGCGATGCGCTCGGCCAGGTCCTGTCCACCCTCTACCACGAGTTGCATGCCATGGCCCGGCGCCAGCTCGCCGGCCAGCGCGGCCACACGCTCGACGCCACCGCGCTGGTGCACGAGGCCTATCTCAAGCTCACTGGCCGCCGCGAGGTGGAGTTCAGCGACCGCGCGCATTTCTTCGCCTATGCCGCATCGGCCATGCGCAGCGTGGTGGTCGATTACGCCCGCCAGCGGCTCGCGCAGAAGCGCGGCGGCGACCTGCACCGCGTCACCGACCTGCCCGAGGACCTCGAATCCGCCTTGCGCGTCGACGACGAAACCCTCGGCCTCGATACCGCACTGACCAAGCTCGCCGCGGTCGATCCCAAGCTCGCGCAGGTGGTGGAACTGCGCTATTTCGGCGGCCTGTCCGAACTGGAGATCGCCGGCCTGCTCGAGCGTTCCGAGCGCAGCATCCGCCGCGACTGGCAGAAAGCGCGGATGTTCCTGCTCGCCTCGCTCAAGGAAGCCTGAGCCCGGCGCGCATGGATGCCGAGCGCTGGCAACGGCTGTCCCCGCTGCTCGACGCCTTGCTGGAGCTGGATGCGGAAACGCGCGCGCGCAGCCTGGCGCTGATGCGCGAGGAAGACCCGCAGACCGCGGACGACCTCGAGGCGCTGCTCGCCGATGAAGCGGGCAACGACGAGTTCCTGAGCGAACCACTGTTGGCCGCGCCCGGCCCGCGTCCCGGTGCCGCGATCGGCCCGTACCGACTCGAGCGCCTGCTCGGCGAAGGCGGCATGGGCCAGGTCTGGATGGCCTGCCGCGACGACGGCCTGTACCAGCGCCGGGTCGCGCTGAAGTTGCTGCGGCCAGGACTCGCCGACCCCAACCTGCGCCTGCGCTTCACCCGCGAACGCCAGATCCTCGCGCGGCTCGAACACGCGAACATCGCGCGCCTGCTCGACGCCGGCGCCACCCAGGACGGCCAGCCCTACCTCGCGCTGGAATACGTCGACGGCGAACCGATCACCGACTGGTGCGAGCAGCGCACGCCGCCGCTGGCGCAGCGGCTCGCGCTGTTCCTGCAGACCTGCGACGCGGTCAGCCATGCGCACGCGAACCTGATCGTGCACCGCGACCTGAAGCCGTCGAACATCATGGTCACCGCGCTCGACGACGTGCGCCTGCTCGACTTCGGCATCGCCAAGCTGCTCGACAACCCCGAGGCGATGCCCGACAACACCCGCACCGGGCTGCGCACCTTCACCCTGCACTATGCCGCGCCGGAGCAGATCCGCGGCGAACCGGTCACGACCATGACCGACGTGTATTCGCTCGGCGTGGTGCTGTACGAACTGCTCACCGGCAGCAAGCCGTACAAGCCGCGGCGGCCGACCGACGCGGAGTGGGAGGAAGCGATCCTGCACGCCGATCCGCAGCGGCCGTCGCAGGCCCTGCAGCGCGCGGCCGACGCCGACCCGGCACACGAACACGCGCTGCGCAAGTTCGCGCGCCAGGTCGCCGGCGACATCGACAACATCGTGCTGAAGGCGCTGGCCAAGCAGCCCGAACGCCGCTATCCCTCGGTCGAGGCGCTGGCGCTGGACATCCGCCGCTTCCTCGACGGCAAGCCGGTGCAGGCGCGTCCGCACAGCGTCGAATACCGGTTGCGCAAATACGTGCACCGCCACCGTTGGGCGCTGTCGACCGCGCTGCTGGTGCTGCTGGTGCTGAGCACCGCGCTCGGCATCGTCGCCTGGCAGGCGCGCGAGGCCCTGCGCGAAGCCGCGCGCGCGCAGGCCATGCAGGATTTCGTCGTCGGCCTGTTCCAGAACGCAGGCGAATCATCGAATCCCGGCAGCGTCGACGTGCGCCGCCTGCTCGATGCCGGCATCGAACGCGGCGACCGCGAACTCGCGCGCCAGCCCGAGGCGCGCGCCGAACTCTATGGCGTGGTCGCGCGGCTGCGCATCGGCCTCGGCGACTACCGTTCCGCCTACGACCTGCTGCGCCGCGAAGCCCTGGTCGTCGCCAGCCTCGACCGGCCGCCGCCCGGGCTGTTGCTCGCGCTGTACGCCGACATCGGCCACGTGCAACGCCTGCTCGCGCAACCCGGCGAATGCCTGCAGACGCTGCAACCGCTGGAGGCGCGCGCGCGCCGCGAACAGGCGCGGCTGCCGGTGCAGGCCGCGGATTTCTATTCCGAATTCGGGCGCTGCAAGCGTCGTGCCGGCGACCGCGACGGCGCCGCGGTCCTGTTCGAGCGCGCGCTGTCGATCCGCCGCGACACGCTCGACGACGACGCCGGCGCCATCGAGAACCTCGCCGACCTCGCCGGCCTGCGCAAGGACGCGGCCGACAACGCCGGCGCGTTGCGTGGCTACCGCGATGCGTTGTCCCGGCTGCAGGCCGGGCCAGGCATGCGCCATCCGCTCGCGGTGGAACTGCTGCGCAACATCTGCGCGCTCGAACGCATCGACGGCGACATGGCCGCGGCGCAGCGCGACTGCCGGCGCGCGCTCTCGCTCGCGGGGGACGTGCTCGGCCCGCAGCACCGCGAAACCATCGATGCCGGCCGGCAATGGGCGGCGATGCTGGTCGACCTCGGCCGCCTGCGCGAGGCGGAAACGGCCTTCGAACATAGCCGCACGTGGCTGGCCGAACGCCTCGGCGCGAACAGCGAGGACGTGGCGGTCGACGACAACAGCCTCGCCATCGTGGCCTGGGAACGCGGCGACATCCCCGCCGCGCTCGCGTCCATCGACCGCGCCATCGCCACATGGAGCGATTCCGGGGAAGCGCTGCGCCTGGCCGCGGTGCTGTTCAACAAGGCGCTGATCCTGCACGACGGCGGACGCGATGCCGAAGCATTGCCGCTGGCCGAACGCAGCCGGCGCCTGCGCGCGCCGCTGCTTGGCGACAAGCACGCATTGGTCGGGGAATGCGAGCGCCTGCTGGGCGAAATCCACGCCGCGCTGGGCGATCCCCGCGCGGAAGCCGAGTTGCAAGGCGCGGCGCGGATCCTCGGCGCCGCCTACGGCCCGACCCGCCCGTCGGCGCGGCGCGCGCAGCTGTCGCTGGCGACGTTCCGCGCGCAACGCGGCGACGCAGCCGCGCTGGAACAACTGGACGCGCTGGGAAAATTGCGCGTCGACGATTTCGAGCTGCGCAAGGTCGCGTGGCTGGCGCGCGCCGAAGCCGCGGGCCTGCGCTGCCACGGCCCGCAGCGCAGCGCGGCGATCGGCGCATTGCGCAAGCTCGATGGCGAATTGCGCACGGCCCTGCCCGAAGGCGGCAGCGTCGTTCGCGACGTGGCCGCCATCGCGACCCGTTGCGCGAGGTGACCGGCCGTGGCCTTCCTCGGCTTCCTGCTGATCCTATTCGCCAGTTTCGCCATCGACACCGCGTTCGTCGCGTTGTTCCGGGCGCACAAGGCCGGGAAATTCGACGTCGCCCGCGACGACGCGAAGGCTTTCGGCTTCGTTTCCGACACCGGCCGATTCAACATCTACCCCGAAGAACGGAAGATCGGCTACACCGTCGGCGCGGAGCGCGGGACGCTGGCGTTCGACGAAGTCGACGGCATCGAATACCGCGCCGAGGAACGCCATGCGTTGTTGGGGGAATTGTTCTTCGGTTTCAACATCACCGATTTCATGGGCCGATACCGCGATACCCGCGAGTGGTTTTCCATCGCCGTGGTCGCGCGCGGCGGGCGCCGCATCCCGCTCTACCTCGGCAGCCGCTACCAGCGCCGCGAATTCCTGATGGGTTGGTACATCGACCTGCAGTCCGCGCTGCTCTCCCGGCTCGGCCTGCTCAAGGACCCCGAAGCGGAAAGCCGCGACGCCTACGAACTGATCCGTTCCCGCCTGGGCAATGTGCGCGCGTTGTGAGCGATGCTCACTCCAGCGGCAACACGTTCTGCTGCGCCTCGATGCGCCCTTCGCCGCGCATGATCTTCTTGAACTCGGCGCGCGACACCGACACGTAGCGCTCGTTGCCGCCGATTTCCACCTGCGGCCCATGCTGCACCGCACGGCCCTCGTCGTCCACGCGCACCGTCATCGTCGCCTTCTTGCCGCTGTGGCAGATGGTCTTGATCTCGTCCAGCTCGTCCGCCCACGCCAGCAGCGCGGCGCTGCCTTCGAACAGTTCGCCGCGAAAATCGGTGCGCAGGCCATAGCACAACACCGGCACGCGCAACGCGTCGACCACTTCGCTCAACTGCCACGCCTGCGCCTTGGTCAGGAATTGCGCTTCGTCCACCAGCACGCAATCGAGCTTGCCGTGCGCGGCGATGTCCGCGCGCACCCGCTGTTCGAGGTCGTCCTCGCGCCCGAAGCCGGTGCCCTGCGCGCTCAGGCCGATGCGTGAGGCGACGGTGCCGCTGCCGGCGCGGTCGTCCAGGCGCGGGGTCAGGATCAGCACGCGCATGCCGCGTTCGCGGTAGTTGTGCGCCGATTGCAGCAGGGTGGTGGTCTTCCCCGCGTTCATCGCAGAGTAGTAGAAGTAGAGCTTGGCCACGTGAAATTTTCTATGTGTTTGAGGTTGGTTAGCCAGACGTCAGTGTTTCGACTTCCCGATCGCCCTTGTAGAGTAGTCAGAGTCTGATTCCGTACGCCGGAATGTATGTATAAATTCGATTTTTCCATCATCAATGGATATGTCGGAGAGGCAGTAATAAGCCGGCGGTGAATCCGGATAACTGTCGCAAACAATTTCCGTCTCGATCGTGGCCTGAGTGCTGCCTTCGTAAAAAAGCCTCAAATGATCCGGAACCAGTCTTGCGCCAATCTCCTGCTCATCGAATTCGTATCTTTTCCCGCTCATGTCGACAACCAACACGCATTTTTCGGAACAACTCACCTCAACCCAGCCATTCGCATAAACCACTTTTTGTGAAAGGCGGCGAGATTCCAATAAGCCATTGGCTTTTGTCGCTTGAAAACATGAAACCAATGCAGCCAGGAGTAGCCAGTTGCGGGTCTTTGGCATGGGCATGATCTTCCCGTGGGCCGTGCAATGATTGTAGGCCCGTGTCGACCGGCCATCACGCCCTACAATAGCTGCCCGCCAAGTCCGATCACCGCATGCACGGCCTCAATCCCCAGCAACGCGACGCCGTCCTGCATGCGCAAGGCCCGCTGCTGGTGCTGGCCGGCGCGGGTTCGGGCAAGACCCGCGTGATCGTGGAGAAGATCGCGCACCTGGTGCAGGGCGGGCACGTGCCCGCGAAGCGCATCGCCGCGATCACCTTCACCAACAAGGCGGCGAAGGAAATGCGCGAACGCGTCGGCCGCCGGCTGCGCGGCGACACCGGCGAAGGCCTGACCGTATGCACCTTCCACGCGCTGGGCCTGCGCATCGCCCAGGCCGAACACGCCAAGCTCGGATTGCGTCGTGGCTTTTCGGTGTTCGACGCCGACGATTCCCTTGCGCAATTGCGCGACCTGATGCCCGGCG
>Ga0209023_10006266_pt1 | contig 12600 bp, 13 predicted proteins | sample LakOneMetagenome_FD_187468 | JGI IMG/M metagenome (GOLD analysis project Ga0209023, IMG submission 187468) | Freshwater and sediment microbial communities from Lake Erie, Canada (SPAdes) (version 2) | ecosystem: Environmental > Aquatic > Freshwater > Lentic | place: Lake Erie, Canada... | reverse complement strand
TTCTGGACAAGCTCCATAACCAAGGCTTGAAGCAAGCCATCATCGTGGTGCCTGAGCGCTCGATCGGCGGCAGCTTCGCTGACGAGCCCTTGTCCAAATTTGGCTTCGAATGGGATTGGGCCGTTCGGCCACAGTGGAACCTGTGTAATGCGCCTGGGGAGGACGAGGAGCGTGTCTCCAAATCCAAGATCGAGGCGGTTGGGCAGTTCCTCGAAGGAGAAGACCGGGTTCTGGTCTGCACCCATGCCACCTTCCGTTTCGCCATCGAACGGTTCGGGATCGAGGCCTTCGACGACCGACTAATCGCCATTGACGAATTTCATCATGTGAGTGCCGACCCGAATAACAAGCTCGGCAGCCAACTCACGGAGCTAATCGCTCGTGGCAAATCCCACATCGTGGCGATGACCGGCTCCTACTTCCGTGGCGATACCGTCGCGGTGCTTGCGCCTTCGGATGAAGCGCGATTTGAGACGGTTACCTACACCTACTACGAGCAGCTCAACGGCTACCAATATTTGAAATCGCTGGACATTGGCTACTTCTTCTACACCGGTCGCTACATCGACGCGATCATGAAGGTGCTCGACCCGACGCTTAAAACCATCGTTCACATCCCCAATGTCAATGCCAGGGAGAGCTTGAAGGACAAGCACAGGGAGGTGGATGAGATCTTGGAGTCTTTGGGTCGTTGGATCGAGCGCGACGAAAAGACGGGCTTTCACCTGATCGAGCTGACTGACGGCCGCGTAATCAAGGTCGCGGACCTGGTGGATGACGGCGATCCGGCGCGCCGGTCCAAAGTGCTCACTGCTTTGAAAGATCCCGCTCAGAAGGACAACCGGGACAATGTCGACATCATCATTGCCCTAGGCATGGCCAAAGAAGGCTTCGACTGGATCTGGTGCGAGCACGCTCTGACCATCGGCTATCGAAGCAGCCTCACCGAGATTGTCCAAATCATCGGCCGGGCGACTCGGGACGCGCCGGGCAAGGAGAAGTCGCGCTTCACTAACCTGATCGCCGAGCCTGCGGCAGACGAAAAGGTGGTGGTGGATGCGGTCAACGACACCTTGAAAGCAATCGCTGCGAGCTTGCTCATGGAGCAAGTTATTGCGCCGCGCTTCGAATTCACGCCAAAGAATACCGGCAAGAAGGAAGGCTTCGAGTACGGGCCAGATGGCTATCAGGAGAACGGCACAAATGTAGGCGTCAATGCCGCAACCGGCCAAGTCCATATCGAGATTGGCGGGTTGGCGATGCCGGAAACTGCCGAGGCCACGCGGATTTGCCGGGATGATTTGAATGAAGTGATCGCCGACTTCGTGCAAAACAAGACCACCGTTGAGCGTGGGTTGTTTGACAAGGAAAACACCCTGCCCGAAGAGCTCACCCAGCTTCAAATGGGCAAGATCATCTCCGAACGCTACCCAACACTAAGCGAAGCAGATAAAGAGGCCGTCCGCCAACACGCCATCGCTGCCATGAACATCACCCAGCAGGCCAAGCAAGCGCTAGCCGCGGCGGACGAGGAGGGGAGCGAGAAGGGGAATACCTCACTTATCGATGGGGTTCGGAAGTTCGTGAATGTGAAGGATCTGGATATCGACCTGATCGATCGGATCAACCCCTTCGATGCCGCCTATGCTGTGCTTGCGAAAGCCATGGACGAGAAGATCTTGCGCCAGGTGCAAGCAAGCATCGCCGCCAAGCGCGTTGCGATCCCGATCGATGAAGCCCGCGAGCTTGCCAAGCGCGCCGTGCAGTTCAAGAAGGAGCACAACCGCGCGCCGGACATCAACGCACAGGACGCCTGGGAACGCCGTATGGCCGAGGGCGTTGCTGCCCTTGCTCGCTTCGTCGCCCAGCAAGCACCCGCGGCGGGAGGGGCGAATGTCTGATCTGGATGACAGGGCGCTTCTCGCTGAACTAGGCGTTGACATCACGCCTATTAAGGCCGGCACCCACACGCCCCAAGAAGAGCGGATCATCGCAGGCTTCGAAGACATCCTGCGCTTCGTTCAAACCCATGGGCGCGTGCCGCAGCATGGCGAGGACCTGGACATCTTTGAACGCATCTATGCCGTGCGGCTGGATCGCTTACGCGCCATGCCAGATGCCAAGGTGCTGCTTGCGCCTATGGACCCCTCTGGTCTGCTTTCCGGTGAGCCCGTGGCGCCACAGACGGCGGAAAACCTGGACGATGCGGCACTTCTGGCGGAACTTGGCATTAATGCCCCATCCGATGAAGTCGATATCACCAAATTGCGCAATGTCAGCTCCTACGAGGAGCGCCGGGCCGCCGAGGATATTGCCAACCGAACTCGCTGCAAGGACTTCGACAAGTTCAAGCCCTTGTTCGAGCGCGTCGAGATCGACCTGAAAGAGGGAGTGCGCAAGGCGCTTCGTTTCGGGCGCGATGCCAGTGTGGCCCAAGGCAACTTCTTCATTCTGGGTGGGCAAATGGTCTATGTCGCCGAGATGGGTGAGACGACCCGCACGCCCAATGGCGAGCCCGACGCCCGGTTGCGCGTCATCTATTCCAACGGCATCGAAAGCGATTTGTTGATGCGCTCATTGCAACGAGCGCTCTACAAGGACGAGACAGGCAGGCGATTGACCGATATAAGCGCGGGCCCGTTATTCGGCGACACGCTGGAAGAAGACGATATCGTAAGTGGCACGATCTATGTGCTTCAAAGCGAGTCCGATAATCCTTATGTCTGCGAACACCGAGACATCCTGCACAAGATCGGCGTAACAGGCGGGAAGGTCGAGACCCGAATCGCCAACGCCCGCAACGAGGCCACCTATATGCTGGCCGATGTGCGTGTCGTTGCGACCTACAAAGTCGCCAACCTCAATCGCACGAAACTGGAAAACCTGTTCCACAAGATCTTCGCGCCCGCGCAGCTTGATCTCACGATCCGTGATCGCTTCAACAATCCGGTTCGGCCGCGGGAGTGGTTCTTGGTTCCCCTTCCAGTGATCGATGAGGCGGTAAAGCGCATCATCGACGGTTCGATCATGGGTATGATCTACGACCCCAAGACCGCGAGTTTGGTGAAGCGCTGACAGCATGGCCGGAGTTGGTTTCAGCGTTGCGAAGCTGTTGCAGGCTATCTCTGGCCATAGGGGAGTATAAGAATGACCACTGCGCGCAAGCGTGTAGCCGATGCAGCAATGAAAATCATTGCCGCCAACCCCACGGGCATTCGCTGGGCTGATCTTCTTCGAGCTGTGCGCACGGCGTTGCCCGACGAGAACCCGAATACGGTCAACGGTTCTCTCCATCACTTCCGAAATCACTTGCCTGAGGGTGTATCTCGTCCCGACAGGGGCGTTTACGCGATCGGTGATGGGGCCAACCAAGAGCAAGCACCTAGCCCACCAGCTGCTGCGTCCAAGCATCGTGAGGCGGACTTCTACCAGCCCTTCGCAGACTTCCTCGTAGGGGATCTTGAAGAAGCGACTCGCGCCGAACCCATTGGGGGAAATGGGGCAGGTGGGAAGTGGGGGACCCCGGATGTCATCGGCCTTTACGAGGCCAGGCCATCAGACCCGATCAAGTTCACGGCCGAGGTCGTGGCCGCTGAAATCAAGATCGACACGCAGAGCCTAATCGTCGCCTTCGGTCAGGCCTGCGCCTACAAGCTCTTTGCACACCGGGTCTATATCGTGGTGCCGCGGAACTCTAACCCGAATGACTTGAAGCGCCTGGACGCCTTGGCTGGGGTAGTCGGCATTGGGTTGGTGAAGTTCAATGCGGATGATCCGGAGAACCCGGAATTCCAGGTCATGGTGCGCGCCGCCAAGCACGAGCCGGATTATTTCTATACCAACGATGTGCTGTCGAACTTCAAGCGGGAGTTTGGCTTGTAGGATTGATAATCGCCTAGGGGAGGCGAAGTGGCAGGAAGCAACTCACGACTCGAAGAACTTCGCGCGCAGCTTGCAAAGATAAAGTCTGGGCAAGCCCGCGGCACGCTGATGAATACCAGCATGATCGAGGGAATGATTAAGGCCCTGGAAAAGGCTGAGGCAGATATAGCGAAGAAGGCGACGCTAACTCCCGCTCTCCCGGTGGTTGAGAAAAAGGTCGAGGCCAAGAAGGAAGTTGAGAGAACACGGTCCCCAATCCGTCTTTGTCTGTTCGATCTTGATGACACCCTGCTTCGAACCAGCGATCTTGACGCTTTCCGTGGCGTGGCTAATCTGAATAATGCATCACGGCAATACACCACCAGCTTGTTAGCGGCATACCGCGGCCAACCAGATCGTGTGATTTACACGCGAGAGCACCATGCCGGGCTTCGACAAGATCACCACGAAATGCAATGGGGTATCTTCACTCGTGCTCCACGCCACTATGCGCAAACGCTACTGGACGAAGCTTATCCTGGTCTTCATTGGGACACTGTGATCGCATTTGAGGATGTAAGAAACACGAAGCCTCATGGAGATGGCATTTGGGCAGCCATGGACGCGTGCGAAATTGAGAATGTCGATCATGTCGCATTGGTGGGCGATGAGAAAATCGATATTCAAGCGGCGTATCAGGGAGGTTGTTGGTCAATTCTTGATCAAACCAGTTGGGAGCGGCCATGGGAAAGCCCGAGATATTGGGCGATTGAACGCGTGCCAGATGCAGTGATTGATGAGCCAGCAAAACTATCGCGGGTGTTGGCTCAACCAAAGGGATATTGGCCAGAACTGGAATACGAAATCGATAAGCAGGCCGTTCTCCCAGGTCGGGAGCACCGCTTCGATAGCATCAATCACTTTTTCCCGAGACCCGATAAAAGCTACGCGCCAATCACAGTCTTGGGCCGATTGTTTGGCGAATATGAGGAGCTTCGCCCACGCCGGCGTTGGCACTCCTTGACCGACCAGATCCTTGCTCACAAAGACGCCACAGCATTTCCTTCCGGATGGGTAAGCGCTTTACGGAACTATCTTTATCGTTTGGGCGTAATGGGTGATCTACTGGCGACAGTGATCCCATTCAAGCCGGGTCGGCCAGCGAGACTTGAAGCACTCCTGGGCCAAGTTAAACAATCGCACTTGGCCGAACCGATCAGGACAGGCAGAACTTTCAGCTTCGCCCCGGGACTACTCGCCTTTCGTGAAGGCGCCGTTTCCAGCCATGGGCACCATTTGACTCGGGAGGAGCGGTTCGCGAATGTAGGCGAGAATTTGTATGTCGCCCAACCCGACCTGGCCAAAGGGAAGCGGATCGTGATCATCGACGACGTTGCCACCACTGGGGCAACCTTGCTTTGGGCGCATCGATATCTCCTGGCCGCAGGAGCTCGATCAGTAAACTGTGTGTCGTTGACCAAGGCCGTGAGCATCGGATGAGCGACATTTCTGCCAGCACGGGCAAGCTCTTGGCGCTGTCGATGCTCTCAGGTGTCGGCCCGGTATCGCTACGCAAGGCTTCTCTAATTCTCGGGTTTGAGGTCAAAGCGGTGGAAGCCATCGGCGTGGAAGTGGCAAAAATCGGGAGTGCCATTTCGCAACCAGGGGCATGGACCAAGGCGCTTGAACTTGCCGAAGAGCAACTGGACCTGACCGAGCGGTGTGGGGCGCGGATCCTATCCCCATTGGACGATGAATACTCCAAGCTGTTGGCTGCGACCAAGGATGACCCGTTCCTGCTTTGGGTTCGAGGGGAGCTTGCCTTATCGCCGGAGAAGTCCGTTGCGATCATCGGCACGCGGGAACCCACGCCACATGGGGAAATCATCGCCAAGCGCATCACCCAATTCTTCGTTGAAGAGAAATGGAGCGTGGTCAGCGGGTTAGCCCTTGGGTGCGATGCCATCGCTCATCGATCGGCCTTGGAAGTAAACGGGCATACGGTGGCGGTGCTTGCGCACGGGTTGCACACGATCGCGCCGACCCAGCATCGCCGGCTTGCCGAGGAAATCCTCGAAAAAGGCGGGGCGCTAGTTTCACAATACCCAGTAGGTCGGGACGCCATCCCCCAGCAATTCGTCCAGCGCGACAAGACTCAGGCCGGCTTAGCGCAGGGCGTAGTCATGGTCCAGTCCGATCACCGCGGTGGGAGCATGCATGCTTCGCGGGCGGCAATTGAGTATGGCCGGTGGTTGGCGGTGCCCATGCCAACGGATACAGACCGGGCGGCTAAGGCACCTAAGATTGAGGCCAACCTGACGCTCGCGGAAGGATCAGACTCCGAACGGGTCGAGCTCCTGCACGCAAAAGACCCGACTGCGATCCGAAAGATCATCGTGCTGCGAAGCCGAGACGACTACGCCAAATGCCTGCAAGAGAAGGCGGACCCGGTTCAAGCTCCAACAGTGCAGGGTAGTATTTTCTGAATTTCAACATCGCTTGGGGAGGCGATATGAAACTGAGATCATGGATGCTGGCAGCCGTATATCTGGCTGCAAGCGGCGCGATACATGCGCAGGAGTTGCGCTGCACCCAGATTTTCATGAATGCCTCAGAGAAGCGCATCTGTGCCACGCCTGAGTTGATGCAACTAGACGAGCAAATCGGCGAGCTTGGTCGACGGGTCATGCCCTACCAAGACACCTTTAAGGCTGATCAGCGCCGCTTTCGCAAGGCGCTTAAAACATGCAACGGCGACGAGGCCTGTTTGACCTCCTCCTATCAGGTGCGTATTTCCGAACTCCAAGCCTTCGTCAATACGCTTCCCGCCCCAACCGATGCCGAAGCCACCGGGCTTGCAGCACAGGCCCAAGAGGCCGAGCAGAAGCGAAACGCCCAGGAGCAAACACGCGAACGTATCGCTGACAAGCTGGAAGCCACCGATGCGGCGGCTCAGCCCGTTGAAGATACTCCCATGGAGCAACCGGAGGGCATTCAGGCACCCGTCGATCCAATGCCCATTGGCGAAGTTGGACAGCCAGTTGCGGAACCCGCAGAGCAGGTCGTAGAAGCTCAGCCCGAGGGAACGAGTGACCGGCCCAGCTGGTGGGTAATTGGGTTAATTGTGTTGATGGTGATTGGCGCGATCGGCATGTTCGTCGACTGGCTTTTTAAGGCAGTGCGGCGCTGCCCGAAATGCACCAAGTGGTGGGCAGGGGAGATTTTCGACCAGGATCGCGAGGCTTATACCGACTACGAAACGAAAACGTTTACGGACACGCATTGGGACAAGAACTTCAATAGAACTGGAAGCACGACCCGGAAGAGGCAAGTTGCCGTTCGGGTGAGCAATACGACGAACTACTTGCGCTGTCGGCTGTGCAAGCACGAATGGACGATCCACCATTCTCGACGGAGCAGCTAGCGAGCTTCGCAGTCAAATTGGGTCGTCGAAGACATCCTCTTCGAGCGAATCATCTGCTCTTTTTTGACTGCGCTTCATCGCATCCTGAACTCTCTGATCAGCGAGATTGCGGAAATATGGATCCGCGGCGTTCAAGTCATAACAGTTGTTGTAATAGGCATCAATTGCATCATCGATTTTCTGTCTGGTCTGAGAAGTAGGACTGTCTTCTTTCCACGCATTCCGCAAATGAGCGACAGTTTTTCTTAGCGCATCGCTGTTAATGAGAGCGGATCGAACCACGGAAGACGCTGCCTTTATTGACTCGCGAAGATCCCTGTTTTCCTTCTCCAATTCTTTCGAACGGTGTTGCAGCTCCAAATTCTCACCATGGAGTTGGGCCGCCTTTCCGCGCGCTTCACTGCGCCGGTTGTTCGCCATCGTTTGCATGGTGAGATCATGCATCTGCGCCATTTCGTCATGCTTGCTCATTCGAATTCGTCTCCTATCAGATCTTCTAGCCGACCCTGCGTCTTGCCACACCTTGGCCAGGGATCACGGCACCTGACTGATTACCTTCCAATCGCCGTCGATCTTGTCGAACACGAAGTTGCCTTCCATATCGGCTTTATTCGCGCCTTTCATGTAGGTGATCTTGGCCTGGACAGAACAGGTGTAGCCGGGTTTGTCGCCGGAATGGGCGCAATCGCCGTGCTTGAACTCATCGATGCTTGCCGAAGGATCGTTCTCGTGGAGGAAGGTCAGAAAGGCCCCTTCCATGGCACTGTTCGAGGGTCCGGACGAGCACCCAGCCAGCAGCATTAGCACCGCGACGCCTGCGATCTTTTTCATAGCTCCCCCTTGGCCCTGTGATGGCAATCCCTACCGGTGGGCAGCCGGTGGATTGGCTAAACTACGAATAACGTAGTATCACATCCAAGGGGGTGTGGGCATCCTTTTCCGGTGTCCAAATCCCCTGCCATCGCTGTCTTCGCCGCCCGGATGAAGGTCCGGCGAACAGCCCTTGGCTTGTCGCAGACCGAACTAGGCATTCGGATGGGGATCCCCGCAGACGTGGCCTCAACTCGCATCAATCGCTACGAGAAGGGCGTCCATGCCCCAGACCTGGACACCATGAGGCGCATGGCTCGGGAGCTTGGCGTGCCCTTGCCATATCTGCTGGCTGAGGACGAGCGCATGGCCAAGGCCATCCTGGGGTTCTCAGGCCTGCCGAAGGATGCGCAGGAGAAGATCCTGGCCGAGATCGAGGCGGTCAGCCCGAACCCCTCCAAGGCTGGCAAGAAGGCCTAGGGCGGATCTCACACAACGCGACGCCATCCAGCCATTCTTGCGAGATGGCTTCCTTGCTTGTCCTGTCCCCGGAAATCATCCACCTGATCGATGATCAGACGGGGTTGCCGATCGATGCGGCTGAGGCGGTCGGGTCGGACCGCGATCAAGTCATGGTCCTTTACAAGACCCTCCACCTGTCGCGGAAGACCGGCGAGAACAAGCTGCTTTGTGCCTTGTGCGGCGTGCCTGTTTATCTGTGCTCGGCGCCCGATCGCCAGCACTTCTACTTCAAGCATTTCCATGAGGACGGCAATTGCCCGGCCGAAACTCGCGGGAAGCTCACCGAAGCCCAGATCAGCGCACTTCGGTATCACGGCCAGCGCGAAAGCCAGCGCCATATCCGCATCAAGAACCTAGTGGCCGAAAGCATTCGAGCAGACCCAGGCTTCTCCGAGCCCGAGATCGAAGGAACCTGGAAGGGGAGGGATGGGAAGGAGTTCCGCCGGCCCGATGTCAGGTCCTGTTTCGAAGATCAATTGAAGGTTGCGTTCGAAGTGCAGCTATCGACCACCTTCGGGCGCGTCATGGCCGAACGGGAGGTGTTCTACAAATCCGAGGGCGGATTGTTGCTATGGATCTTCGGCGAGTTTAATCTCGATCATGCCCGGTTGATGATGGAAGTCATTTTCGCCAATAACAACCGAAACGCTTTCGTGGTGAACGAAGCGACACGGGAAGCGTCCATCGCGGCGGGGGCATTAATGCTGGAATGCCACTGGGCACAGCCAGCGAGAGTCAAAGACCAGATCATCTGGACGCAGCAGCGGAAAATCGTCCGGTTCGATGAGCTCATCGTCGACTTAGAACGGCAACGAGTCTTCCATGTGGATACCGATGCTTTAGAACGCGATATGAGGCAGGAAATTGCGGGCCCGCCATTGTCAGAAGTCTTCCAGGAGTTCTGGCTTGACTACGAGTGTTTCGATGGTCGAGAGGGCCCAGATGAAACTGAAACCGAAAACCGTTGGAATGCTTTGCGCCAGCGGTTTTCGAAAGAAGGTGTTCGCCTCCCGTTTCGACACGACGAGGCCTTCGTAGGCCTGTTGCGTTCACTTCTGTTAGCCAAGTTGGGTAAGGCTGTTGGCTGGCGATATCAGTCACTTTTCCCAGCTGCCCACCATGTCCATGATGCAGAGAAGCAGACACTTTGGATTTTCATGCAGGCGCTTCACCACTACGGGCGTCTATCTGAGATCGAGAATCAAGACGGGAAGGGTCGCTGGGCAGATAAAGTTTCCAAGTGGAAGCGAGGCGTAGCTAATAATGATCCGACATTTAAGGAGGATCATCGCTTCGACGCCTTCGTTCGAATTGCCTTTCCTGAGCTTGCGCCTTATGTGCCAAGTGTCGAGTTCGAAAGCTTCGATGAAATCGATCCTCCCCCTTTCTAACTCCCGATTTTGATCAGGTGCCGATGATGCACTTCGGCTTTGGCAAGGAGTTGGAGCGTCCGGACCAGCGCATCGTGGGCGGCAATGGCCTCTTCAATGGTATTCACTTGCTCCGCATAGCGGACCTGGGGTGAGCAGAAGATCAGTGCCAAGTCGGCAGCGGCTAGATCAATCCCGAGTTTCTCTTTTACCAAACCACCAAGATGCTCAATATCGTGCCCTTTGGCCCCAGTGGGATAGGCGTGTCCATCGCGGCCAAGTAAGCCCTTCATGACCTTTTCAGCGCATTGCGCCGTATCCCAACGAGCCTTGCTTATTTCCCTCGTCGTGAGCAAGGCATCCACGCTATGCCTGTAATCGCTGCGCGCTTCGTCGAACAGATCATGTCCATTCAAGTCGTCCAGGCAAACCATCGCCTCATACCCATTAACGAACCTTCCGGCTAGATGAAGCATGTCGTCCTGAGTCAATCGATTTGCGAAGGGTTGAGTCATGCCCACGACGGAGCAGAGGATGTTGTGCCTGACAGGCGGGGAATTCGTTCTAGCGAGGTTCGGGCCGTTTTGAGTCAAATCTCTGTTGAAGAATGGCTGGAAGCGGCCCCATACCTTGGGCATCTTCAATTCCCAAAGATTGCCTTGCAGCAAGACGACGATGCTGCCTGGGGAGAAGTCGATCTTGACCTTGTCCCCGTAATTTTCGTCATACCAATCGCCCACGCGCGCAAGTAGATCGACAGGCGAGAACGGCTCGCCGCGTTCCTCTGATCCTACGAATAGTGGAGTGCCAGAAAGGCCGAGCTTTGACGACACCAGCAGCGCAGCATTCATCGGCCGCTGCGCTGGCCCCGCACCTAGACTGGTCAGGTGCTTATCCAGTGAAGCCATCATCTGGTCGAATTCTTCGACGGTGGCCGGCCGTATCCCCCAAGACCACTCGAAAAGGCGATCTCGATCTAACTTCATCCGGACCTCCGGTCAACGATCGGAATATTCCTATGTGGCCTAGGTGCCTCTCCTGATGCCGCCAAGACCATGCCAAGGAGCACTGTAAGGCATCCAACGAGGATGGAGGTTCGTCATGACCGACCGCGAATATTTCGAAGCCTTGCGTGTCGCCGTCCAGGAAGGGGAGAAGCAAGCGTTGGCGATCTTCAAGATGCTTAAATCTCGCGGCTTGGTGCCCGAAGAATTCTCGGACTTGATCGGATGAAAGAAGGCCCCGCTTTGCGGGGCCTGATTTACTGCGTCGAACGCAAGCGATTGGGTCAATGGGTGCAGGAACAGTCAGTGGGGCAGGCATCCGCCGGCAAGTCATTGCTCTGGCAGGCCCAGGCAACTGTCTTGTCGGCGTTGAGCGTGCCAACCAAGGTCAAGTGCTTGGACTGAATGGAGGCATCGGCACCGGGACCGAATTCGAAGTCGATCCTGGATGGGGAGACTGTTGAACTTGCGACGTATTTGCCCTGGATCATTCCCGCGTCGGGCAGTTGCGCCTCGGCGTTTGTTGCGGGAAGGGCATTGTGGTTGGTGGCGTAATCGGCGATGGCCATCTTCATGCCTTCGGCCAACGCGAACGCTTCTTGGACCTGGGGTTTGACATCGGTTGCGGCGTAGACCGCGGCGGACGAAGTAAGTAGGGCGAGAGCGAGCAGTTTCAGCTTCATTTTCCATTCCCTGGCTGCGAAGAAGGTCCGAATGTAGCAGAGCCAAAACCTACGTTCAACGTAGCGTGTCTACCCAAGAGCTTGGCGCTGGCAATTGGACAGGCAACGCAAAAAATGCGTCGGTGCACGCATCATTCTTGCCAGTTATCAAGCCAGATGTCATTGTGCTTTTTTTGCAATACCGGGCTGGAAGTAATGTCATTTCTACCTATCGAAAAGAAAGCGGAAATCCAACGGGCATTCCTTCGGCACCGCGAGTTGGTGATGGAACTCCCCGGTCTCGATCACAAGTTGATGCTTGGGAACATCGCCAGATGGGGAGGCCTGGGTGTGTTGGTTGTAGGCATCATCCGAATGACGATCGGGCGCCATCCATTCACCAACGACGTCTTGATCTTAGCGGCAGTGGCTTGCATCGTCGGCTGGATCTATCACTCCGGCGTTGCCAAGAAACAGGCGAAGCTTTGGGAAGAGAAGATGCAGATCTTCAAAAGCATGGATGCCATCGATGTCCATTTCGCTGATGACCGAGACCGCACGACGGTCTACGCAGGAAAGATATCTGATGAGAGTGTAGTCTCCCCGCTCGTCGATCGTTGCTACCGATAGCTTCGACGCGCGTGCTGTCTCTACCCCTGTCGCATCTCTCCATGAGCACCTTGCCCGGTCGAAATCAGCCCTGCCCCTGCGGAAGCGGCAAGAAGTTCAAGCGCTGCCACGGCGGGCCTAATTCTGACTACGAGGAAATGATCTCTCGTGGCGCTGAGGAGGCCCAGCGGCAGGCTGCCATTCACCGGTTGCAAAGTGAGCGGCAGCAGGGAGTGGGGCGAGGCATCATCTCAGTGGAAGTCAACGGATCCCGCTTGGTTGTGGTGGGATATCGCAACTGCTGGGGCAACTGGAAGACGTTTCATGACTTCCTATAT
>Ga0209023_10006265_pt1 | contig 12601 bp, 11 predicted proteins | sample LakOneMetagenome_FD_187468 | JGI IMG/M metagenome (GOLD analysis project Ga0209023, IMG submission 187468) | Freshwater and sediment microbial communities from Lake Erie, Canada (SPAdes) (version 2) | ecosystem: Environmental > Aquatic > Freshwater > Lentic | place: Lake Erie, Canada... | reverse complement strand
TGTTCGGCACGGACGGCAAGCCGCTCGCCGACGGCACGCTGATCGCGATCGACGGCAGCGGCGTCGGCATCCGTGGCGCGAACGGCCGCGTCAGCTACGTGCGCGACTATGCTCGGGTCGAATTCGCCGAGGGTTCGGGCCTGCCGGGCAGTACCTTGCAGGTCGCGGTCGATGGCAAGGCCGGCGCCGCGGCAGCGACCTTGACCTACCCGACGTCGGGTCTTGGCTGGCGCGCCGCGTATTCGGCGCTGCTGCTCGGCAACGACGGTTGCCGCATGCGCCTCGACGCACTCGCCACCATCGCCAATCGCAGCGGGCGCGACTACGCCGGCGCGAAGCTCAAGCTCATCGCGGGCTCGCCGAACTTCGCCAAGTACGATCGCGGTCCGCGCGTGATGATGATGAAGGCCCAGGCCGCTCCAGCGCCCGCGCCGGAGGGCATCCCCGAGCAATCCTCGCTCGGCGACTACCGCAGCTACGCCATCGACGGCAGCCTCGACCTGCCGGACGCGAGCGTGACCCAGGTACCGCTGTATGCGGGCAGCGAGCTCGCCTGCGAACGACGCTGGCTTTACGAAAGCGGCAATGCCTGGTTTCCGGCCAAGCCGATGCTCGAACGGGACGGGTGGCAGAACGGCGGCGGTCCGGTGCAGAGCCAGCTCCTGTTCGTGGCCGCCGAAAACCTCCCGGCCGGCAACCTGCGCGTGCTCACGCGCGACAAGGACGGACGCAGCGAGTTGCTCGGCGAAAACCGCATCGCCGATGTCTCCAAGGGTCGCGACGTGCAGGTCCAGCTCGGCACCGCATTCGACCTCGCCGCAAAACGCGAACGCACCGCGTTCGAAATCGACCGCGGCGCTCGACGGATGGATGAGGGTTTCCGCATCACGCTGACGAACAACGGCGAGTACGCGCGCACCATCACCGTACGCGAACACCCCAATCGCTGGCGTGGATGGACCCTGGCGTCATCGAGCCAGAAGCCCGACCAGCAGACGCCGGACCTGCTCGAATTCCGCGTCGCCGTGCCGGCCAACGCCAAGGCCGTGCTCGACTACACGGTGCGCTACAACTGGACCGCCGCGGAAGAATGATCCAGCGCGAAGCGATCGCTGTGCGCACTCCGACCACTATCAGGCCCGCCCATTACCATGCTCGACATCATCCAGCACGATTCGATCCACGAACTGCGCCTTGCCCGCAAACCGGTCAACGCACTCGATCCGGCGCTCGTGCACGCGCTGCGCAGCGCGGTCGAGGCGGCGCCGAACCTGGACGCCCGCGCCCTCGTGCTGTCGGGTGCGCCGGGCCTGTTCTCGGCCGGACTCGACGTTCCGACTCTGCTGCAACTCGATCGCGATGCGTTCCGCGTGTTCTGGAATGACTTCTTCGGCCTGTGCGCGGCGCTTGCGCGTTCGCCGATCCCGATTGTTGCCGCGATCACCGGCCATGCGCCGGCTGGCGGTGCGGTGCTGTCGATCATGTGCGACTACCGCATCATGGCGCGCGGCACGTACCGCATCGGGCTCAACGAAGTCCAGGTCGGCCTGTCGGTGCCGGAATGCATCCAGGCTGCACTGCGCCGACTCGTCGGCACCAACCGCGCGGAACGCATGATGGTCGCGGGCGCGATGCTCGACTCGGAACAAGCCGGTGCGATCGGCCTGGTCGACGAACTCGCCGATGTCGATGCGGTGGTGCCGCGCGCGGTCGCATGGCTTTCCGAGCTGCTGAAGTTCCCGCCGCGCGCCATGGGCGAGACGCGCCGACTCGCGCGCGCAGACCTCGCCGCCGTGTTCGCCGACCCGCGCGCGCTGCCCGTGGAAGACTTCCTCGACGGCTGGTTCGCTCCTGAAGCACAGCAGGTTCTGAGCGCGCTCGTCGCTCGATTGAAGGACAAGGGCTGAAGCGAGGCAAGGGCTTTCAACACGAAGCACACGAAGTAGGGCAAACGCGCTTTCCATTGTGCTTCGTGGGCCCTGTGTTCCTTCGTGTTCCAGTCCCTGGCGTCGAACGGATTCACGGACCCGTAGCGACGGAGCGCGAGGGATCGGCGATCCAGCCGCTCCAGGACGGCGCGAATACGCGGGAGCCGGTGAGGCCCGCGTGTTCCATCGCGAGCAGGTTGTGGCAGGCGGTGACGCCCGAACCGCACATGTGCACGACCTCGCGTGGGTGGCGCCCGCCGAGCAAGCGCTCGAATTCGCTGCGCAGTTCTTCGCGCGGCTTGAAGCATCCGCTTGCATCGAGATTGTCCGCGAAGGGTCGATTGCGCGCGTTCGGCACATGGCCAGCGACGGGATCGATCGGCTCGACCTCGCCCCGATAGCGTGGCGCCCCGCGCGCATCGATCAGCAGCACGTCGCCGGACGCGCGACGGCGTTCGAGCTCGTCGAACCAGACGACCTGGGCGCGATCGAGGGTCAGCTGCACCGGCGTCTGCGCCACTGCCGTCGCACCCGATTCTACCTCCCGCCCGGCCGCTCGCCAGGCGGCCCAGCCACCATCGAGCACCGCCGCATTGCGGATGCGGGCAAGACGCAGCAACCACCACAGGCGCGCCGCGGCGAGCGCACCCTGGGCATCGTCGTAGGCAACCACGTCGAGGCCGGCGCGCCAGCCAATGCGCGCGAGCGCTTCCGAGAACACCAGGTCGTGCGGCAGCGGATGCCGCCCGAGGCCGCGCTTGGACAGGTCCGACAGGTCGCGGTCGAGGTGCATGTACGCGGCGGACGGGATGTGCCCTGCCAGGTATTCGCGCTCGCCCTTGCCGGGATCGGCGAGATCGAAGCGGCAGTCGACCACCAGCACGTCACTGCGCCGTTGCCGTTCGGCCAGGTCGTTGGCACCGATGAGGTTCGGCAGAGTCATCGCAGCGCCTCTAGACGATCGATCAGGTTCTTCAGCATTGCAGCCGTCGCGCCCCAGATGCGCCGTCCCTCCCATTCGAAGGCATGGATCGTTCGCGCACGACCCTGCCAGAGGATCTGCTCGTGATGCAGGTTGGCCTCGTGCAGCAGGAAATCGAACGGCACCTCGAACACCTCGTCGACTTCCCCGGCGTCCATGTGCAGCGAATAGGCGCCACGCACGAACGCCGCGACCGGCATCACGCGGTAACCGGACACGGTGTCGAACGCATCCAGATAACCGAACGGTTCGATATCGGCCGAGCCGATGCCGGTTTCTTCCTCGGTCTCGCGCAACGCCGCGGCGATCGCATCAGTGTCGCTCGCGTCGATGCCGCCGCCCGGAAAACTGATCTGTCCCGCGTGGTGGCGCAGGTGGCCGGCGCGCACGGTGAACAGTACCGACAGCTCCTCGTCACGACGCACGAACGGCACCAGCACCGCCGCGGGTCGCATCGGCACCGAAGCGTCCAGCACGTCGGCAAGGTCGGCCGCGTTCCAGCCCGCTCCATGCGGCGGATCGGACAGGCTGCGCACGGCGCGACGCAGGCGGTCCACAGCGGCGCTCATCGGCGCAATGCCTCGCGTCGCGGCAGGACCTCGTCCATCAGGCGACGGCGTTCCGTCTCCCCCATTGCCACCCAGCACGCGATCTCGTCACCGCTGCGCAAACAGCCTTCGCACCAGCCGTCGCTGCCGAGGTGGCAGATGCCGATGCAGGGACTGAGGATGGGATGCGGCTGATTCATGTTGGCTCTTTGAAACGCAAACGCCGCGACGGAGCGCGGCGTTGCGTGGACGAATGCATCGCGGCTAAGCCGCTCCTGCAACCCGTGTCACCGTACATCCATGTACTGCACGGGATACGGTCATGCGGACCTTACTTCACGTCGATGATCTTGACTTCCCAGATGAAGACCTGGTTGCCCGACGCCGCTTCCGGCGGCAGGTAGACCATCCAGTGGTCGCCCACCTTCATCTTCTGGATCACGTCCGGCAGCAGCTTGGTGCCGAAGATGTTGGGCATGTCCGAAACCTTCGCCTTCACCGGCTCGCCGACGAACGAGCTGCGGATCTCGCGGCCATTGGTCAGCGACACGCGCACATGGAAGGTGACTTCGCTGGCCGGCGTGATCGTCTTGCCGGTGCCGTCCTCGATCGACTTGTACTGCACTTCGTTCGGCAGCACGACGACGCCCTTCTTGCTGCGGTTGCCGGACATGAACGCGTCGGCTTCGCGCTTGTTGTCGGCCAGCATCTTGTCGGCCTCGGCCTTCATCTTCTGGTCGAGCTTGGCGAGCGCGTCGCGCATCGCCGCTTCCGGCACCGCCGGCGTCTTCTTGGTGAACGCGTCCTGCACCGCACGGGTGACCGTGTTGATGTCGACGTCGACCTTGCGGTCGGCGAGGCCGGAACCGATCTGGTAACCGATCGCGTAGGAGATCTTGCCCTTGTCGGACGTGGTGTCCTGCGCGGACGCGGACCCTGCAACGAACAGCGCCGCGAGGGCGAGTGACCAACCGAACTTCATGCCTGTATCTCCGGGGTGGATGGCGGATCGTGGGGGTGCCGCAACGAGGCACCGCGCCGGGAAAAGCGCGCTAGTGTACCCGAGGCCTGTCGCGGTCCAAAGTGGACGGTTCCGAACGCGGCGGGCGCGCAAAGTTCAACGCCGCGCCATGATCCGGCCCTCACCTGAACCGTGGCTGCCCGGCCTCGCGCGGGCCGGGCACCGTATGCCTGCGCGGCCTCAGTGGCCTTCGGTGTACTTCTTCTCGCCGGCGGTCACGCGCAGGTCGAGGCGATTTTCCGGGGGCGCCAGCGGGCACGTCGCGTACGGCGTGAACGCACACGGCGGATTGTAGGCCTTGTTGAAATCGATCAGGAGCTTGCCGTCCTTGGGCAGGTCGGCGTAGAGGAACCGTGCCGCGCCGTAGGTTTCCTTGCCGCTGGTGCGATCGGCGAAGATGAACCACAGTTCCTTCGCGTCCGGTGTTTCCAGCACCGGCAGCAAGCTGTAGCTCTTGCCGTCGCGCGTGAACGTCACCTTGCCGGGCACCGTCATCTTGTCGACCGTGCCGAGCACGGTCGGGATCTCGAGCATGTGTGCGGGCTTGAATTCCTCGAACTTCGCCTCGACACGCCAGGCCGGGTCGATCGCGAACGAATCGATGCCCTTGAACTGCTTGCGCGTCTTCGCCTCGCTGTCCTTCACGCGCAACGCCTTCTTGCCGTTGCGGTCGATCAGATAGAAGCTGGCCGTGCCGAACGCGACCGTGGTCGGCTTCTCGTGCGAATCATCCAGCAGCTCGGCCGAGGCAAGCGCCTTGCCATCGACCGTCGCAGCCGATTTCGGATCGATCTCGATCGTCGCCTTGCCGTCCTTCAGCGTGATCGAGCCGAGGCGCGCCGGACCCGCCGCGAGCACCACGTCGTTGCCCTTGGCGCTGCCGATGCTGCTCTTCCCTTCCTTGAGCCAATGCAGACCGATCAGGCTGAGCCAGCCATTCGGCGCCTTCAGGCGCTCCAGGCGTTGCGCACGCCATGCCTCGACCTGCTTCACGGGGTCGGCGCCTGGCGTACTGGTGTCGACATGGGCGGACATCAACTGGACTCCGGCGAAACTGGCCGCGGCGAGCGCGGCGGTCTTCAGCATCAGCATGTGGCGTTACCTCGGGGGCAGGTTGCGGCGGAAGATCCGCGCGGGAACGCAAGGGGAAGCGAACGACGAAGCGTCGAATTTAAGCGGATAAAAGTCAACCGGGATGCGTCACCGCCCGCGCAGGAACAGGCGGTCCAGCTCCGGAATCGGCAGTTGCACCCAAGTCGGACGGCCGTGGTTGCACTGGCCGGAACGTTCGGTCGCCTCCATTTCGCGCAACAATGCATTCATCTCCGGCAGGCTCAGGCGCCGATTAGCGCGCACCGAACCGTGGCAGGCCATCGTCGCCAGCAGTTCGTTCGCGCTCTCCTCGATGCGTCGCGTCTGGCCGTGCACGGTGAGGTCGGCCACCACATCCCGCACGAGCTGCGCGACGTCCGCCCCGTCCAGCGCGACCGGGATGCGTCGCACCGAGATGCCCTGCGGGCCATTGCGCACGAGATCGAAGCCGAGTTGCGCGAACCGCTGCGCCTGCTCCTCGACCAGCGCGGCTTCGCGTTCGCTGACCGCAAGCGTCAACGGCACCAGCAGCATCTGCGAGCGGATACCCTCGCCGTCCTGCCCGGTCTTCAGCTTCTCGTAGGTGATGCGTTCGTGCGCGGCATGCATGTCGACCAGCACGAGCCCGTGGCGGTTCTCCGCCAGCACGTAGATGCCATGCAACTGGGCGAGCGCGAAGCCGAGCGGAGGGATCTCGTCGGCATTGCTGGCAGCGCGTTCGACATCGCCCAAAAACGGCATGCCGGAACCGAGTTGCGGCGCGCCCGTGCCGAACAACGCGGCGTAGTCCGCCAGCGGTTCGCGCACACCGAGGCCGAGCCCCTGCTGCTGCGAAGGCCATTGCCCGAACGGTCCCGCCGCCGATGCGACGGCGGCATTCACCGTCGCCGCGCCCGTGCCACCGGCACGTGCCGCCGACAACGCGTCGTTGAGCGAGCGGTACAGGAAATCGTGCACGAGGCGACCTTCGCGAAAGCGCACTTCGTGCTTGGCCGGATGCACGTTGACGTCGACCAGCGCCGGATCGAGTTCGAGGAACAGCACGAACGCGGCATGACGACCGTGGAACAACACGTCCGCGTACGCCTGGCGCACCGCGTGGGCGACGAGACGATCGCGCACGAGGCGCCCGTTGACGTGGAAATACTGCTGGTCGGCTTGCGCGCGCGAGGCGGTCGGCAATCCGACCCAGCCGTGCAGGCGCAACCCGGCCGCCGCATGCTCGACGCGCAGGCTGTGCGCGAGAAATTCGTCGCCGAGCACGTCGCCGACGCGTCGCGCGTGCCCGGTTTCGGCATCGGCGGGTTTCAACAGGCGCACCGGTTTGCCGTTGTGGGTAAGACGGAACTCGATGGCCGTGCGCGCGAGCGCTATCGATTTGACCAGATCCTCGATGTGCGCGAACTCGGTGCGCTCGGCACGCATGAACTTGCGCCGCGCCGGCAAGTTGTAGAAAAGGTCGCGCACTTCGACATTGCTGCCGACAGGATGCTGCGCCGGCGTCTGCGCGCGCGCCTTGCCGCCATCGACCTCTATGCGCCAGGCCGAATCCGCGCCACGCGCACGCGAGGTCAACGCGAAGCGCGCCACCGACGCAATCGACGGCAAGGCCTCGCCGCGGAAACCGAGCGTGCCGACGCGCTCGAGGTCGTCGAAGCTCGCAATCTTGCTGGTCGCATGTGCGGATACAGCGAGCGCGAGGTCGTCCGCGTCGATGCCGCCGCCATCATCGCGCACGCGGATCAGGCGCGCGCCGCCCTGCTCGATGTCGATCTCGATGCGGCGCGCACCGGCGTCGAGGCTGTTCTCGACCAGTTCCTTCACCACCGATGCCGGACGCTCGATAACCTCGCCGGCGGCGATCTGGTTGACGAGCTCGACGGGCAGCGAACGGATGCGGGGCATGGCGAACCCGCATCATAACCGACCGTGGTTCGCGCACCCAAAGTACCCCGATCAAGAGCCTGTAACGCGAAGGACACGAAGCAAAGACAACCCTTCGTGTTGCAACTTTTACGCTCTTGGCCGTCCTTCAGCCCGAAGGTATCTCGAGCACCGCGCCGACGCGCACGCGCTCGTCGGCGAGGTTGTTGGCGGCACGCAGCTGCGCGGTGGTCAGGCCATGGTTCGCCGCGATCGCGCTCAGCGTTTCGCCACGGCTGACGACGTAGCGCGAGGCCTTCGCGCGATCGTTGCGTTCGCGCCTGCTGTTTGCGGCGAACAGCGTCCCGGGGGGCGGCGAGGCCTTGAAGTAGTCGCGCACGCCGTCGAGGATCGACGTTGCAAGCTTCTCGCGATGATCGGGGCTGGTCAGGCGCGCTTCCTCGGCCGGATTCGTGATGAATGCGGTCTCGACGAGGATCGAAGGCACGTCCGGCGAACGCAGCACGACGAAGTTCGCCCGCTCCACGTAGTTGCGATGGGTCGGCCCGAGCTTGCGCAACGCGCCAAGCACCTGTTCGGCGACCGCATTGCTCGCACCCATCGTCGCACCCTGCGAGAGGTCGAGCAGTACTTTTGCGAGCGTGTCGTCCTTGTCGTCGAGCGAGATGCCGCCGACGAGGTCGGCACGATTCTCGCGGTCCGCGAGCCAGCGCGAAGCCTCGTTGGTCGCACCGCGCGGCGACAGCACCCATACCGACGAACCGCGCGCATCGCTGCTGGTGAACGCGTCCGCGTGGATCGACACGAAAAGGTCGGCCTTGGCCTCGCGCGCCTTGAGGTAACGCTGCTCGAGCGGAATGAAATAGTCGGCGTCGCGCGTAAGCACCGCGGTCATGCCCGGCGCCTTGTCGATCGCCTTCTTGAGCTCGCGCGCGACCGCTAGCGTGATCGTCTTCTCGTGCGTGCCGCTGGCACCGGTCGCACCCGGGTCGTCGCCACCGTGGCCGGCGTCGATCGCCACGATGACGTCGCGCCCCTTGCCGGTCGACACGTCGGCGACGCTCTTGACCGGAGTGGCCTTTGCACTCGCCGGGTACAGGTCGAGCACGAGCCGATAGCCGAACTTGTCGGCCGGCGGCAGCAGGAAGCTCTTCGGATGCACGCCTTCGGCGAGATCGAACACGACGCGTGCATCGCCCTTGCCCTGCTTGCCGGCACGCAGGCCCTTGAGCAGGCCCTTGGCGGCCGGCGCGTCGAAATCCGCGGCGAGCGTGCTGGCGCGCAGGTCGAGCACGATGCGATCGGGCTTGCTCAATTCAAAGAGTTTGTAGTCGAGCGGACCGGACACGTCGAACACGGCGCGGGTGTACTCGGGGCTGGCCCAAACCCGCAGGTTCCTGATCTCGGCGGCATCGACGACGCCCGCGACCGGTGCGAACGCAACCAGACACGCGGAAAGCCAGCGATGAAGGCGAATCCCCGACATGGCGCGTATTCAACCCGAAAGGCGCACGACAATGCAAGCCTTTTCCTTGGAAATCCGGCAGGTTGCAGAACCTTCCTAAGGCAACACCGCCGAAGCGACCGGCAACCTCCGCGGATCAAACGACCTGGGCGGCTGCCTTCCAGGCCCCAAGCAGGACCTCGCCGCGTGGACTGCACGCCTGCGCGAACAGGTCGCGCGCGGCGCCGGCATGGCGAAGCTCCACGCGCAGATCGGCGGCCGGCAACGCGCCCGCGCCACGCTCCGGCCACTCGACCACCAGCAGCGCGGATGCCACTGCGAGGTCGGACAGGCCTAGCCATTCGAGTTCGCCCGCGTCGGCGATGCGGTAGAGGTCAAGATGGTGGATGTCGAGGTCGCCCACACGATAGGTCTCGATCAGGCTGTAGGTCGGGCTCTTGACGCGCTCGCCGACGCCGAGCGCACGCAGCAGTGCACGCGCAAACGTGGTCTTGCCGGCACCAAGGTCGCCGTGCAGCTGGATCGCACCGCCGCCGCGCAGGGCAGGAGCGAGCTGTTCGGCGAGCGTGATCAGGCGTGATTCGTCCGCGCCCTGCACGACCAGCGGCACGCTCACCCGACGACCCCGTTCGCGAGCCTGCGCAGGACAGGCAGGAGGTCGCCGGCGACCAGCCCGCGCGGCGCGTCCGCACCGGCGATGTCGCCTGCGCGTGCATGCAATGCAACGCCCAATCGGGCCGCATCCCATGCATCCAGCCCTTGAGCCAGCAGCGCGGCAATGACGCCGGTCAACACGTCGCCCATGCCGGCGCTGGCCATTCCTGGATTGCCCCACGGACACACGGCGACACGACCTGCCGGATCGGCCACCAGGCTGCCCGCTCCTTTCAGCACCACGACCGCGGCGTAGCGCGCGGCAAGCTCGCGCACGGCGGCAAAGCGGTCACGCTGCACGCTCGCGACATCGCAGGCGAGCAGGCGCGCGGCCTCGCCCGGATGCGGCGTCAGTACCGCGGAACCCGACATGGGTTGTGGCGCCTGCGCGAGCAGGTTCAGTGCGTCCGCGTCGACGACCATCGTCTTGCCGGTCGTGAACGCTGCAGCAAGCAGGCCACGTCCCCAGTCGTGCTGACCGAGCCCCGGCCCCGCCGCGATGACGCTCGCGCGCGCGAGCAGTGGTTCCAGCGCGATCGCGTCGTCGATGCCACGCGCCATCAATTCGGGACGTGCCGCATTCAGCGCCATGACATGCTCGCGCCGCGTCGCGACGCTGACCAGGCCGGCGCCGCAGCGCAGCGCCGCTTCGCCGGCGAGGCGCACCGCACCACCAAAACCTTCTTCGCCGCCGAGCACAAGCACATGTCCAAAACTCGACTTGTTCACATTGGCATTGCGCCGAGGCAGCAGCCGATCGATCGAGCCGTCGAGCAAGCGGGCGTCGGCGTCGATGCCCTCGAAGGCGCGCGCCGGCAGCTCCAGCGCCGACAGCTCGCGCACGCCGCAGACATCGTTTGCATCCGCCGTGAACAGGCCGCGCTTCCAGCCCACGAAGCTCAGCGTGAGGTCGGCACGGACGCAGGGACCGCTGCGCGTGCCCGAATCCGCGTCCAGGCCCGAAGGCAGGTCGAGCGCGAGCACGCGACCCGTGTGCGCGTTGAGCCGGTCCACCAGCATGGCCGCGATGCCTTCGATCGGCCGCGCAAGACCAATGCCGAACAAGCCGTCGACACACACATCCGCATCCGGCAATGCGGTGGCGGCAGCGGCGACGCGGACCTGACCACCCGCTGTGATGAACTGCGCGCGCGCCAGCTGTGCGTCGCCGGTCGAATCGGGCGACAACGCGACCGCATCGACCGTGAGGCCCGCCTCCAGCGCCAGGCGACCGAGCATGAAGGCATCACCGCCGTTGTTGCCGTAACCGGCGAGGAGGACAATGCGCCGCGCCTGCGGCCAGCGCCGGCGCAGCGCATCGAACGCGGCCGCCGCGGCACGCCGCATCAATTCGGTGCCGGCAATGCCGCAATGCTCGATCGCGGCGCGATCGATGCGACGCACCTGCTCCGCGGTGTACAGGAAACCCGAATGGCTCGACTCGACGTTCATCCCGCCATTCTATCCATGCGCGCTATCCTGCGTGCTCCGCTGAATCGACATCGATGACCGACTATTCCGCCCTCGCTGACGACATCCGCCGCTGGGGTGCCGAACTCGGTTTCCAGCGGGTCGGCGTGACCGGCATCGATCTCGCCGAGGACGAGGCGCATCTGCTGAACTGGCTCGATGCGGGACATCATGGCGAAATGGACTACATGGCACGCCACGGCGAAAAGCGCAGTCGCCCGGCGGACCTGCAGCCGGGTACGGTGCGCGTGATTTCCGCGCGCATGGACTACGCGCCAGAGGGAATCCGCAGCGCGTGGGGGGTGATCAACGACGCCGAGCGAGGCTATGTCTCGCGCTACGCGCTCGGCCGCGACTACCACAAGCTGATGCGCAACCGCTTGCAGAAGCTCGCCGAACGCATCGCCGGCGTGACCGGACCGTTCGGGCATCGCGTGTTCACCGATTCGGCGCCGGTGCTGGAAAAGGCACTCGCGCGCAACGCCGGTCTCGGCTGGATCGGCAAGCACACTCTGCTGCTCGATCGCGACGCGGGTTCCTGGTTCTTCCTCGGCGAGATCTACACCGACCTGCCCCTGCCGACCGACACGCCGCCCGCCGCGCACTGCGGCACCTGCACGCGCTGCATCGACATCTGCCCGACGCGCGCGATCGTGGCGCCGTACCAGCTCGACGCGCGACGCTGCATTTCCTACCTCACGATCGAGCTGCGCGGCTCGATCCCGGAGGACCTGCGCCCGCTGATCGGAAACCGCATCTTCGGCTGCGACGACTGCCAACTGGTGTGTCCGTGGAACAAGTTTGCGCGAACGACTTCGGAAGCGGACTTCGCCGCGCGCAGCGGGCTGGATTCACCGCTGCTGGTGGACCTGTTCGGCTGGACCGAACAGGACTTCCTTGCGCGCACAGAAGGCATGGCGATCCGCCGCACCGGTTACGAGGGCTGGCTGCGCAATGTCGCCGTGGCGCTCGGCAATGCGCCGTCGTCAGCCACCGTACTCGCGGCGCTGCGGGCACGCGCGAACGACAACTCCGCGCTCGTGCGCGAACACGTGGCCTGGGCGCTTGCGCAACATGCACGCGGAAAGCCGGCGGACCACCTTCCCGTCACAACGTAACGACGAAGCAGTATGGCTCACGGCTTGATGTCACATTCCTCGTCCAGGATTTCGCGATCGCTGGCTCTCGCCGGCCGTACCCGATCGGCAGGAACTACGCCGCCTGCTTTGGGATCGAGCGGTTCGTATGGGTCATCTTGTTGTGGCGGTCGACGTAGACGAGTTGCGGCTGGTGCAGCTCCGCCTCGGCCTCTGCGTACGCGCCGAACGCGGCGATGATGACGATGTCGCCAACCTGCGCACGGTGGGCGGCGGCGCCATTGACCGAGATGATGCCCGAGCCCTCTTCTGCGCGGATCGCGTAGGTCGTGAAACGCTGGCCGTTGTTGACGTTCCAGATGTGGATCTGCTCGTACTCGCGGATGCCGGCGGTATCGAGCAGGTCGCCGTCGATCGCGCAGGAGCCCTCGTAGTGCAATTCAGCGTGGGTCACGCTGGC
>Ga0209023_10006264_pt1 | contig 12602 bp, 15 predicted proteins | sample LakOneMetagenome_FD_187468 | JGI IMG/M metagenome (GOLD analysis project Ga0209023, IMG submission 187468) | Freshwater and sediment microbial communities from Lake Erie, Canada (SPAdes) (version 2) | ecosystem: Environmental > Aquatic > Freshwater > Lentic | place: Lake Erie, Canada... | reverse complement strand
GATCCTGTTCTGTTGTGACCACAACGCCGTGCGCTCGCCAATGGCCGAGGGCATGATGAAGAAGTTCTACGGGCGCGCCGCCTATATCCAGTCGGCCGGCGTGCGCAACGATATGGAGATTGACGGCTTCGCCATTGCCGTCTGTCAGGAAATGGGCATCGAACTGTCGCGCCACCGCTCGCGCTCGTTTGAGGAGATGCGGCAATGGGGCGACGACCTTTCGGGCTTCGATCTCGTTGTGGCGCTTTCCCCGGCAAGTCAGCGGCAAGCGCTTGAGTTCACGCGCTTCTTCCATCTCGATGTCGAATACTGGCCTATCCTCGATCCGACCGGCATCGGTGAATCGCGCGAGGCCAAGCTTGCGGCCTACCGGCAGACGCGTGACCAGATCAAGGCCCGAATGATTGAACGGTTCGGTCCGCCCGTCGCCACCGAATCCGAAGGGGCACAGCCCGAACAGGGCTGAGGCTTGCCTTTCCGCCCCCCTGTGCTAGCCTGTGCGCTGGTCAATTATCAGTCGTCTTGAGGGTATCATGCGCGCCAACTCCCTGCTTCTCGTTCTCGCCGCTTCGACGTCATTCCTTGCACCTGCAGCCATTGCGCAATCGCAAAGCACGCCCGAAGTGGCGCTCTGCGATCCGTTCCTGCTTTCGGGCGACAACAACAATGACAATGGCACCGAAGACCCGGTCAAGGAGACCCAGAAGGTCCGCTATGACCTTGAAAAGGCCGAGACACTGACCACCGAACAGGCGATCATGGACGCCGTCTATGAAGAGACCTGGGACCTGAAGACCCTCGCTCCGGTCGAACGCACGGCGATGTGCGTGGGTCAGCCGACCTATGTGGTCAACTGGGCCGAGATCCTCGGCAAGGATGAGAATGGCGAACCGGCGGTCATCGCCAAGGGGTTCTTCCGCTTTGCCAAGGACGGTACCTTTGAATTCGACTTCAACAAGCGTCCCTATACCGGCAAATGGTCGGTCAAGGACGCTCAGATGACCCTTGATGCGCCCTGGTTGAACAAGGGCGAGCCGGTTGTCTCGCCGGTCGAACATCTGATCACTCCGATCGAACTGACCTCGGCCGAGGGCAAGGTCGATACCTACGATCAGGAAAGCTATCGTGTCGGCCCGTTCCGCCTGCAACCGATCGAGACGACGGCAAAGGGCATGGTTCAAGACTGCGCCTGCCCGACAAACTGAGCGCATCCAGCGCGGCGAGCCAAAGCTGCAACTTATGGAAGCGCAATCCCGCCAAGGGGTTGCGCGCCATTGTTCAGGTTAGCTGTCAAGCTGGTCGGGCCAAGGTGACCGCTCAATCTGGTCTGCAGGTGCCCGCAGGGCCAAAGGAGCGGACCTCGGGGCGCGTGCTTGACGGTCCAAGACCCTGGCGTTGGCGTCGGGCGCCCAAGCGGACGGGGTGCGCCGCGGCCGCAAGATGTCCGGTCAGGCAAGATCGGGAATGCCGGCAAGCGGCTGGCCGACTGGCACGCCAGATGCCCCCGCCTCCACACCCGGTCTTGTTACTCCCCCGATCTCGCTACGCTCCCAGTTGCAATTGAGGGCCTGTCGCAAACCTCTCAAAAGCGTCTCGCCCGGCATTGCCCTTGCCGTTGCCGATGGGTTACCAAAAGGCGCCGACTGTGCTGTGCTTCCGCGTGTGACACGTTAAGATCCGGTTAACAGAATTTTTGGAAGCCAATAAAAACAATGGCTTAAAAAATGCCCCACAGTGGGACACCTTGAGAGACCCCATGACTCGCGCCACCATTGACTCCTACTATGCTGCCTTCAACCGAGGTGACCTGCCTGCGATGCTGGCCACGCTCCATGACGATTTCGCCCATCATGTGAACGAAGGCGCGGTCCGGCTCGGCAAGGAAGCCTTCGCCGACTTCTGCCGCCACATGTCCGAAACCTACCGCGAGCAGCTGACAGACATCGTGAGTTTCTCGAACCCCGACGGAACGCGTGGCGCGGCCGAATTCATCGTCAACGGCACCTATCTCAAGACCGACCCCGGCCTGCCCGAAGCACGGGGCCAGACCTATGTCCTGCCCGCCGGTGGCTTCTTCACGCTGAAAGACGGTCTCATCACCCGCGTGACTACCTATTACAACCTTCAAGACTGGATCCGTCAGGTCTCATGAGCGTCGAAACCCACGTTCTCACCAAGGAAGGCTTCGCCGCCGCACTCGATGACGTCGCCCGTCTCCGCATCGAAGTCTTCCGCGACTGGCCCTACCTTTACGATGGCGACCTTGTCTACGAACGCCGCTACTTGAACGCCTATCTCGAGAGCCCGGACTCGCTCGTCGTCGGAGCCTTCGACGGCTCCCGCCTCGTCGGTGTCTCCACCGCCGCTCCGATGGAAGATCACGCCGAAGAACTCGGCGCCCCCCTGACCGCGCTCGGCTACGACCTGACCGAGGTCTACTACTGCGCCGAATCCGTGCTGCTGCCCGAATATCGCGGCCGCGGCATCGGCCACGCCTTCTTCGACGCCCGCGAAGCCAAAGCCCGCTCACTCGGCCGCAAGCACATGGCCTTCTGCTCGGTCAAGCGCCCAGACGATCACCCCGCACGGCCCTCCACCTTCCGAACCAACGATGCGTTCTGGCACGGTCGCGGCTACGCCCCCCTTGAGGGAGTCTTTGCCGAATTCTCATGGCGCGACATTGGCGACCAATCAGAGACACCGAAAACCCTGCAAGTCTGGTTCCGGACCCTTTGACCATGAAGATCGCCACCTCTGCCTATCCATTGACTTGGTTCGACAGTTTTGCCGACTACGAAGCAAAGCTGACCCATTGGGTCGCAGAAGCCGCAGAACATGGCGCGGAGCTTCTGGTTTTCCCCGAATACGGCGCGATGGAACTAGCCTCGCTGGGTGGCGCGGCTGTCGCTGCCGATCAGGAGGCATCGCTCCACGAGGTTGCCCGTCACCGGCCCGCCGCCGACGACCTGCACGTTCACCTCGCAAGGCAGTACGGCTTGCACATTCTTGGCGGCTCCGGACCAGTCTTCGACAGCGCAATTCACCCCAGCAGGCCCGTCAACCGCGCGACCTTCTACGGTCCTGACGGGGTGATAGGCCATCAGGACAAATCGATGATGACCCGCTTCGAGCGTGAAGACTGGAACGTCGTCGCTGGGAACGATTTGACCGTGTTTCGCACGCCGCTCGGCTTGATCGGTGTCTCGATCTGCTACGACAGCGAATTCCCGCTCCTCGCCCGAAGTCTAGCCGAATCTGGTGTCGAGCTTCTGCTGGTTCCGTCAGCTACCGAAGCCCTCGCCGGCTTCACCCGTGTTCGGATCGGCGCCATGGCCCGCGCGCTGGAATGCCAGTTGGTCAGCGTTCACTCTCCTGTCGTTGGCGCCGCAGCTTGGTGCGCTGGCATGGAAGAAAATACCGGCCGCGCTTCCATCTACGGCCCGCCTGACCGCGGCTTCCCAGCCGATGCAATCATCGCCGAAGGTGGGCTTGGTGAACCCGGTTGGGTCTACGCCGATATTTCCCTTGAGGCCATTCGCGAGGTCCGCCGCGACGGCGGGGTTCTCAACCTCAATCATTGGCCCGAACAGGTCGGACCGTCACAAAAGGTTAAATTCGCGGGCATCAGCCCCGAATGCGCTTGAAAATCCGGGGGAAGCGGCGCATTTAGGGCGCGCTCGCAAAACTGGTGCGGGTGAGCCTGAAGGAGTGACCATGGCCAAGGAAGACGAGCTCGAATTTCCCGGTGTCGTACGCGAACTTCTGCCAAATGCGACATTCAAGGTCGAGCTTGAGAACGGCCATGAGATCATCGCAACGATGGCAGGAAAGATGCGCAAGAACCGTATCCGCGTCCTCGCAGGGGACAAGGTTCAAGTGACGATGACGCCCTACGACCTGACCAAGGGCCGCATCAATTACCGCTTCAAGTAAGATCGTGCCGAAGCTCATCCTCGGCTCGGCCAGCCCGCGCCGGAAAGAGCTTCTGGCGCAATTGGGTCTTGTGCCCGACGCGGTCAGGGCGCCCGATATCGACGAAACTCCGACGAAGGGTGAAACTCCGCACGCCTATGTGTCTCGCATGGCTCGGGAAAAAGCCGCGGCGCTTCCATGCGCTGCTGACGAAGTCGTGCTATGCGCCGACACAACCGTCGCCGTCGGCCGTCGGATCCTTGGAAAGCCGGAGAATGCCGCCGAGGCAGCCGAGTTCCTCTGGATGCTCTCCGGTCGCAGACATCACGTTCTGACGGCAATTGCTGTTCGCCGTGGCGACAGACTTTGGCAACGGACGGTGGACACGATCGTCAAGGTCAAGGCGCTTTCCGACCAGGAGATCAATGGCTACCTTGCTTCCGGCGAGTGGCACGGCAAGGCCGGAGCCTATGGCATCCAGGGGCGTTTTGGTGCGTTCATACCTTGGCTTCAGGGGTCCTTCACTGGTGTCGTGGGGTTGCCTGTCGCGGAAACAGCCAACCTGCTGCGCGCGGCCGGGATTGAACTCGACACTGTCATTGCGAAAGAATTTTCATGATCGGACGTATTGTTGTGCTTGGCACGCTCAAGGGCCGCGAAGCTGCGGCTCTGATCGTCGATGGGCAACTGCAAGACCTTCTGGTCGCCCAACCCGACGATGCCTCCGAGTTTCTGCCCGGTGCGATCTTGCGTGGTCAGGTTGACCGGCAGATGAAAGGGCAGGGCGGAGTATTCGTGCGCCTGCCGGATGGCCAGAAAGGGTTCCTCCGTGAAACCGGCGGTCTGGCCCCCGGACAGACCATCATCTGTCAGGTCGCGGGTCGTTCAGAGCCGGGCAAGGCGCTCCCCATAACCCTCCGGGTCTTGTTCAAGGGACGTCATGCCATCGTTACCCCGGCGGCACCGGGCCTGAATATCTCGCGCCGGATCAAGGACGAAGATAGCCGCGCCGCGCTCGAAACCCTCGCGCAAAATGGCATGGCGGGCAGCAGCTTCGGGCTGATTGTACGGTCTGCGGCAGAAACAGCTGACGACGACGAGGTGATCGCCGAGATTGCGAACCTGCGGGCGCTGGCCGAGGCCGTAATGGCCGACCTGTCCGGCCCGGCCGAGCTTTTGGTGGATGTAGCAGGTCCGCACGAAGAAGCCTGGCGCGACTGGGCTGACCCGGCACCGGACGAAGTGGCTGATGGACCAACCGCATTTGCCGATCACGGTGTCGAGGAAATGGTCGATCAACTGTTGGCGCCGCGGGTGGATTTGCCCGGTGGCGGTCACATGATGATTGAACCGACCCGGGCGCTGATCGCGGTTGATGTGAACACGGGGCCGGATACATCGCCGGCCGCAAGTCTCAAGGCGAACATAGCTGCCGCGCGTGACCTGCCGCGCCAGCTTCGTTTGCGGGGTTTGGGAGGTCAGGTCGTGATCGACTTCGCGCCCATGCCGAAGAAGGATCGTGCGCCGCTCGAGCAGCAGTTGCGATCCGCCTTGAAGGGCGAAGCATCCGAGACGAGCCCTGCCGGGTGGACGCCCTTGGGCAACTATGAACTTCAGCGCAAACGCGACCGTGTCCCGTTGACTGAACTTCTGCGAGACTGAGCCATGGCTTGCCCGATATGCCTGAAGGAAACTGATCCGAAATATCACCCTTTCTGCTCAAAGCGCTGCGCGGACATTGACTTGGGGCGCTGGCTGAAAGGCAGCTACGTCATCCCCGGAAATGCCGATGAGCCTGATCAAGCCGGGCAGGATGCCGCTGAGATCCCGTCGCCTCGCAAGCATTGATGGCGCGACCCCATCGGCGCAATCAGCGCTCTTTTTCCGCAAAACCCTCTGGACAGCCCCTGCCTCCTCGCCTAAGAACGCCCCACCCGAACGGCACGATCCGAACGGCGCCCAGATAGCTCAGTTGGTAGAGCAGCGGATTGAAAATCCGCGTGTCGCTGGTTCGATTCCGGCTCTGGGCACCACTTAAATCCTTGATTTTTCACGGTATATTATGCACAGCACGATGCAGATTTTCGCAATTTTTTCGATTGGGTAGCAAATGGGTAGCAGGCGCCAAGGCCCGATGGATAAATCCAAAACCATGCGTTCGATGCCAGCACAGCCCGTAGTTGTTACCATTTATCAATGGGTTGGCCGTGCCCAGTGATCACGGGGCATCCGATGCAAGACTGACTCCAGAAAATTTTCGACAAAGCAGCTTATATTCCCGCAAAGGCATGCTATTCTGAGAGAGATGGGGGTTTGACCGAACAACGCGGCCATAGCGGCTGCAGAAACAGGGCGAACTTGCGACCCTTCCTGTGTGGAAGACCTCCAGCCCGCGTGAGCTTATGGAGGATTCTATGCTCGAAGTGTATCTTGGCTACTGCAGCCCTTTTGCAGCATTTTTTGATGTTGCTTCCCTTAACAACCTCGTTTCCGACGACAGCCCTGAATCTGGCTGCAACGTAATCGAGGTGGGCGACACGCTTCCGTGTCCGCATCCGGGACCGGAAGAAGAGTACCTTAAATCTGAACTTGTTGCCAAGGTCTGCGTTTTCGTTGAAGAGCTTCAGGCCGATCTGAAGCAAGTGGCATTGCTTCACTACTGGGACGGTCTTACCCAATCGGAGATTGCCCGTCAGCTTGGCATCTCCCAGTCCGCCGTTTCGCAGCGCTTGTCCAAAGTGACTGCCAGCGGGCGTAAATACTTCAGCGTCGTGTTTCACTAACATCTTGGTGGCGTCAGCCATCAAGCTGGCGTCACTCCCTTCTTCACTTCAACGCGGTCCAAAAGCGACTGCATAACAAAAGGAAAGAACAGATGGCCACCGAAGCAAAAATTGAGAACCCGCAATCGGATCTCGAAAAGCAAAAGGCCTATGCTGAAAGCCTAGAGGCCAAGGGTTTCGACTATGGCTTTGCCGTGGGGACCGCATTCGTCGAAAGCATGCGCAACACGCATTACAACCACACCGGCACGGCGCTGGACGAGTTGATCGACAACTCCATTGAGGCTGGAGCAACTCAGGTCTGCATTGCGTTGGGCTACACCGGCGGCAGCACGGCCAAGCCGGATGCACTTGCCGTGATCGATGACGGCCACGGAATGCCCAAGGGAATGCTGCGTCCCGCCGTTGCTTGGGGCGGCACGCACCGCCACAATGAAGATACTAGAACTGGGTTTGGGCGTTTCGGCTTCGGCCTTCCGAGCGCATCGGTGAACCAAGCGCGGCGGTTTTCAATCTACTCCACCACGGACGGGAGCACTTGGAGATCTGTCACTGTTGACCTCGATGAAATCGCAAACGGCGATTACACCGACCAAACTGGAAAAGTGCACGTACCGACAGAAAAGGAAGGCACCGCGCCGCCAAAATGGGTCATGGACCACATCTTTGAGCGCATGCCGGGCCAGAAGCTCAGTCATGGGACAGTTGTCATCTGGGAGAAGATGGACCGGATCAAGTGGAACACAACCAAGGGAATGCGGGAAAACCTGCTTCAGCACTTTGGAGTGATGTTCCGAAATTATCTGCAGCGTACTGGAATCAAGTTCGACGGGACGCCGGTAGAGCCACTTGACCCGCTTTTTACGACCCCCGGCTTTCGCTATTTTGACGAAGACGAAGATCGCGCAAAATCGCTTGAGGCCGCTGAAATTGAGGTCAAGTCCAAACGAAATCCGGACACGAAGGTCAAGATCAATGTGCGGTATGCGGCATTTCCACCCAGCTTCTTTTCTGTGGACAAAACGAAAGTTGCCACCCACGGAAATCAACTCAACCGCTTCAGAGTGGCAAACGACCACCGCGGAATAATCGTTTGTCGTATGGGCCGCCAGATTGCAGTCGTTGAGCGAACTCCTTGGCGTGGGATTGAGAAATTTGGCAACGATGATCGCTACTGGGCAATTGAAATCGACTTCCCGGCGGAACTCGATGAAGAGTTTACAATCGCAAACACGAAGCAGGGTGTGGTCATGTCCGACCGCATCTGGGATCTTCTGCAAGATGCTGGTGTTGAACGGGTCATTCGTGCATTGCGCAAGGAGTATCATTCGACAAAGGCCCTGGCCGTCGCTGAAGACGACGAACCCGAGAAAGTGCGGCCTGCTGAAGCTTCAATGAAGGAAAGTGAAAAGTGTCGTCGCACTCGGGTTGCAGGGGACTCTGCGGAACGCGAAGCGAAGGCCAGAGAACAGTTTGAGCAGTATGTCAAAAGCAAAGCGAAGGAGCAGAAGCGGCCGGAAGACGTGGTGCGCATCGAGGCAAAGGAGGAGGAAGCAAAGCACCCCTACAAGGTCGAGTTCGCCACCTTCCCCAACGCCCCATTCTACCGCGTCATGCAACGTGGGGGGATGAAGGTGCTTGAAGTCAACACTTCCCATCGCTTTTATACAGACGTGTATGCATCGTCGTCAGCCAACAAACTGCTTCGTGCTGGTATCGAAGTTCTCCTCTTCTCTATGGGGGAAGCTGAGCTTGACGCCCTTGCAAATCCGGACAAAACGAATTTCTACCATATTGAAAAGATCGCTTGGTCGGAGCGACTGGAAGTAGCACTAGATGTGTTGCATCGTTTTGGCTTAGGCGACGATGTCATCGATAGCAGTGACGAAGACATTGCTGCTGAATAACTATTCTTGATCAAATCAAGCACGGGCCATTTAGGTGGCTCGTGCTTTCTGCTATGTTAAGTGGATGACAAAAATCGCGCCGCCCCAACCGAATTATTTCTTTCCGTCAAAGCTCTCAGAAGGGAGCAGAGCACGCATTCGCGAGGCGGTCGAGCAGACTAAAGGATTGGACTTCGAGCGTAGGGCCGCCGAGTTCAGAGAACTGTCGAGCGAATTTCGCGCGATAGCGCAAGCCGGTGACGCCGAATACAATTTGGGACTCGCAGTCTCGTATTCAATTCTAAGTGATTTAATCGGTCAAGGATGGACGGTTGATACGAATGATTACGGCATCACCGTAGAGGCTGCCTCTTTTGATCCACTTGCCACCGAAACAATCGATCATGCAAAGCGCCGTATTCGCGCTGGTTTGCAAATCGCCAGCAATCAACAGCTTGCAGAGCCGTCGGTTCGGGCATTTATTGAGGGCATGGAGAGAGATCGGGATTTTAACGGTAAAAGGGTGTCCATTCTTAATCTCATCGACAGCGGCCACTCACTTGCTGCTGAACTTCAAAAGGTGGGATTACATGATACCGAAGTGGCTCGATCAAAATCGGTTTCTCGTCTAATCAAGCCTGTGCTTCAGGAATGCGGCACCGATGAGCGTTGTCCTGAAACTGGAATGAAGCTTCAGGACATTTGGCGCTACTTTAGATACACTTGGTCACTTGCCTATAATCCGCTCCCGGGTCGCACTCAGAGATTTCTTTTGCGGAACGCAGCGCGTCCAGGAAAGCCAATCATTGGTATCGCGATGTTCGCCAGCCCGACCGCTAACCTCGGAAGCCGTGATAAATGGATCGGATGGCATTTGGATGCCCTCGCGCAAAAGATTTCTAATGGCGATTACTCTGCTGATGCGGTTGCACGACGACTCATTGATGCGCTCGAGGACGCGGTACGTGATATCAGGCATGACGATCTTTTGGATGCTGCTGAGATTAGAAGCCCGAAACTGGAGACTCTGATTCGCCTTGAACGACACGCCGCTCAAGCTCATGCACAAAGGCGTGAGGATTTGACGGGATCGAATGGCGAGATACCTATCGATATTAGAGGTTATGATAAAGACTTGCTTTCCCACGAAGGTTGGAAAGCGCTCTCTGATACTGGGCTTTTTCGAAAGAAGCGAGCGGAACAGTTGGTTCCTCTTTTGCGTTCGATCCAAACGCTAAATGATGCTGGGATAAGAAAAGAACCTGCTACCGCTCTCTATCTTTCATTCACGAAGACTGCTGGGCAGTCAGCAATCCGTGTTGCACTGAACGAAATCAAGAAGAAGCACCTCGCTACAGAAATCGCCGATCTTGCCGTCTGTGGAGCGGTCGCGCCGTATAACCTTCTTATTGGTGGGAAGCTGGTGGCACTGTCGATGGTGTCCAAAGAGGCGCGCCAAATGTATGGCAAAAGGTATTCGGGGCAGGTTAGCGAGATTGCCTCGCAAGTGGCGGGACGAGCGGTGGTTCGCAGTTCGGATTTGAAATTGGTTACCACCACTAGCCTTTACGGCCTTGGCAGCAATCAATACACAGGGCTGTCCTTGCGCAAAGGGAAGTATGGTGACCTATCTGCCGACGTGGTGTGGAAGAAGCTTCAAAGCGGGTCGGGAGTAAGCATCACCCACGTTAGCGATAGGACTGTTTTCCTGATGCGTGAGTTGGGATTGGCCGTCTATGGAAGACGACGGATCAACAGTGTATTTGGAGAGGGCAGCAGCCCACGGATGCGACAAATCCGAGAGGGGTTAAACCTCATTGGGATAAACGATGATACGCTGTTGAAACAATCTCACGGCCGCCGTGTTTATGGCTGCGAGTTGTTTGACGGGGCTAGGGAGGACATTCTCGGATTTGGTGCTAAGGCGAAACGCAGGGTGTCGGCTTCCTTGGCGGAGATATCAAGCGCTTGGATTGAGCGCTGGCTATTACCGCGTTTGGAGAAAGCCGACTTTCTTGATGACCTGAAGACCGCGCGGCCAGAGTCCATTGTCACAGAATTGCAATTGCGTGCAATGAAGGGGGACGTAGGCCGTCAATCACTTTTGAGTGGTGATGTTGCTCTGCAAAGCACAGACTCAATTTCCGATAGCAGCGATATGCGATCAAAACTTGAGTCTTCCGTTAGTGCGGCTGCGACCATTTCCAAGACGTGAAGCATTTCCGGTGCAGTGCGGATCAATGAGAGGCTTCTTTCGAAGCGTTCAAGTTTGCTCTGGCTACCTGATACTATTGTACCAATATGGAAACCTTCTGCGGGATCGATGCAGAATAGGTTCTTTCTGGTGCTGCTGATGGTATCAGTTATCTGCCATGTTCCAAATCGTTTGCCTCTTGTCCTGATCTTTGTCCGTTCCACGTGATGGCGTTCTTTCTTCATTCCTTCACCGTATTCTCTTTTGGCTGTTTTTCGGGCACCTTCGCACGAACGGCGAGAACCTTCAGCGCTTCCTTTTCGGCGGAAGAACCCTTCACCCATTGCCATGGCGTTCGCGATTTGTGTGCCTTCGCCATTTCGGGGTTCTCTTTCGCATCACTTGCAGCGGCGCGCAGGCGTTCGCGGGCTTCGCGAGGGTCGAGCTTCAGTTCGCCGCAGATGGCCTTGAGGGTAACGATGTCGGTCATGATGATCTCCTTTGGTTGCCGATGAAGATCGATAAGGCAGCCGCAGGAGGGCTGTCAGGGATAATCCCGGACGGGCTTTCACACGTCCGAAGCTAAACCCCGACGCATAGGCTCTACACAGGCGTGGGCGCACGTTGCAATGAGCCAGCAGCGCCGACAGCGACGTCCCGGGTGGTGCGACCATGCGTTGAACGCCGGGACGGCCTGTGGCTCGCCTTTCGACCTCCGGCAGCGACCAGCGACCGGGGATTACCCTGACAGTCAATGGTCCCCCAGCGTATTGCGCTGACGCGACTTCACTCAAGGGGAGAACCGAGCATGACCGTGCGCGCCAAGTGGGCCTTCAATGGCCAGATGAAAACCATCCTCGGCAACTGGCATCGCCTGTGGTGCCTGTTGTTCGGACCGTTCTATTACCTGTTTAAGGGCATGTTCCTTTGGGCGATCCTGTCGCTGATCACGGCCAACGGCCTGTGGATCGGCTTTCCGCTGTTCAATCGATCCATCGTTCTGCGCCACTATCACCGCAAGGGATGGGTCCAAGATGAAGCGGAGGACGCCTGATGATGCAGAATGCTACCCAAATGAAACCCGGCGAGATCATCGGTAAGTTACCGCAAGCACAGACCATTTGAAAAGGTTCAGCTATTCAGGTCCGGCTTACGCCCGACAGCATGATACATGATCACCGTGTCGGTCTGACGACCCGCCGTAGCCTGCAAGAGGGGACACAGGATACGCATCCAGCATGTGGATGGGGAAGGCTTTTTTTTGAGGGAACACCCCCCTTTGACGGACAAGCTGACATTTAGACTGCCGAGGTTTTGAGCGCGTAGCCGGTATCTGTAGCGGGGCGAGATTCTGTGCCGGTTCAGTTGACCTCAGACCGTGGCACGAACTGGAAGGGAAACTTCCCGTCTGCACGCATCGCTCGGAATCGGTCGATGTGTCGGTTCAAGGTCATGGCGTGCTTGATTGCCAATTCAGTTGGTGAGCAAGCCTCAAACCCGTGCATCGATGCGTAGAAGCCTATGACTTCAAGCAGGGCCTCCACAACATCGGTGTTAGTAAGGGCGATATCATCGGTGCCGTCGATCCGGCCCGCGAGCAAAATCGCCTCCTGAACCACGATTTTCAAACGGTTCTGCATCTTGGCGTGGTCGGTCATTTTCTGATCCCTTTGATTTTCAAGTAAGGCCGAGCGACGCAATGCTTGTGGCGCAGCGTCGGGATGTTGCAGGGGCGAACACTTGCTCACAATTCCCACACGTGTAAAAATTCTGAGCAAGTGAACGCCCATCGACCGGCGGGATTGTCACCCAAGGGACCAAACCGAG
>Ga0209023_10006263_pt1 | contig 12606 bp, 11 predicted proteins | sample LakOneMetagenome_FD_187468 | JGI IMG/M metagenome (GOLD analysis project Ga0209023, IMG submission 187468) | Freshwater and sediment microbial communities from Lake Erie, Canada (SPAdes) (version 2) | ecosystem: Environmental > Aquatic > Freshwater > Lentic | place: Lake Erie, Canada... | reverse complement strand
GCTCGCATGGGGTGCCAGCTCGAAGAGCGCCGCCAGGTCGTCGACGGTCAACACCGGACGCTTGCGGTTCAGCGCGCGCAGCAGCTCCCCGTGGTGCCAGCCGATCGACTCGAGCGTTCGTCCCCGTGGATCGAGGATCTGGTCGATGGGGACGCCACCCAGCAGTGCTGCAGTCAGCACCACGAGCGACGGCACCATCGCCGCACCGAGCACGAGCACCGACTGCAGTTGCTCCTGCCGTTCCCGATGCCGCCCGAAGCGCACCGGGTCGAGGACGAAGCGCTCGAAGGCGTCGGCGGCGTCGGCATCGCTCTGCAGGGTGGCGCGATGGGTGGCGATGCACGCCGTGGTGGCGGCGGTGAGCGTCACGGCTCAGCCCCCGACGAGCGGGACGAGGCGCACGAAGGCGACGGCATCGTTCTCGGCGACATCGACGACCTCGTCGAGCGACTCGACCTGCCGATCGCTGATGAGCACGACGAACCCGTTCGTCGAGAACGCCTTCAGCGCCACCTCCGCCTGCTTCTCCCAGTCGAGCGTGCGCGGGGCGCGCAGACGCCACCCGTTGAGATCCGCCTCGGCATCCGTCGGCTGCACCAGCCCCTGGAACGTGCGATCCGGATGCGCGTTGTAGCGAGCCACCTCTTCGCGCACCCGCCACCGGATCAGATCCCGCACCGAGATCGTGTCGGGCAGATCGATGATCACGAACGAAGAGGTCTCCCGCCCCGTCATGGACTCATCCCGAACCGTGAGCACCGCCACGCCAACCTCCCGCAACTCATCGTGGTGGCGGCGATCGTAGCGGCGACGTGGCGGCGGCGACCGACTGTCTGACCGCGCGATGCCACCCGTGATTGTCGGCCGGCCTTGGAGCGTTCACAGGTCATCGCTCAAGCCACAGCTGCGGCGAAGGAGGCGAACAAGTCGCCGGGCAGCGGGTGGTGCAGTCTCCAGGTGACTGCCATCGGGCGGTCTGATTCATGGCTGACATAGCTGGCGGGGCCGAGGAACCAGAAGGCGCGGTCGTCGTTTCGAAGTCGGGCGAACAGGTGGACCGACGAACCCTGCTCGGCGTGCCGCTGGTATCGGCGTCCGGTTTCGCTGTCGGCGCGAGTGTTGCCTTGGCTCTCCCAGTGGATGAGGTCGCAGCTGATGGCGTAGTCGCGGTAGCGGGTGGTGGGCGAGAAGCTGCCGCTTGTCTTGTCGAGCGTGAATGCCAACAGGTCGGCTCGGGCATCCCTGGCCCAGTACACCCCGGTTTGCCACGGTGCGACTTTGGCTGTCTGCCCCACCCCGAACGCAGCGAGGATCTCAAGACGCGAGTAGCGAGCGTGCACCTGCAATGGCGCCGCAGTATCAGCCAGGGGAGCGGTCACGTGGTCGACTCGGGCATCGAGCACGTCGAGCAGTTGCAGCAGTTCGGCACGCACCTGCGGGTGGCGCCAAAGCACGGCGGCGCCTTCGGCCAATGAAGCGTCCTTGTCCAGGACCTGGTCGGCGATCGACGCCACAAGCATCCGCATCAGGCGCCGCTCACGTTCGGTGGTCTCCTCCATCGACGGCGGGGCATCCGATGCCAGGAGCGCTCGGTAGGCCGCGATGCGGGGCATGTCATCGACATGCAGCAGGCGGCCACAAGCACGTCGCAGCGCCGCCTCGTCAGGGCCACCGGGGGCAACCGGGACGCCCGCGGCTTCGCACAGATCCGACCAACTCTTGGAGGATGCGTAGATGTCGGCTGGGTCCAGGCCGGTCTCGTCGAGGTAGTCGGCGAGGGTGATCTCGGTGCCGCCGGCGCGCATCGCTCGCAGCTCCTCGACCTTGGCTGACCAGCGCGACGGGATGGCTTCACGGAGGTTGCTCAGGATGATCTTGGCCGCGACCGGGTCGAGCTCGAGATGGCAACCCGCGGGCAGGAACGGGAATCCGGTCTCGATCTGACGGCGCAGTTCCTGGCGGGTGCCGCCGAGCAGCGCCCGGAACCGGCGGTCGAAGCGATACTCCTTGCGGTGGTGGCCGACGAAGTCCAACACCGTGCAGACGTTCTTGCCCCGTGCACGGCGGAGGCCGCGGCCGAACTGCTGCAAGAACAAGGTGGGGCTGTCGGTAGGACGCAACAGCAACAGGGTGTCCACCACAGGGACGTCCACACCCTCGTTGAACAGGTCTACCGAGAACACTGCCTGCAGCCGTCCCGCCGCCAGGTCTTGGAGCGCAGCTCGGCGCTCGCCGGGTGAACTGTCGGCCCATACGGCCGTGGCGCGCAGGCCGGCGGCCTCGAAGTGGCGAGCCATGAACCGAGCGTGCTCGACGCTCACGCAGAACCCGAGAGCTCGCATCGTGGTGGGGTCGTCGACGTGGCTGGCCACCTGGGCCACGACGAGCCGAGCCCACGCATCAGTCGACGTGTAGAGGTTCGTGAGGCCCTCGACGTCGTACCCGCGGCCGCGCTTCCAGGGAATCTCGGAGAGGTCGAGGCCGTCGTGAATGCCGAAGTACATGAACGGTGAAAGGCGGTGCTGATCGATTGCGTCCCACAGGCGCAGCTCGGCGGCGATTCTGTCGTCGAACCAATGCAGCAAAGGCAGTCCGTCGCTGCGTTCGGGGGTGGCGGTAAGCCCGAGCAGCTCCACGGGCTGCACGTGGTCAAGCAATGCCCGGTACGACGGCGCGGCCGCGTGGTGGAACTCGTCGACCACCACCACGTCGAAGTGGTCAGGCGCCAGGTCCGCCAGGCCGGTGGCGTGCAGGCTCTGGATCGACGCGAAGACGTGCTCGTACCGATCGGGCTTGTAGCTGCCTACCCATTTCTCGCCGAACGACGCGTCCCGCAGCGCGTAACGGAATGTGGCGAGGCTTTGGTCGAGGATCTCCTCACGGTGGGCGACGAACAGCAACCGGGCGCGAGGCAGTTCGGTACAAAGCCTCGAGTAGTCGACGGCGGCCATCACGGTCTTGCCGGTGCCGGTGGCGGCGACGAGCAGATTGCGGTGATGACCTTGCTGGCGCGACAGGGCGATTTGTTCAAGGAGGCGTTCCTGGAACGGTTCGGGCCGTAGCTCGATGGCGCTCAGGACCACTAACGGGCCTCGGTCCGGTCCGGCGGCAGTCTCGGCGCGAAATCGTTCAGGTTCGTAGGGTTCGAACTCGCCGCTCTGCCAGTAGGCCTCAAGCACGGCCGCCACCTTGGCGATCACGTCGGGATTGCGCATGCCTGACACACGGACGTTCCATTCCAGGCCGGTCACTTGCGCAGAGTGGGTCAGGTTCGACGAGCCGATGTACGCCGTCGAGTAGCCCGAGTTCCGGTGGAACAGCCAAGCCTTGGCGTGCAGCCGTGTGGTGGTCGTGTCGTAGGACACCCGCACGTCAGCGCCGAGGTCGCGCAGCAGGTCGAGCGCGCTCGCTTCGGTGGAGTTCGTATAGGTGGTCGTCAGCACCCGCAATGGCCGGCCTTCGTCGCAGTGTCGGCGCAAGGCGCCGACGAGCGGGCTGATGCCGCTGCGGCGAATGAAGGCCATCACTACGTCGATGCGGTCGGCTGAGTCGATCTCAGTGAGCAGCTGACTGCCGACGCGCGGTTCACCCGGGGCGTTGGTGAGAAGTGTCGTGTCGAGCAGCGGGATGAGTGGCTCGTCGATGTGCGCGTGTCGGCCGTCGGGCCGTCGACCGGTGATAGCGCGCAACACCGAGCCCGGTTGAACAGGCGAATCGGGCGTTGTGTCGCCAGCGATCAGCTCGTCGAGACGGACGAGCAACTGGCGTGCGACCTCCACCCCGACGTCGATCCGGCGCCGTTCGTCCACGCCACCAATCGCCCGTTCGATGACCCGTGCAAGGTGGAGGGCAAGCCGATCGGCAGCTTCTGGAGATCGAAGTTCCGATCGCTGTGCGTCGAGCCCATCGTCCAGCTCATCGAGTCGAGCGGCCAGCGCCTCCGTGACGAGCAGTTCGTACAACCCTCGCTGCAACCCGTCCGCCATGGGAGCGAGTCTGCTCGAGTGGCGCGCCGCACGCTCGCTCGAGTGGCTGGGATCAAACCGTTCCGACGCCGCACCCGTCTGGATTGTGGGCTGCTCCTTCGAGGTACCAATGGCGGCTTCGCTGTTGGTCAGCGCTTCGCACGAGTTTTGCGCCTCGACCTCGCGCGCAGGCTCAACACCCCTCTTCTCCCATTCAGCGATATGCGCGCCTGGACCTGATTCGCGCGGATGAAGTCGGTGACGGAGGCGTACGAGATCTCTGGCTCTGTCGCGGCCTTGCCGTCCCCTGCGGGTTCACCCATGACAAGGCAGACGCATGCGCACGACAAAGGCATTGGTTGCGGTTTGAAATTCCCCGATGTACGAGCCGAGCCGGTGCGAGAGGCTGCTCAGAATGTCTGACCACGACCACCAGGAGTCCTCTAGCTCAGGCCCGTCGATCGTCCTGCCAGACGGCTGGCTGCCGTTCATGCACGAGGCTGACCTCACGAGGATGTGCCTGTCGACCGGCCTGAACTTGTTGAGCAACGCCAACCACATGGCTACCGGCCTCTAGGTGCAGGCCTTCTTCAACCTCTCCAACGGCCTCGAGCGCCTGATCAAGCTCATCTATTTGATTGATCACGCCCTGGAGCACGGTGGGACGTACCCGTCTCAGGGTCAGCTCAAGTCAGACCTCGGCCACGACCTCGCCAAGCTCTTCGACAAGGCCGTTGCGATCCGTGCTCGTCGATCCGATGCCGGCGCCACCTTCCGGTTCGAACTCGTCGACGAGGTCCTCGATCGCCGCATCATCGGCGTGCTCGCGGACTTCGCCGAACGGTTCGGTCGCTACTACAACCTCGACTACCTCGTGGGGTCGACCAAGATCGGCAAGGATCCGCTCGCAGCGTGGCACACGCAGGTCTCGGACTACCTGGCCAAGGACTACCCCAAGCGCCTGCGCGTGAAGGACGAGGTGTGGGCCTCCGATGTTGAGGACATGTTGGGGGGTAGCAGCTCCGTGATCCAGCACACCGAAGACGGGCAACCCATCCGCAACGTCTCGGACTCGGCGATGTACACACGGAAGGGCGAGTGGATCCAGAAGCAGGCGACCTTCCATTCCGCGAAAGCCAGGTTGTAGACGCGCTTCATCGCCCGGCGCTATCGAGGACCCCACGTCGGCCAGTTCTGGGGCGGTTTGGGGGTCATTTCCGGACCAGCGGGTCTTGCGGGGGCGGCGCCGGGCGGCGAGCGGAGACCCGCTGAATGTACGCTGCGCGTGAACTCGTAAGCGGGGAGTGAATGTGGGTGGCAACCTTTCCGTCGGCGATGATGACCCGGCTGTCGCCGCACGGCGACGGCCCCAGCGGCCAATGGCCGAATCCGATGCGCGAGGACGATCAAGACGTTGAGGAGCGGTGATGGGAACCAACGACGCCCGCCCGACTAGGCGCGGGGTAGGTCGTTCGTTCCTCGTTCCGGTAGCAATGGCGGCCGCCTCCTTGGCCGGTCCAGCGGTCACGACCGGCCCTCCTTCGGCGGCTGCGTCTCCGGCCGCATCCATCTCCACCCCTGCCCCTGACTCTGATCGTCGTCAAGCGTTGCAGGCACGCCTAGCGGCTTTGCCGAAGGCCTCGGGCGCGTCGGGTGCGATCCTGGCCGGTCATTCCTCGCACTCTTCCCATGCGTCTCATGCGTCTCATGCGTCTCATGCATCACACGCCTCGCATGCCTCCGGGTCAGGTGGTGGCGGGTCCCCTTACCCGATCTCACCGACTTCGACGCTCTACACGCCGCCGCCGACTACGACCGTGATTGCCGCCAAGAGCGCATCGCAAGGAGACTCCACCGGTGCAACCGTGGCCGTGGCTGGGGCCGCAACCGCAGGGGGTCTGTACGCGTGGCTGCGTCGCCGGCGCCCGTCGTCTCGCTGATCCGCATGGAACCCACTCCCGCAGCGGAACTGCGATTCGACGGCGCGGCGTACAGTCTCGATGCCCTCCAGCGTGCGGCCTACCGGTTGGCCGCCTCCGCCGCCTCCGAATTCCGCGTCGAGGGCTCTGATCTCGTGTGTTCGCTGTATCCCGCCGGGGACGAGGTCGACGCAGCGGCACTGGCGTACGAGATGCGCACCTTGGCGCTCGACGAGGTCCTGCGCGAACGGATCCGCACCGAGACGGCGGCAGTCCGCAACACGATCCTGGCGCTCGCCTTTTCGCGGACAGGTCTCACGGACAACGAGACGTCTCCTGGCGGGACCCTGCCAGCTGTCCCGGACCCTGCCGACGAGCGCAGCGATCCGTGACGGCCGTCGAGCTCGGAGGGCTCGCCAGCCAGTCCGGACTGGTGGATGGCGTTGCCTACGAGCTGATGCCGATGCGGTTCCACAGGTTCGCCGGAGGCCGGGTACTTCTTACGAACCTGGTCGGTGAGCATCTCTTCGTCGCCGACCACGAGCTCATGACCATCCTCAGCGGCTGCGCGGCCGGGGATCTCCTTCGGCACCTGCGGGGCAAGCACCTCGTGCGCCTGCCAGGGGAGACGCTGCCGCTCGAGTTGCTCGCTCTCAAGGCACGGACCCGCCAATGGCGCCTCGCGCAGTTCACGTCGCTACACCTCTTCGTCGTCACCCTGCGCTGCGACCACGCCTGTCGCTACTGCCAGGTGTCCCGGCAGAATTCGACTGCCAACGCTCAGCACTACGACATGTCTGCTGACACGGCGGAGGCGTCACTCGATCTCGTGTTCAAGTCCCCGGCATCAGCTATCAAGATCGAGTTCCAGGGCGGCGAGCCCCTGCTGAACCTCGAGCGCATCGAGCACATCGCCATTTCAGCACGACGGCGCAACGAGACCGCCGGCAAGGACCTGGCTTTCGTGGTCGCCTCGAACCTGGCGCTCGTGGATGATGACGTCATCGAGTTGGCCCGTGAGCACGACCTGCACTTCTCCACATCGATCGACGGGGCACGCACCTTGCACAACCGCAACCGGCCGCGGCCCGGTGGCGACTCGTGGGAGCGGGCGATGGCCGGCATCGATCGGATCCGCACCGAGCTCGGCGGCGACCGAGTCTCGGCGCTCATGACGACGACCGACTTGACGCTGGCCAGCGCATCGGACGTGATCGACGCCTATGTCGGAGCTGGCCTCTACGACATCTTCCTGCGGCCAATTTCGCCGTACGGCTTCGCTCGCCGCGAGTCAAGCAAAGCCCGCTATGACGTCGAGCGGTGGCTCGCCTTCTACGAGGAGGGCCTCGACCGGATCATCGCCCTCAACAATCAGGGTGTTCCCGTCCGCGAGCGGTACGCATCGATCGTGTTGACGAAGATCCTCACGAACGACGATCCGGGTTACGTGGATCTCATGTCCCCAGCGGGGATCGGTATCGGGGCCCTCGTCTACAACTACGACGGCGGCGTGTTCGCGTCAGACGAGGGGCGCATGCTCGCGGAGACCGGCGACCAGACGTTTCGGCTCGGCGAAGTCGGGACCGACAGCTACCACGACATCATCGGTTCCGACGCGTTGCTCAGCCCGCTCGAGGAGTCCTTCGCGGCCAGTGCCCCCATGTGCTCGGACTGCGCGTTCGAGCCCTACTGCGGCGCTGACCCCGTCTATCACCACGCCACGACCGGGGACTTCCTTGGCCACAAGGCCACGTCGGCGTTCTGTCAGCGCAACATGGGCATCTTCGAGCTGATCTTGGGGCGCTTCACCGACGACCCGGTGGCCCGTCGGGTCTTCCAGAGTTGGGTCCAGCGGTGATCTCCCTGCGGGGACGGTCGACGGCCGTGTCGCTCCGCTCACCGCTGCCGCACGACGTGTGGTCGGTGACGACAGACCCCGGCGAAGGCGGACCGCGGCGGGCGCTGCTGAGTTCGGAGCTCGCGAACGTCAGCACGGCCAGGTTCGACCTCGTGCTCGGTCGACCCGGCTCGCCGCTGCCGGTGGTCCCAACTGGAAACACAGTCGTGCTCCCGGACGAGTTGGGGCATCTCACCGAGGGCGACGTGATCGCCATCTCCGAGGACGGTCGACGGATCAGCGTTCTGTGGCGGAGCAAGGCGAACATCAACTCGTTGCTGTTGACCGAGCGCTGCGACAACTACTGCGTCATGTGCTCACAGCCACCCCGCGACGTGGATGACAGTTACTTGCTCGACCGGGCCCGCACCGTCATCGACCTCGTTCCGCCGGGCACGGATGCGGTGATGCTCAGCGGCGGTGAGCCGACCCTATACGGACATGACCTCATCGACCTGGTGGATCACATCTCGACGACGTTGCCCGGCGCCGGGGTGCACGTCTTGTCGAACGGCCGGCGGTTCGCCGACCCCGCCTACGCCGAAGCTTGGGCACGAGTCGACTGCCCGGGGTTGATGGTCGGTATCCCCATCTACGGCGCCGAACCGACCTTGCATGACCGTGTGGTCGGCGCAGTCGGAGCGTTCGACGAGACGGTGCGTGGGATCCTCAACCTCTGCGCGCTCGGGGCAGCGGTCGAGATCCGGGTCGTCGTCCACCAGCTCACCGCACCGGAGTTGGTGGCGATCGCCGAGTTCATCGCTCGGAACCTCACATTCGTCGACCAGGTGGCGCTCATGGGACTGGAGATGATGGGCCTGGCCCGTGCGAACCAGCGGGACGTGTGGATCGACCCGTGGGAATACCGGTTCGAGCTGTCCGACGCGGTTCGCACTCTGCTCGCCGCGGGCGTTCCGACGCGGATCTACAACCATCAGCTCTGCCTGATCGAGCCGGCCATGTGGCCGCACGCAGTTCGGTCGATCAGCGACTGGAAGACGGAATACGACCCGGCGTGCGCGTCGTGTTCGGTGGTAGACGAGTGCGGTGGGTTCTTCGCATCCGCGAAGTACAAGACCTCGAGCCACATCAGGCCCGTTCACGCCGTGGGCACCACAGTCGTGGTGCCGGGAGCCGGCCCCATCCGCGCGCATGGTGACCTCGCGTCTGGCTGGCCGGAGGCGGGTTCCACCTCAACGTCAACCGAGGTGATCGTCGATCTTCCTGAGCGTGGGGTCAGGTAGACACGCACTGTCCTCTCGACACCTGCGCCCTTCTCGACCTGGCATTTCGCCCGTGGCACGGCGGTGGAACTCACGTGGCGGCACCGACCATGTAAAAGCGGTTGGTCAGTCGGATGCGGGAGAACGCGACAGAGCTGCGCCGTCGCTGCCCCGGTTCGCTGTCGGAGATGCCAACGGTTCGGGCTCCGTTGGCCTCAGGTCGAAGCGGCAGCAAGGCCCCGCCTGGACCGGTCTCCCTCCCCTCAGGGTGGGCTCGTCGAGAGCTACTCGCAAGCGATGCCGTCGTTGTCACGGTCGAGTCCGCTTCGGTAACCGGGCTGCCCGCGGTAGAGGGGAGCTGCGCCGGCGGCCTTCGCCGCCGCGCAGTTCGCGTAGTACGGCGCCGCCGCTGGGGCGCTGGTCGTCGGGGGTGAGGTGACTGGCGGTTGGGTCGTCGGTGGTGGGGGCGCGGCGGTCGTGGGTGGAGCGGTCGGGGCCGGTGTCGTCGGCGGCTCGGTCGGCGGTGGCGCCGTGGTGGTGGCTTCGGTCGTCGGGACGGTGGTCGGGGCGGGAGTGCCCGTCAGCGTGGCCAGGACCGTTTCGTACTTGATCCTGTCGTAGGCCGGCGCGCCGTCGCCCGAGCGGAACGTGATCGTCGTTAGCGACCCGAGTGGAACCGGTCGCTCCGGGCCTTCGGGAGCCGCGGCGACGAACGCCGTGGTCTTGTCGGGATCGGGCCACTCCCGAATGACGAAGAGATCCGCACTCGTGGCCTTGGTGCAACTCGCGGATCGGCACTCGTCAGACGTCGTGTCGTGCACGTTGGGAGCTTCGAGGCCGGCGACCTTGAACGATGCGAGAACGACGTCCGACGAGTAGGGGTTCGAGGGTGGCGACGAGGTCGTGGTCGTGTCGATCGACTCGCGTGTCGTCGGAGGGGCGGTGGTGGCGGTCGTGCGTGGCGGCTGCGCCGACGGTGCCGTGGTGGTCGGGGCCTTCGGCGGCGACACTGCGCCAACAACCGCAAGGCATCCGCCACCAAGAAGGCAGAAGCCGAAGACGCAGGCCAGTGAGATCAGGACCGCCTTGTTGGTCGACGTGGAGCGACCGGGTGGTCGAGCCGGGGGACCAGGAACAGGTGGTGGTGCCGCTGGGCCTTGCGGGACCGGTGGGTACCACTTGCCGTCGGCAGCCAGCCACCAGCCGGGTCCCGGCACTCCTGCGTTCATCTGCAACGTCCCCGCCTCCGCGGCCCAGGTAGGGCAGCTCACTTCCATCGGCGGTTGGTGCGTGGCGCTGCATGGGTCGCCCGGCCCGATCCCGTGAGCAGCGGAGCGCTCATCCGCATCGAAGTCACTCTGTGCGGTCGGTCCTGACGCCGGCGGCGAGCGAGATCGATGGCGTCTCCGGAGACGTCAGCCTCGACGTCACGGCCGTTGGACACCCGGGCACACTCAGGTCTCAGGCCGGGCGTCCGCTGGGCGCTTCGAGATGCCCGGGATCGCGCACGGCCAACCGAGTCTCGTACACCATCGCTACGACGTGAGCGCCGCCGCGATCTCGTCGTGCTGGGCCTCGACGAACTCGCGGTGGCGCAACCACAGCGGCGAGCCGTCTCGCAGCGACAGGTAGACGGAGCGGACGACACTGGTCGTCTCGCTCGGCCTCGTCTCCCACGTCGCCGCCGAGGCCACCCGCTCGAGATCGGCTCGATGGCGTTCGTTGCGCTCGTGCCACCTCGCCAGGTGCTCGGGCGCCACAAGGTGGGCGCGCTTCTGGTTGTTGGCGGCCTTGTTGGCGACGACGAGGTTCTCGATGGCGTTGTTGGGGAAGCGTGCCCACGGCAGGAAATGGTCGACCTCGGGGCTCTTGAGCGCTTCGCCGGTGTAGAAGCACCGGCCGTCCTGGAGCTCGGAGAGGGCCAGGCGCACGCGCACCAAGGTCAGCCGGTCGACGCCGAAGAGGAACTCGTCGAGCTGGCGGTTAGGCAGGCGGTTGTACTGCGCCACCCGATCCGACCACAGGCGCTGGACGAGCGGGCGGAGGAGGCCGGCGAAGCGCACGAGGTGATCGCGCGCTGCGTCGGTGAGGTGGATCCCGCAGTCGAAGTCGGGTCCGCGGTACTCGCGCTTGCGAATGTGCTCGTCCCAGTGGACTACGTAGAGGAACGGTCGCAGCGAACCGGCGGCCCTCTGCAGTCGCGGCAGCGGCATCTCGACCAGCTTCCACTCGATCTCGTCGACGAGGCGCTCGAAGCCGACGGGGTCACGCCGTGCTCCCTCAGATCGGGTGGCCCCGGCCGGCAGGTCGGACTTGCTGCGGAAGGTGCGCACCGCGCTAACGATCTCGGCCTGGCCAGTGTTCGATTGGCGCAGCACCGCCGCTTCGTCGGAGCCCGGGTACGGCACCGCCTGCGGCCAGTAGAGCGCGAGCACGCGGTGGGCCACATCACGCGGCTGCAGCGTCGCCGGCGGTCGGCCGTCAGCACCCGCGTGCTCGAAGCAGCAGTCGATGAGGGCCAACAGCAGGGCGTACTTGTAGGTGGTCGAGAAGCTCCCCTCGTCCAGGAGCGCGAGCAGTTGCTCCGCAAACGCAGCTCCGGACTCGTCGTGCACCTCACCCCGTGTCGCCACCCGTGCTTTCTACAACGAAGATGGCAACAAGGGACCGTGCATCGGCCATCCAATGAACGCCGATGCGCGGTGTGCTCGGGTTCAGCTACGCCCCTCATCACGATGCAGGAGCAGTCCGTCTGTCCTCACCGATCGTCGCCGCGTACTCGTCTGCGGCGAGGAGCGTGACGGCGCGCATTCCTCGGCAGTCGTGGAAGTTGTGCCAGACCACGTTCTCCCAGCGCTCGTGCAGGGCCGGTGTGAGGTCGTCCCAGGTCCGTCCTTTCGCGAAGTGCTTCTGGAGTCGGCCGATCGTCATGCCCACCTCGACGTCGGCGTGCTCTTCGGGAACCTCGTAGCCGATGTGCTCGAGGTAGGTGCGCAGCCGGTTGCGGCGGTTGGCATCGTCGCGTTCGACGACCCAGTCGGGGTGACAGGCCTGGCGCCACCGCCGGGCGGTCTCCTTCGCGTTTCGAAAGCGCGCGTCGAAGCGATCGCTGAGGCCGGCCGGGAGGTCGAGATCGTCGAGTGCCTGCAGTTCCCGCTCGCTCCACGCCGCGATCGTCCGTTATTGGTTCTCGGCCCGTCGCACGATGTCGGCGAGCACCAGCGCGAGCGGCCGGAGCTCGTTCGAGTACGAGTGGAAGCCCGGGAGCTGCACCCGGTTCGCGGCCTCGGCCATCGCCGGGTCGACGATGTACTGCCGCAAGATCGGGCGCTTCGGGTCGGGCTTCTTCCGACCTTCGAGGTAGTACACGCCGAGGAGCGACGGAACGCCCGCCTTGCGTCCTTCGAAGTCGATGTAGATGGCTCGCTCGGCCTCGTGTGGGGTGAGCGGGATGCTGTGGGGGTTGGTCGCCAAGGGGGATCCTTCCATTGCGGTCGCGTCGGCCGGGGGTGCCGACGCTGGATGAGTGTGAGGAGGTTCCGTGGACAGGAGCGGAGCGTCCTCGTTCGAAAGGCCGCCCACCGCATGATCCGGGGAGGTCT
>Ga0209023_10006262_pt1 | contig 12608 bp, 11 predicted proteins | sample LakOneMetagenome_FD_187468 | JGI IMG/M metagenome (GOLD analysis project Ga0209023, IMG submission 187468) | Freshwater and sediment microbial communities from Lake Erie, Canada (SPAdes) (version 2) | ecosystem: Environmental > Aquatic > Freshwater > Lentic | place: Lake Erie, Canada... | reverse complement strand
GCCGACCGATTTCATTTCCTTGTGCGGGAAATCGATCAGCACCACGCGCTGCGCGCCGTCGGGCTGCGTCTGCAGGATGTCGAGCAGTTGCCGCGCGCTGCCGTACACCGTGCTCGCCAGCGGCACGCGCGCGACCAGCGATTCGAACCAGCGGATCGCGCGCTGGCCGACCACGCGCCGCGCCAGCCAGCCCGCGAACAGGATCACGCAGATGGTCGCCAGCAGCGCCAGCGCGGCCATCACCCAGGGTTGCGCCAGCCACGCGAGCGACGGATCGCTTGCGGCGAGGCCGTTGAGCGCCGGTTCCACCAGCGGGCGCCCGGTATTCGAGAGCAGCACGAACACGAACTTCACCACCACCCAGGTCAGCCACACCGGCAGCAGGGTGAGCAGTCCGGTGAGGAACAGGCGGCGCAGGCGGGGTTCGGAAGGCGCAGGCATCAGGAGAAGTTCGATCGAAAGGTCATTCGTCGCGAACGAGGCGGAAGCCGACGTCGTCGTAGCCGCGATCGGCTTCGAGCGGACGATTATCGCCGCCGCCGCGCCAGCTGCCACCGGTGGCGACGCGTTTCGCGCAACCGCCGCTGCAGGCGTCCAGCCATTGCGATACGCGCTTGCCGTTGGTACCGCCGGCTCCGGCGACTTCTCCGCTGCGCGGCAGGCGGTAGCGTTCGCCGGTCTGCTTCAGCATCCATTGCGCGTAGGCGGCCGCATCGGCGTAGGAGACGCAGACCACCGGGTCGTTCGCGGATTGCTCGAAACCGGGTGATTGCCAGTCGCGCGGCTTGACGATGCGCAGCAGCGACGTGCGTTCGCGGCACAGCGTGGGCGGGCGCGAAGTCGCCTTGGCGAAGCGCTGGTAATCGTCGCGGCTCACCGGCCGCAGTGCGACGCCGATCAGCGCGTCGCCGTGGCGCGCGATCTGGATCCCGCCGAACGGCCCGGGCAGCACGTCGCCCGGCTTCGGCATCGCTTCCGCGCGCGCGGTCAACGTCGCGAGTTGTGTATCGGGGAGGCGCACGCCGCGGGCGAACGCGAGCAGGCGCTGCGCGCTCGCGTGGTCGTTGGCGGCCAAGGCGCGTTCGACGGAATCGCCGAGCGTTGCGCCGAGCTGGCGGCGCATGCGCCGCGTCGCGTCCTGCGCCGCGGGCAGCGACAAGCGCGCGGCGAGCGTGTCGGCACGGTCGACGGCATCGCGCGCGCGGTCGAGGTCCCCGTTCCCAAGCGCGCTCGACGCCTGCACGGAGAGCGCGTCGATCACCTTGCCGCCGGCGGCGCCGAGGCGCGGATGCGCGGCATCGGCATGCCATGCCGCGAGCAGGCTGTCGTAGGCGTTGCCGTCGCGCGGCGCGATGACCTGGCCCGCGCGCAATTGCGAATCCAGCGCGAACAGCCAGCGTTCCGCGGGCGATTCGGGCAGCGGCCGGAACAGTGGTTCGCTGTCCTCGCCGACGATGGCGGTCTGGCCCGGCGGCAGGTCCGGCGCTGGTAGTCCGGCGGCGGCATCGGTGGAGGTGGGCACGTTCTCGTCGAGGTTCGCGCGCCACAGGGCGATCGCCTGCCATGCGCCGAAACCCAGCGCCGCGACCACCGCCAGCGCGGCGAGCGTGCGCAGCGGGCGGAAGTTCGCGCGGAAGGCGGCGAACACATCGCCCACGTCGCTGCGCAGGCCGGTCGCCGGCGAAGGCACGTCGGCCAATGCCTCGCGCATCTGCCGCGCGTCGACGAAGCGCTTGTCCGGCGACTTCGCCAGCGCGCGGTCGAAGAACCGCTGCCAGTGGCGATAGCGCGCGGGCAAGCGCGGGATCGGTTGCTGCACGTGTTGCAGCGCCATCGACAGCGCGTCGCCGGCGACATAGGGCAGGCGTCCGGTGAGTTTTTCCCAGCCGAGCACGCCGACGCTGTACAGGTCCGCGCGCGGATCCACCGCTTCGCCGCGCGCCTGTTCCGGCGGCATGTAGGCGGTGCTGCCGACCGCGAACCCGGCGACGGTCACGCGCGAGCCATAGCCGCGGCGCTGGGCGATGCCGAAATCGGTGAGCAGCGGGCGGTCGCCATCGTCGAACAACACGTTCTCGGGCTTGACGTCGCGGTGCACCACGCCGCGGCCGTGCGCGTATTCGAGCGCATCGAGCAGCGAGCGCAGGATGTGGCGAACCGCGTCTTCGTTGCCGGCGTAGTCGCGCTGGCCGAGGTGGCCGCGCGCGAGGTAGGGCATGGTGAACCATGGCAGGCCGTCGCCGCTGCGGCCGACGTCGTGGATGCCGATGATGTTGGGGTGCTTGAGCCGGGCGATGGTGCGGGTTTCGTTCTCGAAGCGGCGGCGGCTGACTTCGTCTTCCAGCGCTTCGGGGCGCATGAGCTTGAGCGCGACTTCGCGGCCGAGCGAGGCTTGTTCGGCGAGGTAGACGGTGGACATGCCGCCGTCGCCGAGCACCCGCAGCAGGCGGTAGCCCTGGATGGTCGGCGTGTCTCCGCGTTGCGCGGCTTTCGGCATCGTCGGTCGGTGTCCCCCCGGGATCGCGGAGCATAGCGCGTCGCGGCGGCGAATCGCCCGGACCGCCCGAATCCGGGATTTGCGTCACGGTCGCCCTTCAGGGCGCGACCGGTTGGCGGGATTGGCGAATGTCGGGTCGAGACCCGCCCTACATGTCAATGCGATTCGTAGGGCGGGTTTTAACTCGTCTTCCGCGGGTTTTCGTACCGGCGTATTCCGCAGAACGGTTCAATCCCTTAGTTGATGATTTCGCCGGTACCGGACTCCACGAATTTCTTCAGTTGCCGGATGAATTGCGGGTCGTGGGATTCCCAATTTTCAAGCTCGCCGACGATTTTCAAGGGCTGCTCGCTGCGATACGAGCGTGTCGGGTTGCCCGGGAATTTCTTGTTCGTGACATTCGGGTCGTCTTCGAATCGCCCGGTCGGAACCACAACATAGACACGGGGCCTGCCCGATCCCTTCGCGATTTCCGCCGCAAGACCGGCTCCCTTTGACAGGGTCGTGAAATAGACGTGGTTCATCACCACGCTATCCCGGTAATTGGATATGAAACCTGCGGTCAGCATGTCGCCGATCGACAGGTCCGCCCTGGTGCCGTGATAGAACGGCCCGGCGACTGAAGCGCAATTCTCGAGGGAAACCGGAGTCCAATCATCGTCGATATCGAACATCGTGATGTCGTCCGTGTTGCCTGCCTTGTCGACAGGGCGGCGATTCTAGTTTTCGCCTGCAGCCTTGCCGCAATCCCCCGCGACTGATATAAATTGATGGTGGGAGGCGCGGCGCGCCTCCTTTTTCATTTGCGGCACGCGGCAGCGCATCTTGTGGCGAGCATTCCCCGCCGTTTTCAACGCCCCTGCTTCCTCCGCACGTACAACTGCTTGCGCACGCGGGCGACGACTTCGCCCTCGGCATCGGTGACGGTGTTCTCGAGCCAGCGCAGCGCCTTGTCGCCACCGGCGGTAGCGGCGCGGATTTCGTCCAGCGCCGCGTCGTCGAGTTGGAACACGGACTCGACCGTACCCTTGCCGGGTTTCACGAATTCGATCTCGCCGGCCTTGTCCCAGACGATGTAATCCGGGCCCAGCGCGTGCATCGCCAACAGCATCCAGAACGGATCGCACATCGCGAACAGGCTGCCGCCGAAATGCGTGCCGACCGCATTGCGGTTCCACGCATGCATGCGCAAGCGCACCCGCGCGCTGCGCCAGTCCTCGCCGATCTCCATCACCCGGATGCCGGTGAACAGGAACGGCGGCCACAGGTTGAGCAGGCGCCGCAACGAACGCGGCGAATCGACGCGCAGCATGTCAGGACAGCAGCAGCGAAGACATCTGCCGGCGGTAGCGGCCGACCAGGTCTTCGTCGTCGATGATGCGGAACGCGTCGATCAGCGCCTTGCGCGGCAGACCGTCGGCGTAGCCGCGGTCGCGGCGCAGCATTTCCATGAACTGCTGCAATCCCGATTCGGCGTCGCCGGAAACGATCGCATGCGCCCCGAGCAGGTGGCGTGCGCGCAGGTCGTCGGGATTCGCGTCGATGGCCGCACGCAGCGTTTCCACCGGAGGCGCATCCTTGAGCAGCGCAGCGAAGCCGAGTCGCGCGCGCGCATTCACGGCGCGGTCGTCTGTGGCGAGGTTGGCGGGCAGGGCGTCGATCAGCTGTTCGGCTTCGGTCGCGGCGCCGGTGCGCAGCAGCGCGAGCGCGAGGTCGAGCTTCAGTTCGGCCTTGTCCGGCTCGGCTTCGATCTGCTTGCGCAGGCGCATCACTTCCTCGTGCGGATCGAGCGGCGCGGCGGGCACGTCTTCGACTGCCGGTTCGCCTGCATCCGCCGGCAAGGGTTCGATGCCGTGGTGCTTGAGGAATTCGCGTAGCTGGCCTTCGGGCAGCGCGCCGGGGAAGCCGTCGAGCAGTTGTCCGTCCTTGACCAGCATGACCGTCGGCACCGAGCGGATCTGGAACGCGGCGGCGAGTTCCTGCTCCTTGTCGACATCGACCTTCGCCAGTTCGAACGCGCCGTGGTAATCGGCGGCGAGCTTCTCGAGGATCGGGCCGAGGGTCTTGCACGGGCCGCACCAGGTCGCCCAGAAATCGACCAGCACCGGCACCTGCAGCGAGCGCTGGATGACGTCGGTTTCGAAAGTGGCGGCGGTGGCGTCGAAGACGTGCGGGGCGTGGACTGTGGCGTCGGTCATGGCGGCGGGAGTGCGGGGGATCTGGTGGAAATGGGTGCGGTCTCGCGCGGATGCAAGCCCGCGCTCAGCCGTGGCGCAGCTTGAGCGCGAGGATGGTCGCGGCGAGGACGAAGGTGATCGCGTTCGAGACGATCATCGGCCACGAGTGCAGAACGATGCCGTAGCCGAACCAGAAGCCGATGCCAACCGTGAACAGCGCGTACATCCACAGCGAGATGGCGTGGGTCTCGCGGCTGCGGATGGTCTTCGCCGCCTGGGGCAGGAACGAAACGGTGGTCAGCGTCGCCGCGGCATAGCCCATCCATTCGCCGCTCATGGCGAAGCTTGCTTGTAGACCTTGCCGCCCTTCATCACGAACCCGACCTGCTTCATCAGCGAGATGTCGGCGAGCGGATCGCCCGGCACCGCGACGATGTCGGCGAACTTGCCGGCCTCGACGCTGCCGACGTCGCGGTCCATGCGCAGCAGCTTCGCCGCGTTGCGGGTCGCGGCCTGCAGCGCGAACGCGGGCGGCATGCCGGCTTTCACCATCAGTTCGAACTCGTGCGCGTTCTCGCCGTGCGGATACACGCCGGCGTCGGTGCCGAAGGCGATCGGCACGCCGGCGCGGTAGGCCTTGCCCGCGGTCTGCATGATCTGCGCGCCGACCTTGCGCGCCTTCGCCGCGACCTGCGGCGGGTACCAGCCGGCATCGGCCTTCCCGGCCACGAATTCGCCGGCGATGATCGTCGGTACGTACCAGGTGCCGTGCTGCTTCATCAGCTTCATGTCCTGGTCGTCCATGAAGGTGCCGTGCTCGATCGAATCGACCCCGGCCAGCACCGCGCGGCGAATGGCCTCGGCGCCGTGCGCGTGCGCCGCGACCGGATAGCCGTAGTCCTTCGCCGCGGTCACCAGCGCCTTCAGTTCCTCTTCGGTCAGCTGCGCGTTGTCGGCGCTGGCGCTTTCGTCGAGCACGCCGCCCGAGGGCATGATCTTGATCAGGTCGACGCCGTCCTTGTAATGCTGGCGGATCGCCTTCCACGCATCTTCCGGCCCGTTGATGATGCCCTTGTCCGGGCCGGGATCGCCCATCAGGTCGGCGCGGTAGCCGTCGCTGCCGTCGGCGTGGCCGCCGGTGGAGCCGATCGGCAAGCCGGCGCTGAGGATGCGCGGGCCGTCGATCAGCCCGGAATTCACCGCGTTGCGCAGGGCAATGGATTCGTTGGCGTTGTCGCCGACGTTGCGCACCGTGGTGAAGCCCGCGCGCAGCGTGCGCCCGGCATAGACCGTGCCCTCGATCGCGTAGTCGGCCGGGTTCAGGCGGAACTGGTCGGAGTAGGTGGATGGACTGAACTGGCTGGTGAGGTGCACGTGGCTGTCGATCAGCCCGGGCAGGCAGGTGTCGCCGCCGAGTTCGACCACGCTCGCGCCGGCGGGAATGGCGATCGCGCCGGGCTGCACCGATTCGATCCGCTCGCCGCGCACCACGATGCTGGTTTCGCCGAGCAGGCGGCCACTGCCGGAGTCGAACAGGTGGCCGCAATGCAGCACGCTGACGGCCGCGGCCGCAGAGACCGGTGCATCGGCGGCGAAGGCGGGCAGCACGAAGGCGGACAGCGCGCAGGACAGCGCGAGCAGGCGATGGCGGAGCATGGCGGTTTCCCCTTGAGGCTCGCGCCATCCTAACCCCGCATGGCGCGCGCTGAATCGCTGCGCTAGGCTCGCGCGTCGCCTTCCGGGTCGTGCCATGCGCCTGCCGCTGCTTCCCTACCGCAAACCGACGCCCGGTCGCGATTACTGGGTGATCGACGATGCGCTGCCGGACGCCGACGCATTGCGCGCGCGCTGCCTCGCGCGCACCGACTGGATCGAGGGCTGGCCGCACAAGCCGGAAAGCTGGCCCGGGCTGCGTAGCATCCCGGCGCTGGACGAGGCGGAACTGGCCCATGTCGAGACGCTGGTGCGCAAGGCCACCGGCGCGAAGAAGCTGTGGGTGGAAACCGCGGGCGATGGCACCACGCTCAACCACAATTGCGTGCAGGTGGTCGGCGCCGGCGAATGCGAGCCGCGCCCGCATACCGATTCGCTGGCGCTGTGCCGCTACGCCGCGGTGCTGTACCTCAATCCCGTCGCGCCCGAGGACTGCGGCACCGCCTTCTACCGCCAGCGCCTCCCGGGCGGGCAGCGCGGCGGCAATTTCGTTTCCCCGCCGCACAAGAACCTGGTCGAGGCGCTGGGCACGCGTTTCGTCCCGCCGGACGCCTTCGCCGAGGACGTGCGCATTCCCAACCGCTTCAACCGCCTGCTGCTGTACCGCGCCAACCTGATCCACAGCGCCACCGGCTATTCCGGCCGGACGCTGGAGGACAAGCGCATGGCCGCGGTGTTCTTCTGGATGGCATGAAGAAAGGCGAGGGCCGCATGGCGGCCCATGCTGCACTGCGGTAGGCTGTCCGGCCATTCATCCAGTGCCTCCAGCCGTGTCCGCAGAGCCTGCCGCCTACGATCCCAAGGCCATCGAGCCGGCCGCCCAGTCGTTCTGGGCCGGTAGCCGCGCGTTCGAGGTGAAGGAAGACGATCCGCGGCCGAAGTACTACTGCCTGTCGATGCTGCCGTATCCCTCGGGCGCGCTGCACGTGGGCCACGTGCGCAACTACACCATCGGCGACGTCATCAGCCGCTTCAAGCGCATGACCGGCCACAACGTGCTGCAGCCGATGGGCTGGGACGCGTTCGGGCTGCCGGCCGAGAACGCCGCGATCAAGAACAAGACCGCGCCGGCGAAGTGGACCTACGCCAACATCGAGCACATGCGCGCGCAGCTGAAGTCCATGGGTTACGCCATCGACTGGTCGCGCGAATTCGCCACCTGCCGCCCCGACTACTACGCGCACGAGCAGCGCATGTTCGTGCGCCTGCTGAAGAAGGGCATCGCCTACCGCAGGAACTCGGTGGTGAATTGGGATCCGGTCGACCAGACCGTGCTCGCCAACGAACAGGTGATCGACGGCCGCGGCTGGCGCACCGGCGCACTGGTCGAAAAGCGCGAGATCCCGCAGTGGTTCCTGCGCATCACCGACTACGCGCAGGAACTGCTCGACGGCCTCGATCGTTTGCCGGGATGGCCGGAATCGGTCAAGACCATGCAGCGCAACTGGGTCGGCCGCAGCGAAGGACTCGAGATCCGTTTCGAAGTCGCCGGCGGATACGAGCCGTTGACCGTGTTCACCACGCGCCCCGACACGCTGATGGGCGTCACCTTCGTCAGCATCGCCGGCGAACATCCGCTGGCGGCCGCTGCGGCGAAAGACAATCCGCAACTCGCCGCGTTCCTGCGGGAACTGAAGCAGGGCGGCGTCTCCGAAGCGGAACTGGAGACGCAGGAAAAGCGCGGCATGGACACCGGCCTGCGCGCCATCCATCCGGTCAGCGGCGAGGAAGTGCCGGTCTGGGTCGCGAACTTCGTGTTGATGGGCTACGGCACCGGCGCGGTGATGGCGGTGCCCGGCCACGACGAGCGCGATTTCGAATTCGCGCACAAGTACGACCTGCCGATCAGGCAGGTGATCGCCCTGCGCACGCCGCTGCCGCCGCACCTCGCGCCGCAACTGGCCTACGACCCGGACGTGTGGAAGGACTGGTACGCGGACAAGACCAATGCCGCGGCGATGTGCGTCAACTCGGGCGTCATCGACGGGCTGGGCTACAAGGCCGCGTTCGACAAGATCGCCGAGGTGCTGGGCGAAGCCGCCACGCGCAAGGTCAACTTCCGCCTGCGCGACTGGGGCGTTTCGCGCCAGCGCTACTGGGGTTGCCCGATCCCGGTCGTCTACTGCGATACCTGCGGCGCGGTGCCCGTGCCCGAAGACCAGTTGCCGGTGCTGCTGCCGGAGAACGTGGAAGACGCGTTCGCCTCGGGAGACGTGCATTCGCCGATCAAGTCCGATCCGCAGTGGCGCAAGACCACCTGCCCGCAATGCGGCAAGCCGGCCGAGCGCGAGACCGACACCTTCGACACCTTCATGGAGTCGAGCTGGTACTACGCGCGCTACACCTCGCCGGGTGCGAGCGACATGGTCGACGAACGCGCGAAATACTGGCTGCCGGTGGACCAGTACATCGGCGGCATCGAGCACGCGATCCTGCACCTGCTGTACTTCCGCTTCTACCACAAGCTGTTGCGCGACCAGGGCCTGGTCGGCAGCGATGAGCCTGCGACGAATTTGCTGACGCAGGGCATGGTGATCGCCGAGACCTACTACCGCGACAACGCCAACGGTTCGAAGGATTGGATCAATCCCGCGGACGTGGCGGTGCAGCGCGACGAGAAGGGACATGTCATCGGCGCGACGCTCAAGGCGGACGGCAAGCCGGTGTTGATCGGCGGCACCGAGAAGATGTCGAAGTCGAAGAACAACGGCGTCGACCCGCAGGCGATGGTGGAGAAATACGGCGCCGACACCGTGCGCCTGTTCTCGATGTTCGCCGCGCCGCCGGAGCAATCGCTGGAATGGAACGAAGCCGGCGTCGAGGGCATGGCCCGGTTCCTGCGCCGGTTCTGGCGCGAGGTGACCACGCACGCCGCGCAGCCGGATCATCCCGAGGTCGATGTTTCGAAACTCGATGCCGGACAGAAGGCGCTGCGCCGGCAACTGCACGAAACCATCCAGAAGGTCGGCGACGACTACGGCCGTCGCCACAGCTTCAACACCGCGATCGCGGCGCTGATGGAGCTGCTGAACCACGTCGCGAAGTTCGGCGACATGTCCGAGCAGGGGCGCGCCGTCCGGCACGAAGCGCTGCAGGCCATGGTGCTGTTGCTGAACCCGGTCACGCCGCACGTCAGCCATGCGTTGTGGCAGGTGCTGGGCCATCCGCAAACCCTGCTCGAGGACGTGCCGTTCCCGCAGGCCGACCCGGCGGCGCTGGTGCGCGACGCGGTCACGCTGGCGGTGCAGGTCAACGGCAAGCTGCGCGGCACGATAGAAATTGCCCCGGACGCGGCCCGCGAGGCGGTCGAGGCCGCGGCCTTGGCCGAACCCAATGTGGCGAAGTTCCTCGAGGGCCAGGCGGTGAAGAAGGTGATCGTGGTGCCCGGCAAGATCGTGAACATCGTGATCGCCGGCTGACTGGCCGGCTTGCCGGCCCCCGCGGCCTCGTCCAGACTGGTGCGATGAAGCCGACCCGGACCATCCTCCTGCTCGCCGCGACGCTCGCGCTCGCGGCCTGCGGTTTCCACCTGCGCAAGGGCGTGAACCTGCCCGCCGACCTCGGCCCCCTGCGGGTGGTGTCCACGACCCGCTACAGCCAGCTGGCCGAAGCTTTGTCGCAGGCGCTGGCGCGCTCGGGCGCGGTCCCGGCGCCGGATCCGGTCGATGCCGCCGCGCAACCGGACGAGGCGCAATCCACGATCTCGCCGCCGGCGACGGATGCCGCGGCCCCGGTCGCGCCGCAGGCCACGCCGGTGGCGACGCTCAACATCCGCAAGGAACGCTGGGGCAGCCTGCCGCTGTCGATCGATTCCCGCGGTCGTGCGCAGGAACTGAGCCTGCGCTACGCGGTGGAATTCGACCTGCTGCGCGCCGACGGCAGCGTGCTGGTCCCGCGGCAGGTGGTGGAACTCGCGCGCAGTTACGTGACCGTGCCCGACAACAGCATCGGCAGCGACAGCGAGCAGGAAATCCTGGCCAAGGAAATGCAGCGCGACATGGTCGCCTCGATCATGCGCCGCATCGATGCCGCGCTGCAGGTGACCGGCCCGGTCGGCGGCGAAACGCCCCCGCCCGCGGACGCCACGCCCGAGCCGGCCACGCAACAGCCCGCGGAACAGTCCGCGCCGCCGCCCACGCCCTGAGCGACGCGCGATGCCGATTGCGCCGGACGCATTGCCTGCGCGCCTCGCCGGGGAACCGCTGCGCCCGGCCTACCTGATCGCGGGCGCGGAAGCCCTGCTGGTGCTGGAAGCCGCCGATGCGGTGCGCGCCGCCGCGCGCGAGCAGGGTTGTTCCGAACGCGAGGTGTTCGAGGTCGATGCCCGCGGTTTCGATTGGAACGCCTTCGCCGCGCAGGTCAACGCCCCCAGCCTGTTTTCCGCGCGGCGCCTGCTGGAACTGCACCTGCCCACCGGCAAGCCCGGCAGGGAAGGCGGCGAGGCCATCGAGGAATTCTGCTCGAACCCGCCGCCGGACGTGACCCTGCTGGTGCTCGCCGGTGCGTGGAGCCGGCAGCACGGCGGCAAATGGAGCGAAGCGATTTCGCGCATCGGGCATTTCGTCGAAGTGCGCGAGGTGCGCGCGCACGAACTGCCGAACTGGCTGGAACGCCGCCTGCGCGCGCGCGGGTTGCGCGCCGACGCCGGCGCGGTGCAGCTGCTCGCCGAGCGCGTGCAGGGCAACCTGCTGGCCGCGGCGCAGGAAGTCGACAAGCTCGCGCTGCTCGACGACGGCCGCACGCTCGATGCCGCGCGCATGGAACAGCTGATCGCCGAATCCGCGCGCTACGATGTATTCGGCCTGGTCGATGCGGCGCTGAATGGGCAGTCCGTACAGGTCGCGCGCATGCTCGCCGGACTGCAGGCCGAAGGCGAAGCCGTGCCCGCGTTGATGGGCATGGTGACGATGGAATTGCAGCGCGCGGCGGCGCTGGCGCAGGCCAAGGCACGCGGCGGCAACCTCGCTGCGGAATTCCGCGCGCAACGGGTCTGGGATTCGAAGCAGGCCGCGTACACGCGCGCGCTGTCGCGGCACGACGCGGCGCAGTGGGAACGCTTCGTCGCCGAGGCCGGGCGCGTCGATCGCATTTCCAAGGGCCGCGCGCCGGGCGATGCCTGGCGCCAGCTCGAACGCCTGCTGCTCGCGGTCGCGGACGTGAAGGCACGGCGCATGCTCGCGGCCTGAGCGCGATGCTGGAAATCCTCTACGGCGGCAGTTTCGACCCGGTGCACGAAGGCCACCTCGCGGTGGCGCGCAACGCGCGCGACGCGGTCGCGGCCGAAGTGCGGCTGATGCCGGCGGCGGATCCGCCGCACAAGGGCCCGCTGCACGCCGATGCGCGGCAACGCTTGGCGATGCTGGAACTCGCCATCGACGGCGAACGCGGACTCGGCATCGAAGCCTGCGAACTCGAACGCAACGGACCTTCGTACACGGTCGACACGCTCCGCTTGCTGCGCGCAGCGCGCGTCCGCGAACGGCCGCTGGCGATCCTCGTCGGCGCGGACAGCTTCCTGTCGCTGCCGAGCTGGAAGGAATGGCGTTCGTTGTTCGAGCTCACCCACATCGTGATCGCCGAACGCGGCGGCAGCGGGTTCGACCCATCGGTGCTGCCCGACGCGCTGGCCGAAGCGACCGCTGGGCGCTGGGCGCAGGCGCCCGACGAGCTGCATCGCCTTGCCTGCGGCCTGGTCCTGCGCCTGGACCAGCCGCTGCGGCCGGAATCCGCCAGCGAGGTGCGCCGTCGCATCGCGGCGGGTGGGGACTGGCGGGCACTGGTGCCGCCATCCGTCGCCGCTTACATCGTCGGGAACCGGCTGTACGGGGCCAGCACCGGCGCTTCGCTATAATTGCCCCCGTTCCCGCACGCCGAGCCCCGCACCCTTGACCAGCCCCGCCCAGGTCATCAAGACCCGCCTTCCCAACCCGCCGCCCTCGGCCGAAGCCTTGCTGAAAACCGTGCATGCGGCTGTCGGGGAACTCAAGGCCCGGGATGTCGTCCAGATCGACGTGCGCGGCAAGAGCAGCGTCTGCGATTTCATGGTCGTCGCGTCGGGCACCTCGACCCGCCACGTGAAGTCGATCGCGGACGAGGTGGTGAAGTTCGCGAAGAAGCTCGACGTGCAGCCGCTGGGCGTGGAAGGCGAGCGCGAGGCCGAATGGGTGCTGGTCGACCTCGGCGACGTGGTGGTGCACGTGATGCTGCCGCGGGTGCGCGAG
>Ga0209023_10006261_pt1 | contig 12609 bp, 8 predicted proteins | sample LakOneMetagenome_FD_187468 | JGI IMG/M metagenome (GOLD analysis project Ga0209023, IMG submission 187468) | Freshwater and sediment microbial communities from Lake Erie, Canada (SPAdes) (version 2) | ecosystem: Environmental > Aquatic > Freshwater > Lentic | place: Lake Erie, Canada | collected... | reverse complement strand
CGTGGAGCCGGTGAAGGTGACCTTGCGGATCACCGGGTGCGGGATCAGGTAGCCGGAAATCTCGGCCGGGTCGCCGAACACGAGGCCGACGACGCCGGGCGGCAGGCCGGCATCCACAAAACACTGCAGCAGCGCGGCCGGCGAAGCCGGGGTCTCTTCCGGCGCCTTGCACAGGAAGGAGCAGCCGGTGGCCAGCGCCGCAGCCAGCTTGCGCACGATCTGGTTGATCGGGAAGTTCCACGGCGTGAAGGCGGCGACCGGACCGACCGGCTCCTTCAGCACCAGCTGCTGGGCAGCCGGATTGCGCGACGGGACGATGCGTCCATACACGCGCATGCCTTCGGCGGCGAACCAGTCGATGATCTCGGCGCCGGCCAGCACCTCGCCCTTGGCTTCGGCCAGGGGCTTGCCCTGCTCCTGGGTCAGCAGGCGCGCGATGTCGCCGGCGCGCTCGCGCAGCAGGTTGGCCGCGCGGCGCATGACGGCGGCGCGTTCCGCCGCAGGCACGGCGCGCCAGGTCTCGAAGCCCTTCTGGGCCGCTGCCAGCGCGCGGTCCAGGTCGGCGATGCTGGCGTGGGCCACGCTGCCGATCGGCTGGCCGGTGGCCGGGTTCAGGACGGGGATGGTCTTGCCGCCGCTGGCGTCTTGCCATTCGTTGGCGATGAGGAGGCGGGTGTCGGGGTAGCTGGACGTCGTCATGGCGGATCGATTCCTGTCGAAGAAAAAAACGATATTACCCTATACGAGGTTGTCCGCGCCGGCGACGCGCCGGCAATCCCGGGAATGGCTAGTCCGCCAGACGCAGCGCCAGGCCGGACCCGCCCGGCGCCGGGTAGGTCGTCCGGTAGGCATGATCCATTTTCAGCTGTTCGTCGTCCCATGGGCTGGTCAGGGCCGTACGGTAGTTGAAGAGCAGGTGCACGCTCCCCGCGCCGTGACGGATGACGCGCGCGATCGCCTCTGCGTCCGGATGGCGAAAATATTTGCCATCGCTCGAGACGACGTAGCGCTCGCAGGCCAGCTTGTCCAGCAGTGATGGGCTGACATTGGCCCGGCTCCCATGATGCGGCAGCTTCACAAGGTCCACCCTCAACCGGGTGCCGCCTTCTTCGCGCAGCAGCGCGGAAATCCCTTGTTCGACCACGTCTGGAAAAGCGTCGCCCAGCAGCAGCAGCCGCACGCCGGCGTATTCCAGCAGCATGGCGATGCTGCTGCCGTTGGCGATCGCATTGTCCTGCTCGAATGGCCGCGCCGCGAGCGCGTCAATGTCGGGGGAACCGGGGCCGACGAAGCTGTGTGGAGGGGCCAGCCGCTCGATGGCCCTCAGGCGCGCCATCACTTCTTCGCTGGCGTCGGGTTCGATCCCGGCCTTTTCGAGTTCGGTGTTCCATTCCTTGTGCAGCAGAAGCAGTTCGGTGCGGGTCGGCGAGAGCAGGAATGCACTCGCGCCGCCCGGCAACTGCACCCGCGCGCCCGCCATGATGGCGCCGCCGCCGAACGCCGTATTCCATTTGATGCCGCGCTCCTTGATCAGGGCGCCCAGGTATTCGCCCTGCAGGACACTGTAGGGCACGCCGGCGAGCGGCGCCGTCGGCGGCGTCACCGAACGGATCTGGCGCAAGCCGTTGAACCAGATCTCGCGCACCTTCAGGCCAAGGGCTTCGTCGCGCAGCAGCCGGATGATGCCTTCGATATGGTCGCCGTCGATATGGGTCACGACCAGCAGGTCGAGATAACGGTCCTCCGGCGCGAGCGCTGCGATACGTTCGCGCAGGCCGGCATAGGCGAACGCCGGGCCACCGTCGACCAGGATCCGGGTCGGCGCGGCGGCGTCGCCGTATTCGATCCACAGGCTGTCGCCGTGGCGCGCGGGTAGCACGTCGATGTGCAGCATGACGCCTCCTATAGCGAACAGTCCGGCAGCGGCAGGATGCCGGCAACCGTATCGGATCTGACATGGCGCCGCAGTGCGGCGTCGGCCAGCGCGTAACCCCAGTTGACCAGGTTGGCCTGTTCCCGTTCGCTGAAGCGGTCCAGGCGCGTGCGGATGTCCGCCAGTTCGCCGGAAACCTTGCTGTCCCTGCACAGCGGATCGCCCAGGCCGTAGGCGCCGATTTCGGTGCCGATTCCCCAGTACGCCCCTTTCAGGCTGCCCGAGCGCAGGCGGGCGACCAGTTCCCGCTTGCGCAGCGCGCGCTGCTGGTCGGTGCAGATGTCCAGGACGCGCAGCGCCTGCTTGTGCCAGATTGCGGAAGGCGCGGCCTCGATATCGAGCGGCGCGCCGGCATCGCTGACCAGCACGGTCTCGTAGCGGTCCCAGATTGCCTCCATGCCCATGTTGTCGTAGACCCCGCCGTCGGTCAGCATCATGCGCCTGCGCAGCCCTTCCTGGCCGTACAGGAAGGCGCCATCGGTCTCGGTCCAGGCCGACGCATCGGTATCGACATACACCGGCGAGAGCACGGGCGGAAAGGCGCTGGATGCAGCCACCACGCGCGCCAACCCTATCCTGGGCCTGTCGAGCTTGCCGAGCTTGTAGTCGGCCAGGTATTTGCGCGACATGCGCACGCTCGATCCGGTTTGCAGGCTGGTTGCATAGAACACGAAGGCCGGTCCCTCCCCCTCCGGAGGCAGATCCTGCAGCGTCGCCTGCCCGAACAGGCCCTCTTCATACTTCTCCTGGACGCGGTCGCCGATACTGTCGACCAGCGACAGCAGCCCCCCGATTCCGGCTGCGGTGTCGATTCCCTTGAGACAGAAGTGCATCAAGGGTTCGGCCACCACCTCCTGGAAATTGGTGGCGACACCTTCGCGGAACGTCAACCGGCGCCAGTGCAGGCCGAGCACGCCGCTGGCGATCGAGCCGCCGGAGACGCTGGTAATGCGCCTGATAGAGGGCAGCAACCCGATGTCGTTCAGGCGCCACAAGCTGCCCAGGTTGAACAAGGTGGCCCGGAAGCCCCCGCCAGACAACGCCAGTCCAATCCCTGCTTCAGCCATGTCCTTCCTCCCTTTGAATCGACGGCAGCGCGCCGTCAGCGTGCTACACAGCCAGCCGCACGGCTGGATCTCCCATGATCACGTAATTGCGTGCGTCGTTATGCGCAGTCCACATGCCCGCCAGTTCCTCCGCATTCTCGACGCGCATGCCGTTGGCCACCGCCTGCAGCTGCATTGTCAGCGCTGCGGCAAGCTCTCCATGCTGGGTCCGGAACACTTCCATCGCATGGCCGACCGGTTGTCCGTCCATCATGCGAAACAGCGTGTCTTCGAAAACGCCCAGCTGCGCCTGCCGGGTGCCGGGCCAGGCAAACGACCAGCCCCAGGCGCGATCGACGTGCCCCACCACCGCCAGGGCGCCGCCGTCGGGGTGGCCCAGCATGCGCCGGACCAGCGGCGCCACCATCGCTGCCGGCGCGATTCGCGGCGCCTGGCTGCCCGCCTGCACGGGCGCGAAATCATCGCGCTCGGGCGTGCCGGCGCCGTAGCAGGCGAAATGCATCGCGATCAGGCCCGCCGGGCCATCCTGACGCCCGGCGTCGTCGCCGGAAAAAAAGAAGTCCGGCGGCAATGGGCCAACGTGATCGACCGGGCCCGGCCAGTCCTGGCACAACAGTGCGCCCTGGTTGCGCGCCTGCTGGGGGTGGCCGCTCGGGTAGCCCACGCCATGCGTTGCCGAAAACAGCAGCGCCGGACCGCGCCCGACCAGCGCCGCCAGGCGTGCTTTGGTCGCATATTCGCCGACGGATACGGCGCAGTCCCAGTCGGTATTTTCTTCACGTGCCCGCACGGAAGCAGCCAGCGGCGTGATCAGATGCGCGCTCGACTGTTGTGTGGCGTCGTCGTCCGGGCAGCTGGGGCCGAAGAATGCCGCACTGCGCGAGCGCTTCATTTTTCCCTGTTCGGCATCGACGACACTGCGCGCATAGCTGGCGTATTCCTCGGGCGTGTCGAAGGCAATGCGGCCGACCGCATACTGCAGGCCCAGTTCGTACTGGAACTCGAACGGGATTCGGTCGGGGCCGCCGACCAGCAGCAGATAGTAGGGGACATACCGTGGATCGGCCGGTTGCCCGGGGGCGCTGCCATGCGCCACCAGGAAGGCGTCCTTGGTCATGCCGGTCCGGTAGCCGTCTTGGTCCACATACATCCGAAACCAGGGCTTGTGCGCGTTGGCCTGCTCGCGCCGCCAGTCCAGCAAGGGCTGCAGTGCCGCGCGCACGGCAGCCGATTCGCCCTGCGCGAACAGAACACCCCAGCCGCTGCTCCCGAGGCATAGCGGATCGATGCCATACTTGAGCGCGTAGACATTCTCGCTGCCCCAGGCAAGCATGTGCATGGCCGCGTGCGCGGCGTCCTGGCGCAGGGCCGCGCGGCGCACCAGCGCCTTCAAGTCCTCCAGCGGCGCCAGGTAGGCCCCGGTGCTCCCATCAATGCCATTTCTTCCAAACATTACGGCCTCCCCGATTTGCACACCTTGTATTTGCTCCTCTCTTGCACCGTCTCGCAGGCGAGCGCGAGCAGGCTTTCCATGCGCAGGTCGAACATGCGCGGCGTGGCGCCGCCGCTCAGCAACAGGTCGCCCTGCCCCGACAACGCGACCGGCGCCGGCATGCCTTTTTGCGTCAGGGCCCGGCCGAGGCGGCGGTATTCGAAGCGTTTGTCGCTCGTTTTGTATTTTTCCCAGAGCAGGATGCGTCCTTCGATATCGGCCGAGACCATCATCTCGGCGCCGTTCCTGACGGCGAAATGCAGCGAAGCGATGTCGCTCTCATGCAAGGGGGTGAGACGATTCGTGCTGCCGTTGGCCAGGTCGAGGATGAAAATGTCGGGGTCGGCCGTGCCGATGGCGAGATAGCGCGGATCGGACGTAAAGGCAAGCGTGGTCAGCTTCATGGCCGGCGCCTGGAAGGTGAGCCGGCCCCAGCCGCCGCGATGCAGGCGAATCGTGGAGTCGCCTTCGAGCGCGGCCAGGTGCTTGCCGTCGGCGCTGTAGGCCAGGGCGCGGATCACGGCGCCGTGGTCGGTTCTGCCATCCAGGGTCGGTGCGGCCGCGCCCAGGCTGAGCACGCACAGCGCACTGCCGGATGCGATCGCCAGTTGCTGCGCGCCGCCAGCCGGGTTGAAGGCCAGGCTGTACGCTTTCTCGCCCTGGAGCCGCCCCGGGGGGCACAGTCCGCGCGGCAGCGCATGGAGCAGCGCACCGTTGCGATCGAGCAGGCGGACCGGTTCGTCGGCACTGCCGGCGAGGGCGACCATGCGGCCATCGGCCGACAGGGCAAGCGCGGTGAGCGTATTGACGCCGCCCGGAATCGGCGGGTGCGACTGGTAGGCCGAGAGCGGCTTGCCTGTGCCGTGATGCACCGACAGCATCGATCCGGCGCCCATCACCACGGTGCCGCCATCGGCCGACATGGCGGCGTGATACGCTTGCGCGGGCCTGCTGCCGAAGCTGGCCGTCAATGGGAGTCCACGGGTCGGCAGCGGTCCCGCGGCGTCAAGGTCGACCAGTGAAATCGCGGAGCCGCCGCCGACGGCGATCACCCGGCCCTGCTGCGATGGATAGGGTGCGAATGCGACGCTGAAGAGCTGTTCCTGGAAGCGCAGCGGCCCGGGTATCGCCCGTTTGGTGCGCGCCTGTGGGGGCAGCAGATCGGCAATGCCCAGACTGCGGCTGTCCCCACCGGTGTACGCCAGCATGCTGCCGTCCGGCGAAAACGCCAGGGCGTGGGCTCCACCATCCACACCGGAGAGCCGTTGATCCGGCGCGCGCACGGGCGTGGTGGCGGCATGCTCCCATATTGCGATATGGCTGAGCCTGGGTCCATCGGCCTGCTCGCGCGTCCAGCCGCTCGCGGCCAGGCGGTCGCTGCGCGCGTCGTAGGACAGGCCTTGGATCGCCGCCTGGCGGGTCGTAGCGCCAGATGCCGCAGCACTGCTGAAGAAGTCGAGCTGCATGGTCTTTTGCGGCGCGATTGCAGGTGCGCCGGGGGTGCGCCATGGCCAGATCCGGACGATCCCGCTCGCATCGCCAAACGCCAGTTTACCTCCCGGCATGAACACCATGGACGCGATCGCGCCGCCCTCGCCCGCCGGCCGCAACACCGCCGCCGGATCCTGCGGGCGGTCGAGGTCCTGGACCCGCACCTCACCGTTCCACAGGGCCGTCGCCAGTATTGATTGACCCTCGAATGCGACCGCGCCGACCTGCGCAGGATACGCGAAAGTCAGCGCAGGGGCGCCGGGCGCCCCGATGCGCCAGACTTCGACCACGCCGGAGGCGCCGCCGATCGCCAGCCGGTCTCCTGCCGCATTGAACGCCACCGTATAGGCCTGGCCCTTTTGCGCGAAGCGCCGGACTGGCAAGATCGGGTTGTCCAGGTCCCACAGCAGGACCGCACCGTCGGCACTGGCCGAGGCGAGGAGCTTGCGCTGAGGATGAAACGCCAGTTGCCGAACCGATGCGCTGTGGCCGAGCGGGCCGGCGAGGCGCGTCTGCGCAGGCGGCACCGCGACCAGGCCCGCCAGCAGCGCCGCGTTGATGCTCCTGTAGAGGCGGTCGCTGACCGAAGGCCTGAGCGGGATGCCGGCGTCGACACCGAGTGCCGGCCAGCGCGGCAGCCTGGCCCAGTTGTCGTAGGCGCTGATCGCGTTATGCAAAGTCATCTCGTACTGGCCCTGCGGCAGCGCCAGCGCCTCACCGTTCAGCTTGTCGATGTACGAGATCTTTTCCTGGAAACGGAAATACACGGCCGCGCACAAGAAGGCGCAGCAGGCGAACACGATCAGCCAGCGTTCGCGCCGGATCGCCTGATGATTGCGCGCCAGGACGGTGAAGCGCTCGATCTCCTTTTCGCTTTCCCTCAAATAATCACGCTCATCCTCGCTGAGCTTGTGCTGCGCAGTCCTTACCCAGCCGACCGCTTCGTCGTAGCGCTGGCGCGACAACAACATGTTGGTGCCTCGCTCGCCGGCCGCCCACAGTTGCGCTTGCCGCTGGAAGGGCTGCAGGTGTGCGCTGCGCCAGCGCTCGTTGCTCACGAGGATGGGCGCGATCATGCGGTCGTGCGTGATCTCGATCCATTCGCGCCCGCCGCGGCGGTCGAAGCGCAGCAAGTGTTCGTTTACCAGTGCCTGTACGCATTCATCGGGCAGGCCCAGGGTCTCGTCCGGCGTGCGCATGACCTGGTTGCGCATCGCCGGCTTGACGACGAGGTGGGTTTCGATCCACGTGCGCAGTTGGCCCTCGCTGCTGCCGCCGTAGCCGGCACTGGCTGCTACCGCGTCGGCGTAGTAGGCTTCCAGGGCCGCGTCGACGGTGTCGCGCGCCTTCGAGTCGGAGAGCATCCACTTGCCATCGAGGTGCTGTTGCCACAACCGGCGGCACACCACCTGCAACTGGACAGGCTCCACATACTCGCCGACCGTCTGCTTCAGTTCCTCGCCGCAGTGGAGCGTCACCGTGGCCAGTTCCGCCGCCAGTTCGTCGACCTGTTCAGGCGGAAGAATGCTGCCCTGCGCCGCGGCCGGTCCGGCGATGGCTTCCCTGGCCTGCGCAATGGTCAGCAGATTGAGGCGAAAGCGCGTGTTCAGGGCGGTCGGCAGGAGGTGGCTGAAGCTGTCGACTTCGGCCAGGTAATCCTCGCGGATGACGAACAAGGCCCAGCGGTTACGGTTGCGCAGCGTCTCGCGCAACTCGCTGAAAAACTGCTCCTTCTTTTCGCGGTCGGTGGGGTCGAGGGTACAGATTTCCTCGAACTGGTCGAAGATCAGCACTTCGAACTTCGAGTCGGCCGGCCCGTCCAGCTCGCAATGCGGACGCTGGCCCAGGAAGTCGGACAGCGAGGGCAAGGTGTTGGATGCCATGGCCTCGCGCTGTTCGACCGTCAGCCCGGTCAGCAGGCATTCCTTGACGCTGCGCACGTAGCGGTTTTCCTTGTCGCCGCGCTGTTCCGGAGAATGCAGGTTGACACGCAGGGTCGGCAAGACCCGGAATTTCTCCTGCTTTCGCAGCAGTGTGACCAGGCCGGCATTGATGAGCGAGGACTTTCCCGCGCCGGATGGCGAGTACAGCAGCACCAGGCGTTCCGCAATCAGGAGGTCGCACAGGTCGCGCAGTTCGCAATCGCGTCCATACAGCCGGTTGCAGGACTGCAGCGGCTTGGGGCCGACGTACGGGTTCTCCGCGTGATCGCGGCCGCGATGCACCGGCGGCTGGCTCAGGCTTGCCTGGTCTGTTTCCATCGCTTGGTCAACTCCTTCAAAAAGTCGTCCGATGTTCCCCAATAAGTCTGGATGTGACGGTTACGGTTGAAGTAGCTCGTCAGGTAGGCACGCGCGGCCACCGGTTCGGCCATGCGGCCGTCGCCCGGTTCGATCTGTACCGCGACACTGGAGTGGTTCATGGCGGACTGGTTTCCTTCGCGCGGCAGCACACCGCGAAACAGCGTGCGGAATTCCCAATCCTCAAAGTGAAAACCAAGAAATACCAGCCCGTTGCTGGCCAGCGCGCGCCGCACATAGGGCGGCATGCTGGTGCGCGGATTGTTCTGGTTGCGTGTGAACCCGACCAGGAAATCGAAGTAATCGTCCTCGGTCAGCACGACCGTGTGACGAAAACTCATGTTCCCGAACACGTAGAAGATGAGCGGCTCCTGGACCGTCGGGCGATATGCGGGATCCTCTTCGAACGCCGATACGGGCCAGCGTTCGACGTCGATGTCCGCATCGTCCTGTTCGAGGGGCCGCCAGCGGCCGACGACGATGCGCGGCCGGCGGCCCTCGGCGACGAGGCTGTCGAACAGCAGGTTGTCGCGGTTGGTGGTCACATAGGTCGTGACGGGCAGGCGCGCCAGCATGGAATACGGCAGCGCGGGCGCCGTGGAGGGCTGCGGCTCTCCAGCCTGGTTTTCGCGCATCTTGTTCCCGATCTGGCGAATCAGCGCATCGAGATAGTCGGCCTGTTCGGCATCGAGCGGAAAATCCTTGAGCAGCGGAGCATGGCGCCGGCGCAGGTCCTGGATCAGGTACTTGCGCAACTGCGACAGCGGAAAGGTACGGTTGCGGCTGTACGCGAGGTATTGCGTCACCTGTTGAAGGTCGTCGCGTTTCTGCGGGGCCATCGGGAAACAATAGTGATCGGCCCAGCTTCCCGCAATATCGCGGGTCGAGCCCAGCACTGCTTCGCTCAGCCCGGTCCCGAGCACCATGACGGTATCGCCGTTGCCGAGGTCTTCGAGCAGGCCATCCCAATTGTACTGCGGGTCCGTCCCCTGGGCGCCGCTCGACTCGTACCACAAGGCGCCGCCGCGCAGGCGCATGAACAGCACCGGCATCCACCAGTCGCGGCGTTCGCGCACGCAGCCACGCGCGATGGCCATGGCGCGGTCGATCTGGCCATGGCGCTGCAGCTGCGCGAACAACTCCGGCATGAATTTCTCGACGGTGCCCATGGTGATATTGCCCTGCATCGCCACCACAGCCGGCACGCCCGCTTCGAGCAGGCGCGGACCCAGCGCCGCCAGCGCGCCATCATCGGCGACGCTGGTCTGGTGGCCGGTACCCGCACTTTGACACGATGCCAGCACCACAAGACGCGGACGATCGGCCATGTCGCGCAGCCGCGCCGCCAGGTCCTCCCCCGGGACGACCGCCGTCTTGCCCTCCTCGGTTTCCAGGTACAGGCGCGGCTGCGCGCCGAACAGCGCCCCATGGCATACCAGATACAGGACATCGAAACGGTCGCGCAAGCGTTCGATGATGCGGCTCAGCGTGGCCGGTCCGGTATCGGTAATGAGTTCGACATCGAGATTGGCCAGCGCCAGTCTGCTCATGGCGAGCTCGCGCTCCATGTCGAGGGGCTCCAGGGCGACGCCGCCGTCGCGGTCATAGCGCCCGATATCGCCCGGATTCGCGATCACGGCCAGCACTTTCAGGCGGCGCGCGCGCACCGGCGTCAAAGGACGCCAGTCCGAACTGTCGAGGTAGCGCGAGAACACGACGTCCTCGCGCATTAGCAGGGGGCTGTCCGTCTGCGGATCGATCAGGGTTTCCCACCACACGCTGTGCAGTTCCGGCGCGTTGTTGCTGATGAACAGGCGCAGGCGCAGGGCGAACTGGCGATCCTGCGCGATGCCGTAGGCCCGATCGACGACATCGCTGACCTCTTTGCACTCGAACACCAGAGCCCACAGCTTGCGGCCGTACGCGGCCGTATCTCCCTTGAGGAGCGCCAGCTGCTTCGGATCGATCACGACCGTGGCCGTATCGACCATGCGGATGTCGGTATCGTCTTCGGGACGCGTGAAGCGCAGATGGGCGGTGTACTCGTAATCCTTTTCCCACCGGAGCATGAGTTCGAGCTCGCACGATTTCAAGGCGGGAGCGGTCAGTATCGCTGGATTCACGGCCATGAGTAATCCGATCACATACGTAATCACGACGACAGCAAAGGCAACGGGGCCATCGATGCGGGACCCGCGACAAGGACGCGAAGAGCTGATTCAGGGAACATGTTGCCGGGCGGGGCCGGCCGACTGCCACAGCATGAAGGGGCTTATTGGTTTTTGATTATTATTAATAAGCAGTCACAAGTGTAGCAAGAGACTGAGATAACGCAATACAAATTTTAGGGTCTTCCGTTTTTGTCTGCTAGACGCAACGACACTCAAAACAGCTCGAGATTCGGCGATGCCTGGACGACCTTGCGCGATACAGCAGGCGCCGCCCAATCGCGCATGCCCGCCGCCGGATATTGCCGCAGGAAGCTGCGCGCCACTTCGATATCGGTGCAGCCGAGCCAATCCCCCACTTCCTCGCGCGGCAGGATCACCAGCGACCGCTTTTCGTCGCCCGGCTTGTGCATCCGCCCCATCAGTGCATGGTCGTCGGCATTGATCGTGATCTGGGTGAACGACGACGACACGCTGCCGTCGCCTTCCTGCCAGTCGCGCCACAGCCCGGCGACGTAAAACAGCGATTCGTCCGCCATGCCGATCGCATGGCGCACGGCGCGCCCGCTCTCGTAACAGGGTTCGTAGAACCAGGCCATCGGCACCGCGCACAGCTGCAGCCGGCGCCAGGCCGGGGCGAAGGAACGCCGCTCGCCGAGCGATTCGGCGCGCGCGTTCATGGTGTCGAAGGGTTTGATGTCGGGCGGGATCTGGCGCCGCGGGACCATGCCGTAGGTCGCGAGCCGCGCTTCAGGCCGGCCGTCGCGGCCCGCGCGCAGGATCGGGGCGAGGTAGTCCTTCCAGGTCTCCTCCGGCCAGCGCCAGTCGTGCGGCAGGTCGGTAAAGGCGCCGAGGGTGCCGAATTGTTCCGGCGTCGGAGGATGGTAGTTGACGCACATGATGACGCACCTGAAGCAGGCGCCTCAGAAGCCTTCAAACACGGTATCGAGGTGGCTGACGCTCGGGGCGCCGTCGAAGCAGTGGCCGACGAGGCGGCGCCATTCCTGGAAGTCTTCGCTGCCGCGGAAATGGACGTTATGGTCTTCGACCGTCTCCCAGCGCACCAGCAAGCGGTAGGCGCGCGGGTTCTCGATGCCGCGCTGCAGTTGCATGCCGGCGCAGCCGCGCGCGCGCTGGAACAGCGGCGTCGCCTGGCGTACGCCGGCCTCGAATTCCTCTTCCATGCCGGGCTTGATCAACAGTTCCGCGCTCTCGAGTACCATCGTCCATCCTTTCGTTGAGTTTTTACGCTGCCGCGTCGAGGAAGAAAATCGCGTAGGCCTTCGCCGGGGTTTCCACGGTCGGCTTCTCCACCTGCAGCTGGGCGCAGTCTTCCGCGACCAGGCTGCGCCAGTTACGGATACCCGCGTTCGAGAACAGCGGATTCGCCTTTGAATTCAAGCTGATGTCCAGCGCCAGCCGTGCGTTGCGCGGCCCCGCCTTGTCGTAGCTGACGCCGCGCAGTTCGATGCCGAAGGCAGTCAGCCACGGCTCCCACAGGCCCGATTCGGTGCCGGCGACGATGCGGTTCAGCATGTCATTCAATGAGACGCCCTTCTTGACCACGCCGCGCAATAATTCCAGCGAGGGCGCGAAACGCGCGTCGGTGCTTTGCTTGCCTGCGCCGCGGTCGGCAATCGCCTTCAGCTCTTTCGAGAAGGTGGCGTCGCGCTCGGTGTAATCGCGCACGCGGTCGTAGAAACCGCCATCGATGAAAGGATTTTCCGGGCGTCCGGCAGGCGCGCCGTCTGTTTTGCCCGCTGGAGGCTGTTTTTTGTTCGTCATGGCTTATTCAAACGTCGAGGTAAGGGCGGGAGTTTAGCACTCCCGCAGTAGAAAAATCATCGTGCCGACCATTTGCATAGGCAAAACAATGTAAAATTGTCATGAAAAGAGACCGAGAGTTACCAAGACATACCTGCAGCCAAAAAGCGTTAAGAAGATACCTATGAGATTCGACCAGACAAGCATTACCGCGCTGATGCAGGGCGAGCACGACGACCCGTTTTCCGTTCTCGGACTCCATGTATACGAGGGCGAGGCGGTGGTGCGGGCCTTGCTGCCGGGCGCCGTCGGGGTTGAAATCATCGAAGGCGCACGCACCCTCGCCCGCCTCGAACGCTATCCAGGCAGCGACGTATTTGCCGCCGCCATCCCG
>Ga0209023_10006260_pt1 | contig 12609 bp, 14 predicted proteins | sample LakOneMetagenome_FD_187468 | JGI IMG/M metagenome (GOLD analysis project Ga0209023, IMG submission 187468) | Freshwater and sediment microbial communities from Lake Erie, Canada (SPAdes) (version 2) | ecosystem: Environmental > Aquatic > Freshwater > Lentic | place: Lake Erie, Canada... | reverse complement strand
ATGCGTTCCGGCCCCGGTGCGGGGATGACCAGCCGCCATATCGCAGCGGTCTACGGCACGAGCGGTCTTGAACTGACGCCTGACGAGGCCGCGTTTTTCCGCGATGCTGATCCGTTTGGCTTCATTCTGTTTGCCCGCAATGTCGATACGCCCGAGCAACTGAAATGTTTGACCGGAGCCCTGCGCGATGCGGTGGGGCGCGATGCGCCGGTGATGGTTGATCAGGAAGGCGGACGGGTGCAGCGGCTTCGTGCCCCGCATTGGCACGAGTGGCTGCCGCCGCTGGATCAGGTAGCGCGCTCGGTGGCGGGCAAGATGGAGCGTGGCATCTGGCTGCGCTATCGTGTCATGGCCGAGGAATTGCGTGCCGTGGGGATCGATTGTGACTGTGCGCCAACGCTCGACATAGCAAGCGCAGCTACGCATCCGTTTCTGCGCAACCGCTGCTTTGGCGAGGATGTGGCGACGGTGATTCGGGCCGGTCGGGCCTGCGCCGAGGGGTTGCTGGCGGGCGGTGTGCTGCCGGTGATGAAGCATATGCCGGGGCATGGACGGACTGTGGTGGACAGTCACATGGAATTGCCGACGGCGAATGCCTCGGCGGACGAGTTGTTCGATACGGATTTTGCGCCGTTCCGGGCATTGTCCGACCTGCCGATGGGCATGACGGCGCATATCGTGGTGCCTGCCTATGATGCGGCGCGGCCAGCGACCCAATCGCCCGAGATGATCCATGTGATCCGTGAGGTGATCGGTTTTTGCGGATTGTTGTTCAGCGACGATCTGGCGATGGAAGCTTTGTCCGGGACGATCCCGGAACGGGGTCGCAAGGCGATTTCTGCCGGGTGCGATGTGGTCTTGCACTGCAAGGGCAGCGTGGCCGAGATGGCCGAAGTGGCGGAGGCGGTTGGTCAGATGACGCCATCCGCCATGTCGCGGGCGCGCAGCGCGCTTTCCCGCCGTGAGGTGTCACGCGCCATTGACGTGAACCAGCTTCTGGCCGAACTTGAAGACCTGATCTTGCCCGAGGAAGCGACCGCCGCGCATGGCTGATCCTGTCCCGTTCGAAGAAGACCGGATCTCGGTCAGCGAAAGGCTCGCGACTGAGGCGCTGATAGTCGATGTCGATGGGTTCGAGGGGCCGCTTGACCTTCTCCTCACGCTGTCGCGGACCCAGAAGGTCGATCTGCGCAAGGTTTCCGTGCTGCAACTGGCCGAGCAGTATCTGGCGTTCGTCGACAAGGCCAAGGTGCTGCGGATCGAGTTGGCGGCTGACTATCTGGTTATGGCGGCATGGCTGGCGTTCCTGAAGTCGCGGTTGCTGCTGCCGCCCGATCCGAACGAGGAAGGCCCGACTGGCGAGGAGTTGGCGGCGCATCTGGCGTTCCAGCTGGAGCGGCTGGAGGCAATGCGCGAGGCGGCGGCGCGGCTGATGGCGCGCGATCAGTTGGCGCGGGACTTCTTTGCGCGCGGCCTGACCGAGGATGTGACGCGGGTGAAGCGTGTCAGCTATACGGCGACGCTGCTCGACCTGATGCAGGCCTATGCGCGGATCAGGACGAAGGACGAATTTCGACCCTATGCCTTTGATCGCAACCACGTGTTCACCATGGAGCAGGCGCTTGAGCGGATGCGGGGTCTGATCGGCTATGCTGGCGAATGGACGGACCTGCTGGGCTATTTGCCCGACGGCTGGGCGCACGATCCGGTGCGGCGCAGGTCTGCTACGGCGTCGACCTTTGCGGCGTCGCTGGAACTCGTCAAGCAAGGCCAGATCGAGATAAGACAGGCTGACACATTCTCGGCCATAACCATCCGGCGGAAAAACCAGTGACGATGACCGATACCATCAACGAGCAAAGCCTGTTCGATGCGCCGCCGATGGGCGAGCAGGAACGCATGGTCGAGGCGATCCTCTTCGCGTCTGCCGAGCCGGTTACGGTGGCGGAACTTTCTGCGCGTATGCCTCATGGGTCGGACCCGGCGGAGGCGCTGGTGTATCTGCGGAAGCGCTATGAGGGCAGGGGCGTGACTCTGGTGAAGGTGGGCGATGCCTGGGCCATGCGAACGGCGCCCGACTTGGGTTTCCTCATGCAGAAGGAAGTGGTCGAGACACGCAAGCTGAGCCGTGCGGCGATCGAGACCTTGGCAATCATCGCCTATCACCAGCCCGCGACGCGCGCCGAGATCGAGGAAATCCGCGGCGTTGCCGTCAGTCGCGGCACGGTCGATCAATTGCTCGAACTGGAATGGATAAGGTTCGGGCGGCGGCGGATGACGCCGGGGCGGCCTGTGACCTATGTGGTAACGCAGAGATTCCTTGACCACTTCGGACTTGAGTCTGCGCGTGATCTTCCGGGGTTGAAGGAGCTTCGGGCGGCGGGGCTGTTGGACAACCGGCCGCTGCCGGGAGGGCAACTTGGTGGCGACGACGAAGGTGAGGATCTGGCGGGCCAGACCGAGCTTTTCGAGGATTGAGCAAATGCGTCTGGATGCAATCATCGGCATGGTCATTCGAGCCGCGATGAACACATTGATGGTGCATCTGCCAAGGATGATGGCGCGCAAGTCCGGGCCAGATGGTGCAGTCGACCCACGCTCGCAGCGCGATATTGCGCAGAAGATGCGTTTCGTCCGGCGCGTGATGCGCTGGTTCCGGTAGACTGGCTTCGAGGCAGGCAAACAAGGGCTCAGGAAGTGATTGCGGGTGCCCTTGGCTCTGGACCTTTCTGGTGGCGACTGTATAGAAGAGACCAAAGCCCGACCTTGCGAGGATACCGATGAAATTCCTGCTTCGCCTCCTGACCTGGTGGAACGGACAGACGCTTGGAACCCAGCTCTTCACTTGGCGCAAGGGCGTCCGGGTGGGCGAGGATGCGCAGGGCAATACCTTTTACCAGACCAAAGACGGCAAGCGCCGTTGGGTTATTTTCAACGGTGAATCAGAAGCGTCACGGGTCAGCCCGGATTGGCATGGCTGGCTGCATTTCACCTGGGATGAGCCGCCGACCAAGGCCGCATTGAAGCACAAGCCGTGGGAAAAGCCGCATCAGGAAAACCTGACAGGAACTTCCATGGCCTATGCGCCTGCGGGCTCGATCCGTCGCGCTCATCCGATCGAGCGTCAGGACTATGAAGCCTGGTCGCCAGATCAGGGTTGATCCGATGGCTGAGAACGTCACAGAAGTTCTTGCCGGCGCTGCGGTGCTGGTGGTTGCGGCGGGCTTTGCTGCCTGGGCAGGTCTTGGCAATGCCGTTGGTCCGGCACCGGGAAGTTATCCGCTGACGGCGAGTTTCCGATCGGTTGATGGTATCAGCATCGGCACGGATGTGCGGCTGGCTGGCGTGAAGATCGGCACTGTTACCGGCCTGTCGCTCAACCCCCAGACCTACTACGCCGATGCGACGGTCAGCGTGAAAGACGGCATCGAGGTGCCGGACGACAGCGCGATATTGATCTCGTCCGAGGGACTTCTTGGCGGTAATTTCGTTGAGATTCAACCGGGTGGAAGCGCGACGATGTTGGAACCGGGTGCCGAGATCGAGGACACTCAGGGCGCGGTCGGGTTGATCCAGCTTCTGATGAAGTTCGTCAGCGGCGACAAGGGCGACAGTTCGACAAGCAGCGAGCCAGCGGCACCATGATCCGTCCCGCTCGGCAGTTGCTGGCAGCTTGTGCGCTGATGGCGGGTGCGGGAGTGTGTCAGGCCGAAGACGTGACGGAAGCGCCGGGCGCGATCTTGCGCGGGTTGGACAAGATGTCGAGCCAGATCACCGATCTGTCGATAAAGAACGGCGACACTGTAACCTTTGGCACCCTTTCGGTCAGCGTGTCCGACTGCCGGTTTCCGGCAAATGACCCCGCCGCCAATGCCTATGCCCATGTGATGATTTCGGACGCAACCGGGGCCACCGACTTTGATGGTTGGATGATTGCCTCAAGCCCGGCTTTGTCGGCGTTGGACCATCCGCGCTATGACGTCTGGGTCCTGCGCTGCATGAGCAACTGAGGCGCGGGCACGTCGGCATTTCGGAAATCGGCACGCTGCTCCAATGCCTTCGCCAGTTGTTTCCTGTATGCCGCCTGCGGGATCTGGATCGCGCCAAGCGACGCAAGGTGCGGTGTCAGGAACTGGGTGTCGAACAGGGTGAAACCAGTCTGCGTGAGGCGGTCGACCAGATAGGCCAGTGCGATTTTCGATGCGTCGGTCGCTGTCGAAAACATGCTTTCGCCAAAGAACGCCTGACCCAGTGTCACACCGAACACTCCGCCTGTCAGCGCGCTGTTCTGGTAGACTTCGAGTGAGTGGGCATGACCAGCCTCGTGCAGCTCTGCATAGAGTTGGTGCAGATCGTCGTTGATCCATGTCTCGGGCCGGTTGGCGCAGGCGCGCACCACGGCGGGGAAATTGCGATTGACCGCGATTTGGTAGCCACCAGCGAGGATCCGTCGGGCAAGCGAACGGGAGATATGGAAACTCTCGAGCGGGAAGATGCCGCGCTGGCGGGGTTCGACCCAGTGGAGTTCCGGGCTGTCACGCGTCTCGGCCATCGGGAAGATGCCACGCGCATAGGCGCGCAGCAGGAGTGCCGGGGTGAGAACAGATTCTTCAGTCATTGCAGAGGGTCGCCCTGCCTGATCGCCGTCGGCAGGTGCGAGGCGTCGTGACCCCGCCCTGCCGCAGCATCGTTAACCGTAAGTACGGGCCAGCCACTTTTCGAGCCAGTGGATCGAATAGTTGCCATTCTGAATATCTTCCTCGGCCAACAGTGCGTGGAAGAGTGGAATGGTCGTCTCGACTCCCTGACCGTCGATGATCAGTTCCGAGAGTGCGCGTTTCAAGCGCGCCAGAGCCTCTGGCCGATCGCGTCCCTGTACGATCAGCTTGCCGATGAGGCTGTCGTAGTAGGACGGGATCGTGTAGCCGTCATAGAGCGCGCTATCCATCCGCACGCCAAGTCCGCCCGGCGCGTGGAACTGGGTGATCTTGCCGGGGCGTGGTGCGAAGTCGGGCACCTTTTCGGCATTGATCCTGACTTCGATGGCGTGGCCTTTGACCTTGAGGTCTTCTTGCCGGAATTCCATTGGCAATCCGGCCGCGACGCGGATCTGCTCACGAACCAGATCGACGCCAAAGATGCCTTCGGTGACCGGGTGCTCCACTTGCAGACGAGTGTTCATCTCGATGAAGTAGAACTCGCCATCCTCGTAGAGGAATTCGATTGTGCCAGCGCCGATATAGTTGATTGCGGCCACAGCGTCGGCGCAAACCTTGCCGATCTTGGCGCGCGTTTCTTCAGTAATGACCGGGCCCGGGGCTTCCTCGAATACTTTCTGGTGACGGCGTTGCAGCGAGCAATCGCGTTCGCCCAGATGGACTGCCTTGCCTTTGCCGTCACCAAACACCTGTATCTCGATGTGGCGGGGCTTTTGCAGGTACTTCTCGATGTAGACTTCATCGTTGCCGAAGGCGGCTTTTGCCTCGCTGCGGGCGGTGCGGAAGGCCACTTCGATTTCTTCGTCGTTCTGGGCGACCTTCATGCCGCGACCGCCACCGCCCGCGGTTGCTTTGATGATGACCGGATAGCCGATCTCTTTGCCGACGCGCTTGGCTTCCGCCACATCAGCGACGCCGCCTTCGGACCCCGGAACGACCGGAATGCCCAGACGTTTCGCTGTATCCTTGGCGGTGATCTTGTCGCCCATGATGCGGATATGTTCGGCGGACGGACCGATGAAGGTGATGCCGTGATCTTCGAGCACCTGCACGAAGGCGGCATTTTCCGACAAGAAGCCATAACCGGGGTGGATCGCCTCGGCACCGGTGATTTCGCAGGCCGAGACGATGGCCGGGATCGACAGGTAGCTTTGCGAGGACGGGTTCGGACCGATGCAGACGCTTTCGTCGGCCATGCGCACATGCATGGCATCGGCATCGGCGACCGAGTGAACGGCGACCGACTTGATGCCCATTTCCTTGCAGGCGCGGATGACGCGGAGCGCAATCTCGCCCCGGTTTGCGATCAGGATCTTTGTGAACATCTCTGCCTCACTCGATGATGAGGAGGGGTGCGCCATATTCGACGGGCGACCCGTCTTCGACGAGGATGCGCTTGACCGTCCCGGCACGGGGCGCGGGAATGTGGTTCATCGTCTTCATCGCTTCGATGATCAGGACGGTCTGGCCTTCCTTGACCTGCGTGCCGATGGCGATGAACGGGTCAGAGCCCGGCTCGGGAGAAAGGTAGACGGTGCCGACCATGGGCGAGGAGACAGCGCCGGGATGGCTCGCCGGATCGCCCGATGCGGCGGACTGGGCCGTCGGAGCGCTGGCCGGTGCGGCGCCAGGCGCGGCGGCGTGTGCTGCAACCGGAGCGGCGGCGGCATAGCTTACCTGAGCCGGTGCCGCATATTTCGAGACGCGCACATTCAGGCTGTCATTGTCGCCGTATTCGCGTTTGACGCTCAGTTCGGCCAGATCATTCTTGTTGAGAAGTTCGGCCAGCGCCTGGATGAAAGCCACGTCGCTGTCATGGTTTTTTTCGGTCATTGGGTCCTCGGTCGGTCCTGTTCGGCGGTTCTGTCGTGCCGCCCGGTTTGATGCCCGCTTCCCCTGCGGGCCTTGCCTTGTAAAGGGCTGTATATCTGCACATCCGCTGCGAGAAAAGCCAGCATTGCCGTTGCAATCGGGTTTCGCAGGGTTCGGGACCGATGGCGCGTGTGCAGGAAGTAAGAGCAGGCAGAAGTTCCGCACGATTATTGCTGCACGGGTCTGGAAGTTTTGCGAATCTTCCAAAATTTACCATTTGATAAAAAATTCGACTCATGTCAGGCTTTGTGAAAATAGTGGCCAGGGAGGCTTAGGTGTCGAATAGTCCGCTCACGCCCGGTGTGGTGTCCGGTCGGTTGAATGCCGACGAATATGCAGCCAATTTCGGCGACATCGCACCTCGGTTCGAGCAGCATGAGGCGCGCGTGGCGGCGGATCGCTGCTATTTTTGCCACGACGCGCCTTGCATGACGGCCTGTCCGACCTCGATCGACATTCCGCTGTTCATCCGGCAGATTTCGACGGGCACGGCGGAAGCGGCGGCGCGGACGATCTTTTCGCAAAACATTCTGGGCGGAATGTGCGCGCGGGTTTGCCCGACCGAACAGCTTTGCGAGGAAGTCTGTGTGCGCGAGACGGCAGAGGGCAAGCCGGTGGAGATCGGGCGCTTGCAGCGGTATGCGACCGACAGCCTGATGGAAAAGGGTGTCCACCCTTTCACGCGCGGCAAGGCCACCGGCAAGACCGTCGCGGTGGTAGGTGCCGGGCCTGCGGGTCTTTCGGCGGCGCATCGGTTGGCGATGAGGGGCCATGATGTCGTAGTTTATGATGCACGGCCCAAGGCGGGCGGCCTTAATGAATATGGAATCGCCAGCTACAAGGCCCCCGGCGGATTTGCTGAGGCCGAGGTAAACTGGTTGTTGAAGATCGGCGGTATCCGGGTCGAGAACGGCAAGTCGCTGGGCAATGGGCTGACACTGGAGGGGTTGCGGAAGGGCCATAATGCGGTGGTTCTGGCTGTTGGACTGGCGGGCGTGAACGCACTCAGGGCAGATGGCGAGACGCTGGCGAATGTGGTGAACGCTGTCGACTTCATTGCAGAACTGCGCCAGCAGCCTGACAAGACGAAGCTGGCCGTGGGTCGTGACGTGGTTGTCATCGGCGGTGGCATGACGGCGGTGGATGCCGCCGTGCAGTCGAAGTTGCTGGGAGCCGAGAACGTGACGATCGCTTATCGTCGCGGGCGCGAGAAGATGTCGGCTTCGGTTGACGAACAAGATCATGCCACGGGCGTGGGGGTGCGCGTGTTGCACAATGTCGCGCCGGTTCGGGTGGTGGGCAATGGCGCTGCGCAAGAGGTGGAGTTTGCCTATACCGAAGACACCGGCGCGGGATTGAAGCTGTCATCCGAGACGTTCCGCGTGAAGGCGGATCAGGTGATGAAGGCTATCGGTCAGACACTTTCAGGAATGCCCGAAGGATTGAAGATCGAAGGTGGCAAGATCCAAGTGACTGGTGCGGGGCGCACGTCCATTGCGGGTGTTTGGGCCGCAGGCGACTGTGCGTCTGGCGGCGAGGATCTGACGGTGACGGCAGTCGCCGAGGGCCGTGACGCCGCCGAAGACATTCATGCGAGCTTGATGGGGGCGGCGGGCTGAGGCCCGCCAGCGGAGGATCAAAAATGGCAAATCTTCAGTCAAACTTCATCGGTATCAAAAGCCCGAACCCGTTCTGGCTGGCGTCAGCGCCGCCGACAGACAAGGAGTATAACGTCCGCCGTGCCTTTGAGGCTGGATGGGGCGGTGTTGTGTGGAAGACGCTCGGCTCTGAGGGGCCGCCGGTCGTCAACGTCAACGGGCCGCGCTATGGGGTGATCTACGGTGCCGACCGTAGGGTGCTTGGGATCAACAACATCGAACTGATCACCGACCGTCCGCTGGATGTGAACCTGCGCGAGATCAAGTCGGTCAAGCGCGACTACAAGGATCGGGCGCTGATCATCTCGCTGATGGTGCCGTGCGACGAGGAAAGCTGGAAGGACATCCTGAAGCGTATCGAAGATACCGAGGCGGACGGGGTCGAGCTGAACTTCGGCTGTCCGCACGGGATGGCCGAGCGTGGCATGGGATCTGCTGTGGGGCAGGTGCCGGAATATATCGAGATGGTCACGCGCTGGGTCAAGCAATACAGCCGTATGCCCTGCATCGTGAAGTTGACGCCGAACATCACAGATGTGCGCAAACCGGCTGAGGCGGCCAAGAAGGGCGGTGCGGACGCTGTGAGCCTGATCAATACGATCAACTCGATCACTTCTGTGGACCTCGACCTCTTTGCGCCCGAGCCGACGATCGACAAGAAGGGCACGCACGGCGGTTATTGCGGGCCGGCGGTGAAGCCGATTGCGCTGAACATGGTGGCCGAGATTGCGCGGTCGGCCAATACGCGCGGCCTGCCGATTTCCGGGATCGGTGGCATCACCACCTGGCGTGACGCGGCGGAGTTCATGGCGCTGGGTGCAGGCAACGTGCAGGTCTGCACGGCGGCGATGACCTATGGCTTCAAGATCGTTCAGGAGATGATTTCGGGCCTGAGCCAATACATGGACGAAAAGGGCTTTGCCTCGACATCGGAGCTGGTGGGCCGTGCGGTGCCGAACGTGACGGACTGGCAGTATCTGAACCTGAACTATGTCACCAAGGCGGTGATCGATCAGGACGCTTGCATCAAGTGCGGCCGCTGCTATGCCGCCTGCGAGGACACGTCGCATCAGGCCATCGCCATGAGCGACGACCGCACATTCACCGTCAAGGACGAGGAATGCGTGGCCTGCAACCTGTGCATCGATGTCTGCCCGGTCACGAATTGCATCACCATGAAGGAACTGCCCAAAGGCGCAGTCGACCCGCGTACAGGCAAGGTGGTTGGTGACTATGCCAACTGGACGACCCATCCGAACAACCCGTCGGCTCAGGCGGCGGAGTGATGCGGCGCATCGTTGTTGCCGGAGCCTCCAGAGGTTTGGGCGCGGCGATAGCGCGGCACTATGTGGCGGTGGGGGATGATGTCATTGCCCTGTCGCGCACTCCTTCGGCGAGCGGTGACTGGATTGCCTGTGACCTAGCGGATAGCGAGGCGATCACCCGTGTGGCGGGGACAATCGCGGGTGCGGTGAATGTACTGATTTTCGTGGCGGGGGTCTGGGAAGCAGAGGCTTTCTCGGATGGCTACAGTTTTGCCGGATCGTCGAGCGAAGAAATAGCGCGCGTCATCGCCGTCAACCTGCAAGCGCCGATACTGTTGTCCAAGGCGCTGTTGCCGCAGCTTGTGGCGGCTGGCTCGGCTCGAATTGTCCTGATTGGATCGACCAGCGGGCTCGACCATGTTGGCACGCCGGAGGTTGCCTATAACGCCTCCAAAGCCGGGTTGCGCGGGGCGGCTCAAGCGTTGGCACAGGCGCTGGCGGGGCAGGGCCTGTCTGTTTCAGTCCTCAATCCCGGCGATATCGGGACTGACGATGTGCTTGATGCAAAAGCGCGCAGCACCATGCGGCCCGGCGGCAATTTGCCAATGAGCGATCTTCTGGTTGCGGTCGACTTTTTGTTGGCCCTGTCACCACAGGCAACTCTTTGCGAGGTCAATCTGATCCCGCTCGGGTCGTGAGTTCGGACTTCTGTCGCCTCATTGTGGCATGGCGTCAGAAGAAGCCGCGCGGGATAAGCCTGTGATCGTAGGCCTCGCGCTCCAACTCCTCGCGGAAATCAGGGTGAGCGATGGAGATGAGCGCCTGGGCGCGTTCCGGCACTGATTTACCCTTGAGATTGACGATGCCGTATTCGGTCACGACATACATGAGGTCGGTGCGGGGCGCGGTCACGGTGTTGCCGCGCGTCAGGTGGAGCGTGATTCGGCTGCGGCGGTCGCCCTTCTTGTCGTAGGTGGACGACAGGCACAGGAACGACCGGCCACCCGGCGAGGCATAGGCACCGCGCAGGAACTGAAGCTGGCCTCCAGTGCCGCTGATGTGACGCAGACCGTCTGATTCCGAGGCGGCCTGTCCGGTCAGATCAATCTGGGTGGTATTGTTGATCGCCACCATATTGCGGTTTTGCATGATCATCTGCGGCAGGTTGGTGTAGTCGACCGGGCAGCAGTGGAAATCAGGGTTTTCGTGGAGCGCGTCGTACAGGGGGCGCGAGCCGAGGCCAAAGCTGTAGACGATCTTGCCCGGATCAAGCTGCTTGCGCGCGCAGGTCAGCAGGCCCGCCTTGTAAAGGTCGATGATGCCGTCAGTCAGCATTTCGGTGTGGATACCGAGGTCCTTCTTGCCGCTGTCCTTCAGGAGCGAGCACACGGCGTTGGGCATGCCGCCGATGCCGATCTGAAGGCAGTCGCCATCGTCGATATATTCCATGATCTTGCGGGCGACGGCGCGGTCCACGTCAGTTGGCGGCGGATTGGGAAGCTCGGGCAACGGATGATCGTCGCCCCGGATGATGAAATCCACCTCGGAGGAGTGCAGGCTGTTTTCATGTCCGTGGCAATGCGGGACGGCTTCGCTTTCCTCGACAATGACCACCTTGGCGCGTTCCGCTACGGCGCGGTGCCAGAGGTTTGCGGCACCAAGGTTGAAATGGCCGGACTTGTCGAGCGGGCGGACCTTGAAGACGGCGATGTCTACTGGCGGGATGAAGCGGCGGTAGTAGTCGGGGATCTCGCCCAGATTGACCGGCATGTAGGTGGCAATACCCGCATCATGTTTGCGGCGGTCGTAGCCCGAGAAATGCAGACTGAGCCAATGGAAGTGACGGGCTTCAGGGTCGTCCTCCAGCACGGCGCGGGGACGGGTCGACAGGCAGGAGCGGATCTTCACCCCGTTCAGATCGGCCTTGGCCTTGGCCAATGCGGCGTCGAAGACATCGGGCTGCGCGAGGACTGCACCATAGTCGATCCACATGCCGGATTTCACCATCGCCGCAGCCGCTTCGGCCGTGATGCGGCGGGCCGGTGCGGCGGCTGCCCTAAGTGTCATTGCGTGAATCTCCCTCGTCGTCGCAAGCGCGTCCCTAAAGACAGATTCCACGAATTGTGTCCGTCACAAAATGGAATCTGCGGCTTTGAGATCAAACAGCGAGAAGACGGCGGAACAGCGCGTCAAGATAGCTGTGCGCTTCGGCAAAGGGGTCGTGGCCCTCGCCAAGGACAGCGCGGACCTGAACGTCGAAATCTGCGTAGTGCTGGGTCAGTGCCCAGATCGAGATGATCAGGTGATGGGGCGGCATCGGGGCGATGCGGCCCTCGGCCTGCCATCTGGCGATGAGGGCGGCCTTTTCGTCGACCAGTTGCTTCAATTCGCCGCCGAGGGTGTCCATCATGCGCGGTGCGCCTTGCAGGATTTCATTGGCGAACAGCCGACTTTCGCGGGGATAGTCGCGGCTGAGATCCAGTTTGCGGCTGACATAGGCGAGAATTTCCGCAAGCGGCTCGCCATTGGCATCCATATCGCGCAGCGGGTCGAGCCAGTTGCTGAGCAATCTGCCAAGGAGCTCGGTGTGGATCGCCTCTTTGGACGGGAAATAGTAAAGCAGGTTCGGCTTCGACAGGCCCGCCACGTCGGCGATCTGGTCGAGCGTGGCACCCCGAAAGCCCTGCGCCGAGAACACATCAAGCGCGGCGTCCAGAATCGCCTGGCGGTTCCGCATCTGGATGCGGGTCAGCGCTGGCTTTTCAGGATGTTTTGCCGTGTGTCTGGTCACGTCTTGCGTCTCGCTCTTGCTCTTCCAATTTGGCATGCGGGGAGTATCTGCCTGCGCAGTGAAAAATTTATTTAGCGCTTTGGCTAAATGCGTTCTGTTTCCCTTTATCCCTCCCGGCCTCTCTGCTAGCCTGCCATCGACTTAAGGGTCAAACAACTAAATCTGTATTTGCCGCGTGAATTGAACGAGCAAAGCCTATGGGAGAGAGACATGGCGCTTGACCGCAAGCCCGCACCGAATGACCTGAACGCCTTCTGGATGCCGTTCACCTCGAACCGGCAATTCAAGAAGTCGCCGCGGATGTT
>Ga0209023_10006259_pt1 | contig 12611 bp, 10 predicted proteins | sample LakOneMetagenome_FD_187468 | JGI IMG/M metagenome (GOLD analysis project Ga0209023, IMG submission 187468) | Freshwater and sediment microbial communities from Lake Erie, Canada (SPAdes) (version 2) | ecosystem: Environmental > Aquatic > Freshwater > Lentic | place: Lake Erie, Canada... | reverse complement strand
ATTAAACTCGATGAACAAGCAGGAACTTGTCGCGAAAGTCATGGAAGCGACCGGCTTGAACCGCAACGATTCGGCGCGTGCGGTTCAGGCGGTGTTCGAAACAATTACCGAAGCATTGCGCGATGGCGAGGAAGTCCGTGTTGTCGGGTTCGGCAGCTTTTCGGTTTCGACGCGCAAGGCATCGATCGGCCGCAACCCGCGCACCGGTGAGCCAATGTCGATTGCCGCGAGCGCCATCCCGAAGTTCCGCGCCGGCAAGGAATTCAAGGACGCCTGCAACTGAATACGGCATTTGCGGCTGGACAGGCGTGCGGCGTTCTCCTATTTCCGCGCTTCCCGGTTCGGGGCGCGTAGCTCAGCGGTAGAGCACTGCCTTCACACGGCAGGGGTCACAGGTTCAAACCCTGTCGCGCCCACCATTTAGCATATAGACCTTGTAACCGATTGTCCTTGATAGGATATCCGCGCCCGGATGGAGTCGCCGTGGCCGCAAAATGAAACAATTGGTCGGGCTCGCCGTTCCGCCGGAAACCCTCAAACCGGCGGCGTAAATGGACCGGGAACAGCTTGGTTTCGCCGCCAAACAGTCCAAGGCAGCGCGGCCACCGCAGAATCGATAGTTGATGGCCCTTGCATGGCACGCTTCTGTGCTTGCAAATTTGAGCGGAGCGCATAACAAGGCAGTAATCAGTAGTCAGTGGTCCGTTGGAGTATTGAAATGCGGCGTAAATTTGTTCTGCTACAGTCAGTTCATGCCGCTAGTCTGTTCGGTGCGCTGTGCATCACCACGCCAGTCTGGTCGCAGACGGCCGCGACGGCTTCGATGAGCCCGGCGGAGCGTGCGCAGGTCCAGAAGGATCTGACCGATCTCAACCGAATGCGTGCCGAGTTTGATGCCCGGATTAGCGCGCTCGAGGCCAAACTTGGTGTCCAGCCGCCAGCTTCGGCGAGCGTCGCCGCAACGTCCGCGCCGGCAAGCGTCCCGACAACCGCTCCGAGCACCGCCATTGCAGCGACCGTGGTGCCGCCTTCACCCGAAGCAGACCCGTTTTTGGCCGAGGCGGCCGGCAAGACCAGCAAGTCGCTCGAAATCTACGGCTTTGCCCAGCTCGATTATATTCAGGACTTCAAGCGCGTCGATCCCAATTGGCAAGCGACGCTGCGCCCGTCGAAAATCCCGACGGTTGACGGCCTCTTCGGCTCGGACGGCGTTTCGACACTCAGTGTGCGTCAGTCGCGGCTGGGCGTTAAAGCAACCATTCCCGCCGGTGACCATGAACTCAAGACGCAGTTCGAATTCGATCTTTACGGTACCGGTGTTGATGCCGGCCAAACGACATTCCGCCTGCGTCATGCCTGGGGTTCATGGGGCCCGGTGCTTGCGGGACAGACCGACAGCCTTTTCATGGACGGCGATCTGTTTCCGAATGTCGTCGACTATTGGGGTCCGACGGGGATGGTGTTTGTGCGTAACCCGCAGTTCCGCGTGACGCTCAAGGATAGCGACGGCATCAAATTCGCGCTGGCGCTCGAGCATCCCAATTCGGATATTGATGTCGGCTATATCCGCGAGCTCGATCCGAATCTTGGCGCAAACATTCAGGGCAAGACACCGATTCCCGATTTGACCGCGCAATTGCGGTTCACCGGTGATTGGGGCAGCCTTCAGGTGTCGGGCTTGTTGACCAAATTGGCGTATGACACCGCCAACACGCCCAACAATGACCCCAGCGGCAGCAAGGTCGGCGGCGGCGTCAACGTCGGCGCGGCAATCAACGCCGGCAAATCCACGGTGTTCCGCGTCGGTGCTGTCTATGGTGCGGGTATCGCCAGCTATATGAACGATGGCGGCATGGATCTCGCGCCGCAAACTTCGGTCTCGTCGCCGTCGGGGCTGGTGCCCAAGGCGGTGCCGCTGCTCGGTATCACCGCCTATGTCGATCACAATTGGTCGAAGACCTTCAGCAGCGCGCTCGGCTACAGCATTACCAAGGTCTGGAATACCAATTTCCAGGCTCCCGATGCGTATGAATCGGGCCAGTATGCGTCGACCAACCTGTTGTGGACACCCGCCGAAAAAGTGATGTTCGGTGTTGAAGTCTTGTGGGGCAAACGCACCGACAATGGCGGTAATACTGGCGACGACATCCGCTCGCAGGTGACCGCCAAATACAGTTTCTCCAGTGGCAACATCTTCGACGGGATTGCGAAATGATCAGCTTCGACACTTCGTCTGCATCGCCCTCGGCTAAATCCACGAGGAACCGGCATGGCCTGATGGGTTCGCTGCGGATCGCGACAATTTCGCTGATGGTCGTGATAGGCAGTACGGCGATGACCAGCCCGGTTATGGCGCGCGCTGCCCAGTCGCAGGCCGACCTTAGCGATGCCGCCATCCAGACCGCGCTCAACAACGCCTATGCGCAGGTCAGGGACGTCAAGGAAGGCAAGAACGCCGACTATATTCCGGCGCTTGCCAAGGTTGATTCGAAGATTTTCGGCATCGCGCTGGTCACTGCCGACGGCCGGGTTTTCACCGTGGGTGACATCAAGTCCGAAGTCAGCATACAGTCGATTTCGAAGGTCTTCACCATGGCGCTGGTCATGGAACAACAAAGTCCCAAGGCGGTGCGTGAACGCATCGGCGCCGATGCCACCGGCATGCGCTTCAATTCGATTGTTTCGATCGAGCAAAGCCAAAAGGCGCTTGGTGGCCTTGGCGAAATGAACCCGCTGGTCAATCCCGGCGCGATCACCGCAACCAGCATGGTCGCGGGCAATAGCCGCGACGAAATCTGGAAGAGTATCCTCAACTTCTATAGCGACTTCGCCGGCCGGCCACTGTCGGTCGATCAGGAAGTGTTCAAATCCGAAGCCGATACCAATCAACGCAACCAGGCCATCGGCGCGCTGATGTACGCCTATGGCTTTATCAAGAATGACTGGCCGCGCGCCGTCGATATCTACACCGAACAATGCGCGGTCAGCGCGAACGCGCTCGATCTGGCGACTATGGCGGCAACGCTCGCCAATGCCGGGCTCAATCCGGTGACCGGCAAGCAGGTCATGAAGCCCGCGAACGTTCCCGAAGTGCTGGCCATCATGGCGACCGCAGGCCTTTATGATGACAGCGGCAAGTGGCTGTTTTCGACGGGGCTGCCGGCCAAGAGCGGTGTCGGCGGCGGCTTGATTGCCGTTTCGCCGGGTCGCTTCGGCATCGCGGTGATTGCGCCGCCGCTCGACGATGCCGGCAACAGCGTCAAGGCGCAACTGGCGATCGCCGCAGTCTCCAACGCGCTGGGCGGCAATCCGTACGAGGTTGCGGCGGTCGCAAAGAAGCGCTGATATGCGTCACTGGCCTGCGGGGGCAATTGCACATTTCATTGCCGCGGCTGTTACGCTTGCCTGCCTGACGGGGGCCCCGACACGCGCCGCGCCGACGCCTGAAAGCGTACTGTTCAACGATTCGCACTTCCACCTGACCAACTATGTCCAACAGGGCACGCCGATCGCCGACTATATTTCGATGATGGGTGACAAGATCGGGCGCTCGACATTGTTCGGCATCCCGCTCCAGCAGGAATGGGATTACCGTAACACCGGCGATTTCGCGCCAACCTATTATCTGCAGACCGACGCGCCGCTGTATTATTATTCGTTCACCGATGCGTTTATCGCGATGTCCTATCTGTCGTTGCCGCCTGCCGATCGCGCGCGGCTCGATCCGATGATCACCGGTTTCGACCCCGCCGACATGTACGCCGCCGACCATATCCGCCGTGTGCTGACGACCTTCCCCGGCGTATTTTCGGGGATCGGCGAGTTTTCGATTCACAAGGAATTCGTTTCGTCGAAAATCGCCGGCGGTCCGGCCAGCCTGACTAATCCGGCGCTCGACCGCATCCTCGATTTCGCCGGCGAAGTCGGGCTGGTGGCCATCCTCCATAACGACATCGACGCGCCATTTGCCAAGGGCGACAGCCTGCCCAACAGCGTCACGCAAATGCGCGACCTGCTACGGCGTCACCCCAAAACGACAATTATATGGGCGCACACCGGGCTGGGCCGTATCGTCGCCCCCGTCCAGACGACACCGAGTGGTGTACCGGTCGCGGAACGCTCGTTGACCCATCTCGATATCATGGACAAGCTGCTCGACGATCCGACGTTGGCGCATGTCTATCTTGATATTTCGTGGGACGAGGTCGCCAAATACGCCGTTTCGTCGCCCGCTACCATCGCCCGCACCGCAGCGTTCATCAATCGCCACCCCGATCGCATCCTGTTCGGCACCGATAATGTCGCACCCAAGGATCTGGCGACACAGCTGCGCGTGTTTGATATGTGGAAGCCCGTGTTCGAAAAACTGACTCCCGAGGCAAGCCGCGCCGTGCGCATTGAAAACTACAATCGGCTTTTTGACAAAGCCCGTGTGCAAGTGCGCGCGTGGGAAAAAGCCAATGTCGTGACGGCGAGCACCGCCAAGTGAAATCATGGCCAGTGCTGATGGCTGCGATTGTCGCGGCGCCGGTGGCCGCACAAACGGCGCCGGCCGCCGACCGCCAAAGTGTCGAAGCGCAGATCAACGAGTTGCGCGCGATGCGTGACAGCATGGCGAAGCAAATGTCGACGTTCGACGGCAAAATCAATGCACTTGAGGCGCAGCTTCAAGCACAAACGATCAAGAGTACGGGCGCATCACCGCCGGTGGCGACTGCTGCCGCACCGCCAGCCATAACTGCGCCCGCTCCGACTGCGGTGGCAAGTGCCGCGCCCGCCAACGGTACGATACTCGTCAATCCGAACGAACCTTCTGTCAGCGACGGCGCCAAGCTCCTCCAGCCCAAGACCTGGGGCACGCAAGAACCGTACAAGGGCTTTGTGCTGGCGCGCACCGACAGGGGCGAAGTTGATATGACGGTGGTCGCCTACTTCCGCTACCTCAATCAGAACGCTTTGGAGCCGACCTACACTGACTATTTCGGGCGCAAGACGACGCTCGATCTCAAACAGGATTTCCAGTTCAACAAGGTCAATCTGACCTTCAAGGGCTGGCTTTACGACGAACGCTTGCGCTGGCTGGTGTTCCTGTGGACCAATAACGCAACGCAGGGTGACGCCGCGCAGGTCGTGATTGCCGGCAATTTCACGTTCCGCTTCTCGAAGGCGCTGACGCTCGGTGCGGGCATCAATTCGGTGCCATCGACGCGGTCGCTGACACTCAATTATCCCAATTGGCTGCGCAACGACAACCGGCTGATGGCCGACGAATTTTTCCGCGGTTCGTTTACCACCGGCGTGTGGATCGACGGCTTTCTGGGCGATAAGGTCCAGTATGAGGTGATGGTCGCCAACAATCTCAGCCAATTGGGCGTCAGTGCCGCGCAGCTTTCGCCGAGCCTCAATACCGCATCAGGCTATGTGCGCTGGATGCCATCCACCGGCGAGTTCGGTCCGCTGGCAGGCTTTGGCGACTACGAAAATCACCAGGAACTCGCGACGTTGTTCGAGGCGCATTACACTTATAGTCGTGAAGATGCACAGGAGCAGCCAAGCACCAACGCTGTCGAAAACAGCCAGATCCGGCTTTCGGACGGCACACGCATTTTCGATCCGAACATCTTTGGCACACAGTACCGGATCAGGAAGGCGACGTATCAAATGGCGGCCGTTGACGCCGGCGTGAAGTATCGCGGCTATGCGCTCGAGGGCGAGGCCTATGCGCGCTGGGTCAATGATTTCGAAACGACCGGTCCGCTGCCCTATTCGAAACTGTTCGATACAGGTATCTCGCTGCAGGCTTCGGCGATGCTCGTTGAAAGCAAATTGCAGGCCTTTACGACCTTTTCGCAAATCTGGGGTGAATTCGGCGATCCGACCGAAGTCGCCGTTGGTCTCAACTGGTACCCGTTCGCCACCAAGGGCTTTCGCATTTCGCCCAACGCACTTTGGCTCGACAAATCGCCCGTCGGCTATTCGGGCGTGCCGTATGTCGTCGGCGGGCAGGGCTGGGTATTCTACGTTGATGCGGCAATTGCGATTTTCTAGGGCCAGGACTCACTGGCTGCAATCCGCGAGCGCGGTCGCTCGATGAAGTCGTAATCCCGATTGGTAGTGCTGAGCCGGGTTCCAGCAGCGCGTCGCGCGCCGGTGCAATCGAAGAAGGTATTTGGTCGATGCTGAACCCAATGGCAACGACTGTAGATCGCGACACTTCACGTCCACCTTTCACGTCGGGAGTAGCTCTACACCTTGTTCAGGAATCCGGCGCCACCTCAAATCCTGTCGCGCCTGCGAGATTCAGTTGGCGTGTATCGCCGGCATTGGCGTCGTGCTGCTTGACGGGCTGTTGAACAAGTTGCTGATCAGGCTGATCGACACACCAATGGCAAAGATGTTGAAGGCGAACGCCAATATGCCGTGGAGCATGACGACGCGGCGCATCCGGCGTGTGGTGATGGTGACGTCCGAAACCGAAAATATTGTCGCCACGGCAAAGCTGAAATAAGCGAGATCCCAGGCGTCGGGTAGTTCACCGCCAGGGAAGCTGAGGCCGCCGCTGTCGCCGGCCTTGCCACGCATGTAGAATAGCTGCGCATAATGCTGCAGAAACATGACGTTGATGTAGAACCACGCCAGCGCCAGCGTGAACGCGCTACCCAATACTGTCACGATCGATTGATCGACGAGTTCGCTCGCCAAGGCGGTCATGATAACGGTGAAAACCACGGCGGCGATGACCAGGAGCACATGGAGATTATCGCCATTGCGGACAGCGCGCGCACGAAGTCCGACGGGGCCAAGCTTGGCGAATGCGGGTAATGTCACCGCGAGATAGACCAGTGCTGCGCTGTCGAAGCCGATCAAAAGCGCACTGTCCAGGCGCAGTTGCAGTGGCGGCAATGCGCTGATGATCGATATGGTGACGAATATGGCGATGAAGCCGTTGAAGCGGAGATGCCGACGCAGCCAGATCATTTCCGGCTTGCCGTGGGCCGGCCTTCCTTGTGGCTGCCCGCCAGCACAGCCCAGCCGAGGAGTGCCGCAACGAGCGAGCCCGCGAGGATGCCGAGCTTGGCGGCCTCGTTTTCGATCGAGCCCTGGCCGAACGCCAGCGCGGCGATGAACAGGCTCATCGTGAAGCCGATGCCGCATAGTATAGCGACGCCAAAGACTTGCCGCCACGTTGCATCAACCGGCATATCGGCGAAGCCAAGGCGCACCATCGCCCAGATCGCACCGAAGACGCCAATCTGTTTGCCGATGAACAGCCCGAGCGCGACGCCCACGGGCACGCTGCCCAGCGCGATTTCGGGTGTGATATCAAGCAGCGAGACGCCGGCATTGGCGAAGCCGAAAACCGGCACGATAAAAAACGCCACGATCGGCGCGAGCCGGTGCTCGAGCCGGTGCAGCGGCGAAAAATTGCCGTCTTCGCCATGTTCATCGGTCTTGAGCGGGATCGTAAACGCGACCGCCACGCCGGCGAGCGTCGCATGAACCCCTGATTGCAGCGTTTCAAACCAGACAAATACCCCGATCAGCAGATAGGGGATGAGCGAGGTCACCTTCATGCGATTGAGCCCGACGAGCACCACTATCCCCATCACCGCGAGCCCGAGATCGACGTAGCCGATACGCAGCGTATAGGCGACGGCGATGATGATGATTGCGCCGAGATCATCGATGATGGCGATTGCGGTGAGCAGGATCTTGAGCGAGCCGGGAACGCGATTGCCAAGCAACGCGAGCACACCAAGCGCAAAGGCAATGTCGGTTGCGGCCGGAATTGCCCAGCCGTCGTGATGCGCAGGTTCGCTGTAGTTGAATGCCAGATAGATCAGCGCAGGCACCACCATGCCCGCCACTGCTGCCGCGCCGGGTAGTACGCGCCGGGCATTGGTCGAAAGTCCGCCAGCGATCAGCTCACGCTTGACCTCGAGCCCGATGAGCAGGAAGAAAATTGCCATCAGGCCGTCGTTGATCCAGTGCAGCAGGCTGTGACCGGCAAGATCGAAGTGCAGCGCGGCATTATACGCCGAAGCGAACGGCGAATTTGCGACAATGAGTGCCGCCGCCGCTGCAGCCATCAGAATATAGCCGCCGGCAGCCTCGGTCGCGAGAAATTCGCGCAGCGTCGTGCCCGGGCGCCAGCGCTGCGGCAGAATGGACTTTGGTTTTGTCATCCGCTGCGCCCCGCATAGTTCATGGCTACCCAGTCGCGGTAGCTGCCGTCGAGGATCGCCTGCCACCATGGCTCGTTGTCGATATACCAGCGCAGCGTTGCGGCAAAGCCGGTGGCGAAGTCGCGCGCTGGCGTATAGCCGAGCTCGTCGCGGATTTTGGCTTCGTCGATAGCGTAGCGCCGGTCATGGCCGGGGCGGTCCTTGACCCAGGTTTTGAGGCTGTCAGTGGGCTTGCCCTGTGCGGCAGGCGCATTGGGATAGCGCGCGGCGAGGGCAGGGTCGGCGGTGAATGCGGCATCGACGGCGGCGCACAGCGTATCGATGACGGTGAGGTTGGCGAGTTCTTCGCCGCCACCGATGCAATAGGTTTCACCGACGCGGCCTTTTTGCAGCACGAGTTCGATGCCGCGGCAATGGTCTTCGACATGCAGCCAGTCGCGGACGTTCATGCCATCGCCATAGATTGGCAGCGCGCGGCCATGGAGCGCGTTGATCAGGAACAACGGGATGAGCTTTTCGGGGAATTGGTACGGGCCGTAATTGTTCGAGCAGTTCGAGGTGGTGACGGCGAGGCCGTAAGTGTGGTGATAGGCGCGCACGAGATGGTCCGACGCGGCTTTTGACGCCGAATAGGGGGAGTTGGGAGCATAGGGCGTGACTTCGCTGAACGCAGCGTCATCGGCACCGAGGCTGCCATAGACTTCGTCGGTCGAGACGTGGTGGAAGCGGTGCGGCCTGGGTGCTTCCCCCAGCCAGACGGTGCGCGCCGCCTTGAGCAGGCTGTGCGTGCCGAGCACGTTGGTGTCGATAAAGGCGTCAGGGCCGTGGATCGAGCGATCGACATGGCTTTCAGCAGCGAAGTGCACCAGCGTGTCGATATTGGCGTCACGCAGCAGCGCCTCGACAGCGCCCTGGTCGCGGATATCGGCCTCGACAAACCCCACCGCATTGGCGCCCGCAAGATTGGCGCGGTTGCCGGCATAGGTCAGCGCATCGAGCACGGTGATGCTGTCGGCGGGGTGGTGGTCGCGCCAATAGTGCACAAAATTGGCACCGATGAAGCCAGCACCGCCGGTGATGAGGAGGTTAGCCACGCGCGATTTCCTGCAGGCAGGCGCGCAGTTCGACGCGCCAATGGTTGGGGATGCCGGTGATGGCCCAGGTCGCCGACTTGTCGAGCACCGAATAGGCCGGGCGGCAGGCAGGGGTGGGATAATCGGCGGTGGCAATCGGCCGGATGGTGACGGGTTTTTCGAGCAGGCCGAGCGCGAGCGCTTCCTCGTGGATGGCGACGGCGAAATCATACCAGGAGGCGACGCCGGCGTCGGTGGCGTGGAAACTGCCGGTGTGGCCGCCTTGTGTGAGGGTCCAGATGGTGCGCGCCAAAGTCGGGACGTGCGTCGGGGTGCCGATCTGATCGGCGACGACGCCGAGTTCGGGGCGTTCGCGCATCAGCCGCAGCATGGTGGCGACGAAATTGGCGCCCTTTGCGGCATAGACCCAAGCGGTGCGCACGATCAGCGGATTGCCGTGCAAGTCGGTTGCGGCCTGTTCGCCTTCAAGCTTGGTGCGGCCATAGACGCCGAGCGGGTTGGGTGCGGCGTCGGGCGGGTAGGGCAGGTGTGCGGTGCCGTCGAAGATGAAATCGGTCGAGACATGGACGAAACCGGCGCCGGCGTTGCGCGCAGCCGCCGCAAGCAGCCCGACGGCGTTGACGTTGACGCGTTGCGCAATCGCGGCTTCGGATTCGGCCTTGTCAACCGCGGTATAGGCGGCGGCGTTGATGACCAGCGCCGGTGCGCTGTCAGCGACGACACGCGCGACGGTTTCGGGATCGGTGATGTCGAAATCGCCCTCAGGAGGCGCGAACAGCGTAACGCCGTCGGGAACGCAGGCTTGTAGCGCGCGGCCAAGCTGTCCACCGCTGCCGGCAACAAGAACCTTCATGCGAACACCTCGGCGTTGGCGAGTAGCGGAGCAGCGGCGTCTTTTCCCGATAGTTGCGGCGCGGTGTCAAGCGGCCAGTTGATGCCGATCGCGGGGTCGTTCCAGGCGATGCCGCGGTCGTGCGCCGGGGCGTAGAGCGTCGTGCATTTATAGAGGAAATCGGCGCTGTCGGTGAGCACGACAAAACCGTGCGCGAACCCCGGCGGTACCCAGAGCATGCGCTTGTTGGATTCGGAGAGTTCATAGCCGACCCAGCGCCCGAAGTGCGGCGAACTGCGGCGGATATCGACCGCGACATCGAACACCGCCCCGGCTGTAACGCGGACCAATTTGCCCTGCGGCTCGACGATTTGATAGTGCAGCCCGCGCAACACGCCCTTCGCCGAGCGACTGTGGTTGTCCTGAACGAAATTGAGGTCGAGCCCGGCGGCAGCGAATGCAGCAGCGTTCCAGCTTTCGAGGAAAAAGCCGCGGTCGTCGCCGAATACCTTGGGTTCGATCAGTTTGACGCCGGGTAGCGCGGTATCGATGACGTTCATGTCACCGCGCCCATCTTGATCTGGCGGAGCAGATATTCGCCGTAGCCGCTTTTGCGTAGTGGTTGTGCGAGTTTGCGCAGTTGCGCGGTATCGATAAAGCCGCTGCGCCAGGCGATTTCCTCAGGGCAGCAGATTTTGAGCCCCTGGCGCTCCTCGACAATGCGGACGTAGAGCCCGGCATCGAGCAACGAGCCGTGCGTGCCGGTATCGAGCCAGGCGTAGCCGCGCCCCATCAGTTCGACATTGAGGCTGCCGGCTTCGAGATAGATGCGGTTGAGATCGGTGATTTCGAGTTCGCCGCGCGGCGAGGGTTTGAGGTCGCGGGCGTAATCGACGGCGTTGCCATCGTAGAAATACAGTCCGGTGACGGCATAGTTGGATTTGGGATGCGCGGGCTTTTCCTCGATCGTCGCGGCGCGGCCTTGGTCATCGAACGACACGACGCCATAGGCCTGCGGGTCCTTGACATAATAGCCGAAAACCGTGGCGCCATCGGGCCGCGCGTCGGCGGCGTGGAGCAGTTCGGAAAAGCCGTGGCCGTAGAAGATATTGTCACCGAGGATGAGCACCGACGGATCGTTGCCGATGAAGTCGGCGCCGATGTGATACGCCTGTGCCAGCCCCTTGGGTTCGGGCTGGACGGCATAGGTGATGCTTATGCCCCAATCCTTGCCATCGCCAAGCAGGTTGCGGAATGCGGCAGAATCGTCGGGGGTGGTGATGATCATCACCTCGCGTACCCCTGCCAGCATCAACACCGACAGCGGGTAATAGATCATCGGCTTGTCATAGACCGGCATCAGCTGCTTGCTGACCGGTTTGGTCAGCGGATAGAGCCGGGTGCCGGAACCGCCGGCCAATATGATACCGCGTCGCAAGTTGTTCCCCTTAAGCGTCGGCCGAAATATGCCGCTGGTGTTCGATAGCCAAATCCGCAGCGGGCGTCATCCCCAGTGTAGCGCGTGATTGTGTAAGACAGGTTAGCGCTTGTCGAGCAGGATGCGCCTGACCGAGCCGGCAAAGCTGCGCAGTTGCTCGGCAAAGGGTGCCAGCTTCGCCGCGGCCTCGACGAATGTGCCCGTGGTGCGCGGTTTGGCTTGCAGTGTTGCGGTTAGCGCGCCGATGCGCGACGCGACCAACCGTTTGCGGCGCGCCTGATGCGGTTGCATCTTGATGATTTCCGCGATGTCGAGCGGCGTTGTGGTGATCGCGCCTGCGGCTTGCGCTTCGGCGAGCAGTTCGGCGCCGCGTGGCGAACGCACCATGATCAGGCTGCGGCCATCGGCCTCCTCGAACGTCGGATAGCCCGATTCGTCGCCATACCAGGCGTCGGCTGCGGCGATATCGGCGACACCGCCGACGGCATCGGGACAGATTTTGCAGCGGAATTGCACCTGCTTGCTCAATATGTCGCCCCAGCTATCGGCATAGCTCATGCGCGTCGTGCGTCCATCGGTTTCGACCGCAGTTGCGTAACCCGGCCAGCCGTCGCCGCGGTAGCGGAACGATGTCAGCCGATCGGCATTGGCACCAAGACGTCTGATAATGCGATCGGTGCCCGCTTGCGAGGGCGTGCCAGCGCAGAAGAAGGATAGCATTACGGCGACATGGGCATCGATGCGCGGATCGTGTTTTGCCCATTGGCGCAGCGCCGAAATGTCGCACGGCTTGCCGATAAAGGCAAAGCGTCCGCCGGCGGCGAGTTCGGCAGCAATGGCAGCAATCGGTGCGACGGGGGCGTAACGCGATCCGGCGGCGCGGACGACATCGGCGCGTCCGGTGCTGTTGACGATGTGGGTGAGCAGCGGCGCATCGGGGTCCATTGCGACATGGACGACGCGGTCGATGGCACCGGTTTCAAGCAAGTGTAGCACCAACCCCGACAGCACGCCGCCCGATGATCCGGCGTGGCGCAGTTCGGTGTCGGCGGCATGGCCGG
>Ga0209023_10006258_pt1 | contig 12614 bp, 13 predicted proteins | sample LakOneMetagenome_FD_187468 | JGI IMG/M metagenome (GOLD analysis project Ga0209023, IMG submission 187468) | Freshwater and sediment microbial communities from Lake Erie, Canada (SPAdes) (version 2) | ecosystem: Environmental > Aquatic > Freshwater > Lentic | place: Lake Erie, Canada... | reverse complement strand
GCCGGCGATCGCCAGCTCGTCGCGCAGTTCGTGCTCGAACCCGTCGGGAGCGAGGTACGCCGTGGTCGTCACGGCGATGGAGCGTACGGCGCCGCTCCCCTCGGGCACTCAGGTGCGGGCGGACCCACCGGCGAGGGCGAGGAGCTCGTCGACCCGCTCCTCGCGCACGAGGCAGCTCACGGTGCTGCCGCTGGCGGCGACCATCCGGGTCTCGATACCGCGCTGGGCGAGGCGTTCGTAGACCTCGGCGAGCACCTCGCCGGCCGGACGGCCCTCGGGCGCCTCCACCGTCACCTCGGCCCACGCCGATTCCGAGGTCACCGGCCCGACACCGAACCGGTGGGCCACGGTCGAGGCCAGCTCGACCACCTCGGCCGCCCGATCGGAGCCGACCGTGATGACGAGCTGCTCGTACTGGTGGTGGCGTCCCGCCACCAGGACGTCGATCGGGATGCCGTGCTCCGACAGGGCGCGCAGCACCTGGGCGACGACGACCGGCTGCCGGGGCAGCCGGTCGATCGTCACCACGGTCACCGGATCGGCACAACGGTGGGCCGACGTGTGGTGAGGTGTCTCGGGATCCATGCGGACTCCCTTCCGGACCCGCTGGTCCGGGTCGTGGTCACGCGCTGTGACTCAACGCACACGTTCCACGGTAGAACGCCCGCGAAACCCGAGGGGCGTCACCTCGCCCACGTTTCCCCCGACCTGATCCGTGCGACCCATCCCGAGCCGCTCAGTCGGCGGTGCGAACGGCGTAGCGGTGGACCGCGCCGGGCACGACGATCAGGACGAAGATCGCGCAGTAGATCCACGCCGCGGCGACGGGGTGGTCGATCGGCCAGACGTGCTTGCTCACCGGTGAGAGCGGGTTGCCGAACAGGGTCCGCACCGCGGCGACGAGCACGCTGATCGGGTTCACCGACGCGACCCACTGGAGGGCCGAGGTGAGCGACGAGATCGGCACGAAGGCGTTGCTGAGGAACGTGAGCGGGAACACCACGATGAACCCCACGCCCATCACCGCGTCGGGCGAGCGCACGGTCATGCCGAGCCACAACCCGACCCAGATGATGCCGCTGGAGAACACCAGCAGGAGCGCGAGCGCCTCGAGGGTGCTGCCGAGCCCGGCGTGGGTCCGCCACCCGACCAGCAGTCCGGTGCCGAGCAGCACGACGATCGAGAGCGCCGAGCCGAACAACTCGGCGAGGAAGTGGCCGACGAGGTAGGCGCCCTTGCGGGTGGGGAGCGAGCGGAACCGGTCGATGACCCCCTCGTTGAGGTCGGTCGCGATCGAGGTCGCCGGCCCCATCATGGTGAAGGTCAGCGACTGGATCAGGATCCCGCCGATCAGGTACTCGCGGTACCCGCCGCCCTTCACCGCGATGGCCCCGCCGAAGACGTAGGCGAACAACAGGGTGAACATGAGCGGCTGCACGGTGACATCGAGCAGTTTCTCGGGCACCTGACGGATGTGCTCGAGGTTGCGGCGGGCGAAGACGAGCGAGTCGCCGACGAGCGTCGAGACGCCCGAGCGCTGGTGCTCGGGTCGGGGTGACGTGGGGGCGGCGGTGATCATGCCGGTACCTCCTGGGGCTTCGAAGTGAGGGTGAGGAACACGTCGTCAAGCGTTGCTTGACGGCGATTGAGGTCGACGGCGTCGATTCCGTCGATCTCGAGGGCGCGCATGACGTCGATCAGGCGGACGCCGTCGGCCACCGGGACACTGGCGACGAGGCGATCGGGTTCGAGGTGCGCCTCTTCGCCGGAGAACCGCTCGAGCGCGGCGCCCGCCGCGTGGAGCTCGGGCTTCGAGGCCACGGTCACGTCGATGCGGTCGTTGCCGATGCGGGCCTTGAGCGCGCTCGGCGTGCCGTGGGCGACGGTACGGCCGTGGTCGAGCACGACGATGTCGTCGGCCAGCCGGTCGGCCTCCTCCAGGTACTGGGTCGTGAGGATGAGGGTCATCCCGTCGGCGACGAGATCGCGGAGGATCTCCCACAGGTCGTTGCGGCTTCGCGGATCGAGCCCGGTGGTCGGTTCGTCGAGGAACAGCACCTCCGGTCGGGCGACGATGCTCGCGGCGAGATCGAGCCGGCGGCGCATGCCGCCCGAGAACGTCTTGACCAGTCGGCTCGCGGCGTCGCTGAGGTCGAGTCGTTCCAGGAGCTCGTCGGCCCGGACCTTGGCCTGGGCCTTGGGCAGGCCGTGGAGCCGGCCGATCATCTGCAGGTTGAGCCGGGCGCTCATCAACCCGTCGACCGTGGCCTGCTGGGCGGCGACCCCGATGCGCTCGCGCACCGAATGGCCCGACTTCACGACGTCGAACCCGGCAACGGTCGCCGAGCCCTCCGAGGGCGCGGTGAGGGTGGTGAGGATGCGGATGGCGGTGGTCTTGCCGGCGCCGTTGTGGCCGAGGAGGCCGAGCGTGGTGCCCGGCGCGACATCGAGTTCCAGACCACGCAGGGCCCAGAGGTCGTCGAATCGGCGACCGAGACCGGTCGCCTGCACGCCGCCGGGGCTCGAACCGGTGCCACCCGACGGGCGGGCCACCGATTCGTACGGAGTACTCATCTGTTCGTACATAGTACGAGAGAGACTAGCAGTACACTGTACGACGTGCCACCGAATTGTTCGCCGACTCCCCGGGAGGTCGCCGCGGCCGCCCGGCGCCTGGCGGCCGAGAAGGCCGCGTCGAAGCTCACCACGGAACTCGCCAAGCACGCCGAACGCCACCTGTCCGCCGGCGCCACCGCGGCGGCGCGGACCACCAAGGCCGAGCAGCACCTCAACGCCAAGGCCGAGCAGCTCCAGGCCAAGTCCGAGCAGTTCGCGGCCAAGGCGGAGAAGCTCGCGGCGAAGGCCGACCACATCTCGGCCCACGCCGCGAAGAGCGCAGCCCTCATCGATCGTCTCGCCGGCCACCTCGACGCCCTCGACGTGTGGACCCGCACCAAGCCGGAAGGCCGCAAGCCCAAGCTCACCCGCGACGACATCGCCCAGACCGCGGTGCACATCGCCGACAGCGAAGGGATCGACGCCGTCTCGATGCGCCGCATCGCCGCCGACCTCGGGGTCGGGACGATGACGCTCTACTACTACGTGCGCACCAAGGACGAGCTGTTCACCCTGGTGTTCGACTCGCTCGCCGGGGAGATCGTGGTGCCCGACGACGAACCCCTCCCGTCGAACTGGAAGGACGCCATCTCGGTCATCGCCCGCCGGTCACGCGACTGCATCCAGCGTCATCCCTGGCTGCTCGACATCGCCGACGACCCGCCCATCGGCCCGAACGCGGTGCGCCACTTCGACCAGTCGCTGCAGGCCGTGTCCGGCTTGGCCGGCACCCTGCCCGATCGGCTCGACGTGATCATGAGCGTCGACGAGTTCGTCTACGGCCACTGCCTCATGCAGCGCAACAACTTCAGCGACGACGGCCTCCAGTCCGACGACCGGATGCTGGGGTACGTCAGCGAGCTCGTGGCGTCGGGCGAGTACCCGGCCCTCGCCTTCCTGGTCGCCGAGCACGGCATGGCCGAGTCGTGGCAGATCGTCGAACGCCAGGCACGCGACTCGACCCGGTTCGAACGGAACCTCCGCCGCCTGCTCGACGGCATCGAGCTCGACGTGCGATCACCCCAGCCACACCACGAGCCCTGATCGTGCTGACCCGCGCGTCGTCAGTTCCGTTCAGCACGCGTCGGTGAGCAGGAGCTCGTCGAGGCGTTGCAGCGTCTCGTCGGTCACGCCGAGCGTGCCCATGAGTGAACGCACCGAGCCGTGGGCGGCCTCGATGTCGGTCAGCACCAGTTCCATCGCTCCGGCATCGGCCGCGAAGAAGGCCCGCGGCGACTGATCGGCCTTCGCCTCGCCGTCGGCATGGCCCCGCATCCGCTCGAGGAAACGCGGCATCGCCACCTCGGTCAACGCGTAGTCGGCCACGATCGCCTCGCGTTCGACGTTCAGCGAACCGAGGAGCAGCGCGGCCAACAGTCCGGTGCGGTCCTTGCCGGCGGCGCAGTGGAACACCGCGGGGAGCGCATCGCGCTCGGCGAGCAGCCCGAAGGCGGTGGCGAACCGGGGCGCTCCGTCGGCCAGCATCGACGTGTAGGCCCAGTGGAGGAACTCGGTCGAGCTCATCGGTCGCCGGGCGAGTTCGTCGCGGTCCCAGGTGGTGTCCATGACCGACAGGTGATGGAACGTGACCGGGTAGTCGTCGACCGGGAACGTGCCACGCTCGGCGACCTCGTGGGCGCTGCGCAGGTCGACCACCGTGCGCAGACCGATCGGTCCGAGCTGGGACAGGTCGCCACCGGTGAGGGTGTCGAGCCCATCGGCGCGGAACAGGGTGCGCCACTTCACGCGGCGTCCGTCGGTGGTGGGGTAACCCCCCATGTCCCGGAAGTTGAAGGCCCCCTCGAGCGGGAGGGTCCGTTCGACGGCGGTGGAGCTCATGGCCGCACCGTACGGGGGGCGGGCGGCGCCCAGTCGTGGGGAAGATGAGCATCGGGTGAACACGCCCTGGTCATCGGTCACCGACGGACTCCCTCCGATGGGTGTACGAGGCAGTCGGCGAATCCTCGGCAGGCCGGCCGCGACGGGAATGGGTGGGCGGACCGGACGGTTTGTGGCAGGGTCGGCGCAGCAACCGGGCGCCGGAACGAGGTGAACACACGACGATGGCCATGATCAAACGGATGGCGGCAGCCAAGAACGGCCCCGCCGGGCTGATGCTGGCGATCGCCCTGAAGGCCCTCCGGAGCGATCCCGTGCAGGCTCGGCTCAAGGAGGCTCCGGAAGCCGCCGTTCGCTGGGCCCAGAAGCGGAAGATCCAGCGGCGGAGCAACGTCATCGACGTTCGCGAGGTGGGCGAGGACGAGCTCGCCGGCCGCCCGATGCACGACGGCGTCGCCGTCTCGGCCGATGCCGGGCCCTTCGATCAGGCCCGCGCCCAGCTCGGACGCGGCGTCGACAAGGTCCGCAACGCCAAGCTCAACCCGGCCGAGCGGCTCGGCCAGCGTGGCCTCGAGCGACGACTCGACCAGCTCGTCGCCGGGTTCGACACCGCGTTCTCGGGCAGCGAGGGCGGGGTGCCCACCGAGGTCATCGCGGCGCTCGACGACCTGCGCCGGGCCCTCGGCGCCACTGCCGGGCTCCCGCTGGTGAAGCGGACCCGGAGCCACTTCCGCATCGGCGACGAGCTCGACCGGCTCGAGGACGCCCTGATCGAGGCCGTCCTTCCGCGCTGACCCGGCCGGTCGCTGCGTCGTTGCACGCGTCTGGTGCGAAGTGTGCGAACCGACCGCGTGCACCGGCCACGGCCCTCCGACGGTTGCACGCGTCTGGTGCGGAACGTGCGAACTGGCCGCGTGCATCGGGTGACCCTCGGCTCGGCGGCCACCTACGATCGGGTGATCGCCACGTTCGCCTCCATCACCCCGCCCGAGCCCCTGGCAACCGACCGTTTCGTACTCGAACCGCTCGGACCCGAGCACAACGAGCGCGATCACGCGGCCTGGTCGTCGAGCATCGAGCACATCCACGCCTCACCCGGGTTCGCGCCCGGCGAATGGGGCGGCGATGCCTGGCCCTACGAGATGAGTGCCGAGGCCAACCTCGCCGATCTCGAGATGCACGCCGGCGAGTTCGTCCGCGGCGAGGCCTTCGCCTACTCCGTCCTCGAGGCCGCCGAGACGGGCGGTCTCGACGTGATCGGTTGCGTCTACATCGACCCCGACCACATCTCCGACGACCCCGGCCGGGCCATGGTGCGCTCGTGGGTGCGGGCCGATCGGGCCGAGCTCGATGTCGTGCTGGCCGACGCCATCCGCGAGTGGCTGGCCGCCGACTGGCCCTTCACCTCGGTGCGATTCCCCGGAAGGGCCGGCTGACGGCTCGGGCCGGGTCAGTCCGCCGGCGGCTGCATCTGGGCCATGGCGGCCATGATCTCGGCCATGATCTGCGAGCGGGGCGGCATGCCCGGGGTCTCGTCGGGCGGGAGCGGATCGAGCCCCTCGGCGATGCGGTGGAACCGCTCCACCACCAGCTCGATGAACTCCGGGTGGGGGAACACCCAGTACCGGTCGGCCACGATCGACTCGAGGACGAGGTCGGCCACGACGGCCGGCGGGGTGGCTTCGGCGATCGCCCGGCGCACGTGGGCGAGGGAGACCTCGGCGATCGCATCGGAGACCGGCGCCTCACCGAGCTCGGCCGGCCAGTTCCGGTCGGCGTCGATGATCCCGGTGCGCACCCAGTAGGGGCACAAGCAGCTGACCCCGATCGGCAGCATCGCCGCCTGCATCGAGTTGTAGAGGCTCTCGGTGATGGCGACGACGGCGTGCTTGCTGGCGTCGTAGGCGGGGCTGAAGCCCGGGTACAGACCGGCGACCGACGCGGTGTTCACGATGTGGCCGCCACCGCTGGCGACGAGGTGGGGCAGGAACGCCCGCACGCCGTACACGACGCCCCAGAAGTTGACGCCCATCGTCCACTCCCAGGCCGCGATCGGGCCGGCCCACGGGTCGCCCTTGCCGGCGACACCGGCGTTGTTGCAGACGATGTGCACCGCGCCGAACCGCTCGATCGCCGCCGCGGCGAGCGCGTTCACCTCGGTCTCCTTGCTCACGTCGGTGCGCACCGCGAGCACCTCGACGCCGCGGGCCGCGATGTCGACGGCGGCGGCGGCGAGCGCGTCGTCCTGCACATCGGCGAGGACGAGCGAGAGCCCTTCCCGGGCGAAGGCATGGGCGAGGGCGAGACCGATACCGCTGCCGGCCCCGGTGACGACGGCAACCTTGCCGCGAGTGAGTTCCATCGAGTGACCCCCCAGGTCGAGAACGTGATCCGGTCCGACGATCACGCCGGTCCGGACCGGGCCCGAGTCTTGCAGGGCGCGCCGTCGCGCCACTCGTCAGCCGGGCTTGCCCATCAGCTCCACCCGGGCGCCGTCGGGGTCGGCGAGGAACACGATCGGGATGCCGAGCGAACCGCGGGTCTCGGGCAGGAGCTCACCGCCGGACGCCACGAGGTGCGCGGCGGCGGCATCGACGTCGTCGACGTGGAACGACAGATGGGTGTAGCCGAGCTGCGACCTCGATGCCGACGGTGCGCCGTGCACTCCGGGCGAGGCGTACGCGAGCAGCTCGATCTTCAGGGCGCCGAGCGTGATCATCTGCGACACGAGCGACACCGGCGAGGCCACCTCGAGTGCCCGGTCGAGCCCCGGGAGCATGGTGTCGGTGAGCTCGTAGCGCTCGGCCGCGGTGAACCCGAGGCCTTCGCAGTAGAAGCGCATCGTGCGCGCCAGATCGGTGACGCACAGCCCCAGGTGCGACGGCGTGAACTCGACTTCCGGCATCGGATGCCCCTTTCCCCACCACCGATCCTGCCACCCCGCCCCCCGATCCCGACGATCGTCCCCACGCCCCCGGGGCCGGCGAACTTCCCAGGAATCACGGGACCGGCGCGGCGCCGCGTGGGAACGTGGGCGGATGTCGTCGCTGCACACCCTCGCCGTCTCGGCCGGCCGGCCCCACGGCACCGGGTCACCGTTGAACCAACCCCTCGTCCTCGCCTCGAACTTCCGGGGCGGTGGCGAGTACACCCGCACCCACGGCACCGAGACCTGGCGGGCGTTCGAGGAGGCGGTCGGTGCGTTGGAGGGCGGCGACGCCGTGTCGTTCGCGAGCGGACTCGCCGCGGCGTCGGCGATCCTGCTCGCGCTCGCGCCCAAGGTGCTGGTGCTGCCGAACGGCTCGTACCTCGGCGTGCGCGAACTGGTCAAGGAGCTCGCCGCCCAGGCCTCGATCGAGGTACGGGCGGTCGACATCGCCGACACCGCCCAGGTCGTCGCGGCCTGCCCGGGCGCCGATGTCGTGTGGCTCGAGACGCCGACGAACCCGGAGCTGATCGTGGCCGACATCCCGGCGATCGCCGCCGCCGCCCACGCCGCCGGGGCACGCGTCGTGGTGGACTCGACGTTCGCCACCCCGGTCTTCCAGCGTCCGCTCGAGCTCGGCGCCGACGTGGTGATGCACAGTGGCACCAAGTTCATCGGCGGGCACAGCGATCTGCTGATCGGGCTGGCCGTGGCCACCGACACCGCGATCCTCGAACGCATCCGCCATCTGCGCCTGATCGGCGGCGCCACACCCGGGGCCCTCGAAGCGTTCCTCGCGTTGCGGGGCCTCCGCACCCTGCCGCTACGGATGGAACGGGGACAGGCGACGGCCGAGGTGCTCGTGGAACGGCTCGCCGCCCACCCCGCCGTGGCCGAGGTTCGCTACCCCGGCTTCGGTGCGATGGTCTCGTTCGTGCTGGCCGGCGGCATGGCGGCGGCCGATTCGCTCTGCGACGATGTTCGGCTGCTCGTGCCGGCCACGAGCCTCGGCGGGGTGGAGACGACGATCGAACGCCGCCAGAAGTACGCCGGCGACGCCCACGTGAACCCGGGGCTGCTGCGCATGAGCGTCGGTATCGAGGACGCCGACGACCTCTGGGCCGACATCGAGCACGGGCTATGAACCGGTGAGTCGGGCCTCGTAGCCGGCGACGACCTTCTTCGGGACGACCATCCGCCAGGCGTCGACGACGATCTCGGTGAGCTCGTCGAGCTCGATCGCCGCGAGCCGCACCACGACCCACTGGAACCGGAGGTCGGACGCCTTCGGCAGCAGGAACTTGTCCGGTTCGGAGGCGACCAGCGCGTCCCGCTCGATCTTCGGGAAGGCGAATCCCATCAGTGTCTCGTCACGCGAGAAGGCGAGATAGACGATGCGCCCCACCCGGAACTTCACCCGGTCGCGCACGAGGGCCTCGTAGCTGCGGGGCAGGTCGGCGGTGATCCGCCGCACGTCGTCGATGCTCACCATGGCTCACCCCGCTCGGGCGCTCCGGGCTCGGCGGGCGGCCGGGTCCTGGCGGAAGAAGTCACGATAGATCCCGTACAGGGCGGGCTTCGCCGTCGCCAGGTCCACCGGTCGGGTGAAGAACACCTCGGCGGCCACGGCGAAGAACTCGCCGGGATCGGTGGCGGCGTAGTCCCGCAGCAGCGGGTCGGGCGACCCCGATCGGAGCGAGTCGAACTCGGCGTCGGTGACCTGTTTCCAACGGCGGCGTGCGGCGTCGTCGGCCAGCGGAGGCGTTCCGTCGACGACCCCGTCGAGCATGTCGAGCTTGTGCACGAACTCGTGGATCACGACGTTGCGTCCGTGGTAGCCGCGAACGCGGATGTCGGCGCTCACCGCGTCCCACGCCAGGATCACCGGACCCTGCCGGCCGTGCGCCTCACCGATCAGCTCGATCGGTGAATCGTCGAACGTGCCGGGCACGGGGCCGGGGCGCGGGGTGCGCACGACGACGGTCGACGGATGGACCACGATCGCCTTCACGTGTTGGTAGGCGTCGACCCCGAGCGTCAGGGTGACGAGCGCGGCTTGGGCGGCGATCGCGACCCGCATCGCCTCGGTGAGGGTGAAGCCACGCGCCCCCTCCCAGTACTTCTCGGACAGCAGTCGCTCGACGCCGCCGAGCAGCCGCACCCGCTCCTCGTCGTCGAGGTGTGGCCATTCGGCGAGTACCCGCGGGACCGTCGAGGCCAGATCGGGGCGGTCGCCCGGATCGGTCGCTCCCGAACGCTTCGATCGCCACCAGGCCATGCGTCAGCATGCCCTCGGCGGCCACGGTTGCCACCGCGCCGGCGATCCGGGCCGGGTCCCTCACCAGAATGAGGGAGGACCGTACGACGTTTCGGCGAAGCCCGACTACCTTGGCGCGGTGCTGTCGATCCGCATGCTCGGACCGCTCGAGATCGACCGCGACGGAGTCCCGATCGTCGTCAGGGGCCGCATGACGCAGGCGCTGCTGGTGCGGCTCGCGCTCGACACCGGTGCCGTCGTGTCCACCGACGGCCTGGTCGATGCGCTCTGGGGCGACGACCCGCCGGCCGGTGCGACCAACGCCCTCCAGGTGAAGGTCTCGGAACTTCGTCGGGCGATCGGCGCGGCACAGATCGTCGCCCGTCGCCCCGGCTACGTTCTCGACGTCGCTCCCGACTCGGTCGACGCGCTGGTCGCCGAAGCCCTGATCGCCGAGGCGCGCGCCGAGGCGGATGCCGACCCGGAATCGGCGGCGGCCCGCTACGGACGAGCCCTGGCCCTGTGGCGGGGCCCGGCGATGTCGAGTGTCACCGATGCCCCGTTCGCCTCCTCGGCGGCGGCCCGCTGGCAGGAACTCCGGTTGGCCGCCTTCGAAGAGCGCTCCCGGCTCGAGTTGGCAGCCGGGCGCACCCGGCCGCTCATCGCCGAGCTGGAAGCGACCATCGCGGAGAACCCGTTGCGCGAACCGCTGGTCGAGGTCCTCATGTCGGCCCTGGCAGCGGAGGGGCGGCAGGTGGCGGCGCTCGGCGCGTATCGGGAGTTGCGCGCGCGTCTCGTCGCCGACCTGGGCATCGACCCGAGCCCGCGACTGCAGGAGATCGAGCGGCGGGTCCTGCAGCAGGACCCGACGGTCGTGCTGGCGGCGCGCCCGGCCCGCGTCGCGCCGGCCCCGCTCCCGCCCACCCCCGGCCCGACCGTGCGGCTGCCGCACCCGGTGTCCTCCTTCGTCCAACGGCGGGACGACCTGACGTCGGTCGAGCAGCTGCTGGGAACCCGACGCCTCGTGACGATCACCGGACCCGGTGGAGTGGGCAAGACGCGCCTGGCGGTCGAAGTGGCCCGCCGGATCGCGACCCCCACCGATGGCGTGTGGTTCGTACCGCTGGAAGCGGTGGTCGACGTCGACGGCATTCCCGATGCGTTGGCCACCGCGTTGGGGGTGGTGGGCGCCGATACCTCGTCGGCGATCCGGGAGCGGCTCCGCAGTGCCGAGCTCCTGCTCGTGCTCGACAACTGCGAGCATCTCGGCGACGAGCTCGCCGTGTTGATCGACGAGCTGTTGCAGAGCGCCCCGGGTCTGCGCTGCCTGGCCACGAGCCAACGCCCGATCGGGATCCCCGGCGAGGCCCGGTGGCCGCTCGGGCCCCTGCCCCGGGCCAAGGCGGTCGAGCTGTTCGTCGAGCGAGCGCGCGACGTGTCGCCCCACGGCGCCTACGACGATGTCGAACTGATCGGCGGACTCTGTGCCCAGCTCGACGATCTCCCGCTCGCCATCGAGCTGGCGGCGGGCCGATGCGGGGTCCTGTCGGTGCAGGAGATCGCCGATCGGCTCCACGACCGCTTCTCGTTGCTCAGCGACGGGCGACGCGGCCGATCACCGCGCCAACAGACCCTCGATGCCACGATCTCGTGGAGCTACGACCTCCTGTTCCCCGACGGCCAGCTCGCCCTGCAGGCCGTCGCGGCGTTCACCGGCGGGGCGTCGTTCGCCGGGATCGAAGCGATCCTGACCCGCATCGACGTCCCGCCCGGCGAGGTGTTCGATCTGGTCACCCAGCTCGTCGACCGCTCGTTGGTGGTCCCCGATCATTCGACCTCGTCCGTGCGCTACGGAGTGCTCGAAGGGGTGCGGGCGTTCGCCGGCGCCCAGGCGGTACGCGAGGGCCGAGCCCCCCTGATCGGCCGAGCCCACGCGGCATGGGTGTCCGAGCTCGCACGCACGGCCCGATCGGGCCTTCGGGGGACGGACCAGCGGTCGTGGCTCGCCGCCGTCCGCGCCGAGCGGTCGAACATCGATGCCGCGCTCGGATGGATGGCCGCCAACGAACCGCTCGCCGCGCTCGACGTGGTGGCCGACCTGTACCTCGCGTGGATGATGCTCGGGGACAGCGAAGCGGGTGCGGCGCGGGCGCTGCGTGCCGTCGCCGATGCCGGGGCCGGCGATGACGCCGGCGCCAGTGCGCCGGATCTCGCCCTCGGACGCGCCGAGGCGTGTGCGGCCCAGCTCCTGGCCCGCACCGGGGCCACCGATCGAGCGGTGTCGCTCGCGGAACGGGCGGCCGCCCGGGTCGGCGACGGGCCGTCCGCCGACCACGCGGAGGTCACCTCGATCGTCGGCCGGGTGCTGCTCCACGCCGGTCGGTACGAGGAGGGCTGCCGGCTCGTCGCCGACGCCGGCACCCGGTTCGTGGAGCTCGGCGACCACTGGGGGGAAGCGATGGCCCAGCTCTCCATCGGATGGGCCGAGCACCTGAACGGCCACGAGGACCGGGCCGAGCGCGCCTGCCGGGCCGCACTCGACGCCCTGAGCCCGGCGACCGACGGTTGGGTGACCCACGCCGCGCACCGGCTCCTCGGCGTGCTGGCCGCCGAGGCGGGCGATTACCCGAGGGCCTTCGCCGAATACGGTTCGGCGCTGGCGGCGGCGCGGGCGATGGGCTCCACGACCGACGAGGGTCAGGTGCTCGCTCGAATCGCCGCGACCCAGGCCCAGGCCGGCGACCGCGCCGCCGCGGCGGAGACCTATCGAGTGGCGTGGCAGCTGAGCCGCCTGGCCGGCGACCAGGTCTCGGTGGAGTCGGCTCGCCGGGCGATGTCCGACCTGGCCGTCGACCGGTCACCGACCGTCGATGTCGCGGCGCCCGAGCTCGTGGACCGCGACTGACGACCATCAGCGTTTGATCAGCGACCGGACAGTCGCCCGTCAACCTGCTCGTCCAGGTTGTGGTCATGACC
>Ga0209023_10006257_pt1 | contig 12616 bp, 12 predicted proteins | sample LakOneMetagenome_FD_187468 | JGI IMG/M metagenome (GOLD analysis project Ga0209023, IMG submission 187468) | Freshwater and sediment microbial communities from Lake Erie, Canada (SPAdes) (version 2) | ecosystem: Environmental > Aquatic > Freshwater > Lentic | place: Lake Erie, Canada... | reverse complement strand
GGACACGCAGCGAGTGCGCGTCTGAGGAGGAAGTGTCGATGAAAGGCCTGAAAAATACGAACGGCCGCCGGTGAGGGCGGCCGTTCGGTCGTGCAGTTCTGGAGTGGGTGAGGTTTAGTTGCCGCCGACGCCAGCAGCTTTACGCATGCCGGCGGTGACGATACCCACCTTGTCGACGCCTGCGCCGCGCGCTGCGTCGATGACTTCCATGATGTCGCCGTAACGCAGGTTCTCGGCGCCAGCGATGAACATCTTCTTGTCCTTGCGGGTTTCGAAGATGTCGCGGAGGGTCTTCTCGAGTTCAGGAATCGTGACGTCCTGCTTGTTCACCGAGATCCGACGTTCGGCCGAGTACTCGAGCACAATCTGGCTCGTGTCCGGGGTCGGGTCAGCCTTCGTCTGCGACTGGGCAGGAAGGTTGATGTCGACACCCTTCTGACCGAGCGGCAGCGTCGCCATGAAGATGACGAGCAGCACGAGGAGCACGTCGATGAGCGGCGTCACGTTCATGTCGGCATTGGCATGCGCGACTTCGGCAGTGACGACGTCTTCGGCGCCGTAGTGTTTATGTGCCGCCATTACTGACCTCCCGCTCCGGGTGCGCCCTTGGGCTTGTCGACAATCAGCGCGACGTCTTCAATCGCGGCGGTTCGCAGTTGATCCATCACCGCCATCACCGTGCCGTAATCGACGTCGGTGTCAGCCTTGATGTAGACGATCTTCTGCGTCTTGCCCTCGAGGGCTTCGCCCACCTTGGTCGCAAGCTCCGCTTCTGCCAACTGCTTGGTGTTCAAGTAGATGGCCTTTGAAGCCGAAATGGCGATGACGACCTGGTCCTGCGAGTCGGGCTTTTCGACCGTGTTCTGCGCACTCGGCAGCTTGAGGCTCACACCCTGCTGAAGCATGGGGGCGATGAGCATCATGATGATGAGCAGCACCAACATGACGTCGACCAGCGGCGTCACGTTGATATCGGACTTGACTCCGCCTTTGGCGCCGCCAAGGTCCATTGACATAGCTGAATCTCCCTAAATGACGATGAGATTTTAGATTGAAGATTTCAGATTGAAGACAGGAACCAGCGAAGGCTCTGTCTTCCCATCCTCAATCTTCAATCTTCGATCTTCAGTCTCGTGATCTCTTACGCGGTCTTGCGAATGAAGTAATCGAGCAGTTCGGACGACGAGTTGTCCATCTCGACGTTGAAGTACTCGATGCGCGAGGTCAGGTAGTTGTAGATCCAGACCGCCGGAATGGCGACGACCAGACCAAGCGCGGTTTCGACGAGCGCTTCCGAGATACCGACCGACACGGCGCCGATACCGGCCGAGCCGCTGTTGCCGATGCCCTGGAACGCGTTGATAACGCCGACGACCGTGCCGAGCAGACCGACGAACGGAGCCGTCGAACCGATCGTGGCGAGCGCCGAAACGCCCTTCTTGAGGTCAGACGCCGTCAGCGCCGAGGCGCGCTGAATCGAGCGACGAACCGTGTCCATCAGGTCGTCGCGCGAGACACCCGCGTTGGTCTCATGCTGGAACTGGTATTCCTGCAGGCCAGCGAGCACGACCTTCGCCAGGTGGCTGTAACGGAATTCCTTCTTCGACGCAAGGGCGATCGCTTCCTTCACGCGGCCATCCTTCAGGTGCTTGGCAACCTGAGGTGCAAACAGCTTCGACTGATTGCGAGCCTGCTGATAGGTAAAGAAGCGCTCGATGCCGACGCCGAGCGACCACATTGACATGATGATCAAAACAAAGGCGACGGCCTTCGCGACGATCGTCATCTGAGCGTACATTTCCATCAGATCCACGGTCTATCCTCCATCGAGACGTAAGTTAAAAGTCGAAGTTCGCGACGCGTGTCCCGCAGGGCACGCACATCTTCGTTTACTGCAGTGTGAAGTTCACCGTCACCGTCATGATGACCGGAACGGCCGTGCCATTGAGCAGCGTGGGCGTGAACTGCCACTGCTTCACCGCGTCGAGTGCTGCCTGATCGAGCAGCGGAATCGAACGGAGGACTCGTGCTTCTGCCACGCGACCATCGGGGCCAATCGTGGCCTCGACAATCACGACACCCTGTACGCGAGCCGACTGCGCGATTGCCGGATACACCGGCCGGACGTCCTTTGTCTTCGTCGGGGGCTTGATGTTGCCGCCGACACGAACCGGCGCTGGTGGCGGCGGTGGTGGCGGTGGCGGTGGTGGTGGCGGCGCCAGATTCTCGACGACACCTCCGGTGACACCTCCGATGACGCCGGTTTCAACCGGGGGCGGCGGCGGCGGAGCTGGGGCCTCCGGCTTGATCTCCGCCGGTGCCTCGACCGGGGCCACGTCAGGGTTCGACACGACCTTCGGCGGCTCGGGCGCCTTGACCTGCGGGGGCGGCGGCGGCGGAGGTGGGGGCGGCGGCGGCGGCGGAGCGGCCACAAACGCCATCATCGAGGGCGGCGTCGGCAGAACGTCAGCCGCCATCAGCGGGATGATAATCACTGCGGCCAGAAGCGCCGTATGCACCACGATCGAGAGCGGGACCGTATACCAGGACCGGCTTCCCACCTTGATCGACGGGTCTACGACGTCGCCGAACATGTCACGTGCCACTTCTACTCTCCTCCTCCGGATTGCAAAGCCCCTCCGGCTCCCGGCGTCGCCGGACAATCGCCGCCGAACCATCCCTTGCACAGACCGCCGGCCCGCACAAAGGCGGCGATTATAGTCGCGAGAATTTCACAGAGTCAACGAACGATCGCAGCGTCAATAACCGACCTGAGACCTTAGACACCACTTGGCGCCAAATGGCTGTCGCTTACGCGTGTTCCCCGCCACCGATGCGCATTCCGTAGAAGGATCGGTAGACAAAAAACATTGAAATCGCGAAAAACACAGCGGCAAGCAGCCGCGTCAGACCAGGTCCAGACTCCGACAGCCGTACCGCAAGTTCTACCGCCAGCAAGCCGAACAAAGTCGTGAACTTGATGACCGGGTTCATGGCCACCGACGAGGTGTCCTTGAACGGATCGCCAACCGTGTCGCCCACAACCGTCGCGGCGTGCAGCGGCGTGCCCTTCGCTTTCAGCTCGACTTCCACGATCTTCTTCGCGTTGTCCCACGCACCACCGGCGTTGGCCATGAAGATGGCCTGATACAAGCCGAACAGCGCAATGGACATCAGGTAGCCGATGAAGAAGAACGGCTCGAAGAACGCGAATGCCAGCGTCGAGAAGAACACCGTCAGGAAGATGTTGAACATGCCCTTCTGCGCGTACTTCGTGCAGATTTCAACGACCTTCTTGCTGTCTTCAACCGACGCCTTCTCGACACCGTCGAGCTTGATGTTCGCCTTGATGAACTCGACCGCACGGTAGGCACCGGTGGTCACGGCCTGGGCCGACGCGCCGGTGAACCAGTAGATCACCGCGCCGCCCGTGATGAGGCCGAGCATGAAAGGCGGATGCAGCAGTGACAGCTTGTCGAGGTTCGTGGTCAGCCCGTTGGTCAGCGCCACGATGATCGAGAACGTCATCGTCGTTGCACCAACGACCGCGGTGCCGATGAGCACCGGCTTCGCCGTCGCCTTGAAGGTGTTGCCAGCGCCGTCGTTCTCTTCGAGCAGGTCCTTCGCACGTTCGAACTTCACATCGAAGCCGAACTCGCGCTTCAGGCTGTCCTTGATGCCGGGAATCTGTTCGATGACCGACAGCTCGAAGACCGACTGCGCGTTGTCGGTGACGGGACCATACGAGTCAACCGCGATGGTGACCGGACCCATGCCGAGGAAGCCGAACGCGACCAGACCGAACGCGAAGACCGCCGGAGCCAGCATGCCGTCGCCGAGACCAAACGACATGCTCACGTAGTAGCCGATGCCCATCAGCGACACGATGCTCAGGCCAAGCCAGTAGGCGCTGAAGTTGCCAGCGACGAAACCGGAAAGGATGTTGAGCGACGCGCCACCCTCCTTCGAGGAGGTGACGACTTCGCGCACATGGCTCGACTCGGTCGACGTGAAGACCTTGACCAGCTCGGGGATGATCGCGCCGGCGAGCGTGCCGCACGTGATGACCGTCGAGAGCTTCCACCAGAGGCTGCCGTCTCCAAGGTTCGGAATCAGCAGGTACGACGCCGCATAGGTCGCCACCACCGAGACGATCGAGGTGAGCCACACGAGCATCGTGAGCGGCGCCTCGAAGTTCATCTTGTCCACGGTGCCGTACTTGCCCTTGGCCATCGCCTCGTTGACGAAGTAGGACAGTCCGCTCGCAATCACCATGACGATGCGCATCATGAAGATCCAGACCAGCAGCTGAACCTGCACCTTCGGGTCGCGCACCGCGAGGAGAATGAACGAGATCAGCGCGACGCCGGTCACACCGTAGGTTTCGAAGCCGTCAGCGCTCGGACCAACCGAGTCACCCGCGTTGTCGCCCGTGCAGTCCGCAATCACGCCGGGGTTACGCGCGTCGTCTTCCTTGATGTTGAAGACGATCTTCATGAGGTCGGCGCCGATGTCGGCAATCTTCGTGAAGATGCCGCCCGCGATACGCAGCGCTGCCGCACCCAGTGACTCACCGATGGCAAAGCCGATGAAGCACGGCCCCGCGTAGTCACCCGGAATGAACAGCAGAATCATCAGCATCAGCAGCAGCTCGACGCTGATGAGCAGCATGCCGATCGACATGCCGGCCTGCAGTGGAATCGCGTAAATGGGATACGGCTTGCCGCGCAGGCTGGCAAAGGCGGCGCGCGAGTTGGCGAAGGTGTTGACGCGAATGCCGAACCACGCCACCCCGTAGCTGCCCGCGATGCCAATCAACGAGAAGATCAGGATGATGGGCAGGGTCACCATCACCGACTTGCCTTCGATCGGGTTCAGCCAGCCGTAGTACGCCGACATGATCACCGCGATGAACACCCACAGGAGCATGATGAAGCGCCCCTGCGTGACCAGGTAGGTCTTGCACGTCTCGTAAATCAGCTCGGACACCTCGAGCATCGACTTGTGCACGGGCATGTTCTTGAGTTGATTGAAGGTCATCAACCCGAAGAGCAGTCCGAGCGCCGCCACGAGGAGGCCGCTCATGAGCAGCGTGTGTCCGTTGACGCCGAGGAAATCCACCGTCGACAGGTCGGGAACGACCAGGGCTGCTTCACCACCACGAGCGGCGGGAGCGGCTTCGGGCTGTGCGAAGGCCATCTGCGGGAGGGCGAGTACGCCCACGAATGTCGCCATCAGCGCCAGGCGACTGACAAGTCTCTTCACGGTCACGTTCATACACCTCGCATGATGCCCGGCCGTCGCACCGGACCAACTAGAACGACGCGCGTGCCCTACAGGGACAGCACGCACAGGGTTTTGAAGAAAGCGCCGAATTATACTCGGAAGTCAGGCGCGGACGCGTCAGCTTCTGCGTTTCGCACCGTCGAGGGCAGGGCCATGCCGCCAGTGAGGAAGATTCGCAGGCCTTCTTCAACGCTGATGTCGGGGAAACTCACCGCGCGTCGCTCGCAGATGATGATGTCGCCGAGGTAGAGATGGTTCGTGGGAACGTAGACCGCGATCATTTCTGCGCGTCCCTGCTCGCTTTCTGTCGAGAACTCCTTCGTCAGAAAGCCCAGAGCATAGCGATCCGCCTGCCGCACCAGCACCACACGCTTGAAGCCTGATTCGTTGTCGGGTGAGAACGCCACCACGAGCTGCTTGACCGGCGCGTAGATGGTGCCGAAGACCGGCACCTTCAGCAGATAGCCGTCCAGCCGCTGCAGCAAACGCTTGCCGATGACGTTGGTGGCAAACGTGCCCACCAGCAGCAGCCCCACCGTCGTCGTCAGAATGCCGAGGCCGGGCACCTGCCGCCCGAGCTGACGCTGATAGAAGGAGTCGGTCAGGCCGTCGACGATGCCGAACAGCCAGATGAATGCAGAGACTGTGATGAACAGCGGAACGGTGACGAAGAAGCCCGCGATGAAACTTCGGCGGACCCACTGCAGCATTACGCCATCCAGCCGGCCAGAACGGCTATGAGCAAGGCCAGTCCAACGATGATGCGGTACCAGGCGAACGGTGCGAAACCGACCCGCCGCACATAAGAGAGGAAGGGCTTCACCACTGCGGCCGACGCGACGAAGGCCATCACGAAGCCGATCGTCAGCTCGAGGCTGCGGTCTGCCGTGATGTGGTGACGCACGCCCATCGCACTGTGCAGGAAGGTCGCCGCCAGCGTCGGCATCGCCAGGAAGAAGGAAAACTCCGCCGCTGTGCCGCGGTCGAGACCGGCGAGCATGCCGCCCACGATGGTCGAACCCGAACGCGACACACCGGGAACGAGCGCCAGCATCTGTGCGAGACCGATACCGAGCGCCTGCGACGGCGTCGTATCGTCCACGCTATGGGTGCGTGGTCGGCTCATCGCGCGTTCCACCACCAGCATGACGATGCCTCCCACGATGAACGCGACGGCGATGGTCGTCATGCTCTTGTGCAGCACCGACTCCACGAAATCCGACAGCACGGCTCCGGCTGCCAGCGCGGGAATGACGCCAATCACCAGCAGCAGCGCGAAGCGCCGCGCTTCCGGCTTCGAAGGCAGACCGACGATGACGTCGATCACCTTCTGTCGATACAACCAGACGATGGCGAAGATCGAACCGAGCTGAATCATCTCGGTGAACACGCTGTTCGGATCGTTGTATCCGAGCAGGCGTTCGCCGATGAGCAGATGTGCGGTGGACGAGATCGGCAGGAACTCGGTGAGTCCCTGCACGATTCCAAGAATGGCCGCGAGGAGTGCGGTGGACACGCTGCCGGCTACGACGCGCGGACCTTACGCGGAGTCTTGCCGGACTTGCGCGTAGGCTGCTGCGATGCACCGGAGGCGACGGCGCCAGCGACGGTCGAGTCCGCCAGGGCCGCACGCGTCGGACCCACGCCGCGCCAGAAGGTGACGACGGCAGCGGCCACGAACACGCTGGAGTAGGTGCCGGTGATGATGCCGATGATCATCGTGAACGCGAAGCCGCGGAGCACTTCGCCACCGAACAGGAACAGCGCCACGACGCTGAGGAGCGTCAGGCCACCGGTCAGCACCGTTCGGCCGAGCGTCTGGTTGATGGACGTGTTGATGACGTCGATCAGGTTGTCCTTGCGCATGCCGCGCAGGTTTTCACGGACGCGGTCGAAGATGACGATCGTGTCGTTGGTCGAGTAGCCCGTCACCGTGAGGAAGGCAGCGATGACGTTCAGCGTCAGGTCGTAGCGGAAGAACGCGAGGAAGGCGATCACGATGAGCAGGTCGTGAATGGTCGCCACCACCGCGCCGACGGCAAAACTCAGCTGATAGCGGAACGAGATATAGAGGAGCAGGCCGACGAGCGAGAGCACCGTCGCGATGAGACCGCGCTGTGACAGCTCTTTACCGACCGCCGGTCCGACGATTTCCGTGCCGACCACCGAGAAGTTCCCGAGGTTGGCTGACCGCAGGGCTTTCTCGACCGACTCGGACGTGCTGCTCAGCGACGCACCAGACTCTTCGCCGACGTGCGGCACGCGAATCATCTTGGTGCGCAGCGTCGGTGCGCCGTAGGTCTGGACGATCGCATCCTGTCCGCCACCCGGGTAGTTGCGGTTCAGAGCGTCGCGCACCGCGTCATCGCTCGGTGCCGTGTCGAACTGGAGGATGACCGAGGTGCCGCCGGCGAACTCGATGCCGCGGGGCAGCCCCTTGGTCATCACCACGCCGAGACCAGCCAGGATCACAATCCAGGACAGGGCGACGGCGTGCCACCGCCACCGCATGAAGTCGATGTTCGTCTTGTTCAGGATGTGCATGGCCGTTAGATCGACAGCGTCGTGACCTGAGACTTGCGGGACAGCTCAAGTTCGAACAACGTCTTGGAAACAAAGGTGGCAGTGAACAGGTTCGAGATGAGCCCGTAGAACAGCGTGACAGCGAAGCCGCGGATGGGACCCGTGCCGAACTGGAACAGGAAAGCCGCCGAGATGAGCGCCGCCAGATGCGTGTCGATCAGGGTCAGGAACACGCGGCTGAAGCCGGCATTGACCGAGGCGCGCACGCCGCGTTGCGCTTCGAGTTCTTCCTTGATGCGCTCGAAGATGAGCACGTTCGAGTCGACGCCGATACCCATCGTCAACACGAGACCGGCGATGCCAGGCAGCGTCATCACACCGCCGACGTAGGCCATCAGGCCGAGCAGGATGACCAGGTTCAGCACCAGGGCAATCACCGCGTTCACGCCCGCCGCCTTGTAGTAGATGACCATGAAGAGCGCGATGAGCACCAGGCCGACGAGGGACGCCAGCACGCCGGAACGAATGGAGTCCGCACCGAGGCTCGGGCCAATCGTCTGCTCCTGCAGGTAGGTCAGCGTGGCGGGCAGCGAGCCCGACCGCAGAATCAGCGACAGGTTCTGCACTTCTTCCTGCGTGAAGCTGCCGGAGATGCGACCGTCGCCCGTAATGCGCGAGTCGATGCGCGGCGCCGACTGCACCTTGCCATCGAGGACGATGGCGAGGAAGCGACCGACGTTCTCACCCGTGACACGACCGAACTTCGCCGCACCGTCGGAGTTCAACGTGAAGGCGACGGCCGGACGACCGTTCTCGTCAAGTGACGGACGCGCGCTGCGCAAGTCGCGGCCGGTGACTGCCGCCGCGGAACGCACCATGTAATAGACAGTCGAACCCGCGTCAGCGCCGCTGCTCACGCCGGGGATGATTTCCATGCCCGACGGCACGCTGCCGCCCGGCGTCAGCGCTTCCTTCGAAGAGGATGGACCCTGCTCGACGATCTTCAGCTCGAGGCGTCCGGTAGAGCGGATGATTTCCTTGGCGCGGTTGACGTCAGTGACGCCAGGCAACTGCACGAGAATCTGGTCGCCGTTGGCACCCTGCTGCGCAATGCTCGGCTCGGCCACGCCGAGCTCGTTCACGCGGCGCTCAATCGTTTCACGCGCCTGCGTGACGGCTTCGTCGCGCAGCTGCAACGCAATGTTGGGCTTCAGCGTGAACGTGTAGGTGCCGTTGACGCCCGCGTCGCGATCGAAGTTGGCGCTGACCTCGTTGGCCGACGTGCGGAATGCACTGTCCTGATCGGGGCTGACACCTTCCACCTTGAACGCGTTGGTGCCCGCGATCGCGATGTTCGTGGTGTTGATGCGCGCCGTGTTCAGCAGTTCCCGCAGGCGCTCCATCTCGGTCTCAGCCTCGATGCGCAGCGCGTCGTCGGTCTGCACGCGCAGCACGAGGTTCACGCCACCCTTGAGGTCGAGGCCCAGCTTCAGCAGGCGATCGGTCAGGAACTTCGGGCCGGTCAGGCCCCACCGTGCGGCAGCAATGGGATAAACACCCACCGCCGAGAAAATCACGGTGACAGCGACAATCGTGACGAGTTTCCAGCGCAGGTTAGACATAGTGGCTTACTGGTTTGAAGAATCTACGACAGCTGGCTGCCCCTGGTACCCGCCGATGGCCTGACGAGCCACATCGACACGAACCTTGTCGGCAATCTGAAGCTGAATGACGTCGTTGCTGACCTTGGTAACCTGACCGTACATCCCGCCAGTCGTGATGACGCGGTCACCCACCTTGATCGCTTTCTGGAATTCCTGCACCTTCGTCTGCTTGCGCTGCATTGGCTGCAACACGATGAAGTAGAAGATGCCCACCATCACCGCAAAAAGGATGAGCGGCGGCAGCATCCCTCCATCGGGAGGGGTAGCCATGGCAAACAGGGATCCAGCGACCATCATCATTGGGGCGTGACTCATTCCGCGGACTCGCTAGCCACAACGGGACGCGACACGCGTTGCAGGAACGTGCGTCTGAAGTCTGCAAACCGTCCGAACGCTATAGCGTTCCTGATGCGACTCATCGTGTCAAGGTAAAAGGATAGATTATGCAACGTGTTAAGGGTCGACGCGTTGATCTCTCCGGCCATGTAGAGGTGGCGCAGATAGGCCCGTGAACACGTGCGGCACGTGTAGCAGCGACACTCGGGATCAGGTGGCCGATCGTCTTCAGCGTAGCGCGCATTCTTGATGTTGATGCGCCCCTCACTCGTGAAGAGCTGACCGTTGCGCGCGTTGCGCGTCGGCATCACGCAGTCGAACATGTCGATGCCGCGCGCCACCGACTCCACGAGATCCTCCGGCGTGCCGGCGCCCATCAAGTAACGCGGCTGCTCGGCCGGCAGATACGGCGTCGTCTGCCCGACGATGTCGTACATGACCGCCGGCGGTTCGCCGACGCTCAGGCCGCCGATCGCGTAGCCCTCGAATCCGATGGCGACGGTGGCTTCCGCACTCTCGCGCCGCAGATCGGGAAACACGCCGCCCTGCACGATGCCGAACTGCGCCTGTCCGGCGTTGGTGACCACAACTCCGTCTGCGCCGCCGTCACGCAGTTGACGCTGACGCGCTCGCGCCCGCGCTGCCCATCGCAGGGTCCGCGCCATCGACTCGCGCGCGGACTCGTGCGTCGCGGGATAGGCGAGACACTCGTCGAGCACCATCGCGATGTCCGAGCCAAGCTGCGCCTGGATGTCCGCCGCCTTCTCCGGCGTCAGCAAGTGCGAGGAGCCGTCGAGGTGCGACTTGAAGCGCGCGCCGGTCTCGTCGATCGTGCGACGTTCGGCGAGGCTGAACACCTGATAGCCGCCGCTGTCGGTCAGGATCGGCTTGTTCCAGCCGATGAACCGGTGGAGTCCGCCGCGCCGCGCGATCAGATCGTCGCCAGGCCGAAGATAGAGGTGATAGGTGTTGCCGAGGAGGATCTGCGAGCCGGCCTCTTCGAGATCGCGGAACGTGATCCCCTTCACTGCCCCCTGCGTCCCCACCGCCATGAAGGCCGGCGTCTCGATCTGTCCGTGCGGCGTCGTGACGACACCGGTGCGGGCGAGACCATCGGTCGTGGCGAGCGTGAAGTTGAAGGGCGTGGGAACCGCGGTCATGGCGAACGGTCAGTTTACAATCGCTCGACTCCGTGCCGAAGCCTTCCGTGATCGTCGTTGCACTCTTCACCGCGTGCGCGATCGCACTGCACGTCGCGCCGCACCACCTCACGGTCCTGCTCGCCGCACCCGCGGGCGGTGATGGCCTGACCGAGAGCACTCGCCTCTCGGCGGCCTACGAAGCCATCCTCGCCTCTCGCGATCAGGACGCCGAGACCCTGCTCACCCGAGCGTGTCCACCCGCGCCGGGGGCGGCCTGCGCTGACCTTCGAGCGGTGATGCTCTGGTGGGATATCCAGCAGGATCTGTCGAGTCGCACGCTCGACGGCCGGTTCGAAGCGGCCGCCAAGCTCGCCGTCGCCACCGCCACCGCCGCAACAGAGAAGGAACCGAACCGCGCTGAGCACTGGTTCTACCTCGCAGCAGCCTACGCACCGCTGGCGCAGTGGCGCGTGCTGCGTGGCGAGCGGCTGACCGCGGCGCGCGACGGCAAGCGCATCAAGGATGCACTCGAACGCGCCCTCGCCCTCGACGGCCGGCTGCAGGACGCGTGGTTCGGCATCGGCCTCTACCACTACTACGCCGACGTGGCGCCGGCTGCGCTGAAGGTGCTGCGCTTCCTGCTGCTGCTTCCGGGCGGCGACCGCGTTCAGGGCATGCAGGAGATGCTGCGGGCGCGCGATCACGGCGAGTTGCTGCGTGGCGAGGCCGACTTCCAGATGCATTGGCTGTATCTCTGGTACGAGAACCAGCCGCTCCGCGCACTCGATCTGCTGCAGGGACTCGACCGGCGCTATCCGGGCAATCCCCTCTTCCTCCAGCGCATCGCTGACGTTCAGCACGTCTATCTGCACGATCACGCTGCAAGTGCACGCACGTGGCAGCTCCTCCTCGATCGTGCTGCAGCGGCACAGGTCGCGTTCACCTCCATCGCAGACACACGCGCGCGCATCGGGCTCGCTGCGGAATCGATCGAGCTCGGCCAGCCGCAACGCGCAATCGATCTGCTCACGCCGCTGCTGCGCACGGGTCCATCTGCGCCGTACGGTGCGGTCGCGCTCGTCGAAGCGACGCTTGGCGATGCGTACGCGCGCGCCGGCAATCGCACCGCAGCGTTCGACGCCTACACACGCGCATCCGCCGCTGCGCCACGCGACGATCCTGATGACATTCGCACGCGTTCGCGCGACGGACTCGCACGTGTTCGCGCGCGCCGCTAAACCACAGGACGAGGTCTTTGATCAAATTTCGATTTTTTTGACAATTCAGTCTGATTTGTGCTTGACAGCAGTACTTTCTCAACCGTAATCTACATCTGGTATGAGGGTGGTGGTCACAAGCCACCCCTAGTGAGGTTGACATTTCGGCCTCACCCTTCCGCACCTGGAACCCTCAAGTGCGGCGCGGAAGGTGCCGATAGGCGTTCGGACGGCGGTTATCGAGTGAGTCTGCCAGGTGGCAGCCACGGATCGGGAACCGGGCGTTTGCGCCACAGAACCCTAGATGAAGGGGGGGATAATTCACAATGGCGAAGAAAGCCAAGGGCGGGAAGAAGAAGGCAGCGAAGAAGCGTTAAGCTGACCTCACCCGCAAGAAAAAAAGGGGGCGGCCGTCGCCCCCTTTTCAATTTCCAGCCACGTCTCGTTC
>Ga0209023_10006255_pt1 | contig 12617 bp, 13 predicted proteins | sample LakOneMetagenome_FD_187468 | JGI IMG/M metagenome (GOLD analysis project Ga0209023, IMG submission 187468) | Freshwater and sediment microbial communities from Lake Erie, Canada (SPAdes) (version 2) | ecosystem: Environmental > Aquatic > Freshwater > Lentic | place: Lake Erie, Canada... | reverse complement strand
AGCGCGCGGTTGCCAGTGGATGACATGATCGATGTCAGTGTGCGCGTGCGCGTCGGATGCTTCGCCGCGACGAGTTGCGCAATCATCCCGCCCATCGACGCCCCGACGATATGCGCGCGGTCGATGCCGAGCGCGTCGAGCACGCCTGCCGCATCATCGGCCATATCGGTCAGTGTGTAACCGAGGTCGGGAAGCTTGCCGTTCATCATCGCCGCCATCATCATGGCCATATCGGGGATGCCGGCGCTGTCGAATTTTTGCGAAAGCCCGATATCGCGATTGTCATAGCGGACGACGCGGAAACCGCGCGCCACCAGCGCGTCGACGAGTTCGATCGGCCATAGTGTCAGTTGCGCGCCCAGCCCCATGATGAGCAGCACAGTGGGCGCATCGAGCGCGCCATAGCTTTCGACTTCGATGCTGATGCCATTGGCGGTGACTTTGGTCATGCAATCTCCCCGGGATGTTTGGCTTGGCCGATGGACTGTTCGGCGCTATTGACGTTAACGTCAACCATAGGGGAGTCTCAGCGATGCGCAATCTTTTCAGTGTCGACGGCAAGAATGTCCTGATTACCGGCGGCTCGCGCGGCATCGGCGAGATGATCGCGCGCGGCTATGTCGAAAACGGCGCCAACGTCTTTATCTCGTCGCGCAAGGCCAATGTCTGCGACGGCATTGCCGAAGAACTGTCGAAGGTGGGCCGCTGCACCAGCCTGCCGTTCGACTTGTCGGAAATGGCTGGAGTCGAAGGCCTTGCGGCAGCACTGTCCGCCAAAATCGATAAGCTTGACGTGCTCGTCAACAACGCCGGCGCCAGTTGGGGCGCGCCGATCGACGAATTCCCCGAAGCCGGCTGGGACAAGGTCATGGACCTCAACGTCAAGTCGGTGTTCTTCCTGACGCAGAAACTGCTGCCGCTGCTGCGCGCCGCCGCGACCGCACCGGCGCCGGCGCGCGTCATCAACATCGCCTCGATCAACGGCATCGCGCCCTCGAGCCTCGAAACCTATTCGTATTCGGCCTCCAAAGCCGGCGTCATCATGCTGACGCGACAGTTGGCGCGGCGGCTGGCCTCGGAAAACATCCTCGTCAACGCCATCGCGCCCGGCCCGTTCCCGAGCCAGATGATGGCGGCGACGCTGGCGACAGCGGGCGACGCGATCCGCGCCAGCAACCCGTTGGGCCGCATCGGCCAACCCGAAGACATTGCCGGCGTGGCAATTTTCCTCGGCTCGCGCGCTTCGGCCTATACCACTGGCGCCGTGGTGCCATGCGACGGCGGTATCACCGAGGTCTGAGGCGGCATGATTGCACCTGCGGACGTCTGGCATTAGCGTGCAGGACGCCGCAGCTGCGGTCAGATAATTTAGGCAGGTGTCGACATGAAGCTCGAAACATTTCCGCGCGTCACATCCTCGCTCCAACCAAGCAACCACCCCTATTTGAACGGCGCCTGGACGCCGCAGCACGAGGAGGTGACGGCGCTCGACCTCGATGTCATCGAAGGCGCGATCCCGACCGATATCGACGGCGTCTATTTGCGCAACACCGAAAACCAGCTGCACCAGCCGCTCGGCACCTATCACCCGTTTGACGGCGACGGCATGATCCACGCGATCGATTTTCGCGGTGGCAGCGCCAGCTACCGCAACCGCTGGGTGCGCACGCGCTGTTTTCAGGCCGAACAGGAAGCCGGCGGGTCGATCTGGGGCGGGCTGGCGGACAAGCCCGGCGTATCGCAGCGCCCTGGATTCGGCGCGCACGGTCGCCTCAAGGACAGTTCCTCGACCGATATTGTCGTCCATGCCGGCAAGGCAATCTCGACCTTCTACCAATGCGGCGAGGGCTATGTGCTCGACCCCGAAACGCTCGAACAGACGGGGCTGGCGCCGTGGGTGCCGCTCGACGGCATTTCGGCGCATCCCAAGGTTGACGAGGCGACGGGTGAATTGCTGTTCTTCAACTACACCAAGCACGCGCCCTATATGCACTACGGCGTCGTCAATGCGGCGGGCGTATTGACCAACTATATCGAAATCCCGCTGCCCGGCCCGCGGCTGCCGCACGACATGGCGTTCAGCGCCAATTGGTCGATCCTGAACGTGCTGCCGGTCTATTGGAACCCCGAATTGCTCAAGCGCGACATTCACGCGGTGCAGTTCCACGCCGACGAACCCAGCCGTTTCGCGCTGGTGCCGCGCCACGGCACCAGCGCCGACATCCGTTGGTTTGACGCCGCGCCAACTTATGTGCTGCACTGGCTCAACGCCTATGAGGACGGCGACGAGGTCGTTCTCGACGGCTATTTTCAGGAAAACCCTCAGCCCGCACCGCTCGAAAACGCCGATGGCTACGGCCATCTGATGGCCTATGTCGATGAACACAGCTTCCGCCCCAAGCTGCACCGCTGGCGCTTCAATCTGGCGACAGGCGCCACCACCGAACAGCGCCTTGATGACCGCATCCTCGAATTCGGCATGTTCAACCAGCGCTACGCCGGCAAGCCGTATCGCTATGCCTATAGCACCACCACCAAGCCCGGCTGGTTCCTGTTCAATGGTTTCGTCAAACATGATCTGGTCAGCGGGCAAAGCTGGTCGCTGCCGCTCGCCGAAGGGCGCTACGCCAGCGAAGCACCGTTCGTGCCTCGCCTCAACGCAACGTCCGAAGATGACGGCTATCTCGTCAGCTTCATCACCGACGAAAACACCGGCACCTCCGAATGCATCCTCGTCGATTGCCTCGATTTCGAGGCCGGACCGGTCGTCCGCATCGCGCTGCCGCACAAGATTTCAAGCGGCACGCATTCGACCTGGGTTGATCGCGCCGAACTCGACAAGGCGCGCAGCGCGGCCTGATGCCAGCCTATAGCGCGATGCGGTCGATGAGTTGTGCAACGTGCGGCGGCACCGCGCCACCCTTGCGGATGGCGTTCATCGTGCCGAAGTCGAGATAGTCGCGCCAGCCACTGATCAGCGCGCCGCGAAAATCGATGACCCCGGCATAGGGCGCCACCACGGTGACACCTGCCGTGCTGTCGAATTCATCGACGCCTTCGACAAACAGTGTGTTCAAGGTTTCGGCATGATCGAACAGCCGCCAGCGCACTTCGGCGATTGTGGTGCTGAATTTTTGCAGGAACTCGCCTGCGGCTGCCTTGCCGACCAGCGGCGGCGCGGCGGCGACGGCGGTGTGCCAGACGATATCATCGGTCATCGCGGCAAGCACGGCGGCGATGTCGCGGCGCTTCCACGCCGCGATGACGGCGTTGAACTGATCAAAGCGCGGGCTCATGCCGCCGCGCGCTCGACGATGAAGCTGACCGTTGTGGTGGTAGAACCGCCGATATTGAGCGTTTGCACGCGCCGCGCGCCCTCGACTTGATAATCACCCGCCGTGCCCGTCACCTGCTTATGGGCATCGAGCAGCATACGGATCCCCGTCGCGCCCACCGGATGCCCGGTACCGATCAGCCCGCCCGAGGCGTTGACCGGCAACCGCCCGCCGATTTCGATGCTGCCGTCCTCGACCGCCTTCCAGCTTTCGCCCGGCGCGGTCAACCCGAGATGGTCGATCGCCATATATTCGGTCGAAGTGAAGCAATCGTGCGTTTCGACGGCATCGATCTGCCCAACGTCAGCGACCCCTGCCCGCGCCCGCGCATCCATGATCGCGCGGCGCACCTGCGGAAAGACATAGGCGTCATGCGCCGAATCACGGATTTTCTGCGCATAGGGAATCGGTGCCGAACGATGCCCCCAGCCGGTGATTTGCGGCAGGCTGTCGAGCGCCACGCCATGCGCCTTGGCATAGGCCGCCGCGCGTTCGGGCGACGCGAGGAATACCACCGCGCTGCCATCGGTGACCTGCCCGCAATCCATTTTACGTGTCCGGCCCTCGACAATAGGATTCGCCGCATCATCGGCGGTGAAGCTTTCGGGGGTGAAGCTATAGCCGCGTGTCTGTGCGTTCGGGTTGCGCTTGGCGTTGCCAAAGTTAATCTCCGAAATCCGCATCAAATGACGGTAATCGAGCCCGTAACGCCGGTCATATTCCTCCGCCAGATCCGAAAAGGCCCGCGGCCAAAGGAATCGCGCCTCGGCGAATTCATGCCCCTTCCATGCTGCTGCCCCCAGATATTCAGCCGCCGTCTGCCCGGGCACATTGCGCATCTGCTCAAGTCCGACAACGCAGGCAAGATCGTAGCGGCCGGCCTCGATTTCCGCAGTCGCCGCCAGCAACGCAACGCTCCCCGATGCGCACGCCGCTTCGTGGCGCGCCGTCGGCAGGCCGTTGAATGCCGGATCGACCAGCCCGAAAAACCCACCGAGTAGCCCCTGCCCGGCAAACAGATCGCCGACGAAATTGCCGACATGGCCGGTATCAACGTCGGCGGCGTCAAGCTGTGTCGCGGCCAGCCCGGCATTGACCGTTTCAGCAAAGGCACTGGCCATATCGAGCCCTTGCCGGTCCCAGTTGCGCGAAAAATCGCTCTGCCAGCCGCCAATTACATAGACCATATTCGCGCCTCTCGGTTGCAACACTGGTTTACACAGGGCCGGCAACGCTTGGCAATGCACACGCCATGTGCCGCCAGGATGCCAACCAATTTCGCCAATCGTGCGAGAGCATAGTTGCGCGGGCTTTTCTGCGTGCCATAAGGTGCGCGTATGCTGTCTCCCGCCCTTCTCAGCAGCGTGATTTTGGTGATCACGCTAGCGCTGTTTATCAGCGAAAGGGTCCGTCACGACCTTGTTGCCATCATTGCGCTGGTGGCCAGCCTGGCGTTTGGCCTCGTCGCGCCGCGCAACGCGCTGCAGGGTTTCGCCGACCCTGCGGTCATCGCCGTTGCCTCGGTTTTCATCGTTGGCCGCGCGATTGAACTGAGCGGGGTTGCCAGCGCGGCAACGGTTTGGCTGATGCCCGCCAAGGCGGGCTTTGCAGTGCGCATGTCGATATTGCTCGTTGCGGGTGCGACGCTTTCGGCGTTCATGAACAACATTGCCGCGCTGGTGATCACCATGCCGATCGCCACCGAAATCGCGCGGTCGAGCAAACGACCGCCGGGCGCGATCCTGATGCCGCTGTCGTTTGCAACGCTGCTTGGCGGCATGACGACGCTGATCGGCACGCCGGCCAATCTGATCATTTCATCGGTGCGTGACAAGCAACTGGGTTCGCCGTTCGGGTTTTTCAGCAACACACCGGTCGGCGTACTGGTCACCGTGCTCGGGCTGACGTATCTCTGCACGCTCGGCTGGCGCTTTCTGCCGCATCGCCAAAGCGTTTCGCGCGCAAACCGAAACCCGTGGATGACGTTCGAACTCTTGCTCAATGCTGTTCCGTCCGGTGGACGCCGCGAATTGGGCACGTTGCTGCGCAAAACCTCGGCGCGCCTGCTCGGCATCGTGCGCGACGAGCAAATCCTCAACTGGCCCGATGATGGGCTCCAGATCGGCGACCGCCTGCTCTTGCTGTCGCGCACCGATCCGTGGAAAGCCGCCGAACTGTTGCCGTTTGCCGCGCATGTGTCGCGACACAAGTCGGGTGTCCCGGTGACGCGCGTCAGCGTCGCCCACGGATCGCCGTTGATCGGTCGCGGCCTGGGCGCAATCTCGTTCATCAGCGGCGACGAAGTCCATGTCATTGCCGGCGGACCGCGCGCGGTCACCGAACGGCAGCCGATGGCGCAAATGGCCATCCAGGCCGGCGACCAGCTCTTTGTCGAAGGCAGCAGCGACGCACTGGCACGGTTTACTACGCAGATGCGGCTGCTCGAAATCGACCGCTTCGATCGGTTGCGCGTCAACAGCAGCAAGGCCTATGCGATCGCCGGAATTTTCCTGTGTGCGATATTGGCGATCGTTGTCGGCAACATATCGCCAGCGTTGAGCTTCCTTTCTGCCGCTGCGCTGATCGGCGGGTTCAGGCTGATCCCCGCGAAGGACATTTACACATCGATCGACTGGAGCGTCATCATTTTGCTCGCGGCGATGATCCCCGTCGGTGCCAGCTTTGAAAGCACCGGTGCGGCAGCGATTGTCGCCAGCTGGCTCGGCGAGGTTCTGGCCGACCAGCAACTCGTGGTCACTATCGGCGCGATTTGTACGGTGACGATGTTGTTGTCGATCTTCCTCAACAATGTCGCGACGGCGCTGATCATGGCGCCACTTGCCATCCGCGTTGCCGAACTGCTCGGGCTCGATCCCGATGCGCTGTTGCTCGCGGTGCTCATCGGCGCTTCATCGGATTTCCTGACGCCGATCGGCCACCACAACAACCTGCTGGTGATGGGCCCCGGCGGTTACAAGTTTTCGGACTATTCGCGCGTCGGTGCGATCATGGCGATTATCGTGGTCACCACATCGGCGCTATTCCTTGCCCACGTTTACGGCTGAAGTCCCGCCTGCGCTTTCGATCGAACCAGCGAGCCCAAAAGCTATGGTGCAATCCAATGGCAGCGCGCTCTAAACCGCTTCGACTTCCAGCGTCGCACCGTCAACACCGACAATCCGCACAGCCGCGCCAACCACAAGATCGGGGCCAATCGCTGCCCAGGGGCTATCGCCGACCTGCACGCGGCCTTTACCATTGGCGAACGCCTCCACGACAATGACGGTGCGGCCAACCAGGCGTTCGGCGCGGCGATTGAGGCTGCTTTCATTGGCGCGGTCGGGATAGCGGCCAAAACGCTTGCGCGCCCAGATCACCGTGCCGACCGACAGCAGCACGAACACCAATATCTGCATCTGCCAGCCGATCGGTAGCACCACCGCCAACAATGCGGTCACCACCGCGGCACCCGCGAGCCAGATCATGAAGGCGCCGGGTGACAGAATCTCCAGTCCAGCCAGAACCGCCGCCGCGATCAGCCAGCTCCACGGGCTAAGCAACCATTCGGGCAAGCCGTCCATCACTGGGCGTCGCCGCCAGCGGGCGGCACGCGGCGCGTCGCCTTGGGCATCGCCGGCACGACCACCGGCGCATCGTCGGTTGGCCGCACCGCCTTGACGAGTTCGCCGATGCCGCCAAGGCTGCCGACGAGCGCGCTCGCTTCGAACGGCATGAAGATCGTCTTGGCGTTGGGCGAGGTGGCGAATGATTGCATGGCCTCGACATATTTTTGCGCGACGAAATAGTTGATCGCCTGCGCGCTGCCGCCTGCAATCGCCGTCGACACCAGTTCGGTCGCCTTGGCCTCGGCCTCGGCGGAGCGCTCGCGCGCTTCGGCGTCGCGGTAGGCCGCCTCGCGCCGGCCTTCGGCTTGCAGAATCTGCCCCTGCTTGGCACCCTCGGCACGTAGAATCTCGCTGGCGCGCATACCTTCGGCCTCGAGGATGTTGGCGCGCTTTTCGCGCTCGGCCTTCATCTGGCGGCCCATGGCGGTGACAATATCGGCGGGCGGGCGGATGTCCTTCAACTCGACGCGGGTGATCTTGATACCCCAAGGCTCGGTCGCGGCATCGACGACCGTCAGCAGTTTGGCGTTGATCGCGTCGCGCTTCGAAAGCGTTTCATCGAGGTCCATCGAGCCCATGACGGTGCGCAGGTTGGTCGTCGTCAGATTGACGATCGCCAAATAGAGATCGCTGACCTCATACGCGGCTTTGGCGGCATCGAGTACCTGATAGAACACCACGCCATCGACCGAGACGATCGCATTGTCCTTGGTGATGATTTCCTGCCCCGGGATATCGAGCACCTGTTCCATCATATTGACCTTGCGACCGATGCGATCGACGAACGGGATGATCAGCGCCAGTCCCGGCCGCAGCGTCATGGTGAAGCGCCCAAAGCGTTCGAGCGTATATTCAAAGCCCTGGCGCACGGTGACGACGGCCTGCGCGACGGCAAACACCGCAACCACCAGCAGGACGATAAAGAAGATACTCCCGGCCATCATATTTCAGGTCTCCGATGCGCTTGGCTTGGCATCATGCCACATAAATGGCACTGGCATGGGCAAATTACGAGAGGTCGCCATGTCCGATAGTCTGCGCCCGCGCCGGTCGGTGCTGTATCTGCCCGCCGCAAATCCGCGCGCTATCGCTAAAGCGCGCACCGTCGACAGCGATTGCATCATCCTCGATCTCGAGGATGCTGTCGCGCCCGATGCCAAGCCCGACGCCCGTGCGGCAGCGGTCGCGGCGGTTGCAGAAGGCGATTGGGGGCACCGCGAGGTGCTGATCCGCGTCAACAGCCTCGCGACGGTGTGGAGCATTGACGATTTTGCGGCGGTCTGCGCCAGCGCGGCGGCAGCGATTGTCGTGCCCAAGATTGATTCGGCGCGTGAAGCCGAGGAAGCCGTAGCGCGCGCGCACGGCAAGCCGGTTTGGGCGATGATCGAAACGCCGCGCGGGGTGTTTGCTGCGGCCGATATTGCGGCAGTGGACGGCGTTGACGCGTTGATTGCGGGCATGGCCGATCTGACCAAGGATCTGCGCGCCAAGCCCGCGAAGGACCGGCTGGCGCTGGCGTTCGCATTGAGCAGCATTGTCATGGCGGCGCGTGCGGCGGATATTCTGGCATTTGACGGCGTGTTCACCGACATTGCCGACGAAGACGGGTTCGCCGCCGAGGCCTTGCAGGGCGTGCAGTTCGGTTTTGATGGCAAGACTTTGATCCACCCGAGCCAGATCGCCACCGCGAACCGGCTATTCGCCCCCGATAGTGCCGAAATCGATACTGCGCGCGGTTTGATCGCGGCGTTCGAGGCCGGACAGGCCGCCGGCATCGGGGTAACTACGTATGGCGGAAAGATGATCGAACTGCTACATGTGGCCGTGGCGCGCCGGACATTGGCGACCGCCGAAGCGATTGCCATGCGCGGCTGACGACATAAACGGGGAAAAATCATGGATAGTGCAGCGATCAATGCCAGTCTCGAAGCGGTGCTCGAACGCGTCCCCGATCCGGTGCCGGTGGTTTATGACCGGCTCTATGCCGACTACCCCGAAACTGTCGCGCTGTTCTTCCTTGATCGCGACGGCCGCCGCCGCGAGCATATGCTATCGGTGACGTTCGAGACGTTGCTCGACTATATCGGCGACAAGCGCTTCGCTGTCAGCATGCTGCATTGCGAGCGCATCAACCACGCCGAACTCGGTGTTTCGACCGAAGTTTACACGCGATTCTTCTGGGTCGTCCGCGATGCCTTCCGCGACGTGCTGGGCAAAGACTGGACGCCAGCGTTCGAAGCCGCGTGGAACGAGTTACTTGAAGAATTACAGGGTGTTGTTCACGCCTGATCAATTATAATTATATTACCGTAATGATATTCTTGCACGACGTCCAGCGTTGCTCTACCCGTAAAGACTGACAAGTGTCACGCCTCAGCGCGGCACCAGACCAGCACGCAAAATCCGCACCACATTGCCGCCCATGACCGCCGCTATTTCGGTGTCACTGAACCCCAGATCGAGCAGCGCCTGCGTTATGGCCCCAAGTTCCGAAGTGTCGAGTCCCGTCGTCGTCCCGCCGTCGAAATCCGACCCCAGCCCGACATGATCGATCCCGACTAGATCGCGGACGTGCTTGATGGCCGCGGCGGTCGCTGCTGGCGTCGGCGTACACACCGCCGCATCCCAATAACCGATCCCGATGACGCCGCCATTCGCCGCCAGCGCGCGCAACTGATCATCCGACAGGTTGCGCGTCGTGTCGCACGTCGCCTTGACGCCGCCATGACTGACCACCACCGGCCGCGTCGCCATGGCGAGCGTTTCGGCAAACGCCTTGGGGCTGGCGTGCGCGAGATCGACGATCATGCCGCGCTTTTCCATATCGGCGACGACCTGCCGGCCGAGCGGCGTCAACCCGCCCTTGACCATGCCGTGCATCGATCCGGCGACGTCATTGTCAAAGAAATGTGCCAGCCCCGCCATGCGGAAGCCGGCGGCGTAAAGCACGTCCAGATTGGCGGCCTTGCCCTCAAGATCCTGCAAGCCTTCGACCGATAGCAGTGCACCCGTCACGCGCTTGCCTGCCGCGCGGTCGGCGAGCAGCCGGTCGAGATCGCCGGTCGAGGCGATGATACGCAGCCGCCCCGCGCTTGTGGTTTCGGCGCGGTGCAACTTCTCGGCATGCCATAGCGAGCGTTGCAACAGCGAGTTCCACGTCCGCAGCGGCTGGAGCTGCGCGAACGCCAGCAAGGTGATGTTGTCGGTTTCGGCACTGTTGTGTTCGTAATTCTGCCCTTTGGGGGTCTTGGTGACGCTCGAGAAGATTTGTAGCGCGACATTGCCCGCCTCAAGTCGCGCCAGATCGACATGGCCGTGATCAGCCAGCGCATCGAGATTGCGCTTCCACAGCAACGTATCCGAATGCATATCGACGATGACCAACGATTTGTGCAGCGCCGCCGCCGCTGGTGACACCGGCCAGGGCGCGTGCGCGACGACCTTGTTGGCACCGCGATCGATGATGCCTGGGGCGAATACGAAGAACGCCGCCGCTGCGAGCAGCACCAGCAAGCTCAACCATTTGACGATCCGCATCGGCACCCCTTGCCCGTGCTAGTCGCGTTCGAGCGTGACGAAACTATAGCCGGGAACGTCATGTTGCGCCGGATGATCGACGCGCGCAACCTCGTGCCATTGAGTCGGATCAAACGGCGGCAAAACTGTGTCTCCAACCGGTGTATCCTGGATTTCGGTGAGATAGACGCGCCGTGCCGACGGCAGCGCCTCAGCAAAGATCGCCACCCCCCCGATCACCATAATCTCATCAGCCCTCGCCCGCGGATCGAGCCCGGCGGCAGCGACCGCTTCGGCCAGATTCGCTACCACGGTCACGCCATTGGCGCGCCAAGCAGCGTCGCGTGTCATCACGATATTGTGGCGCCCGGGAAGTGGTTTGCCGATCGAATCGAAGGTCTTGCGCCCCATGATCACCGGTTTGCCGACAGTCAGCGCCTTGAAGTGCTTGAGGTCGGCTGAAATGTGCCACGGCATGGCGCCGTTATGCCCGATGACGCCGTTCGTGGCGCGCGCGACGATGAGACTGAGGATCACACCGACACCGGTGCCGCGATGTGCGGGTGCGGATCATAGCCCGAGAGGTCGAAATCGGCGGGTTGATAGTCAAGGACCGACGGCGGGCGGCGCGTCAAGGTCAGTTTAGGGAAGGCGCGCGGCATGCGCGAAAGCTGTTCCTCGACGAGGTGCGCATGGTCGAGATAAACGTGGCAGTCGGCGCCCATCCAGACCAGTTCGCCGGGTTCGAGGTCGCATTGCTGTGCGAGCATGCGGATGAGCAATGCCGCTTCGAAAATGTTGAAGGGGAAGCCCAGCCCGAGGTCGCACGAACGTTGGTAGAGCGTCCCTGACAGGCGGCCATCGGCGACAAAATATTGGTAGGTCATATGGCACGGCGGCAGCGCCATTTGGTCAAGCTGCGCGACATTCCAGCCGGTGAAGATGTGACGCCGCGACGCCGGATTGGCCTTGATGCCGGCAACCAGCGCGCTGATCTGGTCGATGCCCTCGGCGCTGCCATCGGGCCAATGCCGCCATTGATAGCCATACACCGGGCCGAGATCGCCCCAGCGCGCGGCAAATTCGGCGTCGTCGATGATGCGCGTCTCGAACGCCGCACGGTCGAGGCGCGGATTGGACTTATTGTATTTTTCGAGCGGCCAGTCGGTCCAGATGTGGACGCCGTCAGCGACCAGCGGGCGAATGTTGGTTTCGCCCGACAGGAACCAGATCAATTCCTTGACCGCGCTTTTCCAGAATATCTTTTTGGTGGTGAGCAAAGGCACACTGCCGTCAGACAAATCGAAGCGCATCATCTCGCCAAATAGCGCGCGCGTCCCGGTGCCGGTGCGGTCGCGGCGCTCGACGCCGGTTTCCCAGGCGCGGCGCATCAACGACAGATATTGCGCTTCAGGGTGTGGAGGAGCGTCGGCCATTACCCCCTATCAGGGATATACCCGCCGCAAATCAAGCGCGGCATAACGGGTCCAACGCAAAGGGACCCAAATCCATGGCTACCGTCGTCACTAGCAGCAACCGTCACAGCCACCGCGCCAGCCTTGCGGCGATGCATGCCGACCGCAAGCGTGTCTTCGTCGATACGCTCAAATGGGACCTGCCGGTCGTCGACGGACAATTCGAGATGGACGAATATGATACCGAGGACGCGATCTACCTGATCGTCCAGGATCCGCGCAATGGCGCACATCTTGGTTCGGTTCGCATTGTGCCCACGAGCGGCGCACATTTGCTCGGCGACAAGTTCGCATTTCTTTGCGACGACGAAGTGCCCAGCGGTCTCGACATCTGGGAAATCACCCGCATGTGCACTGCGCCAGGAATCGAGCGCGAGGTCGGGACGCGCGTGCGCCAGCAGCTCGCGCTCGCACTGGTCGAATTTGCGCTGATCGGCGGCATCACGCGCTACACGATGATGACGCATATGGCATTCCTGTCTGCAGTTCTCGCAACCGGATGGGACTGCGAGCCGCTTGGTCTGCCCGCCAATGTTGGCGGCGAACTGGTCGGCGCGCTGCTTGTCACCATCACCCCCGCAACGCTGACCAAGCTGCGCGGCCAATGGAGTTTTCGTCAGCCGGTGCTCCGGCTCGACCTTAGTGAATCGAAGCTGGCGGCATAA
>Ga0209023_10006254_pt1 | contig 12620 bp, 6 predicted proteins | sample LakOneMetagenome_FD_187468 | JGI IMG/M metagenome (GOLD analysis project Ga0209023, IMG submission 187468) | Freshwater and sediment microbial communities from Lake Erie, Canada (SPAdes) (version 2) | ecosystem: Environmental > Aquatic > Freshwater > Lentic | place: Lake Erie, Canada | collected... | reverse complement strand
CGTTTTTATCGTATAAGGTAGCTTTCAAAACCACGTCGGCAGGGACGTTATCTACATTTTGAACTTCACCAATAATAAAATACTGTTTATTATACTGAATGAGTTTTGCCGACAAGATTTCTAAAACAGGTTGTTTCAAGACATCATCGTGATACGTTTGTTGAGTTGAAACAGCACGTCTTCCGTGTTTGAAATATTCGGTTCCGTTATTGGCAAGAAATTGATCTGGTGGAATGTCCAAATCTATTTTATTTGGTACAATATACCATTTACCTTTTTCTTTAATAACTTCATGCGTATAGCTTTTTTCAATGAGTTCTAAAGGAGTAACCCATTTGGTTTTGGCAATGATTTTGGCTGAATTTTCGGTTTGATGGATTACCTGAATATCAATCGCATCCATTTTAGCATACGAATTCAAAATACCATCTTGAACTGCTGTTTCCAACATAAATTGTGATAACGATTTGTTTCCTTTGGGATCTAAATAGGAATGTGCTTTTTCAAATTCTTTAAAATCAATCGCATCATAATAAGCTTTTACCACATTTTTCGGACTTAATTGGGATGAATTATTGACATAAAATTGATAGACAAAATAAAAGATGATTAGTAATACAATTCCAGTCCAAAGATGCAATAGCGTAACTAACTTTCTCGGAAATTTTTTATAGTCAACATTGAATTTGAAAAAATCGGGTTGGGTAATTGGTTTCAGTTTTAAGGCTTGATACAGTATCATCTGAATATTCAAAACAAAAGCAATAATAACTGTAAGTATAGGAATTATTCCCCACATCAATTTTTGGTACAAAGGCACATCTTCAAACGGAAGAATTTTAGATAAAGGAGGAACATTGAGTTTTTCCCAAACCATTATACCATTTTCCAGTTGCGTTAATCGATGCCAACCACAGAAATACAATATGGGATCATAGAATTTATCGTTAGAGAAAACGTATTTCAAATTGTATTTTTCGGGAACCGTTAAAAATTGTTGCAACGAGCCAATGCCTTCCAAACCTCTAAATTTTGAATTCTCCAAACGTTCAACAGCTCGTGAAGTTAATTCGGGCAATCGTCGAGCCGAATGATAATTTCCATCAACAGTTAGTGCTTTGGTTTGGTAGGATAACGTTGCCATTTGATCTCCAAAACCCAAAGGCAAATAACGCCATTGGTCATGTTGATCTTGGTTTAAGAAATTGATAATAGGTAAGGTGTTTATTTTTTGAGGTTGAAACGGACGAAAATAACCTAATGTTATCGTAAAAATCGCCATAAACAAAAATGAACCAGCAAATAATCCCGAAATAATTTTGTAATAAACAGAACCAAATCGCTCTTGAAGGTTGGTTCGTAAATCGCCCTCTACCAATCGATAAACAAATTCACCAAACATAGGCAAACTCATAATAGCAGCCCAAAGTGTAAATCGGTCAAGGGTTAAAATATTGAACGCATTACTACCTAATATTTTTAACGGAATAGGAGTAGTTCCACCAGTTCCTAAAACGGTTAATAATGTTATTGATAACCCAAAGAAAATATAACGTTTGCTATAATACCTATAAAAAATATAAGGTAATAAAAACAATAATATTCCCCAAGGAATAACAAAAAACATCAATCCAGAAGAAGTTACCTCTAAGAAATTATCGCGACTTCCATGTGGAATAGGAACTTGAGTAATAGGGTTTTTCTTTGAATTAATCCAATAAGGAAGAATGCAAAACACAATAAGAAAAACCGAAGTAAATCCAAATGCAATAATTCTTTTTAATAACGAAAAGGTTGTTTGAATAAATAATTTTAATTTGACTTCTTTATAAGAATTCACTTTTTCACGAGCCACATCAAGAACCGTCATTCCTATTAATGGAAATATGAAGAATATCATTCCAAATAATGGTGTAACATGATGCGAGCAAACAGTTACTGCAATTAGTGAAGTAGATTTGAAGAAATAGATTTTATTTCCGGTTTTAATCCATTGATAAATTTCAGGTAATGCATGCATTAAAACTGAAATTCCTATAATACTTGGCAACTGACCAAAAATATGAAGCGTTTCAACAAATGAAGAAGAAAAAACGGCTAATAAAGCAGCATATCCTGCAACATTGCGATTGCCGGTAATTAATAACGAAAATCGATAAACCCCAGTAATGAAAAGGATAATTGCAATTAGGGCTACAGTAAATAATCCAAATTTTAACCCTCCAAATAGCGATAATAATCCAATACATTGATGCACCAAAGGTGGATAGCCCATAACAGTAAATCCGGTGTACCAACTATAGTTCCATGGTTCAAACCAACTTTTGGCATAATGGTTTCCAAAAAATAAATGTATTAGAGCATCATAGGTATTTTCTATAGTAAAGAAAATAGCACTTCCATGGAAAACCAATCCTATTAATAAGGCAGCTAATAAATATTTATTCGATTTTTCTTTCACTAATAAACTCTTATACATTAATGATGTAAATATAGGAATAAACCTTTTATCGATGAATTTTAAATATCTAAAGAAAAAAACCATTCATCGATACAAACATATTCGTTGGTCTAAAAAATAAATTGACCTGATACATCTGATGTACTTTTGACATGAAAAAAATAACTAAAAAATAAAAAACATGAAAATTTTAATCGTTGATGACCAAGAATTAGTATTACTATCTTTAGAAAAATGTTTAACCGATTTAGGGTATGAAGTGATGACTTCAAACTCTGTAAACGATGCTATTGAAAAGTATGATTCCTACATGCCAAATTTAGTGATTGCAGATATCAATATGCCAGAATATAGTGATGAAATAGTTACAAATAATCATGAACATTCCATAAATAGGAGTTCTGGATTGGATGTTGTTAAGTATATCAAAGTAGAAAAGAAGCATGATATTCCGGTTATGATTTTATCGGGTAACAGCAATGAAGATGTAATAGAATTAGGATTTGAACTAGGTGCTGTTGATTATATGAAAAAACCTCTAAGTCTTAATGAAATTGGAATTAGAGTAAAACGTTTAATTGGAGCTAGTAACATAAGATACGAGGCAAACAAAAATAAATTCATTCAAGATAAAGTAATTGGAGTGGTTATACCATGCTACAATGAAGAGAAAAGATTGTTAAGTGAAGAGTTTAATAAATTTATTGCATCTAATTTAGGGTATCACTTGTGTTTTGTAAATGACGGAAGTAAAGACAATACTTTAGAAGTTTTATACAAGTTAAAGAATAATAATGAAAGAAGAATTAGCGTATACGATTGTGAAAAAAATGGAGGTAAAGCAGAGGCTGTTCGATTGGGAATGTTGCATTTAGCACAACAACAACAATTTGATTATATAGGATTTTTAGACGCCGATTTGTCTACTGATTTTGAGGATTTTGATGCTTTAGTGGATACAATTAAGAACTCTGAATTTAAAATTGTAAGTGGTTCAAGAATGGCACGTATGGGTGCAGATATTGAAAAAGAATCAGCAAGAGCAATTATTAGTAAAACAATTAATTTTATCATTAGAAAAACCTTAGGAATGAATTTTAAAGACACGCAATGCGGTGCAAAAATCATGACTAAAGAAATAATTGAAAAAACATTTCAAAAGAAATTTTTGACCAAATGGTTATTTGATGTTGAAATTTTTATGAGAATGAGAAACCTATACGGGTTAGAAACTGCAAAAAGTTATATCTGTGAAAAACCATTAAATAGATGGATTCATGCAGATGGTTCTAAATTATCGTTCAAAGATTCATTAAAAATTGTGTTTCAAATTGGACAAATAGCGGTTCATTATAAATAATATTTTTAGTTTTTTATTTTTTTTATTTTTTTCAAGAAAGGTTGTACAGTTATGTGCAACCTTTTTATTTTAAAATTGATATTATAATTAAAAATTAGGCATTACTTTTGCTGAACGAAAAGAATAAAATTCAAAATAACTATCATGATTGATAATTTAAAGAAAATATTAAACGAAGACCAAGATCCAAAAGCGATTGAAAAAATCACTGCTAAACTGGAAAATTTATTAATGTCTAATGAAGAAGTTGGATATATTGCGGTGCAAAAGAAACCAGCGGTAAATATTCTTCCAGATAGTATTGTAGTTACTAATAAAAGAATTATCCTTTGCAAACCCAAAAATCTTGGTTTATCAATGGAATTTGTAGATTACGATTGGGATGATATAGCGGCTAGTTTTGTAAAAGAAGGAATTTTAGGAGCGGATTTCACGTTTTCTACCAAATCTGAATTGACACATACCGTTGATTATTTGCCCAAAAATCAGGCAAGAAAACTATATACTTTTGCTAAAGAACAATTGGATTTGTTGAAAAACCCAAAAGTTGCAGCACCGGTTGTAGATGAAATAAAACCAGTTGAAGTTATTGAACCAATAGCTGAAGTTGAAGATATTGTGGAAGAAGTGGCTACAGAAGAAGTGACCAATTTTGCCGAAATCATGCCCGCTTCAACCTACACTTCATTCGAAGAGCCAAAAACAGAAGCTGCTACATCTACAGAGAGAAAATTAAGCGAATTGTCGCAAGACGAACTGTTTGAAAAACTACAGAATTACAAGAAATTGTTAGATAACGGATTGATTCTTCAAGGAGAATATGATAATTATAAAAAAGAAATTTTAAGTTATATGTAATTGCTACAAAGATGCTAATTCGCATACTTTTAATAAAGTAAAACCCGATAAATTTAATTTTATCGGGTTTTTTATTTCATAAAGTACTATTTAATTTGCTTCGTGACTTAGCGTCTTTGTGACAAATTTACATCGACTTTTTCTGTTTCTCAACAAACCCATCAGCTTGTAACTTTAATAGTTCTAAAGCGCCTTTTTTCTTATAGTTATAAAGTTCTTTATCGTCTTTAATATCCGCATATACTTTATCATAAATGGCAGCATCGGTTTTCTTTTGTAAATCACTTTGATAACGGTTTTGCTCTAATACGTTTTTAATTCCCATTTCGGCTGCTTCTTGTTTGAAATCATATTCGCCTCTTGGCGATAACAATTTGGCAATAATTGGCGAAGTTTCAATAGCTAAAAACAACAACATAATAAAAAATGAGGGTAACCAAGGCAATTTGTTTAAAGCATTAATACGCGCCATTAATCCGTCAAAGCCATCAATAATAGGTTGGGTTTCGGTTACTTTTTTGTCTAAATCGGCTTGCAATGTTTTAGCGGTTGTTTCTTTTTCGGCAATGATTTTGGCATTGTTTATTTTTAAAGAGTCGAGTTGTTTGGAAGCCAAATCATAAGCGGCTCTTTTTTCTTTATAAATCGGACCTTTCCCCATTTTTTTAGTTCCAGCACTTCCTTCGGCTTCGGTGATGTACGATTGATAAAGTGAAGCAACTTCTTTTTCTTTTTTAGAGATAGAGGCTTTTAAACTGTCGGTTTCAGCCTTGTTTTTGTCAACATCGCTCTTGAAATAATTGGTTACTTGCTTTTTATTGTTCATCGCCATTTCATTTTTCTCTTTCAAAATAACGGTATTGATTTCCTTTTGAAAAATTTTGATTTCCAAGGGTTTTGAAATTACGATGGCAATAATAATAGCCAAGACAATTCGTGGAGTTGCTTGAATAAATTCATCCAAAAAATTATCACGTTTTTTAATGGTAGAAACGATAAATCGGTCGAGATTGAAGATTAGCAAACCCCAAATTAATCCAAAGAAAATTGCGGTATAGATGTTGTCGAATACCGTGAAAAGAGCATAACTACCTGCTATAAAAGCCATAATTGCCGTAAAGAAAACGGTTGCTCCAATTCCTGCATATTTGTTTTGTTCACCGTTGGAACAGCTGTTCACAATGTCGCTGTCGACACCCGAACATAAGATAAAAAAACGTTTTAACATGATGATTGATTTTTGATGATTTTCTCCGCTGCGCTCCAAACAATTCGGCTTCGCCTCGGGTGATGATGAAGTATTACAAATTTAACGCCAAAAAAATCAGAATGTTGTAAAAGGTTGATTTTTAACATGAAAAAATCCGTTTACTCAATTAAGAATAAACGGATTAAATTTTTATTTTTAGAATTTTATTACTTGCTTAACTCTACAAAATACTTATAGAATAACGGAATGGTTTCAATTCCTTTCAGATAATTGAATACTCCAAAATGTTCGTTTGGTGAGTGAATGGCATCACTATCCAATCCGAATCCCATTAATATTGTTTTTGATTTTAGTTCTTTTTCAAACAAAGCAACAATTGGGATACTTCCACCAGAACGCACTGGAATAGCTGGAACTCCAAAAGTTTCGGTATACGCTTTGTTAGCTGCTTGATACCCAATACTGTCAATTGGTGTAACATAACCTTGGCCACCATGATGCGGTGTTACTTTTACAGTAACCGATTTTGGTGCAATGCTCACAAAATGTTTTGAGAACAATTCAGTAATTTCTTCCCAATCTTGGTTGGGTACCAAACGCATCGAAATTTTAGCATAAGCTTTACTAGCAATAACAGTTTTAGCACCTTCACCAGTATAACCACCCCAAATTCCGTTTACATCTAAGGTAGGTCGAATGGAGTTTCTTTCGTTGGTTACATACCCAGTTTCACCATAAACATCTTGAATGTCTAATGCTTTTTTGTAGTTGTCTAAACTGAATGGTGCTTTGGCCATTTCGGCACGTTCTTCAGCTGATAATTCTTCTACTTTATCATAAAATCCTGGAATGGTAATATGATTGTTTTCATCATGCAACGACGCAATCATTTTGGTCAACACATTAATCGGATTGGCCACAGCGCCACCATAAAGACCTGAATGTAAATCGCGATTTGGTCCAGTAACTTCTACTTCAACATAACTCAAACCACGCAAGCCTGTGGTAATGGATGGTTGTTGGTTGGAAATCATTCCGGTATCGGAAATCAAAATTACGTCATTGGCTAATTTTTCTTGATTGCGTTCTACAAACCAACTCAAACTTTTAGAACCAACTTCTTCTTCACCTTCAATCATGAATTTTACGTTGCACGGCAAAGTATTACTTTGAATCATGTATTCAAAAGCTTTAACATGCATATACATCTGACCTTTGTCATCGCAAGCACCACGAGCAAAAATAGCACCTTCAGGATGAATTTCGGTGGTTTTAATTACGGGTTCAAAGGGTGGTGAAGTCCACAATTCCATTGGGTCTGGTGGTTGTACATCATAATGTCCGTATACCAAAACAGTTGGTAAGTTTTTATCGATAATGTGTTCTCCAAAAACAATTGGATAGCCTGGTGTTTCACAAATTTCAACATGGTTACAACCCGCTTTTTCCAAACTTGCTTTTACGGCATTGGCGGTATCAACAACATCTTGAGAGTAAGCAGTGTCGGCACTTACCGATGGAATTTTTAATAATTCGATTAATTCGTTTAGAAAACGCTCTTTGTTTTCTTGTACGTATTGTTTTATGTTATTCATTTTTAATTAGTTTCTTTAAAAATCAAAAATACAAAAAAGAGTTTTAAAAAAAATTCCTAATTCATAATTTGTAATTGATAATTATTCTTATATTTGCACTCACAATTTTTGCGGGTATGGCGAAATTGGTAGACGTGCCAGACTTAGGATCTGGTGCCGCGAGGCGTGTAGGTTCGAGTCCTATTACCCGCACAAAGCTCTAACGAAAGTTAGGGCTTTTTTATTTTTGTAAAAATAGTGATAATAAAAAAACGCCTTCTTTTGAAAGGCGTTTTCTAATTTTATTTAGAGGATTTTATCCAACTATCAATTTTCTTTTCGAGTAAAGCCAATGGCATAACTCCAGATTCTAAAACCATAGCATGGAACTTTTTAATATCGAATTTAGCTCCTAATTCTTTTTCGGCTTTGAGACGCAATTCAATGATTTTTAATTGCCCAATTTTATAGGATAACGCTTGTCCAGGAATGGCCATATAACGTTCTACTTCCGAAGTAATACTAGCTTCACTTTCGGCTTCATTGTCTAACGAATATTGAATGGCTTGTTCACGCGTCCAGCCTTTGGAATGAATTCCGGTATCGACTACCAAACGAATGGCTCTGTGAATTTCATCGTTTAACATGCCTAAATATTGATACGGGTCGTTGTACAAGCCCAATTCTTTACCTAAACTTTCGGTGTATAATGCCCAACCTTCTCCATAAGCACCAAACCAATTGTATCTTCTAAAATCGGGTAGGCTGGTGTTTTCTTGTTGTAATGACATTTGAAAATGATGTCCCGGAATAGCTTCGTGCAAGAATAAATCTTCGTCTTCAAGTACATTATATTCTTTAGCATTTGGAATTGGAACGTAGAAAACGCCTGGTCTTGAACCGTCAACGGCACCTTGAATATATTCAGCACTGGATGTTTTTTCACGGAAGGCTTCGGTTCTTCTAATTTCAAATTTGGTTTTGGGTTGCAGCGAAAATAATTCGTCTACATTTGGTTTTATGGTGGCATAAATTTTTTGGAAATGTGCCAAAACTTCTTCAGGTTTGGTGTAGGGTTTCAGTTCTTTTTTGTTTCGAACCTCGTTTAAGAATTCTTTTAACGTGCCTTTAAAGCCGACTTGTTCTTTTACTTTTTCCATTTCGGCATTCAAACGCGCTACTTCTTTCAGTCCGATTTCGTGAATTTCTTCAGGCGATTTATCGGTTGTAGTCCATTGTTTTACATACGCTTTATAAATTTCCTTTCCGTTTGGGATACTTCCGATACCGCTCGTTTTTCTAGAAGCAGGAAGGTATTCTGTTTTAAGAAAAGCAATCATTTTTTGGTATTGTGGTAGCAATTTTTCATTGATTACAGCTGTATATTCTTTAGTTAAATTGCTTTTTTGAGCTTCGGTGAAATCAGTTGGAAATGTTTTTAAAGTGGAATAAAAAATATTGTCTTCTAGTTTTGGTGTGATAATTTCTTCAAATTGTGGAATCACTTTTACCGTCAACGATTTTGGCAAGACCATTCCTTTTTCGATTCCTTTTTTCATGTAAACGATTGCCGAATCAATCCAAACAGCATATAAGTCCATTCTTTTTAGGAAGTTTTTATAGTCTTTCTCGGTTTTGAAAGGTTGTGCTGCCGAACCGCTAGCGTATTGTGCCATCGTTAAATGCGTGCCCCAAAATTGTTGGATCGGCATTAAATTGGTGGGTTGCTTTAGGATTTCTTTACCCACTTCGACTTCCCATTTGATGATTTCGTAACTGTTTAATTCTTCGGCAGAAAGTTTTTCGGTAGATACTTTAGTCAGTTCATTTTCGTATTTCTCAAAAAAATCAGCTTGTTTTTTTCGGTACGAATCGGTCATTTCAAAAACCAATTGATCGTTGTATTGATTTTGACCGTTAACGGTAGCGTCTAATGGGCTTAAAGCGTTTTTGTCGTCGAAATAATTATCCGTTAATTTTTTAAAATCGATTGCTTTTTCTTCCGATTTGCAGTGCGTTAAAAGCAATGACAGCAGGATTAATGAGGAAATCACTTTGAATTTTTTCATGGGTAATTTTGGTTAAAGTGGGTTAAAACTACTAATTTTTTTCAATACAAATGCAAGCTAGCCCTGATTGCAGCAATCCGCCGTGCGGTGCGAAAAGCAGGAACAGGGTTTACAAAAAAAGCCAAGTCATTCGCTTCAAAAAACATTAACCGTTTAACGCTTCCACCACAATATCTTTATCGTTGAGCATGTCTTTAAGCATGTTTTCGATGCCGTTTTTTAGGGTAAAAGTGGATGACGGGCAACCGTTGCACGAACCTTGCAAAACTACTTTTACACGTTTTTCGGTTTCGTCATAGGAGTCGAAAAGGATATTTCCGCCATCGGCAGCTACGGCAGGTTTTACATATTCTTCAAGAATGTTTATGATTTGTTGCGACGTGGTGTCGAGGTTATCGAAATTTTTGATTTGTTGTTTTTCGTGTTTGGCATCTTCAACGACTAGAGTTTCGTCGATAACAGTACCACCATTTTCAATGTATTGTTTGATAAAGGTACGGATTTCTAGAGTTATTTCTTCCCAAGTTGCGACGTCATATTTGGTGATTGAGATGTAATTTTCATCGATAAAAATTTCTTTCACAAATGGAAATTGGAACAAATCTTTGGCAAGCGGTGAAGGTGCAGTTTCGTCAATGTTTTTGAATTCGACAGCGGTTTGAGTTAGTCTTTTGCTTACCACAAATTTTAGTGTCGCCGGATTTGGAGTCGTTTCGCCGTAAACAGTTATAGCTGATTTTTTTGGTTTTAATAAGTCTTCGATGATGATTTTTCCGCCTTTGGTGACGTATTCTTCAATTTGTTCGGCAACAGCATCTTTCACATCGTTCCAGTCAACGATACTGAATCGTTCAATAGCGATAAAGTTGCCAGAAATATATACAGTTTTTACAAAGGGTAAGTAAAATAATTGTTGTGCTAATGGAGAATTTTTGGCTTCATCTATGTTTTTAAATTCGAAGCTTTCGTTTTGAGTGATAAAATCTGGAAATTCAAATTTTAAAATTGTAGGGTTTTGCGTTTCTTTTATGTTGATTTTCATAGTAAATCGTGTATTTTTCCACAAATTTAACAAAGTTATTTTATGGGAATGTTTATATTTGGACTTTTAAACAATTAATTAACATTTGTAGCGTTATTTCTTAATGCTAAATAATGTTTCCTAATAAAATTCATATGAAGAGACTTTTACTTTTTTTTGCTTTTCTTTTTGTTTTTCAAAATAGTTTTTCACAGGTAATTAATGTAAACACAACAACTTATACGGTGCCACAATTGGTGCAAAACGTATTGTTTGGAGCTACTGGATCTGCGGCTTCTTGCGCAGGAACAATTTCGAATATTACTTGGAGTACCGGCACTAATTTTGGTTCAACAAATGGGATTGGTTATTTTACAAATACCAATCCGAGTTTTCCATTAACAAACGGTGTTATTTTGAGTACGGGTAATGTTACGGCGGCACCGGGTCCGAATGCTGCTACTCAGAGTAATGGTACTTTTACTTGGACTGGAGACCCTCAATTATTTAATTATATTCAAGGATTAGGAATAGATCCTGGTTTGACAAGTTATAATAATGCTACGACATTGGAATTTGATTTTGTGCCTTTGTCTACTACAATGAGTTTTGATTTCTTATTTGGTTCGGAAGAATATGGTACTTTTCAGTGTGATTTTTCGGATGCCTTTGCATTCTTTTTAACTAATGTAACTACTGCTTCAGCACCAGTAAACTTGGCTCTAGTGCCAGGAACAACCGATCCGATTTCTGTGACAACCATACGAGATGATGCTAATAATAATTCTTGTACATCGTCAAACCCCACTTTTTTCGGTTCTTATACAGCGCCACCTTCTGCGGCTGCAACTGCTGCTCCTACAAATTTTAATGGGTTGACTGTATTAATGACAGCTTCTTCAACGGTAGTGCCAAATGATTTGTATCATATTAAGTTAGTAATTGCAGATAGAAATGACAGTTCGTGGGATTCAGCTGTGTTTTTAGGAGGAGGGAGTTTTAATATTGGAAGTGTCGTTACTTCTGGATCTGGGTTTAATGATCCAAGTTACACCGTTGCTGGTGGAAATGCTATTTGTTTTGGAGGATCACGTGATATTGTGTTTGGAGCTAGTGCCATACCAGGAGCAATTTACTCATGGTATAATGGAACAACGTTAGTTTTTTCAGGGCCGAGTAATACGTATAGTGTGACACAACCTGGAAATTATTCGGTTTCGGTTTTATTGCCTTCAGGATGTCAGTACAACAGTACAAATACTTTTGTGGTTGAATTTTATCCGCCCATTCCTTTGTTACAGCCTTTAGATTTGACTGAGGCTACTGGTATTTTTAACTTAGGTTCTAATACACCAGTAATGCTGAATGGTGCTAATCCTGCTGATTACGATATTAGTTATCATTTAACGCTTTCAGATGCACAAAATATAGCAAATCCGATTAGTAATTTAACTACATTTCCTGGAACAAATGGGCAGGTGATTTATGTAGCTATTCAGGATTTTGGCGGAGCAGGTTGTACGGAAGTTAGAAGTTTTGTATTGTACACTTCATGTTCGTCCATTACACTTCCATCAACCAATCAGTCTTTATGTCCAGGTTCTGATCCAACAGCATTTTCTGTTAACACCACTTTTACGGGTACTAATGCTATTAGTTATGTGTATTTTAATTCTGCTCAGACAGCTGATAATATGTATACTGGTGGAACTTTATTAGGATATGCTACGCCAGACGCATCAGGTCTCGCTACTTATGATGCACCTGTTTTGGGAACTGTTGGCTCATTACCAAATGCTCTCGGAACCTATTATGTTTATGCAATTGCAGATCCAGCTCCGACAGATAATACCTGTAGACCATTTCAATTGATACAAGTAAATGTTAATTCAGGGGCAACATTATCGTTAACCTCTGCACCTGCTACCACTACTCAAACAGTTTGTGCCAACGCAGTCATCACCAATATTACCTATACTTTTGGAGGACCTGCGACTGGAGTTACTGTAACTGGATTACCGACAGGCATCACGGCAAGTACTACTGGAACAACGGTTACAATTTCGG
>Ga0209023_10006253_pt1 | contig 12620 bp, 12 predicted proteins | sample LakOneMetagenome_FD_187468 | JGI IMG/M metagenome (GOLD analysis project Ga0209023, IMG submission 187468) | Freshwater and sediment microbial communities from Lake Erie, Canada (SPAdes) (version 2) | ecosystem: Environmental > Aquatic > Freshwater > Lentic | place: Lake Erie, Canada... | reverse complement strand
CGGCGAGCAAAGCGCGCCCGCCGCAGCCGTGAGTTTGGGGCGCGGCTCTGCGGCGCGTCAACATCGCGGCTGGCCAAGCGCCCTAGGTGGGCGAAAATTCGTAGTCGAACTCGTAGCTATGCTTGCCCGCCTCGACGATGATGATCATCGAGCCGCTGAGCCCTTCCAGCTCGTCCGTTCCCGACCCTGGCGCAACGCGTACGGTCTGGGCGCCCTCGCCACGGGTCATCGTGGAAGCGTGGTAAAGCGCGAATGAGCCCCGCTTGCCGCCGAGCATACCAGTGACGCACTCAATGGCGACATAGGCGCCAGACGCCGCCGCCATGTTCATGACGGCCAGCATTTCGCCCTTGCTGGTCGCTTCGAGATCGCCGTGAAATTGCTTGTCGATCGAGCGCCGCCCGACCGACGGCTCGTACGAGTCGATCGTATTGAGCTTCACGTCGAATGAGCCTGTCGCGCGCATCAGAACGGCCCTCCTCGCCATGCCGGCAGCGGCTTATCGCCAAGAGCGACAGCCACCGCTTCATGCGCGAGCAGGCGTGTGGAGTCGAGCGTTGGCAACGGCGAAACGTCAGGTGTGATCAGTAGCGGGATTTCGGTGCAACTGAGCGCTACGGCGTCACAGCCTTGCGCCTTCATCTCGTCGATGATGCGCACGAACGCGGTGCGGCTCTGCGCGGTGGTTTCGCCGAGGCAGAGTTCATCGAAGATGACTTGGTTGATCAGCGCCTGATCCCCTTCGCCGGGCACGCGCATCTCCAAACCATTGCGCGCGAAGGCGGCGGCGTAAGCTGGACCTTGCATCGTGTAGCGCGTGCCGAGCAGAGCGATGCGCTTGCGGCCATCGGCTTTGGCGCGCTGGGCGAGGACCTCGCAAATGTGCAGACCTGGAAGCGGATAGGGTTCGCGCGCGGCGTCAAAGGCGATGTGCGCGGTGTTATCGGGGCAGATGAAGAAATCGCAGCCCGCGTCTGCCAAGCGCTGCGCGGTGGCGCGCAGATACGCGTTGATTTCCGCAAGCGCGCCGGCATCCCACCACGCGATCGTCGGCCCCATCGGCAGGATCGAGAGCGTGATTTCCGGATGCTTATGCGCGCCGAGACGACGGCCGCTCTCGCGCACCATTTCTAGGTAGCAAAGCCCTGCGCCGTCGGCGGAATGGGCGAGAACACCGATGTGTTTCATGGAAATCCTGGACGCTCCCCTGCCGCGCTCTAACTGACGTGGTGCAGGAGAACAACATGGCGTTGAAGACTTACCACGGAAGCTGCCATTGCGGCGCGGTGAAGTATGAGGTGGACCTCGATCTCAGCAAAGGCACGGGCAAGTGCAATTGCTCGATCTGCACCAAGACACGCAATTGGAGCGCCCGCGCCGAACCCGACCCGAGCGGCTTCCGGTTGCTATCAGGCGGCGACAACCTCACCGACTATCAGTTCAACACGCACCAGGGCCATCACGTGTTCTGCAAGACGTGCGGCATCCATTCCTACGGCTTCGGCGACATCAAAGAGGCGGGCGGCGCGTATGTCTCGGTTCAGGTGGCCTGCTTAGACGATGCGACCGCGGATGAATTGATGAGCGGCCCCGTGCGCTACATGAACGGCCGCAACAACGATTGGTGGCACGAGCCGAAAGAAACGCGGACGCTTTAGTGCGCGCGTCATGAGCCCTAGCCGCGCGTCCCGCTCAGCTCCAGAACATCCTCGTACGTCCGCAGCCCGCTTCGCTGCGCGCTCACCAGCACGGCCATGTTGCCTGGCGTGTGTTTGTTATCGAGCATCTTCTCGTGCGCGTCGGGGATTTTGTCGAAGGGGAAAACTTCGCCCATCGCCGGGTCGATGCGGCGATCGATGACGAGCTGGTTGGCTTGGCTGGCGTGATAGAGGTGCGCAAAGTGTGAGCCCTGCACGCGCTTTTGGTGCATCCACAAATAGCGCGCGTCCATGGTGAGATTGTAGCCAGTCGTGCCGGCGCAAATCACGACCATGCCGCCGCGCTTCACGACACGCACTGAAACCGGGAACGTCGCTTCGCCCGGATGTTCGAAAACGATGTCGGGATCTTTGTTGCCGGTAATCGCGCGCACGGCTTTGCCGAACTTGCCGACCTCTTTCATGTACTCGGCGAAACCTTCGCCATTCACTTTCGGCAGCTGGCCCCAGCAATTGAAGTCGTTACGATTGAGCACGGCTTTCGCGCCCATCGACAGCACGTAGTCTTTCTTGTCTTCGCTGGAGACGACGCCGATGGCGTGCGCGCCGCTGACGGCGCAAAGCTGCGTCGCGAACACGCCAAGCCCGCCGCTCGCGCCCCACACCAGCACGTTCTGGCCTGGACGCAGCACGTTCGGACGCCACCCAAACAGCATGCGATACGCGGTCGCGAGCGTCAGCGTGTAGCACGCCGCCTCTTCCCAGGTGAGATGTTGTGGGCGCGGCATCATTTGACGCGCTTGGACTTTGCAGAATTGCGCGAAGGAGCCGTCGCTGGTTTCGTAGCCCCAGATTTTTTGAGACGGCGAGAACATCGGGTCGCCGCCGTTGCACTCTTCGTCGTCGCCATCGTCCTGATTGCAGTGAATGACGACTTCATCGCCCGGCTTCCAGCGCTTCACCTTGGAGCCGACTTTCCAGACGATGCCGGAGGCGTCGGAGCCCGCGACGTGGTAAGCGCCTTTGTGCACGTCGAGCACCGACATCGGCTCACCGAGCGCAGCCCACACGCCGTTATAGTTCACGCCAGCCGCCATCACGAGCACCAGCGCTTCGTCCTCGCCCACCTCCGGCACCGGCACCTGTTCGAGTTGCATGGCCTGGTTTGGGCGGCCGTGACGCTCCTTGCGGATGGCCCACGCCCACATCTTTTCGGGGACGTGAAACTGCGGCGGGATCTCGCCTACGGCGTAGATTTCCTTAACGGCAGTTGCTGCGTCAGCCATGCGTCGAACCCCTCTTTGGCGCGGACAGTGCCTCAAAATTGCTGCACTGCGCAACAGCAGGCGCAGCATTGGGGTCCGACTAAAAAAGAGGCACGCGTAAACCTTACTGCGCAAGGCCTTCGCCGCAGCGGATCAAACGATTGCAGCCGTCACATTAAGCCGCGAGGAGCAAGGCAGCGCAGAAGAACTTCGCGCGCGCAAACTGGGAATCCGGTCATGCAAAATCCGCGGAAGATGCTCGGAGCGATGCGCCACGTCCTCGGCGAGGTGCGCCGTGGCCGGCAGCCGCTGCTGACCGAATATCCTTTCAAAATGCTCCCGCGCTGGACCGAGGGTGACGGCAATCCGCATCTGGCGAAGCTGATCGCCGCCGCGGAACCGGCGTTCCGGGCCAACATCGCGGAGATTGGCGCGATGGCCGGCGACATCGAACGGCTGCGCAAGGGCGAACTTGGCGTCGAAATCGATTGGCGCAACATCTACCTGCCGGCGTTCGATGGCTTCACCGTGATGTGGGCTGCACGACGCGCCAAAGCGACGTTCATGGAAGTCGGCTCCGGCAACTCCACCATGTTCGCGCGCGCGGCCCTGAAAGCTGCGGGCGCGGCCACCAAGATCGTCTCGATCGATCCGCATCCTCGCGCTGAGGTCGATGCGCTGTGCGACGAGGTGATCCGCTCAGGATTGGAGACGGTCGATCTGACGCTGTTCGATCGCCTCGAACCGAGCGACACGCTGTTTATCGACAACTCGCACCAGAGCTTCATGAACTCGGACGTCACCGTGTTCATGCTTGACGTGCTGCCGCGTTTGAAGCCAGGCGTGCTGATCGGCGTGCACGACATCTTCTTGCCGTGGGACTACCCGGCCGATTGGGTAGAGCGCGCATACAACGAGCAATATCTACTCGCCTCCTGGCTGCTCGCCGCCGGCGATAGGTTCGAACTGCAGCTCGCCAACCATTGGATCTTCCGCAAGGGCCTGCATCGCGAGGCGCTCGCACCTGTTTGGGCCACGTTCGATGCGGATATTCCCGCGCGCGGACCATCGGCACTTTGGGGTGTGAAGCGCTAGGTGATGTCGGCGAACTGGGCGCCTTCCAGCGCTGCCGCCGATTGTGCTTGGCCCGCTGCTTTGCGCGCACGCGCTTCGTTGACCATCTGCAGCGCGGTCTTGGAGCTTGGCGGCAATTCTTCCGTCAAGGTCTGCAGCGGCGTCACCCGCTCGCCCCAGCGCACGACGTGGGCGCAATAGGTAAGTCCGGCGCCGAAGGCCGGCATCAGGATGAGAGACCCGGCCTTCACGCGCCCCTGCTCCACCGCTTCGGCCAGCGCCACCGGCACAGTGGCGGAGCTCATGTTTCCGTATTTGGACACGGTGAGCATTACCTTCTCCATCGGAATGCCCGCCTGCTGCGCAACGGCTTCGATGATGCGCAGATTGGCTTGATGCGGCACAACGAGATCGATGTCGGCCGCGGTGACGCCTGCTTTCGCCATCGCCGCGGCGCTGGCTTGCGCCATGCCGCCGACCGCACGCTTAAACACTTGCTGGCCGTCGAAATCGACGACGGTGTTTCCAAGCACCACGCCTTGATTGATGTACGCCGCGCCCATGCCGCGAATACGCAACGTTTGACGCGCGTCGGCGACGCAGCCCAGCGACTCCGCCAGCACGCCCTCTTCGCGATCGGTCGCTTGCACGATGGCCGCGCCGCAACCATCGCCGAATAGCACAGCGACGCCGCGATTTTCCCAGTCGATATACTGCGAGATGATCTCGACGCCGACGACCAGCGCGTTGCGGACGACGCCGGTTCGGATCAATGCGGTTGCCGTCGAGAGTGAGTAGAGAAAACTGGTGCAGGCGGTGTTGACGTCCATCGACGCAGCACGCTTGGCGCCGAGCGCGAACTGTACGGCAGACGCCGTGTTCGGCACCTGCTCGTCGTTGCTGCAGCTGCCATAGACAATAAGATCGAGATCGGCGCCGTCGAGACCGGCGCACGCCAGCGCACGCTTGGCGGCGAGGATGGCAAGGTCGCTTCCCGCCACGTGCGAGATACGGCGCTCCTTCATGCCCGTGCGCGAAACAATCCACTCGTCGGTGGTGTCGAGGAAGGTCGACAGATCCTCGTTGCTAAGGACCGACGGCGGCATGCACGTGCTCCAGCCGGTAATCGCCGCGTACGTCATGCGTCCTCCTTGCGCGCTCTTCCGTGTGCGGCGCTTGCGCCCTTCGTAGGTCAGCCGCGCGCTTCGCGCCATCGCTTCGGGTGTGTTTTGCGACGCAACATCGCGCTTGCACCGTGCGAAGGCGCGATGTTTGCTGCCGGAGGGAGGCTCAGCGGCGCATGACTTACAACTTCAATCGCCGCCGCGGCGTGCAAGCGTGCATGGGTGCCGCCATGCTGCTGCTGGCGTCCGCGTTTATTGGGGTTGGCGCCATCTTTCCGGTACTGGCGGTCAGCATTTTCGCGATTCTGTTTGGGCTGGTGGTTGACCTTCTCGCCCTCTCTCTGTTGCTCGATATTTTCGCGCCAGACCCCATTCTCACGGTGAGCGCGGAAGGACTCTATTTCCTGCCGTTCTCGCCCACGATCGTGCCCTGGAGCGAAATCACCTCAGTCACCGTTTCGCATGGCTATTACTTCGACACGAGCGGCGTCACCGGCCCGGATGGCAAGACCGGCGTGAGTTACGCCATCCGCGATCCGTCGGCGTTTCCGAAGCGCGGCGGCATTTCCGTGGTGGCGCGTGCGACGATGAGCGGAAACACCGTCATGCTTAACACTGCGACTCTGATCGACGCCTCAGGCGCGGACATCCTCGCGGCGATCCGCGAACACTACAAAGGCACGATAACCGACCGCCCCATTCCCGGCGCATCGTCTGCCCCCTAGCGGCGACGCATTTTGCAGTGCAGCATGGGCATGCATGCCGCCGTTTCAGCACACGCCCGACCAACCGTGGATTTTCCGGACCTATTCCGGGCACTCCACGCCAGCGGAGTCTAACAAGCTCTACAAGGCCAATCTGGCGAAGGGCCAAACCGGGCTTTCCGTGGCTTTCGATTTGCCGACGCAGACCGGTTACGACAGCGATCACATCCTGGCGCGGGGTGAGGTCGGCAAAGTCGGCGTGCCGATCGGACATCTCGGCGACATGCGAACGCTGTTCGAAGGCATTCCGCTCGAGCAAATGAACACGTCGATGACCATCAACGCGCCGGCGGCGTGGCTGCTGGCGCTTTATGTTGCGTTGGCCGAAGAGCAAGGCGCCGATCCAAAAAAGCTCACCGGCACAACGCAAAACGATATTCTGAAAGAATACCTCTCGCGCGGCACATACATCTTCCCGCCCGCGCCGAGTTTGAAACTCACCGCCGACACCATTGCGTGGAGCCTTAGCGCGATTCCGAAATGGAATCCGATGAACGTCTGCTCCTATCACCTGCAGGAAGCCGGCGCGACGCCGGAGCAGGAATTGGCGTTCGCGCTCGCCGCAGCAATCGCGGTGCTGGATGAAGTGAAAGCGCGAGGCGAGATCGCGCCGGAACGCTTTGGCGAGGTGTTCTCACGCATTTCGTTCTTCGTGAATGCCGGGCTACGGTTCATCACCGAGACCTGCAAAATGCGCGCATTCAACGTGCTGTGGGATGAGCTGGGGCGCGAGCGCTACGGGGTCACTGATGAGAAAGCGCTGCGCTTTCGCTATGGCGTGCAGGTGAACTCGCTGGGACTGACTGAACAGCAGGCGGAAAACAACGTCTATCGTATCTTACTTGAAACGCTGGCGGTGACGTTGTCGAAGAATGCCCGTGCACGCGCGGTGCAGCTCCCGGCCTGGAACGAAGCGCTTGGTTTGCCGCGGCAATGGGACCAGCAATGGTCGCTCAGGCTGCAGCAGATTCTAGCGTACGAGACCGACCTGCTGGAGTTCGAGGATATTTTCGACGGCTCAAAGGTGATTGAGGCGAAGGTTGCTGAACTCGCCGATGGCGCGCGCGCTGAACTGAATCGCATTGAGCAAACGGGCGGCGCGGCGGCGGCGCTTGAGACGCTGAAGTCGGCGCTGGTGAATTCCAATCGCCACCGCACGGAAGCCATCGAGCGCGGCGCGCTCAAAGTCGTCGGCGTCAATGTGTTCACGGAAGCGGAGCCCTCGCCGCTTGAGGCAGGCGAAAAGAATATTCAAACGGTGGACCTCGCTGCGGAAGCCGAACAGATCGCGCGTCTTAAAGCGTGGCGCGCGCGGCGCGACGACGGCAAGGCGCAAACCGCGTTGGCCGCACTTGAGGCTGATGCGCGTGCGGACAAGAACATCATGCCCGCCTCGCTCGATGCGGCAAAAGCCGGCGTCACCACCGGTGAATGGGCGGCGACATTGCGCAAGGTGTACGGGGAATATCGCGGGCCGACGGGCGTCGCGCTCGTGATTGAGAGCGACGGCGAAGACTTGGACGCGGTGAAACGCGATGTTGTGGCGTTGTCCGAAAAGCTCGGCCGCCAACTCACATTTTTAGTCGGCAAGCCGGGTCTCGACGGCCATTCCAATGGCGCCGAGCAGATCGCGGCGCGCGGCCGTGCGGTCGGCATGGACGTGATCTACGAAGGCATTCGCCTGACGCCTGCCGAGATTGTCGCGGCGGCGAAGGAAAAGAAGGCGCACGCCGTGGGCCTCTCCATTCTCTCCGGATCACATTTGGACTTGGTGCAGGAAGTCGTGCGCCTGATGCGTGCCGAAGGTTTGGACAACGTGCCGCTCGTCGTCGGCGGCATCATTCCGCAGGCGGATGCGTTGGCGCTGAAGCAGATGGGCGTCGCCGGCGTTTACACGCCGAAGGATTTTAAGATCACCGACATCATGGGCGACGTGGTCAAGCTCGTGGCGGCGAAGGTCACATGAGCGTTCTACCGGACAATCTGGTCTCATTGATATTGGCGGAGATTTCGGAGCCGGAAGCCAATGCTCTTCGGCTCGTAGCCATTCGCCTATCAGCCCAAGGCGAAGCAGTGACCAATCGTAAACTCCCGCAAATTAGCGGCGTCCCTCTGCTGCCAACTCCTGATACTCGCGCGATTGAAATTTTGTGGGAAACCACGATTGGTTACGTAGTCCTCAACGAAAGTTACGCGATTTTCCGTGAGGATCTGCCGAAGGCCACGCAAAACCTCGAAGTCGTGCAGGACCCGGTGTTCGATGATTTCATCGCGAGGCAAACGTTCGCCACGCAAGAGTTTCCTGGCCCATTTCAGACCTGGAGATTCCATTCAGAAAATAATCTCGTCTTAGTTGCCAGCGCCTCTGAACCAGCAGTGCGAGAAATTGATGCGGAACCACGTTGGCTTGAAAAGCGCGGTCCCGAGATATTCATACGGTCGTCAGGCTAGGGCACGCGAGCGCTAAGCGTATTGACCAACCGTGTCATGCCGCTCGCGCCGATCAGCGGGCCGACGAACGGGATCAGCGCGCAAGCAACGCCGACAAGAAACACCGAGATGCGCGCGCTGCGTCGAAGCTTGAGCGCGTCGCGGAACGGCATGCGGCGGAGCGCGGCGATCATCGCGTAATCGCGGCCCATCAGGTAGCCGTTCAAGCAATAGAACACGGCGGCGTTGATGCCGGGGATAAGATAGAGCGGCGCGACGACCAAGTTCAGCAGCAGTGACGGGATCGCCATGCGCAAGCCGGTGAACAAACCTTCGAGCAACGAAACTTTGCGCGCGGGCGGCGCGCCGATGGCTTTCTCCACGCGCGACGCGGCGTGATCGAACAACAAGCCGCCGACGAACATCGAGATGGCCGGTGAAAATGCGATGCCAAGCGCAATCGAGCCAGCGCCTAACAGGAAACGCCCCGTATCGTAGAGAAAGCCAATGAAGCCCGTGGCGTGCGGGATAAGCGGCGTGACGTAGTGAATGGCCGCGACCACGGCGCCGGCGCTAATCGCGCCCGCCAACACCAGGTTGAACAGCGCCAGGAGCGTCAGACGGCCGGAAAGAATGTCCTTAAGCGCGCCGCCAATCGCATTTGCCGCAAGCATTGTCGTCATCCTCCGCTTGACGGGGCTGCGGGCGCTTTGCACCGTCGCGCCAAAGGAAGCAAGCATGACACCGACTGCCTGGCGCGAAACTGCAATCGACTGGATCAAGACGCTGGGCGGCGCTTTCCTCGCCTATTGTGCCTTCACCACCGTGGCCTTCGCGAACTATCGCATTCCGTCGGAAAGCATGGTGCCGCATCTGGAAGTTGGCGATCAGGTAACCGTGGCGAAGTTCGCCTATGGCTATAGCCGCTATTCGCTGCCGCTCGGCGCCGGCGTGCTGCTGCCCTCTTCGCCGCATCGCCTGTTCGAGTCGTTGCCGCATCGCGGCGATGTCGTCGTGTTCATCCATCCGATGACCGGCGAAACGCTGATTAAGCGCGCGATTGGATTGCCGGGCGATCTGATCGAAGTACGCAACGGGCGGCTTTGGTTGAATGGCGTGGAAGCGCCGACCACGACGCCGACGACGCTTCTGCGTCGCGTGCAGCCGCGTGGACGCGAGTTCGCCCAGCGCTACGAGGAGACCATTCCCGATGGCTACACGCACGCAGTCCACAATCTGACCGACCACGGTCAGCTCGACAATTTCGGCCCCTATCGCGTGCCTGACGGCCACATCTTTTTCATGGGCGACAATCGCGACAACTCGGCGGACAGCCGCTGGAGTGGGTTAGGCCCGGTGCCGATCGAAAATCTCATCGGCCGTGCGGAGATCGTATACGCGACGTCGATGCAGGGCTGCGATCCAACAGCGGCGTGTCCGATGGAGCGCTGGATGCGCCCGCTACATCATTGACGCGCGCGCGAACGTTGCACGACGAATAATCCTGCAAGGACCAGCGCCGCGCCTGCAAAACCAAGCACACCCAGCGCTTCGCCGAACATCAACCACGACAATGCAGCCGCCACGAGCGGCTGCATCCACAGCAGCACGGTTGAGATCACGATCGGCAGGCGCGCGACGCCGTAGGCGATCAGCCCCTGCCCCAGCACTTGCACGACGAGACCCAACCCAACGAGCAATACCCAACCATTGGCTGTGCGTGGCAGCATCGGTTCATTGAGCGCGAGCGCTAGGATGAGCGACACAATCGCGGCGCTGAAAGTCGCACCGAACATCACTGCGCCGACGCCGACGCTTCGCCCAAGTGCGCGCAACAACAGGAAGTAGCCGGAGTAAACGGCAGCGCCGCAAAGCGCGAGCGCGTCGCCCGCCCAACCGTGCTCGGCTTGTGACGGTGCGCTGGCCTGCACGCGCGCCAGCGTCAGCATCACCGCGCCTGCGAGCGCGATGGCGACACCGGCGATCACGGGCGGGACTAGTTTCTCTCGGAACAAAAACCATCCCGCCAACGCCGCGAAAACTGGGGTGAGGTTCACCAGCAGCGTGGCGTTGGTGACGGTGGTCAGTTGCAGCGCCGCCGCCCAGAGCGAGATTTCAAACCCAAACAACGCCCCCGCTGCGAGGATGAGTCCGGCTTGCTGGGGCGTGGGACTCGGGCGAGCGAGCGCCGCCCAGACCGCCAGAATCGGCAGCGCGATGACGAATCGCCAGAGGTTGGTCGCGTGCGGACCGACTTCGGAGAGCCGAATAGCGATCGGCGCGAAGCCGATCAGGGCCCCACCCGTTAACGCCGCCAGCGCCGCTTTTCCTTGGCCGCTGGCCTCGCTCATAGGCCGAAAAACGCTGGATTTCGGCGCGGCGCAAGGGGTCTGTGACGGCCTCCTGATACCGTCGTCGAAAACCCCACGGATTCATCTTTGGGCGGCATGTTCACAGATTCGACACGCCGAAAATGGCCTCAGCGCCGCTTCGCCATTGACCCTGAATTAACCGATGGCATCACTATATATAGCGGTACGCTTCAAACGGACGCCCCAGGGGTCGTGGTTTCCGCCAGAAGCGAGTCTAGTTAACACCGGATGAAATAGGGGGCGTTCGCATGCAGGTCAGAGCGGAAAAAGCGGGGGTCCACCGTATGGGCGAAGTCCATCGGGGAAAGCCGAAGCCTCTGCGTCCGCTCAAAGTCGTTGAGAAGGTCGTGACCGACCCGTCGCGCGATGCGCTGCTGACGGAATTCGGCAAGACGACTTTGAACGATCGCTACTTGCTGCAAGGCGAAAGCTATCAAGACATGTTCGCGCGCGTCGCGACGGCGTTCGCCGATGACATTGGGCACGCGCAACGAATCTACGATTACATCTCCAAGCTCTGGTTCATGCCGGCGACGCCTGTGTTGTCGAACGGCGGCGCAGAGCGCGGTCTGCCGATCTCGTGCTTCTTGAATGCCGTGGGTGACTCGCTCGACGGCATTATGGATACGTGGAACGAGAACGTGTGGCTCGCTTCTAATGGCGGCGGCATCGGCACGTATTGGGGTGGCGTTCGTTCCATCGGCGAAAAGGTCGGTCAGAACGGTCAAACCAGCGGGATCATTCCGTTCATTCGCGTGATGGACTCGTTGACACTGGCGATCTCGCAAGGCTCGCTGCGTCGCGGTTCGGCGGCGGTCTACCTCGACATCCATCACCCCGAGATCGAGGAATTCCTGGAAATCCGGAAGCCGGCTGGCGATTTCAATCGCAAGAGCCTCAATCTCCATCACGGCCTCAACATCACCGACGAATTCATGATTGCGGTGCGTGACGATCTGCCGTTCGCGCTGCGCTCGCCGAAGAATCAAGAACCGCTGAAACACGTGAATGCGCGCAAGCTCTGGCAGAAGATTCTTGAGCTCCGCCTGCAAACGGGCGAGCCGTACATCATCTTCTCCGACACCGTGAACAAGCAGATGCCGAGCCACCAGAAGAAGCTCGGACTGAAGGTTCGCCAATCGAATCTCTGCAGCGAAATCATGCTGCACACGGGCATGGATCATAACGGCCGCGAGCGTACGGCGGTGTGCTGCCTCTCTTCTCTGAACGCCGAGACGTTCATGGAATGGCAGAACGAGCCTGAGTTCATGGAAGACGTCTTCCGCTTCCTCGACAACGTGCTTGAAGACTTCATCGCCCGCGCGCCGCCGGAAATGGAACGCGCTGTCTATGCAGCGATGCGCGAACGTTCAGTGGGCTTGGGCCTGATGGGCTTCCACTCGTTCCTGCAGCGCCAAGGCGTGTCGATGGAATCGGCGATGGCGAAGGTCTGGAACAACAAGATCTTCAAGCACATCCGCCGTGGCGCCGACGCGGCGTCGGTGAAGCTCGCGCAGGAGCGTGGCGCTTGCCCGGATGCGGCTGAGAACAACGTGATGGCGCGCTTCTCGCACAAGCTGGCGATCGCGCCGACCGCTTCGATCTCGATCATCTGTGGCGGCACATCGGCGGGCATCGAACCGATCCCGGCCAACATCTACACGCACAAAACGCTCTCAGGGTCGTTTGCGGTGAAGAACCCTTATCTCGAGCAATTGCTCGAAGAGAAGGGCAAGAACACCGAAGGCGTGTGGTCATCGATCCTGAAGAACGAAGGCTCGGTGCAGCATCTCGATTTCCTCACGGAAGACGAGAAAGGCATCTTCAAAACCGCGTTCGAAATCGATCAACGCTGGGTCATTGAACTCGCGGCCGATCGCACCCCGCTGATCTGCCAGTCGCAATCGCTCAACGTGTTCATTCCGGGCGATGT
>Ga0209023_10006251_pt1 | contig 12624 bp, 9 predicted proteins | sample LakOneMetagenome_FD_187468 | JGI IMG/M metagenome (GOLD analysis project Ga0209023, IMG submission 187468) | Freshwater and sediment microbial communities from Lake Erie, Canada (SPAdes) (version 2) | ecosystem: Environmental > Aquatic > Freshwater > Lentic | place: Lake Erie, Canada | collected... | reverse complement strand
CTGCCACAGGGGCACCGCAATTATTTTACCAAATGGATCGACAGTGCCAAAACCGATGCCACCAAGGCCAAACGCATTGCACTGGTGATAAAAACAATGATACGTAAAATGGATTTTGGCGCTATGCTGAGGGAAGAAAGAGAGGAAAAAAGCAAGTTGATGGGGTAACCTAATTTACCTGCCTGGTTAAACCCAGAATAAAAGACAAAATCTTCCGTTAGTTATTTTTTTAAAATTGCCTGCGTCATCATATACTGTACAGCTGAATGTTGCTTTAATATAAATACCATGAATATCTCCGTTCAGCAAAGAAAAATCTTCTTTATTTATTGCAAATACCGAGCCTGCCTGGTTGGCATTTCCTGAATCGGTCCTCCATTCTTTTCCCTGGTTATCTGTCCATGTAAATACTACACCGTCAGTTATGGAATTTATTTGTTTATACGCATAACTACCAGGCGCAAAATAGGCAACTGTTTGAGGCTTTAAAGGAAGTGAACTGTCTATTGACTGCATACCTTTATAGAAATACAGCGAATTATCAAAAGTGCCGTTCCCTGAATATGCTTTACCACTTACATTGGCATAATAAGCATGCGTGGTTGTATTACCATAAGCACCTGAACCTGCACCACAGCCATCACGGCCACTGATATTAAAATAACGGGTACCATCAACCACAACATCTGTAAAAATAGTATAGTCGTTTAATGATGTATCAGGGCTGATAGTTTTTGCAACACAATTTTCGCAGGAGTATTCTTTTTTGCATGATAACAAATAAACGAGAAGGAGTAATGATATTATAGCCGATTTTTTTATCCTATTTTTCATCGTCAATTATTATGTAAACAAGATTATAAAAGGCCTGAAAATGCTGCAAAGCCTGCTATAAATACCGCTGCCATTATAAATCTACCTGATTAATATAGTGGTTCCCTTCTGCTCCACCCGCTTGCCACTGTCGATATTTGTGTATTGCAGCATCCATACATAAGTGCCCGGGTCGGCACCCTGCCCTTTAAATGTACCATCCCATTTAACCGTCCAGTTATTAGTTGAAAAGAGCAACTGCCCAAAGCGGTTAAACACTTTAAACTGCAGGTCTTTTGCTTTATAGGCATTGGTGGGATAGAGATAATCATTCAGGCCATCGCCATTGGGTGTAAAAGCATTGGGCACGGCTATATAACAGTTGCCCACCACCCTTATATTTTGAAAGGCGGTATCGCTGCAGCCGATATTGTTGGTAACGATCAATCTTACCGGCACATCGCGAATGATATTAGTATAAGGATAGGTTTGCGGCGGTGGTTGTTGCTGGAAGCTGCTATTGCCATTGCCGAAAGTCCAGTTCCATTGCAGAATTTTACCAATGCTGGTGTCTTTAAAAACGGCAAAGTCGCCGGGGCAAACAACAGACGTGGCTTCAAACTTTGCTTTCAGGTCATTATCCAGTAAAATGGTTTTTATATCCGATGTATCCTGGCACACGCCGTTGGATACAATCAGCTGGGCTGTTTTGTTTCCAAAACTTGCATACACCATGGAAGGATTTTGCAGGTTACTGAAGCGGATATTATCAAAATTCCATTTCCATACATTTACTTCATTCCGGCCATCATGAAAATAATCAATCGTATCCCGTTTGCATCCAAGGCGCAGGCCGTAGGTAAAGTTGGCATTAACCGTATCCTTTGTAGTAAATAGAAGTGTTGCGCCGGGTGGGGTTTCCTGCCCGCATTCGTTGATGATGGTATTGCCGTCGCTGCCTGTTTTTAATTGTATTTGATAAACCCCCTTGGTTTGTATGGGCGCCGATAATTTTACTTTTATGAGTGGTGTCAATCCACTGGCATCACATACACCTGTTGCACCGGTTACCGTAACAGGCGAGGTACCCGACAGCATGGTAACTTTAAAATCACTGCCGTCTGCAGCAATACTGCTGCAGCGGATATAGCGGATCTGCTTGCTGAAATTCACCACCACTTCATCGGGGGCACAAAAAACTTTATCAAGGCTGTCCATTGGTGTGGGGAATTGGGGATACACTATCATCGGCACAGATTCTCCAACGGGGATCAGCCTGTCGCAATTATCTTTTAAGGTATTAAGATCAGTACCATTTTTTATCGAGATGGTATAATTACCGGGTGGCAATGGATTGCTGAGGGTGAGTATTACAGAATCCATATCAAAGCCGGAGGCACAACCATAACCGGTGGCGCCAATAACAGTAGCCACATTAGGTGAAATGGTAAATTCAGATCCGTCGGTGGACAGTGATACACATTTCATCCGCTTATTGGTTCTTATCACAGCCTGTGTACCATCGCATATGGCACGTGAACTTTGCAGGTGTGGTTCTTTGGGATCGGTAATACTTGCCGTACCACCTGAAAAAGACAGGTCATAGCCACTGGTGCTTTTTGTATAGTTGGTAACCATCAAAAGATAGTCATGTCCAACAGTGATAGTTGGCATGGCATTAAAGGGGCTGTTGCCCGATGCTGATCCTTCGCAATGCACATTCCCTGTGGCACCGGCTTTACATCCTGTGGGTGAGTTGGTAAATTGTGCTGCACTGCTGCTTACACCATACAGGTTTAAGGATACCTGGAGGGAAGCATCAGTAAAAACATCGTTGGGATTACGGCCGGTAATATCATATAATCCCCAGTCGTAATCATCGCTTGGAGAGATACCACTGATTAAAAATCCTAAAGTACCTGTTTGATAGCAGGTAAATTTATACCAGAAAGAGCTGCTGGAAGTTACTGTAACGCTGCAACCGCTGCGGGCTACATCAGGCCCGGTACAATTGGTAACTCTGTCCTCGTGAAATACAGATAAGCCACAAACAGGATAAGCCTTATCCGGCGTCATACCTGGAAGAGAACAAGCCTGTCCATAAGTTTTAATTACACATGCAGCGAGGACAAACAGTATTATTGGTATTTTTTTAAACATAACTCCGGCGAAATTATTATAAAGATGCGTAATGTGGCCATTTCGCTGCAATTGTTAATAAGCTTTTAACAGCAAATGATGCACCAGGATATGCAATTACACATTGGTAAATCAAATTGTAACCATAACCTGTAAAAAATCTTTGTTGTTACTGCAGTAAGATTGTATTTTGTTTTTTAAACAGCACCTCTTGTATGCAAAACACAACTGCTTTAAAACCGAGGATACAATCTATTGATGTGCTCCGGGGCCTGGTAATGGTAATTATGGCATTAGACCATGTGCGTGATTTTTTTCATAAAGTGGTATTGGAAAAAGCAGGGTCGGCCGCAACGGGCCCCACCGACCTGGAAACCACCACCCCCATGTTATTTTTTACCCGGTGGATCACCCATTTTTGCGCCCCCATTTTTGTGTTCCTTGCCGGCACTTCCATTTATTTAATGAGCAGGAAGAAAACAAGAAAAGAGCTAAGCCTGTTTTTAATTACCCGTGGGTTTTGGCTGGTAATTGTAGAAGTGGTGATCATTACACTCAGCTGGACTTTTAATCCTTTGTTTAACCTGCTTATTTTACAGGTGATCTGGGCCATTGGCATCAGCATGATACTGATGGGACTGCTGGTGCAGCTGCCCTATAAAATAATTTTTATACTGGGGGTGCTCATTGTTTTTGGACATAATATTTTAGATTATAAATCAGTAAATGAAGGTTTGAAAGGTTCTGCCCTGGCCGACCTGTTGTACTTCTCTAATTTTTCTGTACACACCCTTTTTGAAAACCATTTTGTAATTATTGTATATGCCTTTTTACCATGGACGGGCGTGATGCTGCTCGGTTACTGTTTTGGTAAATTGTATGAGCCGGGTTCCGATGCAGCATGGAGAAGAAAAAAATTACTGCAGCTGGGTGCAGGGGCATTACTTTTATTCATTATACTCCGTTTTATAAATATGTATGGCGACCCCATGCCCTGGAGTGCGCAGCCACGTGGCGCTGTATTCACCATTCTCTCATTCTTTAATGTAAATAAATACCCGCCCTCCCTTTTATTCCTGTGTATGACCATTGGCACGGGTATTTTATTTTTAGCACTGATTGAGAAAGTACAAAACCGTTTTACCGGGGTAATGAATGTGTACGGCAGGGTGCCTATGTTTTATTATATCCTGCATTTTTATATCATTCACACCCTGGTGGTGATCGTATTTTATTTACAGGGCTTTGGCAACAAAGATATTGTTACGCCCAATGTGCCCTTCCTGTTCAGGCCACCGGCATTTGGTTTTAATTTATGGGGTGTATATGCCGTATGGATATTTGTGGTGGCCGTATTGTACCCGCTTTGTAAAAAGTATAACCGGTATAAGAGTACACATGATAAATGGTGGTTGAGTTACTTGTGAGTGGTTGATGGTTCATTGTTCATAGTTCATGGGAATTATCAGCATTAAAATTGTATACTATCAACTATGAACCATGAACTATAAACTATAAACTCACTTTACCTTCCCCTTTATCTCCTGCAATTTAAGCAGGGCTTCTACAGGAGTTAAACGGTTAATATCAACGGCTTCCAGTAATTTCCTGATCTCATCAAAGGTGGCAGAATGGGCATCAAAAATGCTGAGCTGCATTTTGGGTGTGCTTAATTGTTTGACAGCATCGTCTGTATGATGGCTTTCGCGGCTTTCTTCCAGCTGCATTAAAATTTCATTGGCACGTTTAATTAAAGATGGCGGCATACCGGCCATACGTGCCACGTGTATACCAAAACTGTGGGTGCTGCCGCCCGGCGCCAGCTTACGCAGGAAAATAATTTTATTACCCACTTCTTTATTGGTAACATGGTAGTTTTTTACTGTGGGCAGTTTATTTTCCAGTTCATTCAATTCGTGGTAATGTGTGGCAAATAAAGTTTTGGGCGAATGGGGGCTGTTGTATAAATGTTCTACAATACTCCAGGCAATGGAAATACCGTCGTAAGTGGAAGTACCCCTTCCAATTTCATCCAGTAATATCAAACTGCGGCTGGTGATATTGTTGATGATGCTGGCGGTTTCATTCATCTCCACCATAAAAGTACTTTCACCGCCGCTCAAATTATCGCTTGCTCCCACCCTGGTAAATATTTTATCGGTAAGCGGGATCTTTGCATCAGCAGCCGGAACAAAACTGCCCATATGTGCCATTAAAGTGATGAGTGCTGTCTGCCGGAGTATGGCACTTTTACCACTCATATTGGGCCCGGTTAAAATAATGATTTGCTGTGTTGCCGGGTCCAGCAAAATATCATTGGCAATATAAGGTTCGCCGGCAGGCAAATACCTTTCAATAACGGGATGGCGACTGTCTTTTACATCTAAAATATTACCGTCGCTTAACACCGGTCTTTTATAATTAAAATGCAGGGCATTGGCGGCAAAACAGCTAAGGCAATCCAGCACAGCCATTACATGCCCGTTTACCTGCATGGGAGCGATATAATCCTGCAGTTCATTCAATAATTTTTCAAAGAGCTGCATTTCAATCGCTAAAATTTTGTCTTCAGCACCAACAATTTTTTCTTCGTATTCTTTTAATTCGGGAGTAATATAACGTTCTGCATTTACAAGGGTTTGTTTGCGTATCCAGGTATCGGGCACTTTGGCTTTGTGTGCATGCGTTACTTCCAGGTAATACCCAAACACGTTATTGAAACTTATTTTTAAAGAAGAGATGCCCGTGGCCAGTGCTTCTTTTTGCTGCAGTTGCAGTAAATAATCCTTGCCCCCGCTGGCAATTTGTCTAAGGTCATCCAGCTCTTCATGAATACCATTGGCAATTACACCACCTTTAGCAGCGGCAACAGGCGGATTATCATTCAGCTCTTTTACAATCTTATCTAAAATATATGCACAAGGATTCAAAGAATCGCCCAGTCTTTTTAAATAGTCGTTTCCTGCATTCCGGCAAATATCTTTTATGGCTGCTGTTTGCTGCAGGCCTTTGGCAATTTGAAGTACTTCTCTCGGATTTACTTTTTTCAGCGGCACTTTGCTCACCAGCCTTTCCACATCACCCGCCTGTTTAATGTGCTGGGTGATGGTATTCCTGGTATCCACTTCTTTAATAAAAAACTCCACTGCATTGAGCCGCTCATTTATCCTGTCGATATTATTCAGCGGCATGATGATCCAGCGCTTCAATAACCGGGCACCCATGGCACTAACGGTATTATCCATCACTTTCAGCAGGGTATTTTGCCCTTCTGCGCCAAACAACTCCAGGTTGCGGATGGTAAAACGGTCCATCCATAAATGGTCGTCTTTATCTATCCTTTGAACGGAAGTGATATGCCCCAGGTTAGGATGCTCTGTATCTTTTAAATAATGCAGTATGGCGCCGGCCGCCACGATGGCGTTGATGAGGTGTTCAATACCAAATCCTTTTAAGCTGTGCGTGCCAAAATGTTTTAATAAACTTTCATTGGCATAGGCTTCAGTAAAAATCCATTCTTCCAGGGAATAAGTAAAAAATTTAGGGCCAAACAGTTCTTTAAACTGTTTTTGCCTGTTGCGTTGAAAAATGACTTCGGCGGGTTTTAAACTCTGCAATAATTTATCGGCATATGCCGCATCGCCTTCTGCTAAAAAAAATTCACCGGTGCTGATATCTAAAAAAGCAATACCCATTTTTTCATCTTCCCTTCCGCCAGTACTGTCCGGGCCGGCAAAATGAAGGGCAGCTAAAAAATTATTGCTGTTATGTTCTAATAATTTATCGCTGGTGGCCACACCCGGTGTAACCAGTTCTGTTACACCACGCTTAACAATACCCTTTGCCTGTTTGGGATCTTCCAGCTGGTCGCAGATGGCAACGCGGTAACCGGCTTTAACCAGTTTATGCAGGTAGGTATCTAAAGCATGGTGGGGAAAACCGGCCAGTTCAGCTGCATCGGGGTTACCATTATTTCTTTTGGTAAGGGTAATACCCAAAACAGCGGCGGTCTTTACCGCATCCTGACCGAATGTTTCATAAAAATCTCCCACCCTGAACAACAGGATGGCATCAGGGTACTTGGCCTTGATGGCATTGTGCTGCTGCATTAATGGTGTTTCTCCTGCTGCTTTTGCCATAGACGGCAAAAATAGGAAACCGTGATGAATGTTTAACAATATAAGAGACAATCCCCTTTTTCATCAATACCCCGATTAATTTAATTCTCCTGCTTGGTCAAAATTTCTTTCTTCATTTTTTCCCATAGCCCGTCAAAAGTTTGATGGTTTTCCTCTTTCCACCTGGTGCTGAAGGCTTTTATTTTTTCTGCCCGGTCATCTTTGGTCAGCCTGAAAAAAGCGGTAATGGCTTCGCTGTCGTATTCATGCGCCATCTGGTTGTACAGTTCTTTCAGCTGTTTTTCCTTACGTATATTGCTGTGGGCAATTTCAATTTCCATTTCTTCCCGCAGCATCACTTTTTCATCGTAACTGCCACTGGGTAATAATGTTTTTGCAATTACGGGCATCAGTTCAATCAGCATCAGTATAAACACGATCAGGTAATAGCGGAACTGTAATGCCGGGTTATTTTTTAATAAGTTACCCAGTGCTTCCACGCGGGTTAAAAATCCATTGTTGAGGTATTGGGTAAAAGCAGTTTCTTCTGCCTTAATTTTTCCTTCCATTTCATTTAACTCTTTATCCGCATCATCCAGCCGGGGCTGTGCTGTTTTTAAAAGCGACTGGTATTCCCCATCCAGTTTCTGATATTCGGCCCGTTTGGCAAGGGCTATATCCTTAATGCCTATTTTACCTGTACCGCCGCTGCCATCCGTTTCGGCTAAAAAGTTTTGCCTGGCTTTGGAAACACCTTCATAGGCAAGGGCCAGTTCGCTTTTTATTTTTTCTTTCTGGGCCAGCAATTCATTTTTCCGGTTGGCATACAAAGAATCCAGTTCCTGCCGCTTTACCATTTTCCTTTTTTCATTATCCAGGGATGTCTGCATTTTTATTTCCTTATCAAACATATACAGCACGGCAGGCTGTGCCATAAAAGTACCAATGGTAATGGCCAGTAAGGCCCTGAATAAAAGCGGCGTGAATTTTTTCTTATTGAATTTGGTGATGCCTTTTATCAACGCCCTGTCGATAGTAAGGATGATAAAGCCCATGAACAATCCCAGTGCCACGGCCAATACCACCGAATCCACGATGGTGCTGAAAAAATAGGTCCAGGTAAAACTGGCAAATAACCAGGTAGCCAAAACCGTCATGCCAATGATACGGTAGCGGTTCCTGTCTACAACCGAATCCACAAGTATTTCCCTTTCAGCAGTGGAAAGCCACCATAAGAGTTCGGTAAGTTGTGAAGGGGCATAGGTTTCCCTTTGAGAAAGGGGCACATTTCTTTCTGTCATTTTTGTTGGTTAAATGAATGAATAAAAGAATCGAAAGTTGAGTTGAACCAGAAAGACGAGTTGAAGTGAGCACAAAATAAATAATTGTTACCAGATAAACGGGCAACAGTATTCTTTATTTTAATGATGCCGGTACATTAACAGTTCCTTAGTGAATGGCTGTAAACCTGCGGTTGCAAAAAACCGTCTATTCTGTTATCTTTGCAGGGTTTAAGAGATATTATTATTAAACAAAAAATACAGATGAAACAACTATCCACAGGTTTATTGATGATGCTGAGTGTTATTGTGGTTGCCGCACAACCCCCTAAAGGCATGGGCCAGAGCGATCCTGCAGCCAAAAAAGTACTGGACGCAGTAAGTGCCAAATTCAAAACCTTTAAAAGCGTAACCGCTAAGTATGCACTTAAAATAGAAAATGGCGCCGGCAAAAGCATGGGCACCGATGCCGGAACAGTATATATGAAAGGAACCAAGTACCGCATCAGTGGTAAAGGAAAAGAAACCTTTTGCGACGGCAGTAATGTCTGGACATACGAAAAAAGCAGTAACGAGGTAACCATAAGCAAACTCGACCCGGCCAACAATACCATTACCCCGCAAAAATTATTCACCAATTTTTACGATAAAGATTTTTTGTATAAACTGAATGGCGAAGTAAAGGGGGTGCAGGAAGTGGAACTGACCCCGATAGACAAGACCAAGCCCTTTTTTAAAGTTTTGGTATTTATCAACAAAGGCACCCAAACCTTAAATACTGCCAAAGTATTTGAAAAAACAGGTAACCGCTTAAGCTATTCGGTATCGGGTATGAACACCACTGCTGTGGTGGCGGATGCACTGTTTGTTTTTGACAGTAAGAAATACCCGGGTGTTGAAGTGGTTGACCTTAGATAAACCCAACATAATTTATATAACAGGAGGATTGATCGTAAAGGTCAATCCTTTTTTATTTGCCCCATCGGAAGGTGGTAATATCAATACCGGCCAGGTCAAGCACCCGGTCAACCACCGTGGCGGCGGCTTCTTCAATGGTTTTGGGCTTGCTGTAAAAAGAGGGTGTGGCCGGGCAAATAATACCTCCTGCCAGGGTAATGGTTTCCATATTGCGGATGTGGATAAGATTATAAGGAGTGTCCCTGGCCACACAGATCAATTTGCGTCGCTCCTTCAGTACCACATCGGCAGCCCGGGTAATCAGGTCATTGGATATACCCGAAGCGATCCTTCCCAATGTTCCCATACTGCAGGGAATTATCAACATAATATTGTATTGCCCTGAACCTGAGGCAAATGGTGCATTAAAATCTTGCTGAGAATAAAATCTCAAAGGCAGTTTTTTATAGTCATCGTTATCCAGTTCTGTCTGCCAAACCAGTTTTGCATTCTCTGTCATCACCACATCCAGTGCCTGCCACTGGTCTTTCAGTTGTATTAGTTTTTCCAGTACTATTTTGGCATAAACTGCCCCGCTTGCCCCTGTTACCGCCACTACAATTTTATTCATGATTTTACGTTTAAACTACAATCTAAGCTACAAAACAAATCCCTTATGAAAATGGTTAAGCAATTATCCGTATTATTTATTTTATTTACGTTCCTCTCCTCTTTTGAACCCGGTAAAAAAAGTAAGGTGAACTGGATGACGGTAAGTGAACTGAATGAAGCTTACAGCAAACAGGCCAAACCCATCATCATTGATGTGTATACCAGCTGGTGTGGCTGGTGCAGGGTAATGGACAAAGAAACATACAGCAATGAAGAAGTGGCCACTTACATCAACGAAAATTTTTATGCCGTTAAATTTAATGCTGAAACCCGGGACACTATAGAACTGGCAGGCAAAAAATTTGGATACAACCCGGCTTATAAAGCCAATGACCTGGCAGTTTACCTGCTTTCGGGCCGTATGGGTTACCCCACCACCATATTACTCTCGTCAATTGATGGGCAACCAGCCCCGTTATCGGGCTTCCTTAAGCCCTCCGAACTGGAACCACCATTGAAATTTTTTGGTGAGGGAGCGTATAAAAACAAGGACTTCCCCGAGTACATGAAGGAATTTACAGCAAAATGGTAAATATTTATAACCATGCAACCTGCCTTGATTGATTACCGACTAATTATTGGTTTTTCATAGGATAAGGTTTAATGGTTAATGGTTTTTGATTAGTGCCGGGCCCCTGCAAAGGGGTTCCGGTTTTTTTGTTATACAGGTAAATTGTAATTTCCCTTTTCAATTTACCAGATGACCGCTTCAACAGGGCTGCAACGCCGCCTCAGTCTTTTCCAGGGCACCGTTTTAAATATGATTGACATGGTGGGCATTGGCCCCTTTGTAACGCTGCCTATTGTAATGGGCCTTATTGGCGGCATGTACCTGTATGCATGGATTGCAGGCGCTTTTTTATCGCTGGTGGATGCCATGATATGGAGCGAACTGGGCGCAGCCTATCCCCTGGCCGGCGGCAGTTATAATTTTTTAAAAGAAGCTTACGGCAAAAATGGCCCGGGCAGGATGCTGAGCTTTTTGTATGTATGGCAAACCGTAATACAGGCACCACTGGTGGCCGCGTCTGCAGCCATCGGCTTTTCGCAATACCTGGGTTACCTGGTACATCTTGAACAATGGCAGCAAAAAGCTGTATCGGGCATCGTCATCATCTTCATTACATTTTTACTGTACAGGAAGATTGACAGCATTGGTAAAATTGGGGTACTGCTTTGGAGCGGTGTGCTGCTTACACTGGGATGGATCATTTTTGGAGGTATTGCACATGGAAATTTTTTGCAGCCTTTAAAAGATATCAATACTGATTTCAGCTGGACACAACTGGCCTCATTTGTTTTTGGCCAGGCCTGTATCAAATCGGTGTACAGCTACCTGGGCTATTATAATGTTTGTCATTTGGGAGGAGAAATTAAAAGCCCGGGTAAAAATATTCCCCGCAGCATGTTCATCTCCGTAATTGGTATTGCAGTGCTGTACCTGTCCATGAATATCAGTGTAAGCAGTGTGATACCCTGGCAGGAAATAAAAGCCTGGCAGGATAACGGGCAGAATAATTTTGTTGTGAGCACCTTTATTGAACGGTTGTATGGCGGCTCGGCAGCCAATATTGCCACAGTAATGATTTTATGGGTGGCGCTGGCATCTTTATTTGCTGTAATGCTGGGTTACTCCAGGGTGCCCTATGCTGCTGCGATTGATGGCGCATTTTTTAAAATATTCGGCAAACTGCATCCTACAAAAAATTTCCCTTACGTATCACTATTGGTGCTGGCAGGCTTTGCTTTTGTATTCAGCCAGCTGTTCAAAATGAAACATGTTATTGATGGCATACTGGCCATGCGCATTATTGTGCAGTTTGTTGGCCAGGCTGTGGGTGTAATGTTATTGCGGAAAAGAAATGGCACCCGGCACCTTCCTTATAAAATGCCTTTGTATCCTTTACCTGTAATTCTGGCCATTGCCATGTGGTTGTTTATTTTTTATGCCACAGGCCTTGCCATCATTATTTCTTTCCTTATTGTTTTTGGAAGCGGCGTGGTGGTTTATTTTATATATGCCAAACTGCAGGGCAAATGGCCTTACCCGCCCAAAGCAATTGATGATACAGGTACAGCTATGGAACAGACCGGGGAATAATTGTTGTTATAAAATACCATTGTGCACCACAAATTTTCCTGTTAGTAAGAAAACCAGTACTGTTACAAACAGGTGTAATGTGATCATTGTTTTTTTCACAGCATCAGAATTTTATTTTTATGCCACCGGCCACTCCAAATGAATTGGGATATGATTTTACCGCCGCATCTTTATTAATTGAACTAAGGGCAAAATTAGCCGCCGGTGTAAGACCCAGGGCAATACGTTTACTCAGTGCATACTCAAACGAAACGCCTGCAGTGGCAGTAAAATAAGCAGGCTTAAGCCCCTGTATGGTATTGATGGTTTGTTTATCTTTTACAGTGCCCTTTTCCAGTTCTGTCTCTATTTTTTGCTTTACCAAAAAATTAATGACGGTACCCACAGTGGGGATGATTTTAAATTTTCCTGCTGCAAAACTGTAGTTGAATGCAACAGGTATACCTAAATAACCCAGCATGCTGGATGAAGCCGCTGCATTAATACTGTCTCCAACCGAAGGCGTGGTACCTGTTTTGGGCGAAATGTAGGTATAGCCTGAGGAGCAGTCAAAAAGATATTTTGCCTTACCGTCATTATCAAGCCTGGCATATATTTTTTTGGG